>Ga0105047_10003315_pt1 | contig 28392 bp, 19 predicted proteins | sample MAT04_FD_78384 | JGI IMG/M metagenome (GOLD analysis project Ga0105047, IMG submission 78384) | Freshwater microbial communities from Lake Fryxell liftoff mats and glacier meltwater in Antarctica - MAT-04 (megahit assembly) | ecosystem: Environmental > Aquatic > Freshwater > Ice > Liftoff... | reverse complement strand
TTCGGCCGGGGTGGCTCGCAACGATACGAGGAGTACCCGTGCGTCGGAGGCATCAGGCCGGGACGGCCCTTGCCGTCGTTCTCGCCGCGGTCACACTGGCCACGCTCGCCGGAGCGGGCATCGCGAGCGCAGCGAAGCCACCCGAGGTCATCTCGAGGACGTCCCAGGACTTCATCACCATCCCGACTGACCCGGACCCGTCTCCGCTGTTCACCATGCGGGTCCCGACGGGTCGCTGGGTGGCGTGGGTCGTCGTGCGCTACGGGGTCTTCGATGAGGTCATCTGGACCCCGGTCACGTGTTGGACCGCTATCGTGGGCCCGGGCGAGCTGGACCGACACACGGTACGGGCGAAGGTGAGCAATCTTTCGACCTCCGAGGTCCAGGGGAACCTGGCGATGAGCGTGACCAATCCGCGCGGCGCACGGGTGACCGTGAGCTGCCGCGGGTGCGGCGTCACCGTGGCACGAGATATCCGGATCGTCGCGATGAGGGCCGGCACGCTCACGAGGGTCACCCCGATCGGGACGGCATCCTGGGGCAGTGGTTCGCCCACCTGATCCAGTTCCGACACAAGGACCCAGCAGGCTTGCCGCTGCCGGCCACCGACGGCACGCAGACGCTGGCGTCGATCGATCTGGGCCCCGGTGGCTGGTGGATCCGCGCCCACGTCTCCCGTGCAGGCGTATGACGATCCGTTCGCGACGAGCGGGATCGTCGGCGATTCCTGGCGCTGCCGCCTGGTGCTCGGTAGCGCGGTGGACCAAACCAGCGGCGAGGTCATCAACGCAGGCCTCGAAGGGGATCGACAGGTCGTGACGATGGAGGTCGCTGCGCGGATCTCCGCCCCCGGTGCCGCCCAGCTGCGGTGCGGCAAGGACGAGTCGGAGACCACGGTCGACGCTCGCCTGCGCGACGTGCGCATCACGGCGGTCCCCGCGGGGCTGCTATCGCTCGGTGACGGGACCGAGGGGGGCACGTGGGCCTCCACGGGCAGCGGCCAGCCGAAGGTCATCCACGCCCGCATGAGCCAGTCGGATCCGATCGTCGGCCACGACACATGGACCCCGGTGGCGCGCCTCCCGTTGACAGGCGGCAAATGGCTGATGACCTCCAAGCACCTGACGAGCTTCTTCTCCGATGGAGCAGCCCTCGGCAGAGGCGAATCCGCCGGGGTGAAACTGTTCTGCCGGCTGCGACAGGCGGACGATGTCAGTCCCGTGAGCGCGACGACCGCGGCCGATGGTGACGGCGTCCCGCTCCAGCTCGTGGGAACGGTCGAGGGTCCCAGCGGTACGCTGCGGCTGGAGTGCAAGTGGGGGTCGGATGTGGAGGGGGCGGCCCGGCTCGACCGGGTCCGCGTGACGGCGGTCCGCGTCCGCTGAAGGCCGATCAGCCGCGGTCCCCGGTAGACTCGGACCATGCCCGAGCTTCCCGAGGTCGAGACCATCGCGCGTGAATTGCGTCCACTGCTGCTGACTGCGCGCATCACTGGCTTCTGGACCGATTGGCCCAGGGCGATCAAGCATCCCGACCCCGATGCGTTCGCGATTGGCGTCGCAGGGCGGACCGTGGACGAGGTGTCCCGGCGCGCCAAATGGCTGGTGCTGGAGCTGTCGGGCGGCTGGGTGATGGCGGTCCAGGTGAAAATGACCGGTCAGGTGTTCGTGTTGCCCGCAGCCACGCCGCGGGACCGGCATGTCCATCTCGTGTTCTCGTTGGAGGACGGGCGGGAGCTGCTCATCCGGGACGTGCGCAAGTTCGCGCGCCTGGGGCTCTACCGTCGGGACGAGGCGGGCAAGGCGCTGGGCGCGGACGGCGAGACCGATCCCTTCGACGAGCTGGGTCCGGAGCCGCTCGACCCGGGGTTCACTCTGGCCCGCTTCCGGGCACTCATCCGGGGGCGCCGCGCGCGGCTCAAGCCGCTGCTCGTGGACCAGGCGTTCCTTGCGGGCGTGGGCAACATCTACGCGGACGAGGCGCTCTGGCGCGCGAAGCTGCACCCGCTGCGGAGCGCCAACGGCATCTCCACGGCAGATGAGCGCAACCTGTACGCGGCGATCCGGGAGGTGCTCGCAGAGGGTATCGAGCGGCGTGGCTCTTCCATCGACGATTACACCGCGCCCGAGGGGGACGGTGAGATGCAGGAGTACCTGCAGGTCTATCAACGGACCGGGCAGCCGTGCGCCCGCTGCGGCCAGCCCGTGAAGCGGTTCGTGTTGGGCATCCGGGCCACGCACTTCTGCTCCTGGTGCCAGCGACTGCCGAAGGACGAGCAGAGCCCGGGCAACCTGGCACTCCTGAAGACCGCCCGCTCGAGCACCGGCCGGCGGGGCACGCGTTGGTCCGAGCTGCCGACGGGGGACGGGGCCGTGGGGGCGCGCCCAGCGACCGCGTCGACGGCACGATCGCAGCGCCGACCCGACGGGAGTCGCACCGCTCGTTGAAGCGACGGCCCGGCTCTGTGACGACAAGTGTGGTGCGAGCACGGCGGGAGAGACCGGCAGGAACCCCAGGAGCATCTTGCGCCGATAGACCTCGACGTTGCGGTAGCCGTAGCTGAGTCGCTTGAGCAGCTTGATCTTCGTGCGGCAGCCCTCCGTGAAGCCGTTGGTGATGGGCACCTCGAACCAGCCCATGATCTCCCGGCGCCAGTTCCGCAGGGTGCGGGACCAGGCCCACACGCCCGGGTCCTCGCTGGCCTCCATGGCCGCGAGCAGTCGGCCACGATGCGCGCCGCGGGCAGCTCCGAGCGGAGCACGGTCCGATAGCCGGCCTTGAGGTGGATGCACACCCCGACGACCCGCCGCCGGAGCCCCTCGGGCAGCGAGCGCAGGCACGCACGCAGGGTGACCTGGCGCTGGTCGGGCAGGATGGCCACCAGCCGGCCCGTGGACAGGCAGGTGACGATGATCACGAGGTCCCTGCCCCGGAAGCTGTGCTCATCGACACCCAGGGAGACCGCGCCGTCGGTGCCCACCAGGATCGACCGGTCGCACCAGGCCAGGGGCAGCCGATCGAGGGCCCGGCGGGCCTGGCCATAGCCCACGCCGTGGCTCCGGTGGAGCGCCGCGAATGACAGCTCCCGGAGCGCGGGCAGGACGTCCACCGTGGCCCCCACGCTCATCCGGGCGCGCGGGGCCACCCCGGGCAGGCGCGCCGTGAAGGCCCGATCGCAGTCGGCGCACCAGAGCCGGCGCCGGTGGACCACGAGCCACAGTCGGCGAGCGCCCAGGAACGCCCACAGGATCCGGCTCGGTCCGGCCGATCGGGTGTGCACGCGGGACGTGATCACCCCGCAGCCCTGGCAGCCGTCCTCCGCCGGTGGTTCGACCGTCACGATCACGTCCCCGTCCTCCTCGGACACCTCGAGCACGCGGTATCCCCGGAGCCCCAGGAGGCTCCTGATATCGTCACCATGGCCGGTGGTTCTCCCAACTCTTGCAACTGAGTGGGGTGAGCCCACCGGCCTCTCCCATGCCCGGGCCCACACTTCACGTCAGAGAGCCCCTGGGGGCTTGACGGACGCGTCACGATACGCGTGGGGGTGGGAGCGGCGCGACGGAGGTCCCGATGCATCGACGACACGTGGCAGGGCGCGCCCTGGCCGTCCTGGCGGCGACGCTGGCCGCCGCGACACTCCTCGCGACCGGTCCTGTCCACGCGGCGGAGGATCCCGAGGTCCGATCGACGGTCTCGCAGGACTTCGTCACCATCCCGGATGATCCCGATCCGCCGGTCCTGGCGACCCTTCATTTGCCGACGGGTCGCTGGGTCGTCTGGGCCGTGGTGGGGTATGGCGTCTTCGAGGAGTGGAAGTCGGCGCGGGTGACCTGCTGGACCACGATGCGGTCCAGCACGGAGCTGGACCGGCATACGGTGCGAGTTCGCGAACATCCCATGGCCGACCACGAGACCCCGGGGAGCATCGGCATGAGCGTGGCGGCCCGGATCACCCATCCGCGTGGTGCCCGCGTGGGGGTGCGATGCCGCAGCCACGGCGAGCTCGTCGTTGCAAGGTCGGTCCGGATCGCGGCCATGCGGGCGGGACGCTTGACCACCATCGGCCCTCATGGGACGACGTCATCCGGCTCCGGCGCACCGCACGTCATCCAGCTGCGGCAGGCCGCGGGGCTGGCAGTGCCGACCACGTCAGGCACCCAGACACTCGTGACGATGGAACTGGACGCTGGTGTGTGGTCGATCCGAGCACACATCAACGTCGACGCCGATCACGACCTCGTCAGCTCGTCGGCCTGGCGCTGCCGCCTGGCACTCGGCACAGCGGTCGACAAGGTCGACGGACTCACGCTCGATGCAGCGTTCGAGAGAGATCGGAACGCGGCGACGATGGAGGTGGCGGCGCGGATCACAGGGCCGGACTCCCTCCGCCTGGGTTGCGGTGTGGACTGGGGTGTGATCGATGCCCGTCTGCGCCAGGTTCGGATCACCGCGATTCCCGCGGGGCTGCTCTCGTTGGGAGATGGATCTGAGGGTGGCACCTGGACCTCCACGGGCAGTGGTCGACCCCGCGTCATCCATGCCCGGCTTGCCACGTCCGGCCCCGTCAGCGATCGGGAGGCGTGGGCCCCGGTGGCGCGCGTCCCGCTCACCGGCGGTCGGTGGCTGATGGCCGCCAAGTTCCGGACGGGCGACGAGGAAGATGGACTGGTCCTGTACTGCAGGTTGCGGCAAGAGGACGGTGTCAGTCCCGTGACGGCGACCACCAAGGCCTGGGGTGACGGTATCCCACTGCAGCTGGTGGGCACGGTGGATCGTCGTCGCGGCATGCTCTGGCTGGAGTGCAAGTGGGACGAGCACTCGTCCGGCGTGGCTCACCTGTCCAGGGTCCGCATCACCGCGGTCCGGATCCGCTGACCGACGGCGTCCGTGCCTCTGGGACGCACGGGCCCGTCCTGACGCTCCCCGCTCGGACCGGGTAGCCTGACCGGTCGTGAGCATCCTGCGTCTTGACGCCGTCCGCCGGGAGATCGGCGACGTCGTCATCCTCGATTCGGTCAGCGGGTCCATCGCCCGCGGTGAGCGCGTGGGCCTCGTGGGGGCCAACGGCGCGGGCAAGACGACGCTGCTCAAGATCGTGACCGGTCGAGAAGAGCCGGACGGCGGCAAGGTCCACGTCGCGAACGGGATGCGCATCGGGCTGCTCAGCCAGGAGGCGAACCTCGACGGGGTGTTCACCGCCGCACAGGACGTGAAGACCGCGGTCCGCAGCGGCGCCGCCGAGGTGGAGCGACTGGAGCTGGAGCTGGCGGCGCTCGAGCGGCAGGGCGCGGCCGCCGTGGAAAGCCCGCGGTACGCCGCGCTCCGGGAGCGCTTCGAGACCCTCGACGGCTACCACATCGACCAGCGCGTGGAGGAGGCGCTGGGCGGCCTGGGCGTGCCCAAGGAGGACTGGGGGCGGCCGCCGCTGGAGCTGTCGGGCGGGGAGCAGACCCGGGTCGCCCTGGCGCGGCTGCTGGTCGCGGACCCGGACCTGCTGATGCTCGACGAGCCCACGAACCACCTGGACCTGGGCGCGCTCGAGTGGCTGGAGGCGGCCCTGTCGCGGCGGGACGGGGCGCTCCTCGTGGCCTCCCACGACCGCGCGTTCCTGGACGCGGTCGTGACGCGCATCTGGGAGCTGCGCGACCGGCGCCTGGTGCCCTTCCGGGGTGGCTACTCGCAGTACCTGGTCCAGCGGGAGCAGGCGGACGCCCGGCAACGCAAGGATGCCGAGACGCAGGCGGAGCAGATGGTCCGCGAGCAGGAGCTCATCCAGAAGTACCGCAGCCAGCGCAAGCACACCAAGATGCACGAGCATGAGCGCCGGCTGGAAACGCTCAAGGACGACCGGATCACGACGCCGAAGCGGTCCGCGCGCCTGGCGCTGCCCACGGCGGCCCTGCTGGGCACCGGGCCGGAGCGGTCGGGCGAGATCGCGGTCAGCCTCGAAGGGCTGGTCGTGGGCTTCCCGCGCACCCCGGACAAGCCCGGCGGGACGCCCATCTCCGCGATCCCGCGCCTCGAGGCGGCACGCGGCGACCGGATCGGCGTCGTGGGCCCGAACGGCGCCGGCAAGACCACGTTGCTGCGCACCATCGCAGGCGAACTGTCGCCGCTCGAGGGGTTCGTGCGCGTGGGCCACAACACCACGCCCGGGTACCTCGCGCAGCTGCGGCGGGCGGGGGTGCCGGGCGCGACCGTGCTGGATGCGATCCTGTCCGCGGCGCACGTGGAGATGGGGCCCGCCCGGTCGTACCTGGCGCGGTTCCTGTTCCGGGGCGAGGACGTGCTCAAGCCCGTGAGCGAGCTGTCGGGCGGCGAGCGCTCGCGCCTCGAGCTCGCGGTGCTGGGCATCACGCCCGCGAACCTGCTGCTGCTCGATGAGCCCACGAACCACCTGGACATCCCGGCCCGCGAGGCGCTCGAGTCCTTCCTCCGGGACGCACCGTCCACGCTCATCATCGTGTCCCACGATCGGCGGCTGCTGGAGTCCGTGTGCGACCGGCTGTGGGTGGTCGAGCCCGGCATCGGAGAGGCACCCGGCAAGGCCGCCCCGTTCGATGGTGGCTATCGTGCGTGGCGGACGGCGGTCACGGAGGGATGGACCGTTGGAGCGGAGCTGGCGCGACGTGCCGGGCGGCGCTCCCTGGGCACCCCTGGCTCGGGCGGCCGGTCCACGGCGGGGGGCGCGGCCGCGGCGGGCACGAGGTCCGGCGCGGGCACGAACGGCACGACCACGAACGGCACGACCACGAACGGACGCGGCGCCGCCGCAAAGGGCCGGCCCGCCAGGCAGCCGCCGCTGTCCAAGGACGCGTTCCGGCGCCAGATCGGGCGCATCGAGGACGATTTGACGCGCCTGGGCCTGCGCAAGTCCCAGCTCGAGCTGGCATTGGGGGACCCGGCGGTGCATCCGAACTTCGTGGAGCTGCGGCGCCTCACGAGCGAGCTCGCGGACGTGGACGCGGCGCTCGCCCAGGCCGAGGAGGCATGGCTGGTGCTGTCGGAGCGCGCGCCGCGGTGACGGGGCCGGTGTCCGGGCTGGAGGATTGGGCCACGAGCGCCGACCGCCCGTTCCTCATCGGGCTCACGGGACCCATCGGCTGCGGCAAGTCCACGGTGGCGCGGATGCTGGGCCGGCTGGGTGGGTACGTGATCGATGCGGATGCGGTCGCACGGGACGCCACGCGGCCCGGCGAGCCGACCGTCCCCGCCATCCGGACGCGCTTCGGAGATGGTGTGGTGGATGCCGCGGGGGCGCTGGACCGGGCAGCGCTCGCGCGCATCGTGTTCACCGATCGGGCGGCGCTCGCGGACCTCGAGGCGATCGTCCATCCCCACGTTCGGCGCCGGATCCGGGAACTGCTCGCGGGGGAGGACGCGGCCGTCGCGCCGTTCGTGGTGCTGGAGGCCATCAAGCTCGTGGAGGGCGGCCTCGGGCGCGCGTGCGATGAGGTCTGGCTCGTGGTCTGCGCGTCCGACGTGCAGCGCCTGCGCCTGCTGGAGCGCGGCAGCACGCCCGAGGACGCGGACCGGCGCCTGGCGGCCCAGGGAGACCTGGTCGGGCGCCTGACGCCCGCAGCGCAGCGTGTCCTGTCCACGGACGGCAGTCTCGAGGCGACCCGCGACCGGGTGGAGGAGGCGCTCGCGCAGGCGCTGGCTCCGGTCATGGCACCGCTGCCGCTGGGTGAGGCGCAGCGGGGCCCCTGACGACGCGCCGGGAATCGTTCGGGCCGCCCCCGAAGGGACGGCCCGAAGGTTCAGGAGCTGGGTGGTCGTCGCTAGTTCTGCGTCCCGTTCGCGTCCGCGGACGGCCCGGGGGAGGGTTCCGCGGACGGGCCCGGCGAGCCGACGGGCTCGCCGCTCGGCGTGGGCGAGGCCACGATCCCCGGGTCCGGATCGGGCCATGCCACGGTGGGCGTGCCCTCGGGGGCGATCTCCGGGTCCGGCTTGGGATACCGGTCGACCTGGATGATCCGTGGCAGCGGGAACAGGTACTTCTCGATGACCCGGTTGACCGTCTGGCCGTAGCCCTCGCGATCGATGATGCGGTTGTCGCCCTCGGGTCGCAGCGCGAGCATGAACCCGGCGCCCTGGGCCTGGAAGACCATGATCTCCTCCGCCTGGTGGAGGTCCACCTTGAGCACATATGTGTCGCTGTCGGGCTCCTTGGACAGGACCTCGATGTCCATCAGCGCGACCTTGAACGAGTCGTCGGTGTAGAAGCCGTCGAGCGTGGTGCCCTCGACCATCTGGCCGTTCTCGTCCTCGACCTGGACCTTGATGTTGGCACCGGCGATGAGATCGACGCGCTGGCCGGGCTCCACGAGCCCGCCGACGGCGCGCTCCCGGGGCACCTGGACCGAGACCGCGCGCCACACCGGGGAGTAGGGGCTGATGGTCTCGGTGGGGCCCAGGATGGCGAACTGCTGGCCGGCCTGGGTGGTGGCGATGAGGTTGGGGGTCAGCGCCTGGTCGGCGTAGATGGTCACCGCGGTCACCCGGCCCAGGACCTCGGCGGGGTCCGTGATGGCGAGCGCCATGCTCGGGTCGTCCGGGACGCTGCGCGTCACCAGGTGTCCGGATTCGATGATGGTCCGGGCGGGGATCGTCTGCGCCGCCACGAGGACCTGGCGCACGGACGCGGGCTGGGCGTCAGTCGACCCCTGGTTGCCCAGGAAGAACGCGGTCATGCCCGCGACGAGGGCCATGATGATCCCGATGATCATCAGCAGGCGACGGCGTCGCCCGCGATCGGTGAACTCCAGCTCCATGAGGCAGGCTCCTGTCGATGTCGTGCTGCGGATGGCTCGCGCGTCGCGTGGACGGACCTCGGGCCGAGGTCAGCATCCCTGTCCGCGAGCGGCTGCGAAATGGGTCGACCGGGTCGTCACCCATAGGACTCCTGACCTACGCCCAGCACGGCGGACCGCACCGGACCGGGGCATCAGCCGGGGACTTCGGCGGCAACGGGGGTGGCTGCGTCCAGCGGGTACGGGGCGATGGAGACGTCGAGAAGACCAGGTACGGTGCCCCCCGCGAGCATCCGCGCGAGCGCGTCCACCACCAGGGTGCCTGCGCCTGCGAGGTCCACGTCCACGCAGCCCTTGATGCGACCACCGTCGTCGATGGACGCCCGGATCGCGTCGGTGCAGCCGAGGGCGAACCCGACCAGCTCTTTGGGCGGCCTGGGCTTCTTGACCGACCTGAGGTCGGCGATGGCGCGGGGCGCGTTGGGTCCCAGCAGCACCTTGAGGTCACGGTACTGTCTGAGGGCCTCGGTCAGCCCTGACTTGGCAGATCTCGCACTGGACCTGAAGCGGCCGATGGGCACCACGTTGGCGTTGGCCAGCGAGGTGGATCGCTCGATGGCGTCGGCGATGGGGTCGCGTCCCTCGTTGCCGATGTCGTTGAGGACCGCCGCATAGGCGCCCGTGTTGTCGGGCCAGGTGTCGAGCGCATAGACGCCCGCCATGCGGCCCTGGAGGCGGCCGACGGCCCGCTGATCGAGGTCGACATAGACGGCCCCGGTGTCGCCCAGGTAGGCGGCATCGCTGCCGAGGACCGGGATGCCGGCGTCGAGCGCGGCGCGCACGGGCGACACGAGGTCGATCTCGTCCCCCAGCACGATGATCGCTGCGACCCCCGCCGCGACCTGGTCCGCCACGCAGCGGGCCGCCGCCCTCGCGTTGCCGCCATGGCTGCACAGGCTGGTCGTGGCACCCAGCTGGCCGAGCCCCGCCTCGATCGCCACGCGCGTCGTTGTCACGTCGGCGGGCTCGTCGTCACCGGGGGTCCAGGGTCCGACGATGCCCACGGTCCGTCCGGCGAGGATCGTCGCAGCCGCGTCGCGCTCCTGCGGCGTGACGCCCAGGTTGTCGCCTGGCAGCCGGCGGCCGAGCTGGACCTTGCCGGGGCCGATGGACACGGTCCCGCGGTAGGTGTAGAGCGGCGCATCCACGTGGCCCGGCAGGTCACGTCCGATGAGGATGCCCAGGATGGCGTTGCCGGCGGCCTCGCCCGCGCCGTCGTTGGAGCGCGCGATGCAGCCCCGGATCCGCGATCCGAGGTCGATGAGGGCCATCAGCGAGGGGGTGCAGCGCACGGCGACCACGCGCAGGTCCGCCGGCAGCGTGTCCAGGCCCTCCGCGGTCGCCTGGGTGAGCCTGACGCCCTCGCCGATCAGGATGCCCGACGGCGGCAGCTGCGCCACGGCCTCCGTGAGGTCCGCCGTGGTCTCGAGGCCGGGCGGCCCCAGGGTGGCCAGGATCTTCACGCGCGGCGCGGTCTCCTTGAGCCCGAGCTTGCCCGCGTCGCCGCCGGGGTCGACGCCGCCCGGCTCCACGGCGCTCGCGATGATGGCACTGCCCTTGGATCGCGGCTTGGGCACGCCCTTCGGGGCGCCACCCGCCCGACCCTGCTCGAAGGCGCGTGTGATCGGATCGGAGTCGATGACGATGGTCATGGGCGCCACGGTCGTGTCACCGATGCTCACAGGGACGGTGAGGTTGCGGTCCACGGCCCGCTGCGTCGGCGCGACCAGGTCGCCCTGGGAGCCGATGATCACGACGCCCGCAGCGAGGTCGTCCACGAAGCCGTCGATACAGGCGACGGCGCCCGTGATCACGCTGTCGCACACCTCCACCCGGGCGCCGTGACGCTCGACGGTCGTGCGCAGCGCACCCACGATCTCCTCGACGTCGAAGTCCGGCGGCACCTGCTCGGCGGCGGGCAGGACGATGCCCACCGTGAGGCCCTTCGAGTACGAGAACGCGAGGGCGGCCTCCTCGACGGTCAGTTGGAGCTCCTCGGCCGTGCCTCGGCCGCCGTCCACGACCGTGCCCCGGGGCGCGATGACGACGTTCTGTGCCCGCGTCCCGACGGGGACGAGTCCGGCGACCAGCGCGAGGACAGCGATCGCGGCGACGTGGTGTCTGCTCATGGTCAGCCTCCTGCGGCCGGCACACGATGGGTCGCACGGCCGGCCTCCGGGGGCGGGGTTCGGGTGGCTCACGGGGCCACCGACCCCGATGGTGCCGGTGTCGCCGCGGGCACGGTGAGCGCAGCAGGCACCGGAGACGCGACCGGCGCGGCCGACTGCGAGGGTGCCGGGGCCAGGGACGCCTCAGGGTCGGATGACGCTGCCGGCACGGGCGTGGCATCCAGCATCACCGGCTCGGCGGAGGGCTGCGGATAGCGGTCACCCAGGATCGCCTGCTCCAGCGGGAACCCGTACTTGAGCAGGATCCGGTCGCCCGTGACGCCATAGCCATCACGCGGCAGGACGCGGCTGTCACCGTCCGCCCGGAGGCTGAGCGCGAACCCGCGGAAGTACGGGTTCTGGTTCTGGAGGTAGGCGATCTCCTCCGCCTGGTGGGCGTCCACCTTGAGCACGTACAGGGTGGTCGCCGCGGTGTGAGCAAGCACCTCCACGTCCGTGAGCACGATCTTGGTGCTCAGCCCCGTGACCGGTCCAGCGGTGATGGAGGCCCCGTCGCCCGCGGCGGCCTGCGGGTCGAGGACATTGATGAACAGCGACGCCATCAGGTCGACGCGCTGCCCAGCCTGGATGAGGCCACCGACGGCATTGACGTCCGGCAGGTCGATGGCGACGGCGCGCCAGTGCGGTGAATCCGACCCGATGCTCTCGCCCGGCCGCACGATGGCGAACGCCTGGTTGGCGCTCGTGGTGGTGAAGAAGTTGGGTGTGATGACCTGGCCCTGGAGGATCGTGAGGCCCGACGTGAGGCCCAGGACCTGTTGCGGATCCGTGATGGCATTGACATTGGACGGATCGACCGGCACCGAGCGCATCGTGAGGTAGGACGCGTCGATGAGGGTCCGGGCCGGGATGTCGACGGCAGCGATGAGGACGTCTCGGGTCGGGAGCGGGTCCGCGGTCGCGGACGGCTGGCTGCCCATCATGAATGCCGCGCCGCCGGCGGCGATCGCCAACGCGACGCCCACGACCATCGCGAGGCGCCGCTTCGGCTTGTTGTCCCTGTACTCCATCTCGATGGTCATGTGGCTCCTTGCTCGGTTGAGGCAGCCGGGGCTACCAGGGCAGCAGGCGCGCGGACTTGCCGCGCCGAAGTCGGGGATCGTCCGGGTCGGTGATGACCGGCGTGATCGCGTAGGCGTAGACGGTGTTGGAGGTGAAGGAGGTGATGCGCATGACGGCGAACCCGGTGATGTCCAGGTAGTCGCCGTTGCCGACGGCGCTACCGGGTGACACGTTCACCTCGAGCGGCAGCAGCATCGTCACCTTCCGCGGCGTGGCGTCCCCATTCATGCCTGTCGCGCGGACGTAGTAGCGGACCTCACCCTGGGGCATGCCGGCGGTGTTGATGGTCAGCGTCGCCGTGGCGCCGTTCTTCGTCGGCGTGACCGTCGTGGTGTTCCACGAGACCGAACCACCTGGCAGCGGCGTGTCCACGCTGAGCGTCACGGGGCCACCGAAGGCGGTGTTGCCGTTGGGCCAGTTCTTGACCGTGATGGTGAACGTCACCGAGTCGCCCGCGTTGGTCGCGACCTTGCCGCTGGCGTCCGCCAGCAACTGGAACTGGCGCGTGACCGTGCCGACCTTGATGGAGATCGGGATCTGCTCCGCCTGGAGGTACGGCTCGCCCGCCTGCCCCTTGACCCAGAGGGCGTACACGCCGGGGGTGGCCCCGGTCGTGGAGATCGTGTTCATGCTCACGTTCGTGCCCTGGCCCATGCCTGGGCTGACCGGGTTCGGGCCATAGGTGATGGGCGGCGACGACGTGAGCTGGCCCAGCACCATCGGGTTGGCCGGGTCCAGGGAATCGGCGAGGGTGCTGAGCGTGACCACGCCCGTGAAGGACTGGTTGCGCGACACCTTGAAGGCATTGTTCACGGAGGTGGTGCCGGTGGGCGCGAGCGAGATCTGGCTCGGCGTCCCGAGCGCGAACTCCGGGATGACCATCGTGTAGCCGGGGTAGACGGCGATCAGCACCTCCTGGCCGGGAGCGAACCGGTCCTCCACCGCGTCCACCGAGATGCCGGAGGAGTTGCCGCTCATCAGCGCGACCTGGAGGTTGGGGTCGGGCGGGTACACCACGGTCGGGAACCCGGGGCCCGGGTAGCCACCGCGCAGGATCCACGCCATCTGCATGTCCTTGAGGCTGTTCGAGGAGACGCCCGAGGTCACTCCGTTGAAGAACCGCTGGGAAGAGCTGGTTGCGAAGTTCCGGATGTCGAGCGCGATGAAGCCGCGGAAGTCGGCCGCGTTGGCGGGAGCCGAGCCCTGGCCCAGGATCTCGACGATGGGGCCGTGGTGCTCGCGGTCGTTGTCGGGGGTCGCGCTGTTGAAGGCGGATCCGGCGGACGGGTCCTCGCGGCCGCTGCCATCGTCCACGTCGCCGAAGCACGAGGTATCGGCGGTCGCGAACACGGCCATGAACTGATTGCCCGCCGACGTGCACGGATCGGCTGGCGCGGTGTTGGGGCCGGGCAGGCCGATGAACTCCCGCACGGCGATGGGCAGCAGCCCGCCCGACGAGCCCGCCTTCGCGCGCGCCGTGATCCACTGGTTGGACAGCCCGACGGCCTGCCCGAAGGTGTAGTCCACCCGGTTCCTGAGCGCCACATACACCGTGTCGCTGTCGGGCTCGATCACGATGCCTTCGACCAGGTGCTCCGGGTCGCCTTCGTGACCTGCCTCATACACGGGCACGACCGGTGGCATGTCCGCGACGTTGCCGGTCGGCTCGTGCGCGAAGTTGGCCGTGAGCGTCCCCTGAGCGATGGTGATCGAATCGGCCCGCGTGCGGCCCATCGTGCGCGCGGTCGCCCCGGCCAGCGCCGCGGCGTCCGCCGCGTTCTGGAGGAAGCGTCGCTCCGTGTAGAAGCGCCCCGCATCCACCGCGATGGCGGCGAACCCGAGCAGCACCGTGAGGAAGATGACCATCAGGACCAGCGCCTGCCCGTCCTGCCCCCCCGTTCGTCTCGTCACGTCGCCATGCCTCAGTTGATGACCACGGTGACTTCGGCATCCAGCGCCATGCGCCCGCCCTCGAGTGGCAGGAGGTCGGCGACGATCGGGATGATGAGGTCCAGGTGGAAGTGGCCGTGGACCCGCGCGTACTGGCCCGCGCGGGGATCGCTATCGGTGACCCCGAAGGGCAGCGAGTACGAGATCGTCTGGTCTCCCTGGACCAGCTGGGGCGAGGTCTTCTTGAGCAGTCCCATCGCGCTGGTGAGCGTCGAGCGCATGACATCCAGGCGGGCCGCGTCGTTCTGAGCCTTCGAGAGGGTCCGGTCATAGACGTACACGCTCACCGTGCGTGCCGCCTCCCGGGTCGCGTTCGAGAGCGTGATGTATGCGTTGAACACGAGGCCCAGCTGGACGATGCCCATCATCAGCAGCATCAGGGGCGTGAGCACGATCGCGAACTCCACCAGGCTCTGGCCCCGTTGGCGCGCACGGCCCAGCCGGCCCGCAGGGTGGTCGGGCGGTCTGATGGCGGTGCGGCGGCGGAGCCTGGGCATAGCGGTCGTGTCGTGCCTCCTGGAACTGCGGGTCGGATGGCTCAGGGTGTGTCGTCGGAGCCCGCGGAGCCATAGCCCGAGGGGACTCCCCCCCGCGGTACTCCGGAAGGCACCGTGCCTCGCAGCACCACACCGCTGGCCATCCGTCCGCCCTCCTTGCGCGGCGGACCGTTGGGTTTCCGAGCGTGAACCGAACGTCCGTTCGACAGTGGACCGTGCGCTTCGTGCTATCGTGGCGAGGTATGCCGGAGTTCCTGCTCGAAGCCCCGTTCCAGCCCACGGGTGACCAGCCCCAGGCCATCGAGCGCCTGACGGCGGGCCTTGCCAAGGGCATGAAGCACCAGGTCCTGCTGGGCGCGACGGGCACCGGCAAGACCTGGACGATCGCCAACGTCATCCGGAACGCGGGCAAGCCCACGCTCGTGCTGGCGCACAACAAGACGCTCGCCGCCCAGCTGTACAGCGAGTTCCGGGACTTCTTCCCGGACAATGCGGTCGAGTACTTCGTGTCCTACTTCGACTACTACCAGCCAGAGGCGTACCTGCCCCGGAGCGACACCTACATCGAGAAGGATTCGTCCCGCAACGACGAGATCGACAAGCTCCGGCACGCGGCGACGCGGGCGCTGTTCGAACGCAAGGACGTGATCATCGTCGCGTCCGTGAGCTGTATCTATGGCCTGGGCGCGCCCGTGGACTATGGGGCGACCGTGCTCCGGCTGCGCACCGGCGGCCGCTACCGGCGGGACGGTGTGCTGCGCCAGCTCGTGGACCTCCAGTATCAGCGCAACGACCAGGCGCTCTCGCGGGCGAAGTTCCGCGTCCGGGGAGACACGCTGGAGCTCCAGCCGGCCTACGACGATTTCCTCGTCCGGGTCCAGTTCTTCGGGGACGAGGTGGAGCGCATCACGGAGCTCGATCCGCTGACGGGCGAGCTGCTCGCGGAGCGGGCGGAGCTCAACGTCTATCCGGCCTCGCACTTCGTGACGCCCGCGGACAAGCTCAAGGAGGCCATCGCGGACATCGAGGTGGAGGCCGAGACGCGCGTGGGGGAACTGGAGGCGAAGGGCATGGTGCTGGAGGCGGAGCGCCTCCGCCAGCGCACCACGTTCGACCTCGAGATGATGCGCGAGCTGGGCTTCTGCTCGGGCATCGAGAACTACTCCCGGCACCTGTCGCGGCGGGAGCCCGGGTCGCGTCCGTGGACCCTCCTGGACTACTTCCCGGCGGACTGGCTGCTGGTCATCGACGAGAGCCACATGACCATCCCCCAGGTCGTGGGCATGTACAAGAATGACCGCACCCGGAAGGAGATCCTGGTCGACTTCGGCTTCCGGCTGCCATCAGCGCTGGACAACCGACCACTCACCTTCGAGGAGTTCGAGGCCCACCTGGACCAGGTGGTGCACATGAGTGCGACGCCCTCCGCCTATGAGCTGCAGCGCGCGGACCAGGTCGTGCAGCAGCTCATCCGGCCCACCGGCATCGTGGACCCGCAGATCGAGGTCCGGCCCACGGAAGGCCAGATCGACGACCTCATCGACCGCGTGAAGGACCGCGTGGCGCGCGGCGAGCGGGTGCTGGTGACCACGCTCACCAAGAAGATGGCGGAGGATCTCGCGGACTACCTTCACGAGATGGGCGTGAAGGTGAGCTACCTCCACAGCGAGGTGGACACGCTCGAACGGGTCCAGATCCTGCGCGACCTTCGCCTGGGCATCTACGACGTGCTCGTGGGCATCAATCTGCTGCGCGAGGGCATCGACCTGCCGGAGGTGACCCTGGTCGCGATCCTCGATGCGGACAAGGAGGGCTTCCTGCGCTCGGCCTGGTCGCTCATCCAGGTCATCGGCCGGGCGGCTCGCAACACGGCCGGCGAGGTCGTCATGTACGCGGACCGCATCACGGAGTCGATGCACGTGGCCATCGATGAGACGAACCGGCGGCGTTCCATCCAGGAGGCCTACAACCGCGACCACGGCATCGTGCCCCAGACCATCGTCAAGGAGATCCGGGACATCAACGACCGCCTGCGGGCGGTCGCGGAGGCGCCCGGTGGGTATGCCGCGAACGGCGGCGATCTCTCCGAGCTGAGCAAGGAGAAGGTGGACAAGCTCGTCAGGCAGCTGGAGGCGGAGATGAAGTCGGCCGCCAAGCAGCTCGAGTTCGAGCGCGCGGCGGCACTGCGTGACGAGATCCAGGACATCCGGCTGCGCGTCCTCGATGACGACGCGTCCACGAAGGTGCTGCGAGCCGCGGAACGGGCGGCGGCCGGCCGCGCAGGAGGCCCGGGGGGCCGTGCCGGCCGCGCGGATGCCACGGCGCGACCTTCCGAACGCATGGCGGCGCTCAAGGCCGGGCAGCGCGGCCGCGGCGACCCGTCCGCCCTGGAGGTCACGGAGGTCACGGTGCTGCCGGCGAGCGAGGAGCCGCTCACGGGCCTGGCCGGAGCGGACCAGGATCACAGGCATGGAGACGCGGAGCCGGACGCAGGTACGGCGGCGGACCTGTTCCCGGGCCTGCGGGACGCCCACGAGGGTGAGGACGAGGGCTGGATGGCCCGCTGGCTGGACAAGCCGACCTGGGACCGGCGGGTGACGCCCAACGTCATCAAGCGCACCGGCTCGCGACCCCGGAGACGCGGCTGACCCGGTGTTCCGACGCGGCCATCCGGCGGCGTCGTTGACAGGAGCGTCACGATGTCCCCACAGCGCGATGGGGCGCCGCACGCAGGGAGGGTCAGATGCGTCCAGGTGCCGCGAGCTCCTCGTCACGGTCCGCGATGGTCATGGCGGCCCTGGCCGCGACAGCCGCCGCCGCTGCTGCCATTTCGATCGGTGGAGCCGGCCCGGTCAGTGCGGGTGGTGGAGCCACCACCGAGACCTACCCCGGCTCCTGCCAGCGAGGGAGCGGGCAGACCCTGCAGACGTGCATCGACGGGCTGGCGCCCGGCTCGACCATCATCCTCACGGCCGAGGTCATCGACGAGCCCGCGGCGATCACCAGGTCGCTGACGCTGCGGGCCATCGACCGGACGCTCGATCCCATCCTCGGGACACTGGCGGTCATCGCGGACGACGCGAGCGACTCGCTGCGGGTCAGGGTGAGCGACATCCGGATGTCCCTGGCCGTCATCCGGCTTCTGGACGGGCACGACCACGACATCGTGCTCGAGAGGCTGGAGATCGGGGACGGAGCCGGGTTCGCCCAGGGCCTTTCCGCGGTCATCGATGCGTCGGCCTCGCTGCGCATCGTGGGCAGTCGGGTGCATGGTGTGCTCGATGATCAGGAGAGCGTCCTGTCGGTGAACGTCGGTGCGCACGTGGGCACCGTGCGCCTGGATCTCCTGGGCAACACGGTCACGGCGAACGGCAACCCGGACAGCGGGTCGGGCATCGGCATCGACATCAGCGGCGCCGGGGCGACCACCGGTGCGATCCGAAGTAACGCCATCTGGGATGTGGCGCGCTGTAACTGCGGCGCCGCCGCTGGGATCACGCTGACGGTCGAGGGGCCACCGCTCATCGAGCTGGACGTGATCGGCAACACCATCGAGCGGTCCCAGGGGCCGGGCCTGGCCCAGCGCAACGACCTCACGGGCAGTGGACGCCTCGAGCTGCGGCTGTTCGACAACGTCTTCAGCCACGTCCAGACGGGCGTCAGCCTCGAGTCCGGCGACGGCTCGCTGCGTGTCACGGCGGGGCACAACGCGTTCTTCGCCCACGGCGGCAACTCCCTCGACGGTCGGTCGCTGGGCACGGGCACCATCGTCGCCGACCCCCGCTACGTGGCCGCGGGGTCGGGGAATCTACGGCTGCGCGCATCCTCGCCGCTCGTCGATACCGGGCTCACCTGCCCTCCGGGAGGCATCGCCACCCTCGACGCGGCGGGTCGCGGTCGGCTCGCGGGGCCCGCCGTGGACATCGGGGCGTACGAGCGGAACGCGGCCGCCCCCAGCGGCGTGGTGCGCCTGGGTGACGGCGGAGCGGACACCCTGGTGGGGACACCCGGTGCCGACATCCTGTGCGGCTTCGGTGGTCCGGATCGACTCCTGGGCAACGGGGGCCGGGACCATCTCGATGGCGGAGCCGCGGCAGATCGGCTGGTGGGCGGCGCGGGCGCCGACCGGCTCCTGGGCGGTGCCGGCGATGACACACTCTGCGCCCGGGACGGCGTGGCGGGCAACGACCGTGTCGATGGCGGCCCTGGCCCCGACGCCGCTCGGACCGATCCGCGCGACGGACGCGTCTCGGTGGCGGGCAACGCCGCCTGCTGACGTCCGTTGGCGGCGACTCTCAGTGCATCGGGTAGCATGACCGCGGCCTCCGAGCAGCCGGCTCCAGGGGGTGTCCCGCACTGGAGCCCCTGCCTGCCGTGAGCCGTCCCGACCTGACCGACCTGATCCCGCTGGGTGACGTCTTCCAGCAGTCCACCGGCGGCATCGACGACGGCCTGACCGGGTTCACGGGCTTCGTGGCGGATGTCATCGTGGCCATCGGCGAGCTGGGCGTGGGTGCGCTCGTGTTCATCGAGACGGTCTTCCCGCCCATCCCCAGCGAGGCGGTCCTGTCGCTGGCCGGCTGGCAGGCGCAGATGGGCCGCATGAGCCTGCCCCTGGCCATCGTCGCTGCCACCATCGGTGGCGTCCTGGGCAGCATCGTCCTGTACGGGCTGGGTGCCTGGTTCGGTGAGGAGCGTGCCAAGTCGCTCATGGCCCGTATCCCCCTCATCGATCGCGACGACCTGGACGCCGCGTCTGACTTCTTCCGCCGGCACGGGCCGCGTATCGTGTTCTTCGGCCGCTTCGTGCCCATCGTCCGCAGTCTCGTGTCCATCCCCGCGGGCGCCCAGCGGATGCCCCTGGTGCATTTCATCGTGCTCACCGCGTTGGGCAGCGGACTCTGGAACGCGCTGCTCATCGGCGCGGGCTATGCGCTGGGCACGCAGTTCCACCTGCTCGAGGGCTATCTCGACTACCTGGACTATGTGGTGTTCGGGGCGCTGGGCCTGTTCGCGCTCTGGTACCTCGTGCGCTGGTACCGCAAACACCGCCGCAGCGCATAGCGAACGCCTGTTCACATGGGGCGTTTCGCGCTAGACTGGACGCGTGCCCCAGGATCAGCTCATCGTTCGCGGCGCTCGCGAGCACAACCTCAAGGACATCACCGTCGAGCTGCCGCGTGACCGGCTGACGGTCATCACCGGCCTGTCCGGCAGCGGCAAGTCCAGCCTCGCCTTCGACACCATCTACGCCGAGGGTCAGCGCCGCTACGTGGAAAGCCTCTCCGCGTACGCCCGGCAGTTCCTGGGTCAGATGGAGAAGCCGGACGTCGACCAGATCGAGGGCCTGTCGCCGGCCATCTCGATCGACCAGAAGGGCGCCAGCCGCAATCCGCGATCCACGGTGGGCACGGTCACGGAGGTCTACGACCACCTGCGCCTGCTGTTCGCGCGTGTCGGCCATCCACACTGCCCGGCGTGCGGCCGCGAGATCACGCGTATGACCGTGCAGCAGATCGTGGACCGCATCCTGGCGCTGCCGGACGGGTCGCGCCTGCTGGTGCTCGGGCCGCTCATCAAGGATCGCAAGACGGAGGGCGATCGCGTCTTCGAGGCCGCCCGCAAGCAGGGGTTCGTGCGCGTCCGCGTGGACGGGGACCTCAGCGACATCGATGAAGCGCCGAAGCTTGACAAATACAAGCGGCACACCATCGAGGTCGTCGTGGACCGGCTCGTGGTGCGCCACCAGGATGAGGATGGACGCGCGTTCGGCGCGGACCACCCGGACCCGGACGCCTCACGTCTGGCGGATTCCGTGGAGACGTCGCTGCGGCTTGGGGAAGGCGTCATGGTCGTGGCGCCCGCGGATGCCGGCGCGTTCGAGGAGCAGCGCTACTCGGAGAAGTACAGCTGCCCGTTCGACGGCACCACCATCGACGAGCTCGAGCCGCGCTCCTTCTCCTTCAACTCCCCGCACGGCGCCTGCCCGGCATGCACCGGCCTGGGCATGCGCCTCGAGCTTGATCCAGCGCGTCTCATCCCGGACCATTCCAAGAGCGTCCTGGAAGGGGCCATGGCGCCGTGGCGCTCCATCCCCACGGAGCTCTCCTGGCGCCTCAAGACCACGGAAGCCGTGTTCAAGGCGCATGGCTGGGACATCCGGGCGCCCATCCGGGACCTGTCGCCGGACGCGCTGGAGCATCTGCTCTACGCCAGGAAGGACGAGAAGGTCGTCGTCAAGTACAAGCACGCGCGGGGTGAGAACTCGTACGTGGCCACGTTCGAGGGGGTGGTCACGAACCTGGAGCGGCGGTACCGCGAGACGGATTCCGATTTCATCAAGACCGAGCTCGAGAAGTACATGGTGGCGCGACCCTGCCCCACGTGTCACGGCAAGCGCCTCAAGCCGGAAGTGCTCGCGGTCACGGTGCAGGAGCGGTCGATCGCGGACGTGGCCTGCATGTCCGTCACGGACGCGCTCGACTGGGCCGCCGGCCTGCCGGAGCGCCTGAGCGAGCGCGAGCAGACGATCGCCGGCCAGCTGCTCAAGGAGATCCGTGCCCGCCTGGGCTTCCTCGTGGATGTGGGCCTGGACTACCTGACGTTGGACCGGACGTCCGCCACCCTGTCGGGGGGTGAGGCGCAGCGCATCCGGCTCGCCACGCAGATCGGCTCGAGCCTGGTGGGTGTCCTGTACATCCTCGACGAGCCGTCCATCGGCCTGCACCAGAAAGACAACGCGAAGCTCATCGCCACGCTCATCCGCCTGCGGGACCTGGGCAACACACTCATCGTCGTGGAACACGACGAGGAGACCATCCGGACGGCCGACTGGGTCGTGGATATCGGGCCGGCGGCGGGCGAGCACGGCGGCGAGGTGATCGCCAGCGGACCGCTCGCAGCGGTGCTGGCAGAGCCCCGGTCGCTCACGGGTGCGTTCCTGCGCGGCGAACGGATGGTGCCGGTACCAGAGCGGCGTCGGTTCGGCAACGGCAAGGCGCTCATGCTCCGCAACGCGCGCGAGCACAACCTTCAGAACCTGGACGTGCGCTTCCCGCTGGGCACCTTCACGGCCGTCACGGGTGTCTCGGGCTCGGGCAAGAGCACGCTCATCACGGACATCCTGTTCAAGGCGCTCGCGAGGTCCCTCAGCGGTGCCCGGGACGAGCCAGGGCTCCATGACCGCTTGGACGGCGTGGACGCGGTGGACAAGATCATCGAGATCGATCAGAGCCCCATCGGCCGCACGCCGCGCTCCAACCCGGCCACCTACACCGGTCTCTTCGGCCCCATCCGGGAGCTGTTCGCGGGCGTCCCGGAGGCCCGTGTGCGCGGGTATGGGCCGGGTCGCTTCAGCTTCAACGTGAAGGGCGGCCGCTGCGAGAACTGCAAGGGTGACGGCATCCTCAAGATCGAGATGCAGTTCCTGCCGGACGTCTATGTGCAGTGCGAGGTGTGCGGCGGCAAGCGCTACAACCGTGAGGCCTTGGAGATCCACTACCGCGGGCACTCCATCGCGGACGTCCTGGGCATGACCGCGGAGGAGGCGCTCGAGGCGTTCTCGGCGGTCCCCAGCATCCGCACCAAGCTCGCCACCCTCGTGGACGTCGGCCTCGGCTACATCCGCCTCGGCCAGCCGGCCACGACGCTCTCCGGTGGTGAGGCGCAGCGCGTGAAGCTGGCCACGGAGCTGTCGCGGCGCTCCACGGGCAGGACCGTCTACCTTCTCGACGAGCCGACCACCGGGCTCCACTTCGCGGACGTGGAGAAGCTGCTCCAGGTGCTCCACAAGCTCGTGGACGTGGGCAACACCGTGATCGTCATCGAGCACAACCTGGACGTCATCAAGACCGCCGACTGGGTCATCGACCTGGGCCCGGAGGGGGGGGCCCGGGGTGGCCGGCTGGTCGCGGTCGGGACGCCCGAGCAGGTTGCCGCGACACCCGGGTCGGCCACGGGTGAGTACCTCGACCGCGTCCTGCGTGGCGAGCCGCTCATCCCGTTGAGCGATGTGACGTTCGCACAGGCTGCCGGCCGGCCTGACCGGGGGAAGCCCGCGCCGGCAGACGGCCGGCGACGCACGCGGCCCGCCAAGGCCGCCAGCGCCGCTCCTCCCACGGGCTGACCCGGAGCGGGCGCGGCGCGCCACCGATCCTCCATGTCTCGCCCGCGCTCCGATGGGTGCCCGGCTAGACTCACGCCGAGGGCCGCCCTGCCCCGCGGCTGGACGCAGCAGCATCTTGCGCGTCCCGTCGCGATGGGCGCACCGGCGCCCGGCGGCGACCTGGGCGACGACCGCATCGAGCAGTGACGGAGGCACCATGACCGACCAGGCGACGACGGGCGATGACGCCCTGCGGGAGCAGTGGATCCGGGCGCAACGGCTGCTCGATGCGCCGCCGGATCGGGTACACCGGGCCTGGAGCGACCCCGAGGAGCTTTCGGCGTGGTATTGCCGATCGGTGGAGGGGTCCCTGCTCGTCGGCGCGCGATCCACCCTGCAGTGGGCGGACCGGAGTCTCGTCATCGATGTGCTGGAGTCCGACCCGCCGGGCCGGTTCCGATTCCGGTGGGTCATGACGCCCGACCGACCGGCCGGCTCGACCGTGACCGTCACCATCGAACGGTATGGCTATGGCAGCCGGGTGACGCTCGATGACGGCCCGTTCGACGTGACCCAGCCGGGCATCGCGCAGGCGTTCGGCGACGCGGCGGAGCGCTGGGGTCAGGCGCTGGCCAACCTGCGAGCGCGCGTCGACTTCGGGGTGGACCTGCGCCGTCCGGTGCGCTGACGCCGGGAACGTGATGCCACCCGTGGCGCGCGCACGAAGTCAGGCCGCCACCCGTGGTCAAGTGCCGCGGCGTACCGGGGCCAGCTCCTCGGCGTCGAATGCCTCCTCCAGGAAGCGCGATGGTGCGCTCGGGTCGTAGACGAGCGTGAGGCTGCGGCGTGCCCGCGTCCACGCCACGTAAGCCAGCCGTCGCTCCTCCTCCAGCGCCCGGGCGGGGTCATCCGACTCCTCGATCGATCGGCGGCTCGGAAACGTCCCGGCGTCCAGCCCGATCACCGCCACGTGGTCGAACTCCAGGCCCTTGGTGCCGTGGACCGTGGCCAGGATCAGCGCCGGATCGCCCGAAGCCAGCGCATCCCGCCGCGACCGTCGCTCCGCGAGACGGCCGGTGAGCGCCCGCGGGTCATCGTCACCCCCGGCCCATGCCAGCAGCACCGCCTCCGCGGCGATGGGCGGCCCACCCCGCCCGTCGTCCGCCAGCAGCGGCCCGGCATCGTGCTCGCCGGCAGCGCCGGTCGTCCTGCCACCCATCGACGCCGCTGTCGCGAGGACCTCGTCGAGGGCCGGGTCGTCCAGCCGCAGCAACTCCTCGCCAGCCGACCACGCGATGCCCCGCTCCAAGGCGACCGCCGCGATCGGGGCCAGCTCGGCGTTCGTCCGCGCCAGCACGGCATGGCCCCCCGGCCGAGCCCCCAACCAGTGGGAAAGCAGCAGACGTGCGCGCGCCACCGGGTCGCCCGGGTCGGGCGCCAGCACCAGGATGCCCTCGGCACGCGGGGAGGGGAGGATGCGCTTGTCGAATCGTTCCACGCCATGCGCCACGAGGCGCGCCGCTCGGCGGACCACCTCCGGCGGACAGCGATGGTTCGTGACGAGGTCCACGCGTCGCAGGCCCGGCAGGGCGTCCGCCAGCCCCAGCACGCGTCGGACGTCCGCGAGGCGCCAGGCATAGATCGTCTGATCGTCGTCGCCCACGAGGAAGATGTCGCGCGCGTCCCCGGTGAGCAGCAGCGCGAGGTCCAGCTGTGTCCGGTCGAGGTCCTGCGCCTCATCCACGAACAGCACCCGCGCCCGTGCCCGCCACCGTTCCAGCAGGGCCGGATCACCGCGGAGGACGGGACCAGCCCGGGCCACGAGATCGTCGAAGTCGAGCGCGCCGCGACGGTCCAGCTCGGCGCGGTATGCCGCCCAGGCCGCATGCGTGGCGACATCCTCGGGTCCCGGTCCGCGTTCCGGGTCCAGCCCCAGTCGGGTGAACGCGTCGTCGAGGTGACGCATCGCTGCTGCCGGCAGCGGGCCGCCCGCCAGGTCCGCCAGCACGGATGCCCGGTCCACCAGGCGCCCCACGTCCACCCCCGCGTCGCTCAGGATCTCGCGACCGAGCGCGTGGAACGTCCGGACCCGCACCGATCCCGCCGGCAGTCCGAGCGGGGAGAGCGCGGCATCCAGGCGCCCGCGCAGCTCGTCCGCCGCCAGCTTGTTGAAGGTGACGGCGCAGATCGACGTCGCGTCTGCGCCCGTCGCGATGCGCCAGGCGATGCGCGCGACCACCGTGGTGGTCTTGCCGGACCCGGCAGGCGCGACACACAGCACCGGGCCGGGAGGTGCGGTCGCGGCTTCCCGCTGGTCCGGGGCAAGGGCATCGAGGCGGGCCTGGAGCGAAGGCGGCAGATCCATGCCCCGATCATCGCGCCGGGCACGTGACGCCGGCTCACCACTCGCTTATCCCGCACTCACCCCGGCGCCGACCCGGACCTGGACGCGACGTTCACATCGCGGTGATGGACGCGGCCACGGCTCCCTCGGTACCCTGCCCGTATCGAGCCATCCGAAGGAGGGTCCTCACCCCATGCGCGCTCGCACCGTCTCGACCGCCACGGCGCTGGTCCTCGCCGCCTCCCTGCCGCTCAGTGCATCCGGCGCCGCCCAGGACACGTCACCGTCGCCCGCTGCGGAGGCACCGGTCACGCTCACCCTGCTCCACAACAACGACGGAGAGTCCTCGCTGCTGCCACTCACCTACAGCGTGGGCGAGGCCGAGGTCCCGCTCCAGATCGGCGGCGTCGCCGCCTTCAACGCGGTCGTCGACCGCGAGGAGGCGGCCGCCCGGGAGATCGGGAACTCGGTCGTCAACGTGTATGCCGGCGACGTGTTCCTGGCCTCCGCGACGCTCGCCTGCAGCCTGCCGCCCGCGCCGGAGTCGACGCCCATCTATGACGCCGTCGCCCAGGGCCTCATCGACTATGACGTCCACATCATCGGCAACCACGAGTTCGACTTCGGTCCCGCGTGGTTCGCGCGCTTCACCCGCTCCTTCGGCACGGAGCAGCCGACCCAGCCGTTCCTGTCGGCCAACATGGACGTGTCCAGAGAACCGGTGCTGCGCAAGCTGGTCGCTCCCAGGGGCCTCATCACGCGGTCGCCCAGGAAGGGCCGGGTCATCGCCCGCTCGATGATCGTCGTCGATCCGAGGACCCGGGAGCGCTTCGGTGTGATCGGCGCCACCACGCCCGAGCTGCCCACGATCTCCTCGCCCGGCAGGGTGACCGTGACGCCCGACCTCGTGACCACGGCCGCCGCGGTCCAGGCGGAGGTCGACCGGCTGACCGAGCGGGGTGTCGACCGGATCATCCTCGCCAGCCAGCTCCAGGACATCGACAACGACAGGGAGCTGGTCAAGCTCGTGCGCGGCCTGGACATCGCCATCGCCGGTGGTGGCGACGAGCTGCTTGCCAACGACGCTGTGCCCGATGAGCAGGAGCTGCTGCCGGGCGAGACGCAGGAGGTCTTCGGGACCTATCCGCTGACGGAGGTCGACGCCGACGGCCGCACGGTGTACATCGTGACCACGGCCGGCAACTACAAGTACGCGGGCCGGCTGGACGCGGTCTTCGGTGCCGACGGCGAGGTCACGGGGATCGTCGCCGACGCCTCCTTCCCGCGTCGCGTCATCCCCGAGCTCCAGGACGGGAGCCAGATCGCGGACCTCGGCATCACCGATGCCGTACCGCCCGTCGCGGAGATGCTGACCGCCGTCATCGAGCCGGTGCAGGCGTGCCTCGCGAAGTTCGCAGCCACGCCTGTCGCCCGTTCCGCGGTCGTCGTCAATGTGTCCCGTGGCGGCACCGATCCCTTCTCCCTCGGCGTCCGCAGCGCGGAGACCAACGGCGGCAACCTCGTCGCCGACTCCTTCCTGGCCGCCTACGACGCGTATGCCACCGGGGCCGATCTGCCCAGCCGGTCTGATGAGCTCGTGATCGCCATCCAGAACGGCGGCGGCATCCGCCACAACGCCGGCAACCTGCTGCCCGAGGGTGGCACCGCGGGTGGCGCGATCTCACGCCTCGACACGCTCAACGTCCTGCCCTTCGACAACTACCTGGTCGCCGTCGAGGACATCGACGCGACGGAGCTCACGACGATCCTCGAGCGCTCGTGCGAGTCCGTCGGAGGTGGCGGCTTCCTCCAGGTCGCGGCACTCGCCTACACCTGCGATCAGTCCCAGGCCGTCGGCAGCCAGGTCCGCAACGTGAGCTACACCGCGGGCACGGCGGACAGCGCCGATGATGTCGCGGTCGTGGACGAGGCCGGCGGGGTGCTCGACGCCGGGCCGTTCCGGATCGTCACCAACCAGTTCACGGCCGCGGGCGGTGACGACTATCCGACGCTGGCCGAGGCCACGAAGCGCACGCTCGTGACCGCCGAGGGCTCGCAGATCTTCTACGAGAAGGCACTGCGCGAGTACCTGGCCTCGTTCCCGGCCACGGGCGAGCCGGGTCTGGCCACGATCCCTGCGAGCGACACGCGCTACGCGGCGGAGGCGGGTGAAGGCCGCATCACGATCATCCCGGCGCCCTGATCCCGCGAGCTGGGGTCAGGCGCCGTTCCCGTACGATGACCGGGTGACGCCCCAGCTCCAGACGACCCTCGCCGGCCTGCCTGACCACCCCGGCGTCTACCTCATGAAGGACACCCGCGGCCGGGTGCTCTACGTGGGCAAGGCGCAGAGCCTGCGCAGCCGCGTGCGCCAGTACTTCCAGGCCGGCCGCTCCACGCAGCCGCCGATGCGCATCGAGTCGGCTCTGGACCGCGTGGCGGACGTGGAGTACACGCTCACCGACACCGTGTCGGAGGCGCTGCTGCTGGAAGCCAACCTCATCAAGCGCTACCAGCCCCGCTTCAACGTCCGGCTCAAGGACGACAAGTCCTACCCCTTCATCAAGGTCACCCTGGGCGACGACTTCCCGCGCATCGAGCGCACCCGCAAGCTGCCCCAGGACGGCAGCCGCTACTTCGGGCCGTACGCGAGCGCGAGCTCCGTGGATGAGGCGATGAACCTCATCCGGCGCCTGTTCCCGTTCCGGACCTGCACCATCGACATCCGGGAGGGCAAGCGGGCGCTGGACCGGCCCTGCCTGCTCTACCACATCAAGCGCTGCCAGGGGCCCTGCATCGAGGCCATCGACCGCGATCGGTACCGGGCGGACATCGACCAGGTGATGCTGTTCCTGGAGGGCAAGCAGGAGCAGGTCGCACGGTCGTTGCGCAAGGAGATGGAGGTCGCGTCCGATGCGCTCCAGTTCGAGCGCGCCGCCGCCATGCGCGACAAGATGCGCGCCATCGAGCGGACCATGGAGGCGCAGAAGATGGCGGGCTTTGCGCGCCGCCAGCTGGACGTGCTGGGCTTCGCGCGCTCCGGCGGGGAGGCCGCGGTCCAGCTGTTCGCGATCCGCGACGGCAAGACCGTCAACCGCGACGTGTTCCTGCTCGAGAACCTGGGCGACGGATCGGACGACGAGGCCCTGTCGGCGTTCGTGAAGCAGTACTACGCGACGGCGGGCTCCATCCCGCCGCGGGTGCTGGTGCCATTCCTGCCCGCGGACCACGACGACCTCGAGGCGCTCCTGGCCACGCGGCGGGGGAGCCGCGTGCGCGTCGACGTGGCCATCCGGGGGCAGGGGCGGCAGCTGGCGTCGCTCGCCGCCCGGAATGCCGCCGAGACGCTCACCAAGGAGCAGGCGCGCTGGATGGCGGACCAGGGCAAGACCCTCACCGCGCTCGAGGAGCTCGCGGACGCACTCGGCCT
>Ga0105047_10003311_pt1 | contig 28411 bp, 21 predicted proteins | sample MAT04_FD_78384 | JGI IMG/M metagenome (GOLD analysis project Ga0105047, IMG submission 78384) | Freshwater microbial communities from Lake Fryxell liftoff mats and glacier meltwater in Antarctica - MAT-04 (megahit assembly) | ecosystem: Environmental > Aquatic > Freshwater > Ice > Liftoff... | reverse complement strand
TTCATTGCATTTATTGGTTTTGTAGATGCTGGCATTGTAATTGCTAATAAAGACACAAAGGTAGCTATGGGTACTTTTAAAAGCCCAGCAGTATTAATAACAGTAATAGGAATAATCGTAATAGTAGTATTGTCAAAGAAAAAAGTTAGAGGAGCTATATTATGGGGAATAGTTGCAAGTGCCGGAGCAGCATGGATATATGCTATGATAGCACCAATAACAGCAGCAACTTATGGTATAACCACACCAAGAGGATTAATAAAATATGAGTCAATGTCACCAATTGCTTTTAAGCTAAACTTTTCATACTTAACTAATCCATCTCAAATTATACGATTTATAACTATAATGTTAACATTTCTGTTTGTTGACTTTTTCGATACTGTAGGAACTTTAGTAGGGGTTGCTTCAAAGGTTGGAATGGTTGATAAAGATGGTAAGGTTAAGAATGCTGGAAAGGCGCTACTAGTAGATGCTGTTGGTACTACTGTAGGAGCTATGCTTGGTACTTCAACTGTAACTACTTACGTAGAAAGCTCAGCGGGAGTTGCAGAAGGTGCTAGAACTGGACTTGCTTCTGTCGTAACAGGAATCTTATTCTTAATAGCAATGTTCTTTTCACCATTATTTGTTGCAATACCAATGTGTGCAACTGCACCAGCACTCATAATAGTAGGATTTTTCATGATAGGAGGTATAACTAAGATAGATTTTAATGATTTCACTGAAGGAGTACCTGCTTTCCTAACAATCACAATGATGCCACTTACTTATAGTATAGGAGACGGTTTAACAATTGGACTTCTTTCTTATGCTGTGTTAAACGGAATTAATAATTTATTTACTAAGGATCATACTAAGAGAAAGAAAGTTTCAATTGTGATTTACATTTTGGCGGTAATATTTATTGCTAAATTATATTTTACAGGCTAAAAGTAGTCGAACATTGGAAATATAACATATGGTAATTTAAATTCAATAACTAAAAAAATCAATTCGCTTTATTTATAAAAGCGAATTGATTTTTTTATTTGGGAAATGTTATTCTTACTTATTACTTGTTTTACTCTTAACACTACTCATAATATCATCTAGTGGCTTATCTTTTGGTAAGATAAGATTTAGTGCTATTGCAACAATTGTTGTAACCACAATAGATGATTTGCCGAAGATAGATATAAACCATAGAGGGAATAGAGCGAATGCATTAGGAACCTCTACAATACCCATACCTAAGGCAACTGCGATTCCTACAACAGCTGAATTTCTCATTGTAAGCTTGTTTGAAGCAATCATTTTAACTCCTGTCATTGTTATTGTGGCAAAAACAGAGATTGTTGCTCCACCAAGAACACATTGTGGGATAGTCGTAAGTAGTGAAGCAAATTTAGGAATAAGCCCTGCTAAAATAACAACAAAAGAAGCAAAAGCAAATACCCACTTATTGATAACTTTATTTGTAATTACTATACCAACATTTTGGCTGTATGTTGCGGTTGGCATACAACCAAAGAGTGCTCCGATTATACTAGAGAAACCGTTTCCAATGATACCCCCAGAAAGCTCTTTATGGGTAGGAGTTCTATCCATACCTCCACCTGTTGTAGCGGATAAATCACCTATAGCTTGAACAGAATTAACAATATACATTATAGCCATAGATATTATGGCTGTAGCATTAAAGCTTATGCCAAAATGTAGTAGTTTTGGGGCTTGAAGAAGTCCAGCTGAAGCAAATGAATTAAATGATACCATTCCAAGAGATAGTGCAAGAATATATCCTACAATTATACCTATTAAAATGGATGCTAGTTTAATAGTTCCTTTTGTAAAGTAATTTAAAAAGAGTACAACTGCAAGAGTTATCATGGCAACAGCCCAGTTCTTAGGAGAACCAAAAGTTGGAGAACCAACACCACCAGCTATATATTTAATAGCAACTGAATACAGGGATAATCCTATGGAAAATATTACTGTACCAGTAACAAGTGGTGGAAAGAACTTTATAAGCTTTTTAAGGAATATTCCGAAAATTATAGATACTAAACCACCTATTATTTGCGCTCCAAAAACCGTAGCTAGATTAAATTCTCCGGTAATAGCAGCAAGGGTTGGAACGTATGCAAAACTTACTCCCATAATTACAGGTAGCCTTGAACCGATAACCTTGCCAAGGGGGAAAATTTGAATTAGTGTTGCTATACCTGCAAAAAACAGTGAAGACTGTACAAGCAAAATTTTGTCTGGACCAGTAAGATTTGCAATTCCAGCAATTATGAGAGCGGGTGTAACACACCCAACAATCATAGCAACAACATGTTGAAGTCCTAAGGGTATAATTTCTTTCATTGAAGGCATGCCATCATACTTAAATAGTAATGACTTTTGATTAGAACTCATAAGAAATTCCTCCCAATATTTAACTTTAGTTATTTTATAGTAGTACCAGTAATACCTGCTATACCATCTTTAGCTTTTTCAAGTAGAGTTATAAGAGAATATCGCTCTGTTTTTGATGAAGCAAAATCAATAGCAGCTTCTACTTTAGGTAGCATTGAACCAGGTGCAAAGTGTCCCTCTTTTGCATATTGACTAATTTCAGAAGTTGTAATATTACCTAGCCATTTTTCATTTGGTTTACCAAAGTTAATAGCAACTTTTTCTACTGCTGTTAAAATAATAAGACAATCTGCATCAAGTTCTTTTGCAAGAGTGCAACTAGCAAAATCCTTATCAATAACTGCGCTTACACCTCTTAGGTGATTGCCTTCTTTTATAACAGGTATACCACCGCCACCACAGGCAATAACAACTTGTCCTATATCAACCAGCGATTTTATTGTTTCAATTTCAACAATACCTACTGGTTTTGGTGAAGCTACAACTTCTCTGTATCCTCGACCTGCGTCTTCAACAACCTGTTTACCGGTCTTTACAAAAGTATCAGCCTCTTCTTTTGTCATAAAACTTCCGATAGGTTTTGTTGGATGTTCAAAGGCTTTATCACTTGGATTTACTTCAACTTGTGTTATTATTGTTGAAACATTTTTATGTATATTTCGATTAAGAAGTTCTTCTTTTAATGCATTTTGTAAATCGTAACCAATATAAGCTTGGCTCATTGCAACGCAGACAGACATAGGAACGGATGAGTATTTAGGATTATTTTTATGTAGTTCACTCATTGCAATATTAATCATACCTACTTGAGGACCATTTCCATGAGAAATAACAACATCATTTCCGTCTTCGATAAGGTCAACTATAGCTTTAGCAGTACATTTTACAGCTACCATTTGTTCTTTTAGATTAGTGCCAAGAGCATTACCACCCAAGGCTATTACTATTTTCTTGTTCATAAGATTTCCCCCCAATAATGAATTCTATTTTGGTAGTAAAAAGCTATATGGAATTTGAAAATCCATGTAGCCTTTTATTAAATAAGGTTATTTTATTTTTCTTTCTTTGTTATTTTTCTCAAGCATAGATAAAACTCCCTGTGGATTTTTAATTTTACTTAAGAAAATCATTGAAGCTATTGCATAAGGTTTATAACTGGCTTGTTTATAAAGTGGTATGCGGTAGCGATCAAACACAGATGCGTCAACTTCTCCAACTTCACAGCTAACTCCTGATATATCAGCTGGAAGGCAGTGAAGATAAAGTGCTTTTCCATCTTTTGTTGTCTTCATAAGCTCCTCAGTACATTGCCAATCTTTATGCTCAGCATTTTGCGCCAAAAGTTCTTTTTCAAGTGAATTTATACCAGCTTGGTCACCTTTTGCATATAAATCTGTTCGTTTTTCCATAGCGACAAAAGGAGCCCAGCTCTTAGGATATACTATATCCGCATCTTTGAATGCTTCTTCCATAGAATTTGTTTTTGTAAATGAACCACCAGACTCTGAAGCATTTTTCATTGCAATTTCTTCTACTTCACCCATAACTTCGTAACCTTCTGGGTGTGCAAGAACAACATCCATACCTAGACGAGTTAAAAGCCCAATTATTCCTTGAGGAACTGAAAGTGGCTTGCCATAAGATGGAGAATATGCCCAAGACATAGCAATTTTTTTGCCTTTTAAATTTTCAATACCACCATATTCATTTATAAGATGAAGAGCGTCAGCCATGCACTGAGTAGGGTGATCTATATCGCATTGAAGACTAACAAGTGTAGGACGTTGTTCTAAGATACCGTCTTCATTACCTACTTGTACAGCTTTAGATACTTCACGCATATAAGTATTTCCTTTTCCAATGTACATATCATCACGGATACCAATAACATCTGCCATGAAAGAAATCATGTTAGCAGTTTCTCTTACTGTTTCACCATGAGCGACCTGAGATTTTCCTTCGTCTAAATCTTGAACTTCAAGACCAAGGAGGTTACAAGCAGAAGCAAAGCTAAATCTTGTACGAGTTGAATTGTCGCGGAATAGTGAAATTCCAAGGCCACTATCAAAAATCTTTGAAGATATGTTATTTTCACGAAGCTCTCTAAGGGATTCTGCTACAGTGAAAACTGCTTCTAATTCATCTTTTGTTTTTTCCCAAGTAAGTAAAAAATCGTTATTATACATATTTTTAAAATCTAATGTGTTAAGCTTGGTTACATATTTATCCATCAAAGCCATTTTTAAAATCTCCTTTATATTTTGATTATTTTTTACTGCAATAAATTGTTGGAAGAGCAGCATATACAGCAGCACATTTAACGAGGTCTTCTTTCCAAGTTCTTTCATTTGGAGAATGTGCTTGAGATTCTGCACCAGGTCCGAAACCTATGCATGGTATTCCATGACGACCCATTATAGCAACACCATTTGTTGAGAATGTCCATTTATCAGTAAGCGGACGATCTTTTCTCATTGCATCTGTGCTAGTAGCACCGCTTCTTGTTGTTCCAAACATTCCTTTGTAGGATTCTTCCATTGCCTTAACAACAGCATGATCGCAAGGTATAACCCATGTAGGGAAGTAGCAATCCTGAGGGTATGAAAGTCCAGTCCAACTTTCTTTTTCATATTTATACATAGTAACTTCTGCGTTGTATTTTTTAGCAGATGGAAGCTTTCGAATTTCTTCTAAGCAACTTTCAAAGGTTTCCCCAGATGTCATACGACGGTCTAATGAAATCGCGCAAGAGTCAGCTACAGCGCAACGGCTTGGTGAAGTAAAGAATATTTCTGATGCAGCTATAGTACCACGTCCGAGGAATTGAGCTTCTTCGAAATTAGGATTGTATTTTTTATCTAACATTTTTACGAGACCTTTGATTTCTGTAGAATCAGCAGCATCATTTGTGTTAAGGTTTTTGACATCCATTAATATTTCAGCCATTTTGTAGATTGCGTTGTCTCCTCTTTCTGGAGCTGAGCCGTGGCATGAAACACCCTTAACATCAACACGGATTTCCATACGTCCTCTATGCCCTCTGTAGATACCACTATCAGTTGGCTCTGTGCTTACAACGAATTCTGGTTTGATTTTGTCTTGTTCTATGATGTGTAGCCAGCAGTTCCCGTCACAATCCTCTTCCTGTACTGATCCAACTACGAGAACTGTGTAGTCCTCACTTAACATGTGAAGATCTTTCATTATCTTAGCACCATATACAGAAGAAACTATACCACCAAGTTGATCCGACGTACCACGTCCGCCAATTTCTTCTTCAGTTTCATAACCTATATAAGGATCAAAAGTCCAGTTAGAAAGCTCTCCAAGACCAACAGTGTCAATATGAGCATCATAAGCTATAAGAGTTTTACCTGTTCCCACATAACCTAAAATATTTCCTTGCGCATCAATTTCTATTTTGTCAAAACCAAGTGATATCATTTCTTGCTCTATTCTTTTAACAACACCTTCTTCTCCACAGCTTTCGCCTGGGATAGCTATTAAGTCACGTAAAAATTTTGTCATTTGAGTTTCATAGCCTTGTGCACTTAGTTTAATACCATTAAAATCCATAATATAAGCCTCCTATATTTGATATAAAATTTTAATTGAAATTTATATGTATTAATGATTAATATTAACCACTCCAAACAATTTTTCTGTAAAAATATGGGTCAGTTTTTCCCTCTGTTGAAAATAGTAAAACTTTTGAGCTTTCATTAAAGGATATATATAGCTTTGTTATAATTTAGATTATATTATATAATAAAGCTGAAAATTAAAACTATTTCATGAATTAAGTATATCAAAATTTTTTTCTAAAATCAATGATAATTACAAAAATATTTTTGACTTACAAAAATTTTTTAAAATTAATTGAAGAAATTTTAAAAAGATGATAAAATGTAATTATAAAATAATAAGAATAATCAATTAAAAGATTACATTTAAAAGATTACATTTTTTTCTATCTTAAATAAAGAAAAATATATATTATAGGAGGTATATTATGATATTAATAGGTAACGGTAAGCTACTTACTAGAGATGATAAAAATACATTTATACAAGATGGCTGCGTATGTGTTGATGGTAACATTATTGTTGATTTAGGAACTACAGACCAAATGAAGAAGAAATATGGGTCGGCTGAGTTTGTGGATGCTAAAAAAGGTTTGATTATGCCAGGGATGATTAATACGCACCATCATATATATAGTGCCTTTGCTCGTGGGCTTTCTATTAAGGGGTTTAGTCCTAAAGGCTTTTCCGATATTTTAGAAGGAATGTGGTGGACAATAGATAAGTTACTAACACTGGAAGATACAAAATATAGTGCTTATACAACTTATTTAGATTGTATAAGAAATGGTGTTACAACTGTTTTTGATCATCATGCAAGTTATGGCAATATAGAAGGAAGTTTATTTAAAATATCGGATGCGGCTAAAGAACTTGGAATTCGTACATCATTATGTTATGAAGTTTCTGATAGAGATGGACAGGAAAAAATGAAACAAGCTGTAAATGAAAATGTTGAATTTATAAAAAAAGTTAAAAACGACTCTTCGGACATGCAAAAGGGTATGATGGGACTTCATGCATCATTTACATTAAGCGATAAAACCCTAGAATATTGTGCTGAAAATATGCCGTGTGGTGCTGGATATCATGTGCATACAGCAGAAGGTATAACTGATGTATACGATTGCCTTGAAAAGCACAATAAAAGGATAGTAAATAGGTTTTTTGATTTTGATATCTTAGGTGAGAAAACTATTGCTGTTCATTGTATCCATACAAATAACGGGGAAATGGATTTATTAAAGCACACAGACACTATGGTAGTACATAATCCTGAATCTAATATGGGTAATGCAGTAGGGTGTACACCAGTGCTCGAACTTGTAAAAAAAGGAATAACATTAGGACTTGGAACAGACGGATATACAAGTGATATGTTTGAATCAATGAAGGTTGCAAATATTTTGCAAAAACATCATAATTGTGATCCAACTGTTGCATGGGGTGAAGTACCTCTAATGATTTTTGACAATAATGCAAAGATTGCAAATAGATTTTTCGAGAAGACACTGGGAGTTATAAAAAAAGGAGCGTATGCTGATATTATAGTAGTAGATTATGATTCACTAACTCCACTAGATGGAAACAATGCAAACTCTCATATTCTATTTGGTGTAAATGGAAGATTCGTTACAACTACAATGATAAATGGTAAAGTGCTTATGAAAGATCGAGAAATAATAGGCGTTGATACTGAAAAAATAATGGTTAAATCCAGAGAACTATCAAGTAAATTATGGAACAAAATTAATAAATAAAAAATAGGAGGGTATAAACATGGGAGATAGAATGACACCTATTCCATTTAAAGATTTAATGGAATGGATAATGGAAGAAAATAAAAAGTATGGTAAGGTTTTTGGAGTAAATAAATTTTTTAAGAATGGTGATGATAAAGTTCTTAAAATTTTTGGAGAAAATTTAGAAACTCCATTTGGACCAGCTGCAGGACCACATACACAGCTTGCACAAAACATAATTGCAGCTTATGTTTCTGGATGTAGATTCTTTGAATTAAAAACAGTACAAACTCTCGATGGAGAAGATTTACCTGTATCAAAGCCATGTATAAATGCAGCAGATGAGTGCTATAACGTAGAATGGTCAACAGAACTTAGAGTTTCTGAGGCTTATGATGAGTATGTTAAAGCTTGGTTTGCCTTAAAGTTATTATCAAAAGAATTAGAACTTGGTGATCCTAATGGATTTATTTTTAACATGAGCGTCGGCTATGATTTTGAGGGGATTTCCTCACCTAAAATAGATGCCTTTATTATGGGTCTTAAAGATGCATCCAAGAGTGATATATGGAAGCATTGCAAAGAATACACATTACATAATATACAAAAATTCAAAAATATAGATAGTGAATATGTTGAGAATATATCGACTAAAGTAAGTACATCAATAACATTATCAACACTACACGGATGTCCATCAAAAGAAATTGAACGTATTGTAGCATATTTAATAAGTGAAAAAGGTATGAACACCTTTGTAAAATGTAATCCTACAATATTAGGTTATGAATTTGCAAGAAAAACATTAGACGAGATGGGATATGATTATCTTTCTTTTGATGATCATCATTTTATTGAAGACCTACAATATGAAGATGCTATCGTTATGTTTAAACGTCTTCAAGAACTAGCTAGTGCCGATTCGTTAACCTTTGGTGTTAAACTAACTAATACATTACCAGTGGCAATTAAAAACAAAGAATTGCCTGGCGATGAGATGTATATGTCAGGAAAATCTCTATATCCACTTTCAATAGCACTAGCGTACAAGCTTTCAAAAGAATTTAATGGCACACTTAAGATGTCTTATTCTGGAGGAGCAGACGTTTTTAATATAAAAGATATATTTGAAACGGGTATATGGCCTATAACTATAGCAACAACGCTATTAAAAATTGGTGGATATGAAAGATGTGTTCAAATCGCTGAAACACTTAAAGAATCTGAATATAAGAATAAGGATGTTATGAATAATGAAAAATTGTTTGAGTTAAAAAATAACTCAGTAAGTGATATTCATCATATTAAGCCTATAAAACCAATTCCTAGTCGTAAAATAGATAGAAAAGTACCACTAGTTGATTGTTTTGTTGCTTCTTGTCAGGATGGATGTCCTATACATCAAGATATTCCAGAATATGTACGCCTTTCTGGACAAGGTAAACATCTTGAAGCATTAAGGGTTATAGTTCAAAAAAATCCGCTACCATTTATTACTGGAACAGTATGTAGTCATGCGTGTATGAGTAAATGTAGTAGAATTTTCTGCGATGAGTCTGTTAATATAAGAAACATTAAATTACAAGCTGCAGAAAATGCATATGATAATTTGATGGAGGAGCTTAAAGTAGCAGAAAAAAGTAATGTGAAAGTAGCAATAGTTGGTGGTGGAACTACAGGCCTTGCAGCTGCATATTTCCTTGCAAGAGAAGGGATTAGTGCAACAATATTTGAAAAACGAGAATCACTAGGTGGAATAGTAAAACATGTAGTTCCAGAATTTAGAATATCAGGTAATACTGTTGAAAAAGACGTAGAGCTTGTTAAAAGTATGGGAGTTGAAGTTCACCTAAACTCAGAGCAGAGTTCTGTAGATAAGTTAAGGAAACAAGGATATAAATATATTTTACTTGCAATTGGTGCATGGAAACCGGGTAGGTTAGATATTGAAGGTGAAAATGTTATTAATGTAATTGATTTCTTAGAAAGATTAAGAAATAGAGATAGCGGACTCACCCTTGGCAAAAATGTTGTAGTTGTAGGCGGTGGTAACACGGCTATGGATGCAGCTAGAGCAGCTAAAAGAGCTAAGGGAGTAGAACATGTATATTTAGTGTACCGTAGAACTAAAAAGTACATGCCTGCAGACGCGGAAGAACTTTACCTTGCAATCCAAGATGGAGTAGAGTTTAAGGAGTTATTAGCACCAGTGAAAATTAGTAGTGGGGTTCTTAATTGCGAAGTTATGAAACTGGGAGAGCCAGACGCGAGTGGCAGAAGAAAACCAGTTGGCAGCGGAGAGATGGTAGAAATACTTGCAGATGTTTTAATATCAGCAGTTGGGGAGAAGATAGATACTAAGATATTTAAAGAAAATAATATTTTGGTAAATGAAAAAGAACAAGCTGTTGTAAATGAGACAACATTAGAAACAAATATTGAAAAAGTGTATGTTGCTGGAGATGGTCTACATGGCCCTGCTACAGTAGTTCAAGGAATAGCAGAAGCAACAAAGTTTGCAAGGGATGTAGTTATGCAAGAAAAAAATTATGATTTCACAATAAATTCAGATAGGTTAAGTGTTGATATTTCTGGAATAACAGCAAAAAAAGGTATACTTAAAATGGCTACTTATGGTACTTATGAAACTGAAAGATGTCTTCAATGTTCAACAGTATGTGAAGTTTGCGTGGACGTTTGTCCTAATCGAGCAAATGTTACAATAAAAGTTAAGGGTAATGATATGCATCAAATAATTCACCTTGATAAACTGTGCAATGAGTGTGGTAACTGTGAGACATTCTGCCCATATAGTAGTGCTCCATATAAAGAGAAGTTTACACTATATGCTACAGAAGCAGACTTTGAAAACAGTGAAAATATGGGCTTTGTACTGTTGAATAAGGAGAAAAATATTGTAAGAATTAGATTGGAAGGCAAAGTTTTAGAGGTGAATCTTAAAGAAAATAATTCTGGAATAACTAAAGATATTGAGAATATGATCTGGGCTGTAATTTCTGATTATAGTTATATGATTTAAGAATTAATATAAAAAATTTAATAAAAATATATAAAACGAGGTGACACTAATGTTTAACTTTGTTGTAAATGGAAAAAAGGTATCAGCAAGTGAGGATAAAAAATTAATTACTTTTCTAAGGGAAGATATGAACTTAACTTCAGTTAAAAATGGTTGCTCTGAAGGAGCTTGTGGAACATGTATGGTTTTAGTTGACGGAGTGGCAAAAAAAGCATGTGTATTAAAAACAAGTAAGATCGAAGATAAAAACATTGTAACTGTTGATGGACTTACAGATAGAGAAAAAGATGTTTATGGATATGCTTTTATGGAAGCTGGAGCGGTTCAGTGTGGGTTTTGTACCCCGGGAATGGTTATAAGTTCAAAAGGTTTAATTGATAAGATGGAAAATCCAACAGAACTGGAGATAAAAAATGCCTTAAAGAATAATATCTGTCGTTGCACTGGATATGTAAAAATAATAGAAGCAGTTAAACTAGCTGCAAAATTATTAAGACAGAATACAGAAGTACCTAAAGGTGTTTGCAGCGCACTAGTTGGCGAAAACTTAAATAGAATTGATGCAGTGGATAAAGTTCTAGGAACAGCAGAATATGTTGATGATATTCGCATAGAAGGCATGATTTATGGTGGAGCAGTTAGAACTAAATATCCAAGGGCTATAGTAAAAAGTATAGACACTAGCGAAGCTAAAAATTTGCAAGGAGTTTATGCAGTTATTACATCTAATGAGCTTCCAGGAAATCAAAAAGTTGGACATATTATAAAGGACTGGGATGTATTAATACCTTGCGGCAAGACAACTCACTGCATAGGAGATGCTATAGTTTTAATAGCAGCGAAGTCGCAAGAAATATTAGAGAAAGCTAAATCACTAGTTAAAATTGATTTTGAGGAATTAATGCCTGTTACATCTCCGATAGAGGCTCTAAAAGGAGATGCTCCGGAAGTACACGCAAGTGGTAATATACTTGCAACTGAGAACTTGATATTTGGTAATGCAGATAAATTTATAAATAATTCAAAGTATGTAGTAACTAATAAATATAGCACACCATTTACAGAACATGCTTTCTTAGAAACAGAAACAGCTGTTGCAAGACCTGATGGTGATGGTGGAATAATAATATATTGCGGGGATCAAGGGATTTATCAAACAAGGAAGGAATCAGCAGAAGCCCTTGGACTCGACCAAAGTAAAGTAAGAGTAGTAAGTAAAATAGTTGGTGGTGGTTTTGGTGGTAAAGAAGATATGAGCGTTCAACACCATGCAGCGATTCTTGCCTTTTTAACAAATAAACCTGTAAAGTTTGCACTCTCAAGGAGAGAGAGCATAATGTTACATCCAAAGCGTCATGCAATGGAGATGGAGTTTACAACTGCATGTGATGAAAATGGATATTTGACTGCTATGAAAGCTACTATAATAGCTGATACTGGGGCTTATGCTTCACTAGGCGGCCCAGTCCTTCAAAGAGCTTGTACCCATGCAGCAGGTCCATATAATTATCAGAATGTTGACATAGTGGGAAAAGCAATATATACAAATAACCCACCGGCAGGAGCATTTAGAGGATTTGGAGTGCCGCAGAGTTGTTTTGCAATAGAGTCTAATTTAAATCAGCTTGCGAAAATGGCTTCTATAACTCCATGGGAAATAAGATATAGAAATGCTATAAGACCAGGACAGATACTTCCTAATGGTCAAATTGCGGATGAATCTACAGCTATTGTTGAAACACTAGAAGCAGTAAAAGAAATATGTGAAAAGTATCCAAAAGCTGGAATAGCTTGTGCTATAAAAAACAGTGGGCTGGGGGTAGGCATTCCGGATATTGGACGTTGTAAACTTATAATTAAGGATAGCAAAGTATATATCCATTCTAGTGCAGCTTGTATTGGACAAGGGCTTGGAACTATATTAACGCAAATAGTTTGTGAAACTCTTAATATATCAGCGGATAAAGTTGTATATGCTCCGCCAGATACTTCAACTTGCCCTGATTCAGGAAATACAACAGCTTCACGTCAAACATTATTTACAGGTGAGGCGGCTAAAAAAGCAGCTATAAAACTTCTTGATACACTAAGCTATCAAAAATTAGAGAACTTAGATGGTGAAGAATTTTACGGAGAATTTAAGGGAATAACTGATAAAATGAATTCAATTAAACAAAACCCTATAAGTCATGTTGCTTATGGATATGCAACTCAGGTTGTTATCTTAAATGATGAAGGTGAAATAGATAAAGTTATTGCGGTTCATGATGTTGGTACTGCTGTTAATCCTAAAAATATTGAGGGACAAATTGAGGGTGGGGTTGTTATGAGTCTTGGATATTCATTAACTGAAGATTATCCACTTGTGGGTAGCGTTCCAACCGCAAAATTTGCAACACTAGGATTATTTAAAGCAACACAGGTTCCCAAAATAGAGTGTATAATATTAGGCAAAGGCAATAATAAACTTGCGTATGGAGCAAAAGGAATAGGCGAGATATGTTCAATACCTACTGCTCCTGCTGTGGCTGGTGCATATTATAACTATGATGGAGAGTTAAGAACAAAGCTACCTCTACCGAATACACCTTATAGTAAGAAAAAATAACCAGTATAATGGCTTGTTATTTTTGAATATTTAGTGAGTAGGTGATAGTATGAAGTTGAGTAATTACATTGGACTAGTGAAAAGTGATGTTTTATCTATTGTTGGGGCAGGTGGGAAAACCACCATGTTGTTTAAGCTTTCAGAAGAGCTTAGAGGACGTAGTAAGATTTTAGTAACTACAACCACTAAGATATACCTTCCAGCAATAGATAAATATGATTTTATCTGTACTGATACAAATGCTCTTTTAAAATGTTTTAGTATTAAGGAAAATGGGATTTATGTATTAGGAACAGGAATAAATGATGAAAATAAAGTAATGGGACTTAGCTACAAAGATTTAGATAAGGTATTACCACATTTTGACTATATACTAATAGAAGCAGATGGAGCAAAGGAAAAACAGTTAAAAGCATGGAATGAATTTGAGCCAGTTATATATGGAAAAACTACAAAAACTATAGGAATAATTGATGTACAAGCATTAGGGATTGTAGTAAATGAGGATAGTGTTCATAGAAGTAAAATATTCTGCGAAATAACTGGTGCACATGAGGGTGAAATTGTTAAAATTGAACACCTAGTTGAGCTAATTTTGAATCCTGAAGGACTGTTCAAGGGAGCAAAGGGAGAAAAAATTCTATTTATAAATAAAGTAGAAGAGCCTAATGATTTAATATTAGCTAAGTTGTTAGCTGCTGAAATAAAGTTGAATCCTAGAACATTAATAGATAAAGTAATCATTGGAAGTCTAAATACGAACACATATTACAATATAGGATGAATCGTACATCATATGTAAAGCAAATTAAATGTAGTTAAGCGCGAAAGCAGGTGATATAATGGGTATAAGTGCAATAATACTAGCAGCAGGTTATTCAAGAAGAATGGGAAAAAATAAACTTCTTTTAAATTATAGAGGAGAGTCACTAATAGAGCACACCATAAATATTATTGAAAAGTGTGGCTTTTCAGAAGTGATTCTTGTAGGTAGAGAAGAAAAAGTATTACAAATTGGTAAAAAACATGGTTTAGTAGTTGTTAAAAATAAAAATGCAGATAAGGGAATAAGTCAATCTATAAAATTGGGTGTTATGAATACCAAAAAATCTGATGGATTCATGTTTTTTACAGGAGATCAACCCTTTTTAGATGTAGATACAATAAAAAAATTAACTCATAAGTTTACAGAAGATTACGATTATATAATTGTTCCTTGCTGTGAGGTAAGACGCGGTAACCCTGTGATATTTCCATATAACTTAAAAGGTGATTTTTTGAAGTTAAAGGGAGACATTGGCGGGAAAATAATAATAAATAAAAATTTAGACATAGTTAAATTTCTAGAGATAGATGATAGTTGGCAACTATTTGATGTTGATACTAGTGAGAATTATGAGTATATTATTAATCTAGAGGAGAATAATGAATATGTTTAATGAGATTGTAATTATACGTGGCGGAGGAGATTTGGCATCTGGTACAATTCAAAAATTGCATAGAAGCGGATTTAGGGTATTGGTTTTAGAGGTATCAAGTCCCACTTCGATAAGGCGAGATGTTTCTTTTAGTGAAGCAGTATATCAAGGAGAAATAGAAATAGAAGGAATTACAGCTGTTCACGTATGCTCTTTAAGCGAAATAGAAAATGCCTGGAGTAATAAAAAAGTTCCAGTAATTATAGACGAACAAGGTAAATATATTAAAATAATAAAACCTAAAATTGTAGTTGATGCTATTATTGCTAAGAAAAATATGGGCACAACTAGAGATATGGCAGATATAATTATTGCTCTTGGACCTGGATTTATAGCAGGGGAAGAGGTAGATGTTGTAATAGAGACTACTAGAGGGCATAATTTGGGTAGATTGATTTTTCACGGAGGAGCTGTGAAAAACACTGGGATTCCAGGAAATATTATGGGTTTTTCTGTTGAAAGAGTTATACATTCACCTTGCGAGGGAATAATGGTGAATGTACTTCATATTGGTGATGTGGTCCAAAAGGAGGATGTTATTGCCTACATAGGAGATGTACCAATAAAAGCAACGATATCAGGATTGTTAAGAGGAATTTTGCGTAGCGGAATCACTGTAACGAAGGGATTTAAAATTGCAGATATTGATCCAAGACTTTCAGAAAAAGCAAATTGTTATACCATTTCTGACAAAGCAAGAAGCATAGCCGGAGGGGTATTAGAGGCGGTATTTTATTTGATGACTTAATCCAAGGGGGCTTAATATTATGGAAGAGAGAATTTTAAAGGATATTTATGAAAATTTAGTAAGTGGACATAAGGTAGCCTTAGTAACTATTACAGATATAAAAGGTTCTACCCCAAGAAAAAAAGGTTCGCTTATGGCAGTTTGGGAAGATGGAAGAATTGAAGGAAGTGTTGGCGGAGGGAATATAGAGTTTGCAGTGATAGAGAAAGCAATAGAGTGTATTAAGGGAGAAATAGATAAAGAATTTGAATTTGAATTGAATGATGAAGGTGATTTGCATATGCAGTGCGGAGGAAAAGCTACTCTATATGTGAAGGTATTCAAACCTAGATTAAAGCTACTTATTATAGGGGCAGGGCATATAGGAGTAGAACTTTTTAAGTTAGCAAAGATATTGGATTTTTATACTGTAATATTTGATGATCGCGCCGAATTTGCTAACGAAAAGCGCTTTGAAGGAGCCGATGAAATAATTGTAGGAGATATTGGGGAAAAGGTTTCAAAGTATCCTATTGATAAAAACACCTATATTATAATAGTAACAAGAGGTCATAAATGTGATGCGGATGCTCTTAAGGTTACGGCTGAATCTGATGCTTCATATATTGGAATGATTGGAAGTAGGAAAAAGACGGAATTTGTTATGAAAACTCTTATAAGTGAAGGAATTGGAAGAGACGCCCTTAAAAAAGTATATGCGCCAATAGGAATTAACATCTCTTCAGAGGAACCGAATGAAATTGCCTTTGGAATTATGAGCGAAATATTATTGGTTAAAAATAAAGGGTTGCTGCAGAATTTAAAGGACGTAAAAAATGTAAGCTTTTAGATGAACATATTAAATAGAGGTGAATAATATGAAGAAAATACCTGTAAAAGAAGCAGTTGGGTCAGTTTTGTGCCATGATATTACTCAAATTATTCCAGGAGTAGTAAAGGATATAGCATTTAAAAAAGGTCATATAATTAAAGAAGAAGATATACAAATATTACTTTCTATAGGAAAAGATAATCTATTTGTATGGGAGAAAAAAGAAGGATATCTTCATGAAAATGATGCGGCAGAACGTTTGAGAATTCTTACAGCAGGTGAGGGACTTACCTTTAGTGAAGTAAAAGAAGGCAAAATTAATTTTATAGCAGCTTGTGATGGCCTCCTTGTAATTAATACAGATTTATTATATCAGCTTAACAGCTTAGGGGAAATAATTTTAGTTACACTGCACAATAACTATCCTGTAAAAAAAGGACAAAAGGTAGCAGGAACAAGAGTTATTCCTTTAGTAATTGATGAGGATAAGATAAAAAAAGCAGAGGCTTTAATGGGTGATTCAAAAATTGTAAGTATCGTACCTTTTGTCCCAATGAAAGTGGGAATTATTACTACGGGTAATGAAGTGTACCATGGTAGGATAAAAGATGCTTTTGGTCCTGTAATAAGAAGAAAAGTAGAGGAATATAATTGTGAAGTCCTTGGGCAAGTAATACTTGACGATAATGAAAATAAGATAGTACAGGCAGTTGATGAGATGATTGACAAGGGCGCAGACATGGTGATTTGTACAGGCGGTATGTCAGTAGATCCAGATGATGTTACTCCAGCAGCAATTATAAAAACAGGAGCAGAGCTTATAACTTATGGGGCACCAGTGCTCCCAGGAGCAATGTTTTTATTAGCTTATAATGGAGATATTCCAATATTAGGACTTCCAGGATGTGTAATGTATAGTAGGACAACCATATTTGATTTAGTCTTACCAAGGCTCCTTGCAAAGGAGAGATTGAGCTTTGCTGATTTTGCAGCTTATGGACATGGTGGACTTTGCAATGAATGTGAGGAGTGTAAATATCCAGATTGTGCCTTTGGAAAAGGAGTTTAAAAAAAAACTTAGGATAGAGGTATGATATGAAGGACAGTGGATTATTCAAGATGATTTTAGCTTCAATATGCGGTATATGTGTTTTATTTTTAATAAGTCCTATTATTGCACTTTTTACATTTCCTTGGGCTAAATCAATAGACTTAATTTTGGATTCCTTTGTATTGCAGGCAGTTATTGTAAGTTTGAAAAGTACCTTTATTTCACTATTAATAATAATGATATTAGGTATGCCTACTGCTTACTATATGGCAAGATATTCCTTTAAGGGAAAGAAAATTGTTGAAACTATTTTGCAAATACCACTTGTACTTCCTCCAGCAGTAGCGGGTTTACTATTATTAGTTACTTTTGGTAGAAATGGGCTTATTGGAAAATATATTTCTCCTTTTGGAATTCAGCTACCATTCACTTTTGTAGCTGTGGTTATAGCACAGGTGTTTATAGCAGTCCCTATATTTATTCGGGCAGCAAGGGATGGATTTGAAAAGGTTGATAGAGAACTAGAGAATTCAGCAGCAGTTATGGGAGCTTCTCATCTGCAAGTTCTTTATCATATTACATTGCCACTATCAAAAAATGCATTGATAACTGGGGCTATTCTTTCTTGGGCAAGAGCACTTGCCGAGTTTGGAGCAACTATTCTATTTGCAGGTAATCTTGCAGGAAAAACACAGACATTACCTCTTGCTATTTATACGGCAATGGAAAAGGATGTAAATCTATCCATGGGAATTGCAGTATGCTTGGTGGTTGTATCAATTGCAGTTTTAGTTATACTAAAATATATTACCTGGTATCAGGAGGTAGAAAAATAATGAAGGTAAGGTTAATGAAAACAATATCAATAATAATGACTTTACTATTAATTATGGTAAGTGGAGGATGCAAATCAAGTCAGCAAGCTAAAGCATCGAAACAAGAAATTAATGTTTTCGCGGCTTCATCTTTAACAGAAAGTATTGAAGAGGTAATTGCGTTATTTGAAGGAGAAAATCCAAAGGTAAAAGTAAAATTAAATGTGGATAGTACAAGTAGACTACGACTACAGATAGAGCAAGGAATTCAAGGAGATATTTTCTTGTCAGCAAATAAAAAGCATTATGATGCACTAAAACAAGAGGGATATATTTTAAAAGGACAGGCCATATTACAAAATTCTATGGTTGTGATTGTGCCAAAAGCTAATTTAGCACATATTGAAACTGTAGAAGACTTAAGGAATAAATGTAAGCTTGTTTTAGCCTTGAGGGAAGTACCTGCTGGAGATTATGCAAGAGTGATAATTCATTCTTTAGGATCAGAATTCGGATCAGGATTTGAGGAAAAGGTGTTAAATAACATTGTATCAGAGGAAAGCAACGTAAAACAGGTGGTAAATAAAGTGGTAATAGGAGAAGCAGATGCAGCTTTTGTTTATTCATCAGATGTAACAGAAAGTGTAAAACAAAACGTTAAGGTGCTAGAAATTGCTCCAAAGCATAATGTTCGTGCGGAGTACTGGACTTCTAAATTAAGTAAGGGAAATGAAAATGAATACGTTGAAAAATTTTATGCATTTCTTATAAATAAAGAAGCTCAAAGAATTTTTGCAAAGCATGGATTTAATAGTATCAAGTAGGGAGTAATATATTGAAGACTATGTTTTTTATTTTCTTTGTTGTGTAATTTATTTTTGAATTTGCAAATATCATATTCATATAAGTTAAAAAACAAATGCAAAATTATAATATAAGAGGAGTGTGTCTATTAATGGATTTATTACATGAGAATAAAATACAGACTATTTTATCTAAAACTAAGCACAGAGATAAAAAAGAGAATTATCCAAAATTCTTATCTGTGGAACAGCTTCAAAAGGTAAGAGATTTTCATCAAACTATTAAAGCATATAATATTACTCCACTAGTGGAATTGAAAAGTTTAGCTGCGGAGCTTGGAGTAAAAAGTATTTTTGTTAAGGATGAATCTAAAAGGATAGACCAAAATTCATTTAAGATGTTAGGTGCTTCTTATGCCATTGGAAAGTTTTTATGCCAAAAGCTAGGTGTAAACATAGAGGATACTAGTTTTGAAGACTTAAAGTCATTGGAACTTCGTAAAAAGATTGGAGAAATTACTTTTGTTACCTGTTCAGATGGTAATCACGGTAGGGGAGTAGCTTGGACGGCTAAACAACTAGGTCAAAAGGCAGTAATATATTTGCCAAAGGGTACAGCCTTTAGAAGAGTACAATCTATTAAAGATCTAGGGGCAGAAGCTAAAGTAACAGATTTAAACTATGATGATACTGTTAGATATGCATTGCAAAAGTCAACGGAGAATGGCTGGCAAATGGTGCAAGATACATCTTGGGAAGGTTATACTGAAATACCTATGTGGATTATGCAGGGCTATTCTGCCATGGGATATGAGGCTTTTACACAACTTAAGGATTTAGGAATTGAAAAACCAACTCATGTTTTTCTGCAAGCAGGGGTAGGAGCTATGGCTGGTGGGGTACTTGGAGCATATGTGAATTTATATAAGGAGAGTCATCCAATTGTAACAATTATGGAGCCTACAAATGCAGCTTGTATGTTTAAGTCTGCATCCATTAATGATGGAGAACCTCATAGGGTAGAAGGAACACTACACTCTATTATGGCAGGACTTGCTTGTGGAGAAGCTATTCCTATAGGTTGGGAGATACTAAGGGATTTTGCACATTGTTATTGTACTTGTCCTGATTATGTAACTGCAAGAGGCATGAGAATTCTTGCAAATCCTCTAGGGCAAGATGAAAGGATTGTTTCAGGGGAATCAGGTGCTGTTGGAATCGGATTATTATCCATTATTATGCAAAAGAAATATACAGAGTCTATAAGAAAACAACTTAAATTAGATAAAAATTCTGTTGTACTATTATTTAGTACTGAAGGAGATACGGACCCTGTAAATTATAGAGATATACTTTGGGATGGTATGTACGAACTGCCATGTCTTGATTGCGAGCCACATCTAAAGAAATAGCATTTAAATAGAGGAGAAGGTGGAGTGAATGTTTGATTTAGGAATTGTAAATGGAAGGATATATATAGAAGGTCATTGGTATGAAGGAAATCTGTATATAAAAGATGATAAAATATCAACAATTTCCCACGCTGTATTAGAAGCTAAAGAAGAATATGATGCAAAGGGAAGGGATGTATTACCAGGCTTTATTGATCCTCATGTACATTTTCAGCTTACCGTTGGAGAAAATACTTCAGTTGATGATTTTTACAAAGGTTCAATAGCAGCAGCTTTTGGGGGCATTACCACATATATTGATTTTTTAGACCCTGTAAAGAACAATATAGCATTAAAAAAAGCTTTTATAGAAAGAAGAGCTTTGGCTAAAAACAGTGTCATTGATTATGCCTTCCATGCAACCATTGCTGGGTTAGATGAAGAACCTATTAGTTTTATGAATGAAGCTATAAGATTAGGAATTCCTACAATAAAATTATTTACCACTTATTCAAGCTCTGATAGACGTACAAATGATAGAACTATAGACAAACTTTTAAGGATTACTAAAGAAACAGGAACTCTTTTACTTGCCCATTCAGAAAATGATGGGTTAATACTGGACGATGAGAAAATACATGTATCACAGCATGAAAGCGCAAGACCTGCACTGGCAGAAATAAGTGAGGTTATAAAGCTTGCTGAAATGACAAAGTACACAGATGGAAGAATGTACATTGTGCATACAAATTGTGGGACAACTGTAGAGAGACTTAATGAAAATTATAAGTCTATTCTCAATAAGGATTTCATCATTGAAAGTTGTCCGCATTACTTTGTTTTTTCTTCAGCTAAGTATCTACAGAGGAAGGGGTATTTATACACCATGACTCCACCACTTCGAAGTGATAGAGAAGTGAAAAAATTAAATAATCAAATAGATAATATTTTTACAATAGGCACGGATCATTGTCCTTTTAATTCCACTGAAAAAAACAAGGAATTTGTTAATGATATGCCTATGGGTATAGGTGGAGTAGAATATTCTTTCTCACTTATGTACTCTAAGTTCGGAGATAAGGTTATTAATAAGTTTACAAAAAATACTGCAATTGCACATGGGCTATATCCTAATAAAGGAACTCTACTTCCAGGAACAGATGCAGATATAGTTATATTTGACCAAGATGAACATTATATTGTAAATGAAAATCATTCAAATGTGGACTATAATTTATACGAAGATATGGAGTTAACCGGAAAGGTTTGCTCAACTATTGCTAAGGGTAAATTTATAGTTAAAGATGGCGTTTTTGTAGGTGGAAAGGGTGAATATTTGAGTCGTGAACTTAAATATTAAGAATTGATTTAATAATATTTCATAACTGAATATGATGATTTAATTTAAAGATGATAAAAAGTTGGCTCCTTGTGGGTCAACTTTTTGTTCGTTTAAATAATTCCAAAAAGTTTGTAAATTACACATAAATAAAATAGGAATAAAAGTAGAGATTAAATAATAGGATTAGAAACAAAGGGAGGTTTTTGATGAAGGGATTATTTATTTGTGAAAATCTCCAAAATTTTATTTTAGAAAGAGGAATATTACGTGGACAAGTCCACTCTGTTTTTAAAAATGCATGCAATATTCAATGTGACGATTTATTTATAACACTTTTAAGTGGCGGTAAAAAAATGGCTCCAATGAGTTTGATTGTGGAGGACATAAAGCAGGTTGACTTTATTAGTCTAAATATAAAACAAGGGGTAGAATTAGAAATTAATATAAATGAAATTTTTTGTGCGGAGTTGAATATGTTTATAGCTATAGATAATGTTAAAAAATGGTGTTCGCGACCTGAAATTAATTATTTAAACCGTTTTGAAAATCATCTCCTAGAGAATATTAAAATTATTGGACAAAGCCTAAAAACAAGTTCAAAGCTATATGGTATGGGGACCCTTACAAATATGATTGCAATTAAACTGCCAGAGCTTGAATTAGTTTATTTTCCAGAATGCGCCATTGATGAGTGTTTTGAATTTATAGTGGACAGGTTTATGAATTTTATCCACGCTGTAATAAAAGCAGATATGGATGGCATAGGAGATATTGCAAAGCGTGTTATAGGTTTTGGATGTGGACTTACACCAGCAATGGATGATTTTATTAGCGGCCTAATGATGGCATACATATATATGGGAACTTATTATAAATTAAATCTCCATCAAATATACAAATTTAACACTAAAATAATTAGTTCAGGGTTTCAAGGAACAACTAAAGTTAGTGCAGAAATGTTAAAGCATACCTCGCAGGGAGAGATGAATGAAGTGGTACAAGATTTAATGGCAGCTGTTTTAAATTTTCATGATGATAATGAGGATGAAAACCATAGAAATATTATTAAATCACTTATAGAAGTTATTGAATATGGTGATACATCAGGAACTGACACAGCACTTGGAATTTACGTGGGACTTAGTATTTTGATTAATTTAAGGTATAGGAGGGTTTGGATAAATGAATCATTGTGTGGATATAAGAAAAAACACTTATTATGATTCCGTGGCACTTATGCTAATAACTAAGGAAATTAAAAAAATGCCCAATATTAAACAAGTTATAGTTGGTATGGGAACAGAATTGAATAAAGAACTAGCAGAGAATTTGAATTTATCAAATGATGCCATAAGGTTACTTACACCTAGTGATTTTTTTATAGCTGCGTTGAGTAATGATGAAAATGCATCAGAGATTATCCTTGAAAAGGTTAATGAACTATTAAATGCTAAGGTTGAGGACCATAATTTAGGAAATGATTATATACCAACAACTCTTAGTGCTGCAGTTAAACATCTAAAGGATGCTAACATGGTAGTTATATCTCTGCCAGGAAAATACGCTACCAATGAAGCAAAAAAAGCGTTAAATAATAATCTTCATGTAATGTTATTTAGTGATAATGTAACAGTAGAAGAAGAAATTGAGCTAAAGCAAATAGGTCGAGAAAAGGGGCTACTAGTTATGGGACCAGATTGCGGTACTGCAATTATTAATGGAGTGCCTCTTTGTTTTGCAAATGTTGTTAGGCGGGGAGATATAGGTGTTGTAGGAGCCTCCGGTACAGGAACACAGGAGGTTACTGTTATTATAGATAAAATGGGCGGTGGAGTATCACAAGTTATTGGAACCGGAGGAAGAGATCTTAAAAGCGAGGTTGGAGGAATTATGATGATTGAGGGATTCAAAGCCCTAATCAATGACAAAGCAACAAAGGTTATAGTGTTAGTCTCTAAGCCACCAGCACCAGAGGTAGCAGAAAAAATATTAAATATGATGAAAACTACAGATAAGCCAGTTGTTGTTTGCTTCATAGGTGGTGATAGAAATGAAATTGAAAAACAGGGTGCATATTCATGTGTGGACTTAGAGGACGCAGCAAGAAAGGCAGTATTGTTATCAAAGGGAATGCAAATATATGATTTCACTGGATTTACCCTATCAGATATAGAAATTGAAAGGATTGTAGAAGCTGAGTGTAAAAAAATTAGTATTGGTCAAAAGTATTTAAGAGCACTATATACCGGTGGAACCTTGGCGGATGAAGCAATGAAGCTACTACGTACGGCGGGATATAAGATATACTCTAACATACCCTTGTCACCTGAACTTAAACTAAAGGATGTACACATTAGCGTGGAACACACTTGTGTTGACCTAGGTGACGATGATTTTACTGTTGGAAAGCCTCATCCTATGATAGACCCAGTGGCTAGAGTAGAAAGACTCCCAATAGAAGCGGCGGACCCTGAAGTTGCAATAGTACTTATGGATTTTGTGCTGGGTTATGGATCCCACGTAGATCCGGCGGGTGAAATGCTTCAATCTATAATAGATGCTAAAAAAGCTATGCAAAGTAAGAATAAATATTTATGTGTAATTGGGTACATCTGTGGTACAGAGGGCGACCCTCAGGATTACATGTTTCAAAGTGAAAAGCTAGAAAAAGCAGGAGTTATACTAATGCATTCTAATGCTCAAGCTGTTAAATTATCATCATTAATTCTTGGAAGATTAAATAAAGCATAAAGGAGAGGTGTATATTGACCGAGATAAATAAATTATTTAGTGAGAAACTTATCGTTATAAATCTGGGATTAGAATCTTTTAATAACGATTTAAAGAAGCAAAATGTTCAGAGTATGCAGGTTAAGTGGAGACCGCCAAGCGATGCAAGTAAAAAGCTTTCTATTTTGGATGAAGCCATTATAAGTGAAAAAATAGAAGTTGCTAATAAAGAAGCAATTACAAGGCTTCTTGCAGCAGAGCCAATAATTGTTGGAATAGGTAAGGCTGGTATTGATATTCCAGGAATGACAAAACATACAATTCTTCATGCAGGACCACCAATAACATGGGATAGAATGAGTGAACCAGTTAAGGGAGCCATAATAGGTGGTTTAATATATGAAAAGCTTGCTACTAACGAGGAAGAGGCAAGAACGCTAGCATCATCTGGGGAAATCCTATTTGATCCATGCCATAATCACAATACAGTAGGGCCTATGGCAGGGATTGTAACATATTCAATGCCTGTCTGGAAGCTACAAAACAAGACCTTTGGAAATTATGCATATTGCACTTTAAACGAGGGCCTAGGGAAAGTTCTAAGATTTGGAGCTTTTAGCCCAGATGTAATTGAAAAACTAAATTGGATGGAGGAAATTCTAGCACCTGTACTTAAGGCTGCTATGATTTTGAAGGGTAGTATTGATGTTAAAACAATACTAGCTCAAATGATTCAAATGGGTGATGAGGGGCATAACAGAAATAAAGCGGGAACCTCATTATTATTCAGGGAAATTGCACCATTCATAGTCAGAACTAACTTTTCAAACGACATAAAAGCAGATGTGCTAACTTTTATTGATAAGAATGATCATTTCTTTTTAAATATATCTATGCCAGCATGTAAATGCAGCTTAGATCCCCTTGAAAACATAGAATACAGTACAGTAGTTTGCGCCATGACAAGGAATGGTACGGATTTTGGAATTAGAATAGCTGGTACTGGAAGTGAGTGGTTTACAGCACCTTGTGAACTCGTGGAAGGTCTTTATTTCCCAGGTTTTGAGGAAAAGGATGCGAATCCTGACCTTGGAGATAGCTGTATAACAGAAACAGCAGGAATAGGTGGTTTTGCCATGGCAGCTGCGACCGCCATTGTTCAATTTGTTGGAGGAACCCCAAAGGATGCTATAAATTACACAACAAGCATGTATGAGATAACTTGTGCAGAAAATAATGGCTTTAAAATACCAAATATGAATTTTAGGGGAACGCCAACTGGAATTGATATTAGAAAAGTTATTGAGACAAGAATATTACCTGTAATAAATACTGGAATTGCATGTAATAGAGCCGGTATTGGACAAGTAGGAGCAGGTGTAGTTCATCCACCAATGAAATGTTTTGAAGATGCGATTAATTATTTTATAGAGAAAATAATTTAATTTAAATGGAGGTTTTACAATTAATATTATTGATGCTTTTAAAAATGTAAAAATGTACGATTTAACTCAAAAAATTTCTCATTTAACACCAGCGTGGCCAACCTATGAGCCACTTGAAATTAAATTTTTTAAAAGACTTTCATCCAATGGAGCAAATGGTCAGGTACTAACTCATTCAAATCATGTTGGTACTCATCTTGATGGCTCCCTTCATTTTTGCACACATGGACGAGATATAGCGAGTATTCCACTAGAAGAACTTGTGGCACCTGGAGTCGTTGTGGATATATCTGATATAGCTGAGGATTATGGAATATATACTTCAAAAGACATAATGGCTAGGGCAGATGTTAGAAAAGGTGATATTTTAATTATACACACTGGTTATCATAAATATGGTTGGGACGAACCAGAAGCTGACGAGGAAAGAGTAATGATGAGACATCCAGGTCCTACAAAGGAATTTTCAGATTGGTGTAAACAAATGGAATTTAAATGGATAGGAGTTGATTGCGGATCTGCGGATCACCCAATGAACACAAAGATTCGTGAATGGGCTCCCAAGGAAGCTAGACGTGCAGAGAAATATTTAAAAGCTAAATACAATAAAGGTATCGAGGATTTTTGGCCTGAGGATGACTATCAATTTATGCATTATGATTTATTTCCATTGAATATTATACATGCTGAAAATTTAGGTGGAGATATTGATAAAGTGTTAGGTAAAAGATTAATAATAGGATGTTTCCCATGGAGATTTGAAGGCGGAGAATCCTGCATATCCCGTATAGTGGCATTTGACGCAGAATAGTAAAAAAATTAAATGAAAGGGTGATAATCAATGATAGTAGATAAAATGGAACAAAGCCTTAGACCATTTGAAACAACACTGGTGCCTTACCCACCTAAATATATTACAATGGCAACTGGAGAAAAATTAGTAATTCGTCAAATCTCAAGAGAAGAGGTACCACACATCTTAGAAGCGGTGAAACCTCTTATGACAGTGGAAACTGATTTTTATGATATTGTTGCATCTAGAATATACTCAGAACTTTTAGGTTATTACAGGTATAGAGTTAAGGATGAATATTGTCTAATTGGAACAATAGATGGAGTCTTGGTTGGTATTGTTAATGGGCGTTCAGTGGATGAGAAGGTTGGAATATCCTATCATACAATGACATTAAGACAGGGGCTTAGAATTGGAGCACAATTATTCGCAGCAAAAATGGAATATCATTTAGATTTCTTAAAACAGGAAGAAGTATTAATTGTCGCTGAAAGCCCAAATGGGTTCAAGAGATGGATGATTGAATATGAACTTGAATCAAGACCAGAAACTTGGCATGAGTTAGGTGGAGTACCAACATATGTTTTAACTAAAGCATTGTGGGAAAAACACAAAGGTGCTAAACTCGGTGGTCGTCGTCCTGTAAAAGATGAACTACTTAAAACTGCAGAGCATCCAATTCTTCCAGAAACCTATTCTCAAATTCCAGGGTATAAAAGATGAGAGAAGTTGGCATTGTAGGAGTAGGCCATAGTAAATTTGGTAAAATGTCAGGGGGGACCTTTACTGATATGCTAAGTATGGCAGCCGTTCAGGCACTGGATGATGCTGGTGTAAAAACTGGAATTGGACATGGTGTGGATCAGGTTTTCGTATCAACAATGGGTGCAGGTATCCTTAATAAACAAAGTGGTATTGCATCAGCACTTGTGGATTATTTGGACTTAAGACCAGCAATGGCTGAGACAATAGAAAATGGTCCAGCCTCAGGAGCATCCGCTATAAAACTTGGATATATGGCTATAGCAAGTGGTATGTGTGACTGTGTGCTGGTTGTTGGTGGAGAAATGATGAGAGTTGTTAGTGGCTGGGAAGGTACAGATTTCGTTGCCACAATGCTTCACCCAGAGGCTGAATATAACTATGGATTAACTTTGCCAGCCTTTGCAGGGCTATTTACAAAATTATACATGGAAAAGTATGGAGTAACTGAAAAGGATTTATCAATAGTAGCAGTTAAAAATCATGAAAATGCAGTCCATAATCCAGTAGCACATATACATGTGGTACCTAATCTTTATTGTATTACAGAGGATGAGGATGCACATATAACTAATCCGTATGTTGCAGAACCACTTCGTATGTATCATTGTTGTCCTGTATCTGACGGGTCAGCAGCGGTTTTACTATGTGCAATGGACAAAGCACACAGATTTACAAAAAAACCAATAAAAATAGCAGGTATAGGCCAAGCCACAGATACTCATGCGGTGGCTGAAAGAGAAGTGCCTACGGATCTACTTGCTGTCAGACTTTCCGCTCAAATTGCATATAAAATGGCAGGACTTACTCCAGAGGACATCGATGTTGCAGAGCTTCATGATGCATTTCAAATACTGGAAATAGTTGA
>Ga0105047_10003309_pt1 | contig 28417 bp, 24 predicted proteins | sample MAT04_FD_78384 | JGI IMG/M metagenome (GOLD analysis project Ga0105047, IMG submission 78384) | Freshwater microbial communities from Lake Fryxell liftoff mats and glacier meltwater in Antarctica - MAT-04 (megahit assembly) | ecosystem: Environmental > Aquatic > Freshwater > Ice > Liftoff... | reverse complement strand
ATTCAGCCCTGATCCAAGGCCAGGTCGCCGGTGCCCAGGCCAGCGTCGACATCGCCCGGGCCGACGCCGCCCGGTCGCAGGCCGAAGCCATCCGCGCCGCCAGCGACGCCCGGGCCGCCGAAGCGCGGGCCTCCTCGCCGGTGATCATCGAGCGGCAGGTCCCGGCACCGGCCCCGAACGGCGGTGTCACCGTCGTGACGCCGACGTCGCCGCAGGGCTGAGCTCGTTGCTCCCTTCTTCCCTTGGGGGAGAAGGTGGCGCGCGGAGCGCGTCGGATGAGGGGGATGTCTCAACGAGTCCCCCGCTGGCTTGCTTACGTCTGGCTTACCCCTCATCCGAGCGGCTGTGCCGCCCGCCTTCTCCCCCAAGGGGCGAGGGATTCGGCCCTCCACAGGTTGGTCTCGCAGGTGCTATGCCTCGGCCATGCGCCAGTCCTTCGACGAAACCACCGATCCGTCCTTTGGGGCGAAGCATCTGCCCCGCGTCCGCGCGAAGATGGTCGAACAGGGCCTCGACGGCCTGCTGGTTCCGCATGAGGACGAGCACCAGAACGAATATCTGCCCGCCGCCAACGATCGGCTGGCGTGGCTGACCGGCTTCACCGGCTCGGCCGGCGCGGGCGTGGTGATGACCGACCGGGCCGCGGTGTTCGCCGACGGCCGCTACACAGTTCAGGTCCGGGCCCAGGTCGACGCCGGCCAGTTCGAGATCCTCGACCTCGACGGTGGCGGGGTGGCCAACTATCTCTCCAAGGCTCCAAGGGGGTCGGTGATCGGCTATGATCCGCGGCTGCACAGTCCCGATTCCCTGACCGTGCTGACGCGCGCGGCGGCGAAGGCCGGGGCCAAGCTGAAGTCGGTTGAAGCCAATCCGCTGGACCTGGCCTGGGCCGAGGACCGGCCTGCGCAACCGGCCGCGCCCGTCGTCCCGCACGAAAATCGCTATGCCGGCGAGAGCAGCGCCTTGAAACGCGCCCGGATCGGCGAGGCGGTCGCCAGGGCCGGGGCCGACGCGGCGGTGCTGACGGCACCCGCGTCGCTGGCCTGGTTGTTCAACATCCGGGGCGGCGACGTGATCCGTACGCCGTTGCCGCTTGGGCAGGCGGTGCTGAAGGCGGACGGGACGGCCCGGCTGTTCCTCGATCCCCGCAAGGTGACCAACGCCCTTCCGGGCTGGCTGGGCGACGCCGTCACGATCGAGGCACCAGCCGCGCTGGACGCCGCGCTGGACTCCCTGTCGGGCCAAAAGGTTCTGGTCGATCCGGGTCAGTCTTCGGCCTGGTATTTTGATCGGCTGGAAGCCGCGGGGGCGACTGTGGTGCGCGGCATGGACCCCTGCACCCTGCCGCGCGCGACCAAGAACCCGGTCGAGATCGAGGGGACGCGTCAGGCGCACATCCGTGACGGCGCCGCCCTGACCCGCTTCCTGCACTGGGTCGATACGGTGGGGCAGGAGACCCTGCCGGACGAGCGTCAGGTGGCTGAGGCGCTGGAGGGTTTCCGCGAGGCCACCGGCGCGCTGAAGGACCTGTCGTTCGACACCATCGCCGGGGCCGGCCCGAACGGGGCCTTGCCGCACTACAAGCCCGTGACCCGCACCATCCGGCGGATGGAGAAGGGTTCGCTGCTGCTGGTCGACGGCGGCGGCCAGTATCTGGACGGCACCACCGACGTGACCCGGACGATAGCGGTGGGCGAGCCGACGGCGGACCAGCGCCGCATGTTCACCCTTGTGCTCAGGGGCCACATCGCCATGGCCGTGGTGCGCTTTCCCGCCGGCACGACGGGCCACCAGCTGGACGCGCTGGCGCGGCTTCCGATGTGGATGGCGGGTCTCGACTATGACCACGGCACCGGCCACGGCGTCGGCTCCTATCTCGGTGTTCATGAGGGCCCGCAGCGGATCGCCAAGGCGGTCAACACCCAGCCGCTGCTGACCGGCATGATCCTGTCCAACGAGCCCGGCTATTACCGCGAGGGCCATTGGGGCATCCGCATCGAGACCTTGCAGGTGGTGACGCCGCCGACAACGATTCCGGGCGGCGAGCGGCCGATGCACGGGTTCGAACAGCTGACCCTGGCCCCGCTGGATCGCACGCTGATCGACGTGGGTCTGCTGACCCCTGCCGAGCGCGCTTATGTCGACGCCTATCATGCCGAGGTTCTGACCAAGGTCGGGCCGTTGCTGGATGGGGAAGCGCTGAACTGGCTGAAGGCGCAGAGCGCGCCGCTGTGAGCTGGTTAAACGGGCCTTGCAAAACGGGGTGTCCGCCACGACCTGAGCCCCTGCACATCGCAGGAGCGCTCCCGTGAAAACCCGTCGTCTCGGCAAGGCCGGTCCCGAAGTTTCGGCCATCGGCCTGGGCTGTATGGGGATGGCGGCCTTCTACGGGCAGGCTTCGGACGAGACGCAGGCGACGGCGGTGATCCATCGCGCGCTCGATCTGGGCGTCACCTTCCTCGACACGGCCGAGATGTACGGGCCGCACACCAATGAGATTCAGATCGGCAAGGCGCTGGCAGACCGGCGCGAAAAGGCCTTCGTGGCGACGAAATTCGGCATCGGCTACAATGCCGAGCGTACCGCCCTGACCATCGACGGCTCGCCGGCCAATGTGCGCCGGGCCATCGAGGGCAGTCTGAAGCGGCTGGGGATGGACCACGTCGATCTCTATTATCTTCACCGGGTGGACGCGAACACGCCGATCGAGGAGACGGTCGGGGCGATGGGCGAACTGGTGACCGAGGGCAAGGTACGTTTCCTCGGCCTGTCGGAAGCCTCGCCCGAGACGCTTCGCAAGGGCCATGCGGCCCATCCGATCACCGCGCTGCAGACGGAATATTCGCTGTGGAGCCGGGATCCCGAGGACGAACTGCTGGCGACCTGCGAGGAACTGGGTATCGGTTTCGTGCCCTATAGCCCGCTGGGCCGGGGCTTCCTGTCCGGCGAAATCACGTCGATCGATGACTTGGCCCATGACGACTTCCGCCGCTCCAATCCCCGCTTCCAAAGCGATAATTTCCAGAAGAACATCGACCTGGTCCATGCCGTCGCCGAGATCGCGGCGGACCAGGGCGTGACGGCGGCGCAACTGGCTCTCGCCTGGGTGCTGGCGCAGGGCGAGACCCTGGTGCCGATCCCCGGCACACGGCGTATCCGGACGCTGGAGGAGAATGCGGCGGCGGCGGATCTGACGCTCAGTGCGGACGATCTGGCGCGGATCGAGGCGGTCTTTCCCAAGGGAGCCGCGTCAGGGCACCGCTATGCGGAAGCGGCGCGATCGTCGCTGAACCGGTAGGGTTCAGAATGGCTTTGAGCCGAGCGGACCCGACCAGGGACGTCAGGACCCTTGCGGGGCGGCCGGCTCCCAAAGCTCGACAGGATTTCCGTCGGGGTCGTGAATCCGCGCGAAGCGTCCGACCTCAGGCATCGCGTCCCATTCGGGTTTGGTGATGACCGCGATGCCAGCGGCCACAAGACTGGCGATCAGGCCGTCGAGGTCATCGACGCGCAAATTCAGCATGGTCTGTTTCTCGGCCGGAAAGTAGTCGCTGTCGGCCCTGAACGGCTGAAACACGGTCGGCCCCGCCTGCTGGTGCCAGACGAAGACACCGTCGGGCGCGCCGACGCCCAGATATGTCCGATACCATTCGCCGAGCGCCTCTGGGTCGCCGGACCTGAAAAATAGTCCGCCTATGCCGGTCACCGCCATGATTGCCTCCTGTTGATCAGCCGCCGATCAGCGCCAGCCACTCGTCCTCGGTCAGGACCGTAACGCCCTGTTTGAGGGCATCGGCCATCTTTAAGCCGGCGCCAGGGCCGGCGACCAGATAGTCGGTCTTCTTCGACACCGATCCCGACACCTTGGCCCCGAGGCTTTCGGCGCGGGCCTTGGCCTCGTCGCGGGTGAAGCGTTCCAGCGCGCCGGTGAAGACCACGGTCTTGCCGGCCACGGCGGTGTCGGACTTCGGCTTTTCGGCGTCCTCGATCCGGTCCATTTCGGCGACGAGGGCGTCGACCATGGCGCGGTTTTGGGTCTCGCGGAAGAACAGGGCCAGCGCGTGGGCTGCCACCGGGCCGACACCCGAGACGCCTGCAATCTGGCCGAGACCTTCGGACGGACCTTCGTTCCGGGCGACGGCGGCGAGACGGATCAGTCCGGACCAGCCGTCGGCGAGGGTCGCCAGACCCCGCCTCGCGGGCGCAGCGAGGCCGGGGAAGGCGAGGGCGATCTTCTGGTCCATGGGTGCCTCTGGCCAAGGATCGGCGGCGGGCGGCGAGGCCTCGGCGAGGGTCGCGACAACGCGCGGCGAGACGGCGTGGGCTTCGTTCAACCGGAGCCAGTCTTCGCTGGGGATGCCGTCGGCGGCGGCCAGGCAGGCGGTCTCGAAGGCCGGCCAGGTCTCGAAGGCGCGGGCCAGGACGATGGAGGTCTGCTCGCCGATGTCGCGCACGCCGAGGCCATAGATGAAACGGTCCAGCGCGATGGTGCGGCGCGCGTCGATGCCGGCGACAAGGTTGCCCACGCTGGTCTCGCCGTAGCCGTCCTCGCCGCGCAGGGCGTCGAGCTTTTCGGCGTCGCGGGCGAGGCGGAAGATGTCGGCGGGCTGGCTGATCCAGCCGCGTTCGAGGAAGGCGATCAACTGTTTCTCGCCGAGACCCTCGATGTCGAAGGCGCGGCGACTGCAGAAATGCTTCAGGTGTTCGATGCGCTGGAAGGGGCAGGCCAGTTCGCCGGTGCAGCGACGGACCACGCTCTCGACGCCCGAGGCATTGGTCTCCTTCACCAGCGCGGTCTTCAGGGGGCATTCGCACAGCGCCTGGAAGACATAGGGCTCCGCGCGTCCCGGGCGATCCGGGTCCACGACGTTGAGTATCTGAGGGATCACGTCGCCCGCCCTTTGCAGGGTCACCGTATCGCCGAGCCGCACGTCCAGCCGTTCGATCTCGTCGGCGTTGTGCAGGGTGGCGTTGCGGACCACGACGCCGCCAACGGTCACAGGGTGCAGGCGCGCGACGGGGGTGTGCGACCCCGTCCGACCCACCTGGATGTCGATGCCTTCCAGCACCGTCGTCGCCTGCTGGGCCGGAAATTTATGGGCGATGGCCCAGCGTGGGGTGCGGGCGACGAAGCCGAGACGGGCCTGCCAGTCCAGCCGGTCGACCTTGTAGACCACGCCGTCGATGTCATAGCCGAGGGTGGCCCTGTCGGTCTGGAGGCCATCGTAGAAGGCGATCAATCCCGCGCCGTCCTCGATCCGGCGCGAGCGGGCGTTGACCTTGAAGCCCCAGGACGCCAGCGCCTCCAGCGCACCGGCCTGGGTCTCGGCGAACGGGGCCGAGACCTCGCCCCAAGCATAGGCGAAGAAGCGCAGGGGTCGCTTCGCCGTCACCGCCGGATCCTTCTGGCGCAGCGAACCGGCGGCGAAATTGCGCGGGTTGGCATAGGTGCGCTGGCCCTCTGTCTCGGCCGCCGCGTTGAAGGCGTCGAAGGCCTCATTGGGGGCGTAGACCTCGCCCCGCACCTCGACCAGAACGGGCCACCCCGCGCCGGACAGGCGTTGGGGAATGTCGGCAATGGTCCGCAGATTGGCGGTGACGTCCTCGCCCGTGCGCCCGTCGCCGCGCGTGGCCCCGGTGACAAGGACGCCCTTCTCATAGCGCAGACTGGCGGACAGGCCATCGATCTTGGGCTCGGCCACGAAGGCCACTGGCTCGTCGGCCGGCAGTTTCAGGAAGCGGCGGATACGGGCCACGAAGTCCCCGACCTCGGCGGCGGAAAAGGCATTGTCCAGCGACAGCATCGGCACGCCATGGCGCACCGGGGCGAACTGGCTGGAGCCGACGGCACCCACGACCTGCGACGGCGAGGCGGGGCTGGTCAGGTCCGGGAACAGGTCCTCGATCTCGAGCGCCCGGCGCTTGAGCGCGTCATAGTCCGCGTCGGTGATCTCGGGCGCATCATGGCGGTGATACAGGGCGTCGTGTCGCGCCAGTTCGGCGGCCAGCCGGTCGAGTGCCTCGCGCGCGTCGGACTCGGTCAGCTGGTCGGCGGGGGTCTCGGACATGGGCGGCTCGCCAGAAGGATTCTTCCGTCGGTTCTAGCATCGCCGGCGCAGCTTTGGAGGGGTTGTCGGCGCATCATCGGGCATGACAGGGAGTTAATCTGACACCGGCGGCACCGACCGCTAGCGTTCCGCCGTCGTTCAGGAGCCGTCATGAGCCACACCCGTCTTCTCGCCCTGTCGCCGATCATGGCGGCGCTGTTGCTTTCGGCCTGCGCCATGGTGACGCGCGAGCCCGCGGCCGTGGCACAGCCGGCCCCATCGGCCCGCAACGCCCAGCTGCTGGAAGATGTGCGGATCCTGTCGGCGGACGACATGCAGGGCCGCGACACGGGAGCGCCCGGCGGCGAGATGGCGCGCAACTACATCGTCGGCCGGCTGGAGGGTCTCGGCGTCGTGGCCCCGCCGATGGGCCGGTTGCAGCCGTGGGAGATGCAGGGCCGAACCCGGGCGGGGTCCAGAACCTTCAACGGCGTCAATGTGATCGGCCTGATCCCCGGACGGCGCGTGACCGACCGCTACATCGTCATTACGGCCCACTACGACCATGTCGGGGTCAATGCGGAAGGCCAGGTGTTCAACGGAGCCGACGACAATGCGTCCGGGGTCGCCACCATGCTGGCCCTGGCCGCCGACCTGAAGCGGCAGGCCCCGGATCACAGCGTCCTGATCGTGGCCCTGGACGGCGAGGAACACGGCCTGCTGGGGGCCAGACATTTCGTCGAGGCTCCGCCAGTGCCGCTGGCCTCGATCACCATGAACCTGAATTTCGACATGACCGCCCGGGCTGAGACCGACGGCAAGCTGTGGGTCACGGGCACTTATCAGCACCCGGGATTCCGTCCCATCCTCGAGGGCGTTCCCGCCAACGGCGCTGTCGCCCTGGCGTTCGGCAAGGACACGCCGCAGGACACCGGCGAGGACAACTGGGTCGAGGCCTCGGATCACGGTGCCTTCTATCGAGCCCAGGTGCCGTTCCTGTATCTGGGCGTGAACTATCATCCCGACTATCACCGCCCGTCGGACGATTTCGAACGCATAACTCCGTCCGTATTCATCAGCGCGACCGAATTGTCGCTGGCGTCGTTCCGGGCACTGGACGCCGCGCTGGACCGATAGGCGCGAGCGCGTTTCGGTCGCAAATTTAGCGGTTGCATACGGCGTCGGCATGGCCAATCCATGCCGGGTCCAGAGAGGAATGCGATGACAGCGGCCAGTTTCGACATCCAACGCGTACAAAGGGTCCGCAAGGCGGCCATGGGGCTGGGTATCGTCGCGGTTGTTGCCGTGGCTGTGATGACCCGGTCCGGATGGGGCGACGGCGTCGTCCACGAAGCGATACAGGCGCTGGGCCTCTGTCTGATCGCCCTGTGTATCGTGGGTCGCGCCTGGTGCTCGTTGTACATCGGCGGCCGCAAGAAGGCGGAGATCGTTGACCGCGGGCCCTATTCGATCAGCCGTAACCCCCTCTATGTCTTTAGCTTCCTCGGAGCCTTCGGCGTAGGGGCCCAGACCGGCAGCCTGACCCTGGCGGCCTTGTTCCTGATGGTCACGGTGCTGGTGTTCTGGTTCACGGTGCGGCGTGAGGAAGCCTGGCTGTCCGAAGAGTTCGGCCCGCCTTATGCCGCCTACCTCGCCCGCACGCCACGCTTCGGCCCGGACGTCTCGAAATGGAAGGATCAGGAGATGCTGGAAGTTCGGCCGCGGTTCTTCCTGACCACCCTGCGCGACGGTCTTGTCTTCCTGCTGGCGCTTCCGCTGTTCGAGTTCGTGGAATGGCTTCAGAAAACCGGTTGGCTGGTCCCTCTCTTAGAACTGCCGTGAGACCCGCCATGCGCCTCACCAAAATCGCCCTGCCTCTCGCCCTCGTCCTGTCGGCGGCGGCCTGCGACCGGCCCGCTCAGCCGGTTGAGCCCGCAAAAGCGCCCGTCGCCCCGACCGCGCGGGCCTTCAGCTATGCCGCGACCTCGGATCTTTCCGGCTATTATCTGCCGACGCGCGAGGTCCGGGTCGGCAAGTGGGGCTTCAGCCATGTCTTTGTTGGGCAGACGTTCGAGTTCAGCGCATGGTCCGGGACGGATGCCGAGGCCACATTCGCGCCGGTGATGCTGCAGTTTGACGACGTCACCAGCCCTATGGTCCAGACCGAGCTCGGCGAGGCGCGCAGCATCTCCGCCCGGGTTCTGCCGACGCATTACACCGTTTCTGACGACCGCATCGAGTTCGAGGGCACCTCTCCCGAACTGGGCCGGGTGCGCTTTGACGGGCGTCTTGATCAGGGGGCGCTGGCGACCTCGCGACGTAATCTCGGCGACGAGGGCGTGGTTGTGACCGGAACACTGACCGCCGCCGGCCAGACGGTGCGCGATGTCCGCCTGCGCTGGTGGATGGGCGACTGACGGCGGGTCAGCGGCCGTTCCGGATATCCAGCTTCAACCCCATGGCCTCGGCCAGCGCCTTGCCGCGCCGCCGGGTCTGTTCGCCCAGAAGCACGTCGGCGTAACCGTCCGACGCGGTCAGCACCAGGCTGTCGCCCTCGACCGCCGCGCGGGCGTTGACCAGCAGCTGCGGGGCACGCCCGGACAGGTCGCAGGCCAGCCGGATGGCAAGGCCCAAGGCCCGGGCCCCCTGGCGTTGTTCCTCGGAAAGCAGTCGGGCCACCGTGCCGGACTCCGGCGTGCCGGCAGAGCCGCCGTAGCGGGCGTTGACGGCCGTCGCCAGGAAGGCGCGCTCGGCATGGGTCTGGCCCGGAACCGGCGCGCGCAGCACCTGGTCGAAGGCCAGTTCGACGCGGTGGTCAGGGTGCAGCCGGGCGCCGAGGTCGGCCAGACGGCAGGCGGCGTCAGCCAGCACATCGTCGCGAGCCTGATCGAACGTCACGGGCATGGCCGCGAGCAGCGGGGCGATCCAGCCCTTGAGCGCCCCTGGCAGGGTCGGGGAGATGCCCTGCCGGGCCCCCAGCGCGGACGAGCCGGCCAGCAAGGGGTCGGCGGCCGCGATCTCGGGATCCAGCGCCTCGTACAACAGGCCTTCGCGCACGCCCCAAGCCGAGACCACGATACGTTTCAGCTGCAGACACTCGATCAGCCCCTCCAGCACGAGGGCAGCGTGGGGCAGGGTTTCCGAGCGCTTCCTGGACACGCCCGGCCATCTTTCGAGCGAAGCCCTGGACGCCCGCGCGATCAAGCCGGTGGTGCCCAGCAACTCTTCGACACCCATCGCATACTGATGCACGATGCGCAGGGGGTAGCCAGTCAGTTCCATGTGCACCTGCGCCAGCGACCGCCAGGCACCGCCCACGGCGTAGAGGGTGTCGGTCTTGTAGTCCGCCGCCGGTTTCAGCCGACTGGTGATGGTCTGTCGTAGCTGGTCAGCGTCGAAGCCGTTTTCATCAGCGAGGGCGAACGGACCTAGCGGCAAGGTGACGCCGTGGCCGATCGCGCCGCCGGAGATTCGCACCAGCTCCAGGCTGGAGCCGCCCAGGTCGCCGGCCACACCCTCGGCGTCTGGAATGCCGGCCAGCACTCCAAGCGCGGCATAGCGGGCCTCCTCCTCGCCGGACAGGACGCGGATCTGCAGGCCCGTTTCGGCGGCGACCGTGTCGCAGAATGCCTGGCCGTCGGCGGCCTCGCGCACAGCCGCCGTGGCCGCTACGAAGACAAGGGACGGATGGACGCCCTCGATCACGGCCGCGAACCGCTTGAGCGCCGTCAGCGCCTGGGCGGTGCCCTCGACCGACAGGTGGCCAGTTGCCGCCAGATCCCGCCCCAGTCCGGCCAGCACCTTTTCGTTGAACACGGTCCAGATGGCCCGTCCCTCGAGCCGGTACAGGACCAGGCGGACGGAGTTGGAGCCGATGTCGATGGCCGCGACGTCGCGCGGGGCCGACAGCAGGGCCTCGGGCATTAATGCTTCTTCCGCGAGGGTTCGTAGCTGAGCTGGCCGGGCAGCGTTTTCACCTTGCGGCCCCGTCCCGACAGGCTGGGGTTGGTCATGAAATACTGGTGCGCCGAGAACGGTCGGTCGGGATCGGCGGGAGCGACGCGGCGATAGGCCCCGTCCGGCTCCAGCACCCAGCTCTGGGCGTCGTCCTTCAGATTAGCGACCATGATCTGATCCAGCACCTGGTCATGAACGGTTGCGTTCAGCACAGGGGTCATAAGCTCGACCCGGCGGTCCAGGTTCCGGTTCATCCAATCGGCCGACGAGATGAAGACCCTGGCCTTGTCGTGCGGCAGGTCGCGGCCGTTGGCGAAGGCGACGATGCGGCTGTGTTCAAGAAAACGACCGACAATCGACTTGACCCGAATATTCTCCGACAGGCCCTCGACGCCGGGGCGCAGGCAGCAGATGCCGCGGATGACCAATTCGATGCGCACACCCCACTGGCTGGCCCGGTACAGGGCGTCGATGACCTCGGGATCGACGACGGAATTCATCTTGGCCCAAATGGCCGCGGGCTTGCCTTGCGCGGCCGCTGCCATCTCCTTGCCGATCAGGTCGATCAGCGTGGTCTTCATGTTCAGCGGCGATACGACCAGCGCCTCCAGCTCGTCGGGCTGGGCATAGCCGGTGATGTAGTTGAACACGCGCGAGGCGTCGCGAGCCAGCATGGGGTCGCAGCTGAACAACGACAGGTCGGTGTAAACCCGCGCCGTCACGGGATGGTAGTTGCCGGTGCCAAAGTGGCAGTAGGCCTTCAGCCCCTCGCCCTCCCGGCGCACGACGACGCTCAGCTTGGCGTGGGTCTTCCATTCGACGAAGCCGAAGACGACGTGGACGCCGGCCCGCTCCATCGCTCGGGCCCAGCGCAGATTGGCCTCCTCGTCGAAGCGCGCCTTGATCTCGACCAGAGCGGTGACATTCTTGCCGTTCTCGGCCGCCTCGATCAGAGCGGCGACGATCGGGCTGTCCTTGGATGTCCGGTACAGCGTCTGTTTGATGGCGATGACATTCGGGTCGCGCGCGGCCTGTCGCAAGAACTGGACCACCACGTCGAAGCTCTCGAACGGGTGATGGATCAGCATGTCCTTCTCGCGGATCGCCGCGAAGATGTCGCCGCCGTTGTCGCGCACCCGTTCGGGGTAGCGGGGCTCATAGCCCTTGAACTTCAGGTCGGGATGGCCAGAAGGGATCAGGTCGGCGACCTGGGCCAGGCCCAACATTCCCGCGATCAGGACCACGTCCTGCGGCGCGGCGTCCAGCTGGCCGATGATGAAGGTGCGCAGGTCGTCGGGCATGGAGGCCTCGATCTTGATGCGCACGACCGAGCCCAGGCGGCGCTGTTTCAACGCCTCCTCGAATTCCATGACCAGGTCCTCGGCCTCTTCCTCGATCTCGATGTCCGAGTCGCGGATCAGGCGGAAGACGCCGCGCTCCAGCACGTCGCATCCGGGAAACAGGTGGTCGATGAACAGGGTCAGCAGGTTTTCCAGGCTGACGTAGCGCTTCTTTCCTGGCGTTGAGCGGCCGTCGGTGGCCAACGGCCAGAACCGTTTCACCTGAGTGGGCACGGGGACGAGCGCGTAGAGGGTTCGGCTGTCCGATCGCCGCTTCAACTTCAGCGCCAGCGAGAAGCCGAGGTTGGGCAGGAAGGGGAAGGGGTGCGCCGGATCGATCGCCATCGGCGTCAGCACGGCGAACAGCTGGTTCAGGAATTCGGGTTCCAGTCGGTCGCGTTCCGTCTTGGTGATCTTGCCCGCATCAACCACCTCGATGCCGGCGACGGTCAGTTCCCTGCGCAACTTGCGCCAGCGCCGCTGCTGCTCGGCCATCAGGGCCCCGGCGGCGATGTTGACCTTGTCCAGCTGTTCCGCGGGCGTCAGGCCGTCGGCCGACAGCACCCGCACCCGTTCGCGCACCTGGCCCTTCAGCCCGGCCACGCGGGTCATGAAGAATTCGTCCAGATTATTGGCCGAGATTGACAGGAAGCGCAGCCGCTCCAGCAGCGGGTGGGCGGGATTGGCGGCTTCCTCAAGGACCCGGCTGTTGAACGCCAGCCAGGAAATCTCGCGGTTGAAGAAGCGCGTCGGCGACGCCATCAGCGCTTCGGACAGATGTAGCTGGGGGGCGCGGGAAGAGGGAACTTCCTCGCCGCGTGTCTGGTCGCTGATTGCCGCCTCGGTCATGCCCCGGTTCTGGCGTGTCGCGCGCGCCGCTGCAACCTCGGGGGCCGACAAAGAAACGCCGGCCGGTCGCGGGACCAGCCGGCGTCGTATTTCAGACCTTCAGACGACCAGCGCCCAGACTACCAACGCCAGGCGTCGTGGACGACGTCGATGATGTAGCCGTCATAGGCGTCGATCAGATAGATGTGGTTGTCGACCAGCACCCACCGCGTGCCCGCGGGCGGATAGCCCAGGCCGAAGGTGCGCCAGTCGTTCAACTGGTAGCGCCAGAAGATCGAGGGCAGGTACTGGCCCTCGTAATAGCGTTGACCCCAGTGGTTGCGCGGCACCTGGTAATAGCCGTAGCCCGGCGCGAAATAGAAACCGATGCGCAGGCCGTTGTAGGCCCGGAAACGCCGGTCGTTGCGCCACCAGTCCGAGCGGTGGCTGCGGTTCCAGTCGCGCCGCCATGAATCGCTGTCGAAGCGCTGACGGAACTCCCGGTACTCTCTCCGGTCTTCGCGCCGGTCCTCACGGCGATCCTGACGATCGTCGCGCCGGTCATCTCGCCAATCGTCCCGGCGGTCCTGCGGGGTGTCGCGGCGATCGTCGCGGCGATCCTGCCGGTCGTCGCGCCTGTCATCACGACGATCCTGCCGCCCCTCGCGATTCCGGGGGGGCGGATTGGGACGGTCGTCGACACCCTCCTGGCGGTTCTCCAGCCGTAACCGACGCTGGTCGGCGGCGAGGGCGTCGCGGACGTCCTGCCGGTTGCGGAACAGCGGCTGGTTGGGATCAACCGGTTGCTGCGCGCGGTCATCCTGACGATCGTCGCGCCGTTCCTGGCGGTTTTCCTGCCGCTGCTCGCGGTTCTCCGGGGATTGAGAAGGAGCCTCCTGACGCTCTTCGCGCCGCTCCTGGCGATTCTCCTGCCGCATTTCGCGGCGTTCCTGCTGTTGCGGCCGGGGTCCTGCGTCCCCCTCGACGCCGTTCTGGGGCGCGGCACCGCGACGGGATCCAGCCTCTTCGGCGACCTGTTCGGCATCCTGCGGGGCGTCCTGGGCCAGGACGGTCAGCGGAGCGACCGCGGGCAGGGCGAAGGCGGCCAGGGCCGCAGTCATCATAAGTGAGCGTTTCATGGTCGTCGTCTTCTCCGCACGTCCCTGTCAGACGGCTTGATCGAATGGTCGCGCTTGCCCGATGAACGGTGACTGAACGAACGGCGTCGTCATGTTAATCTTAGGACAGAAAAACGTCCCGTCGACCGAGGTCTTCGCGGACGCTTCTCAGGCAAAGCCATATGCCCTGGAGCCTGGTTCACGGCATCAGCGGAATCGCGAAGCGATTCCTGCCAAACCGGTCAGGCTCTAGTAGGTACCCGACAGAACGCTGGCGATCAGCCCACTGGCGGTGGCGATCAGGACGATGTCATTGCCGGCGTGAACGTAGCGGTAGCCGCGCGGGGCCTGGCGAAGGCCGTAGGTGTACGGGTCGCGGACGTAGTAGCCGCGATAGTGCGACGGGAGATAGCCGCCGCGCGACCAGCGTTGATTGTAATATCGCGGCTCAACCCGATAGTAGCCGTAACTGGGGGCGTACCAGTAGCCGTTGCGAGCGCCGCGATAGTCGCGGAAGTCGTCCCGACCGCGCCACCAGTCGCGATTGTTGCGATCCCAGCGCTGATCGCGGCGGAAGTCCCGGCGGTCGTCGCGGCGTTCGGCCCGGAAGTCGCGATTATCGTCCCGGCGGTCCCGACGGTATTGGTTGCGGCTGTCGTATTCGCCGTTGCGCCAGTCACGACGGTCGTCGCGTCGCTCGCGTCGATAGTCATCGCGGTCGTCGCGTCGGTCCTGGCGATATTCTCGACTGTCGGCAAGGCTCTGGGCCTCGGCGGCCAGTGGTGCGGCTGTGGCAAGCACCAGTCCGAGCACGGCGGCCTTGGTGAAGCGGTTCATGATCACTCTCTCCATTAAGGGATGAAATCCGGCTCCGGCCCATTCATCATGACCGCACGCTCTCCCCGCGCACATGAACTCGTCCTGAACACGCCTGTCAGCTTCGTCGTCAACACGGTTGTGCACGGGCGGACTTGTGCCCACCTGAGGCCATGACGTTGGAGGAGCCCGCATGACCCGTCCGATCGAACTCTGGTACTGGCCCACGCCCAACGGCTGGAAGGTTTCAATCGCCCTCGAGGAGATGGGCTTGGCCTATGAGATGAAGCCGGTGAACATCGGCGCCGGGGAACAGTTCACCCCGGACTTCCAGGCCATCAGCCCGAACGGCCGGATGCCGGCCATCATCGATCCGGTCGGACCCGACGGAAAGCCGCTGTCGATCTTCGAATCCGGCGCGATCCTGCAGTATCTCGGCGTCAAGTCCGGCCGCTTCTATCCGCAGGACCCGCGCGGCAAGGCCGAGGTCGACCAGTGGCTGTTCTGGCAGGTCGGCGGCCTGGGACCGATGGCGGGCCAGACCCACCATTTCCGCCAGTATGCCCCCGCGATCATCAAGGACCAGCGCCAGATCGCCTATGGCGTGCGCCGCTTCACCGACGAAACGCACCGGCTCTATGGCATTCTGGACCAAAGGCTGGCCGACCGTGACTTTTTGGCCGGCGATTATTCCATCGCCGACATGGCCAGCTGGCCCTGGGTTCTGCCCGAGCACCAAGGGCAGAATATTGACGAGTTTCCGCACCTCGCGGCCTGGATGGAGCGGGTCGGCGAGCGCCCCGGCGTCATCGCCGGACGGGCGCTGGGTGAGGCCATGCGGGGGAATTTGGCGTCTTCGGGCAAGTCGGCCGAGGCGGCGCGCAAAGTCCTGTTCGGCCAGCGGGCGCGGTGACGGTTCGTTAGGCGGTATGACCGAGGGATTTACGAGAGATTTCAGAGTTCTGAATTGTCTGACGAGTATTCATTTTCGCTTTACTGAAAAGTTTGGCGGGTCGTTCCGTTGTTAACTTTAACTTCAAGCCGCCGGTATTTTATCGCCTTCAGAGGGCAGGGCCAGAACGGCTCCGAACCTGGGAGATACGGTGATGAACGCGCAAGAAATGGCGTCGGAAGTCGATCAGGGGCAGGGCCTTCCCCTGCCGACCGCCGAGATGAACGGCGACGATCTGTTCCGGCTGGGGATGATGTATTCGAGCGGCCAGGGCGGATGCCCGATGGACCGCGTCTCGGCCCACATGATCTTCAACCTCGCCGCCATGAAAGGCAGCATCGAAGCGCGCGTCTATCGCCGCGAGATGAGCCAGGAGATGGAGCAGGACGAGATCGCCGAGGCCCAGAAAGCCGCCCGCCGCTGGATCGACGCGGGCGTGGTGTCGCTCGCGGCCTAGTCCGCTCGCGGTACTCTTGTTGGGCCGCGGTCAAAAGGCTCCGCCTTTTCGACCCGACACGGCCAGACGCGTCGCGCATGATCCGCTCTCAGGCCGCAAGCCGCCGTGCGGCGAGCGACAGTGGCCCTAGAAGTTTTGATACTGGCCGCCGATGGCATAGCTGAAGCCGACCGGCAGGGCGTTGCGGAACAGGCTGACGAAGTTGGCCACCTCGCCCAGCGTCGAGCGCGGCACGAAGATGATGTCGCCGCGCCGCAAGGCCACGACCTCGCCGCGGCGGGGCCTCAGGTCGACCGCCCGCATCATCCGCACCCCGCCCGGTCCGCGCCGGATCAGAGCGGCCTCGCCCTGTTTCGCGGTCGGCAGGAAGCCGCCGGCCTGGATGACCGCCTGATAGGCGTCGATGTCGCCCATCATGTCGTAAACTCCGGGGGTGCGAACCTCGCCGTCCACCCAGACCCGGATCGGACCCGCCGTCTTCAGCGTCACCTCTACCAACGGGCGGCGCAGCTGGCTGGCATAGGCCGCCGAGGCATCAGCCTCCAGCTCGGCGATGGTGCGGTCGGCGGCCATGATCTGGCCGACCAGCGGTAGTGCAATCCGTCCGTCCGGCCCCACTTTTTGCGTCCGGGTCAGTTCCACCGCCGTCGGCGTGGCGATCTCGATCTCGTCGCCCGGATAGAGGACGTATTCCGGCTCGGTCTCGGTCCAGTCGGCGAAGCCGATCTCGGGGAAGGAGGTCCGGCCCGCATTCTGCACCCGGTCGCCGCGCGATCCCTGCGGCAAGGGCATGCGCGACCCATCGTCGTCGCCGGTCAGGCTGTTCGCAACGCCCGCGCAGCCGCCCGTCAGCGCGCCAACCCCGACAAGGCCCAGCAGCATCAGGCGGCGGTCGATGGACATGGCGGATTCGTTCCTGAAAGCGACTTTGACGGCAGGGTCGCCGCTTATGGGTAATCATGGGTTAACGTCGCTGGCCCAAGGCTTGGCGGGTCAGTCCTGTTCGATGGAATCAGTCCGCCCGCATGCGTACGACGGCCTACAGCACAGTCCGCCCGCGCTACGGCTTCTTCGATGTCGTCGGCCTGCTGTTCCGCGAACTGCCGGTGATGGTCGTAATCTTCCTGTTGGTGTTCGCCATCGGCACGGCGGCGATCCTGACGCTCAAGAAATCCTACACCGCCAAAGCCAGCGTCTATGCCGGCGCGGGATCGGAATATGTCTACCAGCCCCGCGTAGGTGCCTCCGAGCGTAGTCAGCCGCTGGAGGCTGACGCGATCGCCGGATCGGAGGCCCAGATTCTGGGTAGTCTCGAGGTCAAGCGCCGAGCCGTCCGCGCCGTCGGTGCCGACACGGTTTTGGGCCCCAACGCTTCTGGTAGGGCTGCCGAGAAGGAATCGGCGGCGCTGAAGGTTCTGGACTCGAGCCTCGGGGTCGCCACCACGGCGGGCAGCGCCATTATCTCGGTTTCATACAAGTCGGATGACGCGGTGCGCGCGGCCCAGGTGCTGAATGCCGTCGTCGACCAGTATCTGGTCCAGCGCCGGGTGGTGTTCCGCGACCGGACCACGCCGGCCCTCGCGCAACAGCGCGAGGCGTTCGAAAGCGATTTGAACACGGCGGACCAAGCTTATGCGGCCTTCATGCAGTCCAATGACATCGGCGATTTTGCCACCGCCAAGGCGACGCTCGCCGCGACCTATCAGACCACCTATGCCGAGGCCCTGTCGCTGCGGGCGCAGCTGAATCAGGCCAGCCAGCGGCTGTCCACGCTGGAGGCCCAGCTGGCGCAGCAGCCCGCCGAGGTGGTGTTGCAGCAGGACCTGAACGTCTCCGCCCAAGACCAGATCCTGCAACTGCGGACGCAACGCGAGGCGCTGCTGTCGCGCTACACGCCCGACGCCCAGCCGGTCAAGGACATCGAACAGCAGATCGCCGACTTGCAGGCCTATGTCGCGACGGGCACGACCGTGGGGGCCAGGGAGGTCCGCACCGGGCCGAGCACCATCTTCACCGAGATCGAGACAGCGCGGATCACCGCCGCCGCCGATCGCGACGGTTTGTCTGCGCGGATGGCGGTGGCCAACGGTCAGCTGGGGCAGATCCGCTCGCGTCAGGCCGAGCTGACCCGGCTGGAGTCGACCAACGCCAATCTGGCCGGCAATCGCGAGGTCCTGACCGCCAATATCCGCGACTTCCAGCAGCGCGAGAGCGCCGCCCGCGCCGACAGCGCCCTGGTCGCCGCCGGGGCCGACAATGTCACCGTCATCGAACGCGCCGAGGCCCCGACCAAGGGGACCAGCCTGAAGGCCCCGCTGTTGGCCCTGGTCTTCCTGTTTGCCGGCTTCACCGCCTTGTGCGCCGGCCTTTTGCGGGTGTTCACCCGTCGCGGCTACACGACACCGGCCTCGACCGGCCGCACGCTGGAGATGCCGGTGCTGGCCGTCGCGCCTATGAAGGCCGCCCGGTGATTTTCCAAGCCATGATAGATCAGGGACCTGTAGCCGGGCGCGTAGCGATTCGATGGTCGATCTGACATCCGAAATGGCGGCTCTCTGGGCCGCGCTGGGGCCGGCGCCCGGCCATCGCGGCCGCGTGGTGCAGATCGCCGCCGCCGGCTCGGGCGAGGGCGTCTCGACCGTGGCCCGCGAATACGCCCGACTGGCCGCCGTCCGCGCCCGTCGTCCCGTCTGGCTGATCGACGCGGATCTGTCGCAGCAGGGACAGATGGAGGCCGTCGCCGCCCGGCCCGACCGGTTCGGTGCCCTGGGCAAGGCGGCGATCGCCACGCCCGACGGATCGATCTTCTTTGCGGTCACCCCGCGTCTGACGGACCGCAACGGAAAGCCGGTGCATCCGGCCCGGCTGATGACGGCGCGGCCGTGTCTGGGCGGGCGGTTGTGGGTCACGCGCTTCGCCGCCGAACACCTGCGGTCCGGCCAGCGCGCCGAGTCCGTCAGCGACGCCCGCTACTGGGACGCCTTGCGCAAGCACGCCGATACGGTGGTGATCGACGCCCCGGCAGCGGACCGGAGCGACATGGCCATCATCCTCGCGCCGTTCGTGGATGCGACGGTGCTGGTCGTCGCCGCCGAAAGCACCGCCACCAATGAGCCGCTCATGCTGCGCGACGAGATCGAGGCGGTCGGCGGCAAGATCGCCGGCGTCGTGGTCAACCGCTCGACCTGGAATCCGCCGGCTTTTCTCAGGCGGTTGACGGGTTAGGCCGCGGCGTCCAGCCGGGCCAGCTCGCGCGCTCCGTAGAACTGCGGCTCGAACCCTCGGGTCCAAAGCACCTTGCCAAGGCCGCGCGCGACGCGGTCGTACATCTCGGCGCGTCCCGGATTGGCGGTCAGGGTCAAGGCCGCCGCCGCCGCGCCCCACACCACCGCCTGCGCCGCCCCAATCAGCATCCAGCGTGCGACGCCGGGCCAATCCTTTGCGGCGGCCGCCGTCTGACTGGGTCCCTGGCCATAGGCGAAGGCGCGGGCGAGGGCATATTGCAGCGTGGCCCGGTGGGCCGGCGCAAACTCCTCGACCCACGCGTCGGCGGCCCATCCGAACCGGCCGCCGCGCGCCGCCAGCGCCACGAACAGCGCGTCGTCCTCGCCGCCGGCGTGGTCCGCCGCGACATTGAACGGGGCAGCGCCGGGCAGGGCAGTGGCTCGCAGCATCATGGAGTTGCCGCAGCCATAGGGCCCGGGGATCAAGCCCGTTCGGGTCGGGCCTTCCCGTCCGAAGAACCGTTCCAGATAGGGGGCCAGCCAGGCCTCGGCTTCGGGCGCGCGTCCGGTGATCGGGCCGAACACGGCGTCGGCACCGGTTTCGGCCTGGGCCTTCAGCAGGGCCAGCAGCCAGCCGGGCGAGGCGGCCTCATCATCGTCGAGGAAGGCGATCAGGGGCGCGGTGGTCGCGGACAAACCCGCGTTGCGCGCCGTTGCCACACCGGGCGTCGGCGCATGGCGATAGATCAGCGGCCAGGGCGACGACCCAGCCAAGGCCTCGGTCAGGCTCGCCGCCGAGCCCAGAGGATCATTATCGACGACCACGATCCCGGCCACGCGGTCGGCCACGCCGGTCTGGCCGAACAGCGACCGCAGAGCTCGCTCCAGGCTCTCGGGCCGGCGCAGGGTCGGGACGATGACGGCCACGTCGTCCATCACACCGCATCCGCATATACGGCCGCGCGGTAAAGGCGCAGCGAGAAGGCGCGTGCGGCGACCGGCAGCCAGGCCGCGTCTGCGCCCCTCCGCACTGCCCGCCGTAGCAGTGGCAAGCCCGGCAACCGCTTGAGCAGCCTGGCCGCCCTGTAACTGGGATAGGCCGCGACGACCTCGGGATGACGCTGGACCATGCGGCCGAAATTGGGGGCCGATTGCTCATACTTGCCGGCCAGTGCCGCGACGGTATCCAGCCCCATGTGGGTCGCCGGATTGTCGATATGGACGACCTCGAACCGGCGAGCTACCCGCATGGCCCATTCAACGTCCTCCCAGCCCCAGCCGGTGAAGCCGGGATCGAAGGCCTCGGCCTCGAACACGTTGCGGCGGACCAGAAGGTTGGAGGTGTAGACGTATTTCTCGGGCTGTTTCGCCCGTTCGGACTGGGGTACGCACTCCGACTTGGCCGCCATGGCACGGTGGACCTGGAAGCGGGCGTCGGTCGGGGCCTGCAGCAGGGAGAAACCACCGAAGGCCACCGCCGGATCGCTGTCTGCGACCAGCGCCGCCCAGTCACTCAGGAAACGGGCATGGTCGGGCCGCATGTCGCTGTCGAGGAACAGCAGCGAACCCCCGCGCGCCGAACCCGCCAGACGGTTGCGGCCGATCGCCCGGCCCTCGTTGGCGGGCAGGCTGATCAGGCGAACCGGCAGGGCCATGGCGTCGATCTGGCTTGTCAGCCGGCGCGTCAGGGCCGCGTCGCCCGTGCCGTCATCCAGCACGATGACCTCGACCATTCCGGTCAAACGCAACGCCTCGCTCTCGAGCCGCGCCAGAAGGTCCGTCGGATCGTCACGCAGGAAGGGGATCAGCACCGACAAAGCCGGACGCGCGACCGTCCAGGCGGCGTTGTCATGGAGTTCGACCCGCAGGCTCACGCTGTCGCCCCCCGCGCCCGGAACTGGGTCAGCAGGCGCAGGGCGACATCGCGCACGCCGGCCGCGTTCAGCGTCAGGGCCGCAGTGGCATAGACGAGGCCACCCACCGTGGCGTCCAGCGCCAGTTCGGGGAAGCCGCCGAAGGCGGGCAGACGCGCGACGACCAGCGCCATGATCGCCGTGGCGATGCCACACCGGAGCAGGCTCTCCCACGGGATCGGCAGGGCCACGACCCGGCGTCCGATCAGCATGGTGGCGATCAGCCCCAGCCCAAAGCTGGCCGCCGTCGCCCACGCCGCGCCCATGACGCCGAAACGCGGTACGAGAATCAGGTTCAGGATGACGTTCACCCCGGCTGGAATGGCCATGGCGATCAGCAGATGCTTCGTCTTCTTGCCGAGGGTGAAGGCCTGGCCGAAATAATAGGCCGTCAGGCCGAACAGCAGGGCCGACAGGGCGATCCACGGGGTCACGCCAGAGGCGGCGGCGCGCAGGTCCTCGCCGATCAGCAATTCTGCCAGCGGGCGGGCGACGATGGCCACGCCGGCCGCCGCCGGCAGGCCGATCAGCAGGAAGGTCGACAGCTGTTCACGGGCGGCCTCCTTCAGCCGTTCCAGCCCGCCCCGCTCCAGCGCCATCACCAGCGCCGGCTGACCCGCCGAACCCAGCCACAGGAACAGGACATCCAGCGTCCGGTTCGCGATCGAATAGCTGGCGTGATAGGCACCGACCGCGGCCTCATCCATGAACATCGCCAGCAGGAATCGGTCGGTCGAGGACAGTACCACCGTCAGCGCCAGCGACGCCGCGATGGGATAGCCATAGACGGCGTAGGCGCGAACGCGGTCCGGCTCGAACGCGCCCTTCCGGGCCTGTCTCAGCTCTCCGGGCAGGACGAAGGGCAGGGCGGCCAGCGGCGCGAGCCCGAGACCCAAAAGCGGTGCCGCGCCTCCCGCGCCGATCAGGGCGAAGCCGACGCCGATCACCAGCCCGCCGATGGCCACGGCGATGTCGAGGCCCGCAGCCTTGCCGACCTCTCCGGCGGCGCGAAATCGCTCCTGACCCAGTTTGACCAGACAGCGCGCGGGCGCTCCGGCCAGACCCGCCGCCAGCGCAAGTTTGAACAGGGGATCGACCGGAAACAGCCAGACGGCCACGCCCGTTACGAGGATAAAGCCGGCACTCAGCGCAAAGGCGGTCCGGTACAGGCTGGCGAAATGACCCCAGGTCTCGGCACCGGGAGACTGCGCCGCCCAGAAGCGCGCCATGGCCGCCTCCAGCCAGCTGAACACCGCCACATGGGCCAGGGTCATGACCGAAAAGGCCAGGGCGTAGCGGCCGAAGTCCTCGGGGCTGAGCAGGCGGGTGAACAGGATGATGGCCAGAAAGCCGACCACGCCCTGTACGATATTGGCGGGCAGATAGCCCCAGACGCCACGCCAGAACATCAGCGACCCCCGTCTGTCATTGAGGGGATCATCGAATGGCCGCGCGGTCGCCCAGCAGAACCGGCAGGGTGACTGCCATGATCCACAGGTCCAGCCAGAACGACTGGCGCTCGACATAGTCGATGTCCAGCTGCACCCGGCGGCGCACGTCCTGGGCGGTGTGCAGCGGTCCGCGCGAGCCGTTCACGGCGGCCCAGCCGGTCATGCCGGGCTTGATGCGGTGGCGGTGGGCGTATTCGGCCACCAGACGCGCCGATTCGATGTGGCCGGTCTTCATGCCGATGGCGTGGGGACGCGGCCCGACCAGCGACATCTCGCCGGTGAGCACGTTCAGCAGCTGCGGCAGCTCGTCGAGACTGGTCTTGCGGATGAACCGGCCGACGGCGGTGACGCGGTCGTCATCTTGCGTCACCTGACGGCTGGCGGTGGCGTCGGCAGCCTCCTGTTTCATCGAGCGGAATTTCCACACCACGATTTCCTCGTGGTTGAAGCCGTGGCGGCGCTGGCGGAAGAAGATCGGGCCGGGGCTGTCCAGACGGATGGCCAGCGCCACGCCCGCCATCACCGGGGCCAGCAGCACCAGGGCGGTCAGGCCGAAGACCATATCCTGCAGCCGTTTGTTGAAGGCGCGGCGGTCGTCGTCGACCGGCCCCTGAACATCCGCCAGCGGCGCGGCCGCCAGCCGGTTCAGGGCGTGGCGGGTCTCGGCCTCGTCCCGGGGCTCGACGATCAGGCTGACTTCATTGGGCAGGGTCCGCAGCCGGGCGTTCAGATCGCGCACCCGCGCCTCGGCCCTGGGGTCGATGGCCAGGACGATGCGGTCGACATAGGGCGTCATCCGGTGGGTCAGCAGGTCGTCGGCCGTGCCCAGCACCGGCACGCCCTCGATGGCGCGCGGGCTGCGCGCCAGCCGGTCGTCGAAAATGCCCAGCACGTTCAGATCGCGCCGCTTCAGCGCCTCGCGAATCAGGGCCTCGGCATGACGCGTGGCACCGACCAACACGATGTTGGGCGTCAGGGCCCCCGACGCGCGCCAGCGGCCGACGATGTCGCTCCAGCCCGTGTGCAGGGCATTGAGCGTGACCAGCACAAGACTGGCCCAGACCAGCCAGGCCGACCACTGAGCCGCCGCGCCTTGCAGCGCCCATCCGGACAGCAGGGTGACGATCGTCCCCGTCGCAACGATCGCGGCCACCGAGGCCAGATGAAACGACGTGCGCTGGCCGCGGGCGAACCGGTAGCGTCCCAGCGATCCCATCAGGCCGAGCACGGTGATGGCCCCCAGCGCGAACGGCGCTACCTGCGAAACCTGGGCGTGAACCAGCGGACCTGGCGCAGCGGCCCAGGCGCACAACAGGCTCACAGCGGCCACGGCCAGAACGTCAATCGAGCGGAAATAGTGGGCCGCCAGCCGCGAGGCGTGCCGCTGGCGGGCGTTCCGCCACACATCCGGCCGGAAGGGACCGCGGCGTGCGGCACCCTGGGCGTCGGGTGCGCCGGCGACGGCTTCCGCGGCCAGCGCTTGCAGGGCGGACGCATCCCGACTGTCCGGCCCGGTCAGGTCGGCGTCAAACATCTGGCGGCGGGTAGCGGCGTCGGTCATGGGGCTCGCGCGGGACTTCACGACCATCATGCACGCCCGCCCTCACTGTCCCGTTAACGCACGACGGCGCTCTTGCCCCGTTGCGCCCGTCCGCGCGCTCCGCTATCCACGCCGCCTGCCGGAGACGTGGCCGAGTGGCTTAAGGCAACGGTTTGCTAAATCGTCGTACCCTGTAAGGGGTACCCAGGGTTCGAATCCCTGCGTCTCCGCCAGTTCACTCTTGCAAGCCAGCGGTCGGGCTATGGCAGGGCCGAAGGGCGGTCGGGTCAGGGCCGTCAGGCGTGGTCGACGCCCCCCATCCGGCTTCTTCCAGGTAGAGGAAGGCGGCCAGTCGTTCGCCTTAGCCCTTGATGGAGACGGTCTGGCGTTTGCCGGACAGTACCCTGACGCTTATGGCTGGGCAGTGGGGATTTGGACCACAAAGGACTTCGACATTCGCCGCTCATGAGGGTCACACGATGAAGCTCTGGTGTCCGCTCCTGCTGGCCTCGGCCACTCTGCTGGCCGCCTGCGCCACCCCACCTGCGGTTGAACGTCCCGCGCGGGTGTCCGAACTGGCGCGGCGCGTCGTCGACGACGCTGCTGCCACCGCCGACTTCAACGGCGCCGTGGTGTTGATGCGCGACGGCGAGGTGCTGTTCGAGCAAGCCGTTGGCCTGGCGCAACGCAATCCCGACCGCCTCTTCAGCGTGGACACGCCCAACGACGGCGGCTCGCTGGCCAAGACGCTGACGGCCGCGGCGGTCTGGGAACTGGTGGCCGAGGGCCGACTGGCGTGGTCCGACCGCGTGACTCGCTTCGTCCCCGAATACCCGTATGCCGACCAGACGCTGCGCGATCTGCTGACGCACCGCAACGGCCTTGCCGCCTACGGGGCCTTCGACGCCGACTTCGCCCCCGGCCAAGTCCGCGACACCACCGACCTGCTGCGCGCGTCGACCACCCGCCAGCCACAACCGGTGTTCCCGCAAGGGGTCTCGGCAGAGTACTCGGACCTCGGTTTCGATACCGCGGCTCTGGTGGTCGAGCGCATCAGCGGTCAGCGCATCGAGAGTTGGTGGCACGAGCGCTACCTCAAGCCGCTGGACATCCCGAACCTGTTCGCGCGTCCGGCACGTTTTTCGGATTGGCGGGGCCCGCGAACCGTGGGCTACGAGCGCCAGGCGGCAGGTTGGGCGCTGTCAGACGCCTTTGACGGCGAGGGCCATATTGGTGCCTCCAACGTCCATGCCAGCGCCCGAGATTGGGCGCGCTGGGGCGACGCCTTCGCCCGCGGTCGCGTGATGGCCCCGGAGCGGCTCGAAGCCGGACTAGCAACGCCGATGCTCGACAGCGGCCTCGGCCACAGCCTGAACCTCCTCAGTTGGTACTGTGACGCATCGCGCCAGCGCTGCCACTATACGGGTCAATATAACGGCTTCTTTTCTCAGGTGTATTGGGATCGCTCTCGCCGCGAAGTGGTGGCCTACGTCAGCAACAGCAGTCTGGCACACTGGCGCAGATCAAGGCTTACCCGCGAGCTTGTCACGGCGCTCGCTGGCCGCATCACGGCGCCCGAGCCATCGCCGGTGCTCAACCCGATCGCCAAGGCCGATCGCAGCGGAATAGCCGGCCTTTACGAGAGCCCGACCCTTGGTCGGCTGCAGATCGATGTGACCGCTGACGGCCGCAGCTTCCTGCGGGTCAACGACGGCGAGCGTGTGTCGCTTTTTGCCCTGCCTGAAGGCGTATTCTACGCACCCATGCTCGAACTGTGGCTGGGATTCACCGGCCCGACCGAAGCGCCCACGCTGCACCTGCGGTCGGTGTTCCACGTGGCCGAAGCCCGACGCCTGCCTGCACCCGCCCCAAGGCTCGGCTAGTCATGCCGCCGACCGCAGCAGCCAGCGTCGGCGAAACACAGCGCGCGCTATTTGAACCGGACGGAGTCTGAGGGGTTGCACCGGAGCTGCCCCAATCTGGTGTCCGATGTATCCCGCTCCACGCTTTCCCGACCCGCACCCCAAACCCGGAGACCGGCCCGACCGGCCCGACCGGCGCATCGGCAAGGCCCATCTTGCCGCAATCGCGGGCGTCAGCCTCGCCGCGCTCGGGCTCGTGACGCTCAACTTTGTCAGTCTGCCCGCCCCCGATCCGGTCGCGACGGGCGACGGGCTGAAGATCGAGGTGGTCGCCCCGGTCGAACCGAAACCGGTTCCCGGTTCGGTCATGGAGGTGGGCGAACTAATCGATGGCTTCCGCTTTGTGCGGCTAGCGCCCGCCGAGCGGGTGCCGGCTTATGACGTCGCCTGGGCTGAAGACGAAGTCGCGCCAGTTGAGCCGCGGCGGCGCGAATCCGGCGTCCGGCGTTATGCGTCATCGGACGCCGAACCTGGGCCTGTTCCAGAACCCGAGCCGCTCAGGGAGCGCAGCCGCCGCTGGTTTGGCTTCGACAATCCGCTACCCGACTATGCCGCCGAGCGCCGCGCCCGGCAGGACCGCATGGAAGCTCTGGAAGAGCAAAGGCGCGCCGATTTCGAGGGCCGCCGTCGCTATCGCTCAGACCCGCCCGTGCAACACCCGGTCGATGAGGCTACGGACGGTCCGTATGGCCCCGAGGTCGGCTGAACGCCGCAGGGACGCCCGCCATCTTGACCCAGGGTGATCTTGGCATGCGGCCTCGCGCGGTCTAGGTCGAAGGCTCAACGTCCTTCAGGGAGACACCCATGGCCGATCTGGCTCAAGTCACCGAACACATCCGCGGCGCCGTGGGCGACAACTCCGGTCTGGGCAAGACCGTGAAGATCGACCTGGGCGATGTCGGCAAGATCTACATCGATGGGGCCTCGTCACCCAACACCGTGACCAATGACGACAAACCCGCCGATGCCACGGTGTCGATGACGTGGGACGACTTCATGGCCATGTCAGACGGCCAGCTGGATCCGATGATGGCCTTCATGCAGGGCAAGCTGAAGATTGCCGGCGACATGATGATCGCCCAGAAGCTGGCACCGCTGCTGAAGCGCTAGCACAAGACTTCTCCCTCCCCTTCAAGGGGGGGGGGATGTCGGCGCGAAGCGGCGACAGGGTGGGGAAGGCCAGCCACAGGCTCCATCGGCGGATGCTTCACACAGCCCCACCCGGATTGGCTTCGCCAATCGTTCCTCTCCATGAAGGGGAGGGAGAAGGAGACCTCCCCATGGAATTCCGCCACAGCGACAGGGCCCTGCACTGGCAGGATCGGGTGCGTCACTTCCTCGACGACCACGTCATCCCGCGCGAGGAAGAATACCGCGCCCAGGTCCGCGAGGAGCACACACGCCAGCCCCCCGCCATGGAAGAGATGAAGGCCCAGGCGCGCGAGGCCGGTCTGTGGAACATGTTCCTGCCGGGGGATCACGGCGCGGGGCTGACCAATCTGGAGTACGCCCCGCTGGCCGAGCTCATGGGCCGCCACCTGTGGTCGGCCGAGGTGTTCAACTGCAACGCCCCCGACACCGGCAATATGGAAGTGCTCCATATGTACGGGAACGCCGACCAGCAGGCGAAATGGCTCAAGCCGCTGATGGCCGGTGAAATCCGCTCGGCCTTCCTGATGACCGAGCCCGAGGTCGCCTCGTCGGACGCCACCAACATCCAGACCCGGATCGTGCGCGACGGCGACCACTATGTGATCAATGGTCGCAAATGGTGGTCGACCAATATGGGCCATCCGAACGTCGCGGTGACCATCGTCATGGGCAAGACCGACCCCGACGCCGCCACCCACGCCCAGCAGTCCCAGATCATCGTCCCGACTGACGCGCCCGGATTTCGGGTCGAGCGTATGCTGTCGGTGTTCGGCTATGACGAGCGCCCGATCGGCCACGCCGAGGTCGTGCTGGAGAACGTCCGCGTCCCGGTCGGGAACCTGATCGCCGGCGAGGGCCGGGGCTTCGAGATCGCCCAGGGGCGCCTCGGGCCGGGCCGTATCCATCACTGCATGCGGGTGATCGGCGTGGCCGAACGGTCGCTGGAGTTGATGGTCCAGCGCCTGCTGTCGCGCACCGCCTTCAAGAAGACCCTGGCAGAGCATTCGGTCTGGGAGCAGCGGATCGGCGAGGCCCGCACCAATATCGAGATGTGTCGCCTGCTGGTACTCAAGGCCGCCTGGCTGATGGACGAGGCGGGGGCCAAGAACGCCAAGTCCGAAATCGCCCAGATCAAGGTCGCCGCCCCGCGCATGGCGCTCCAGATCATCGACGACGCCATCCAGGCCTTCGGTGGCGCCGGCGTTTCGGCCGACACGCCCCTGGCCGAGATGTACGCCATGGTCCGCACGCTGCGTATCGCCGACGGCCCCGACGAGGTCCACAACCGCACCGTGGCCCGGCTGGAATATGCGAAACACGGCGGCCGGGGCGGGTAGCCGCCGAGACACCCTTTGCGCTGCGTCACGGGCAGTCCATATCTCGGCCCATGGCGATGCGCGGTGAACGGTCCGGACGGCGAGGCGATTCAGTGGCGAAGGCGGCGCAGGCCGGACTGGTCGCCGAACGGCCTGATGGACCGCCGACATGGCAGGCGCTGGGCGACCTGATCCGGCTGGTCGGCCGCTCCAACGCACCCCAGCTACGGGTCCGCCTCGTCGCCGCCATCGCCATGACCTTGGCCGGCAAGGCACTGGGCGTGATGGGGCCGCTGGTGCTGGGCGCGGCGGTCAATCATCTGGCGGCGGGGCAGGGGGCGGGCGTCGCTGTCGGCCTGGGTTTCGCGGCCTTCGCGATCGGCT
>Ga0105047_10003308_pt1 | contig 28418 bp, 21 predicted proteins | sample MAT04_FD_78384 | JGI IMG/M metagenome (GOLD analysis project Ga0105047, IMG submission 78384) | Freshwater microbial communities from Lake Fryxell liftoff mats and glacier meltwater in Antarctica - MAT-04 (megahit assembly) | ecosystem: Environmental > Aquatic > Freshwater > Ice > Liftoff... | reverse complement strand
TTAACTACATCGGAATTAAACGAGTATATGAAAACCGAGATCACTCAAAAGCTGCAAGATGAGTTCAAGAAATACGAAGAATCGATCATGGACGCTAAAGAGTTGGCGGTAGAATCGATCCAAAAGACCAATACCGCCATCGACGAACAGCGCAAGGTCATGAGCGAGCAAGTCCAGCAAGAAATCATGGCTGAAAAGCAACAGATTATGCAGCGTTTTGAACAAAATATGGCCGATATCGTAAACCACTATGTGCTAGCTGCCATTGGTAATCAGATCGATCTGAATGATCAGCTGGAATATATCTTGCACGACCTAGAAGCCAATAAAAAAGCGATTCTCGAGGACATTAAGAGTGGCGCCTGAAGCACATTCAAAGCAGCACGCGAGCACGATTAGCTTACCGATGATGGCTGTAAGTCCGGTTGATATTGGACGTTTGCTACGCGAGCTGGAAGTAATTGGCGAGACATTGTTGCAGTTATCTCTCCGAACTGGCGGTGATAGCACGAAAATGCCCAAAACTACCAAGATGATGGAACAAACGGCAAGTCTCAACAAGCTTAATTTGCTGCAAGAAAGCGATCGTAAGCAGTTACAGCAAATGCTAAACAGCGTTAGAGAAAAAGCGCCGATTATACATGTTAGCTTTGGCGTCGATCCGGCACCGGCTTTCGTCGAAAAGTTAATGACCTGGTTGCGCAAAGAAATTCACCCGCTGGTACTTATAACCGTCGGTCTGCAACCCACTATTGGGGCTGGCTGCATAGTGCGTACGGCTAACCACCAGTTTGATTTTTCGTTACGCCAAGATTTCCTGAGCAAACGTGATCTTTTGGCGAGCATGCTTGTAGCTGAGGAGCAGCCAGCATGAGCACTGGCAACCAACACTTCGATAAGCTGGTAGAATCTGGCAGCCCAGTCGGTGAGATTATCGGCGTTGAAAAGTTTTTGATACAAGTGCGCGGTTTGCAGCCTTGCGCTATTCACGCGCTAGTGATGTTCGAGGACGGCAGCAAGGGCTTTGTGCACCAAGTACTGAGTGATCATGTAGTAATTTTGCATCTCGGTTCTGATGACTTGCGTGTCGGCATGATAGTAGTTTTACAGCACCAAGAATTGGTGGCTAAAGTTGGTAAAGATTTTATAGGCCGGGTAGTTTCGGTAACTGGTGATCCTTTGGACGGTAAGGGACCAGTGGCGGTTGATGGTGTTTGGCCGGTGTTTAATACCGCTCCTTCGCTATACGAACGAAAACTTTTGGATGAACAGCTTGAAACTGGTGTCACGGCTATCGATGCCCTATTCCCAGTGGTGCGCGGCCAGCGTATGGCATTACTTGGAGACAGTAAATCCGGCAAGAGCACGCTGACTACCCAGTTAACGATCAATCAAAAAAATACAGATCAAATAGTTGTCTATTGCTTGATAGCCAAACGCCGTAGCGATGTTGACGACCTACTAACCCGCTTGCAGGAAAACGGTGGTCTAGAAAAAACCATCGTGGTTGTAGCTACCATGTTTGAATCGTTAATTATCAATTACATAGCGCCTTATGTGGCTTGTTCGATGGCCGAATATCTGTGGCAAAAATGCGATCAAGACACGGTGATTATTTATGATGATTTAACAGCTCATGCACATGCCTACCGTGAAGTCGCATTATTGTCTGGCGTCAGCCCGGGACGTGATTCTTACCCTGGCGATATGTTCTATGCGCACTCTAGTTTGCTAGAGCGAGCTGGCCGTTTAGCTGTAAATAGTAAAAGTCTTACAGCTATCCCAGTGGTGCACGCCGCTGGTGGTGATATTACGGCGTTTTTGCCGACCAACATTATGGCTATTACCGACGGGCAATGGATCTTAGACATGGAAACCTTCCGTAACGGCGTTCGCCCGGCGGTCAGTATGGGGCTGAGTGTTACGCGTGCTGGCGGTACCGGACACAACAAACGCCAAAAAGCCTTTGCAGCCCAGATATTAAAAATGTTAGCCGATTACCGCCAAGCCGAGGAATTTTCACACTTCGGCTCAGAACTAGCTGTCGAAGCAAGACATGTTCTACTAACAGGTAAGAGTATTTTTGAACTGCTTAGCCAGAAACCATCCGATACCTTTTCGCTGATGGCTCAACAATTAATGCTTGATCTAATTCTTAATTTGCCTGATGGCGAAAACCTAGACTTAAAATCCCTCAAGTCAAATGCTAATGATTTCGCGTCTCGCGTAACTGGCGACGATGACTACGAGCAAATCCGAGACGAGCTGAAAGAAACATGCTTAATCCAGCTAATGGGCGCGCATACTTCCAAGCCAGCTGTCAAAGAAAAGAGCACCGAAATTGCCAAACCGAACACTGAAAAATCAGAAGAAAATGATGAGCAAAAAGTTGTGAGTGAGGCCCAAAAATGAGGCGCTTAAATGACATCGCCAAAGAGGAAGCAGCCATGAGTACACTGGTAGAATTGACGGGGGTGTTCGAAGGCTTAGCTAGTATGAGGATCGCTCAAATTAAAAACCAAGTGCTACAATCTACTAAGTTTTTTGACACGCTTTGGAATATTTATTCCCAACTGCGCGTCGATAGCTTTAGCTTTGGTCGCGACAAAACTGGCGACGAGATTATCGACAAAGATTTGTATATAATTATTACAGCCGAAGGTGGTTTTAGCGGTGATATCGATCAAAAACTGGTCGAGCTGATGATTAAAGATTACGATAAAGATCAGCACGATATCATCACCATTGGCCATCATGGTGCCGTCCAGCTTGCCCAGCGCGGCATATCGTACAAAAAGTACTTCAAACTGCCCGTTAAAGACCAGAATATTAACGTCCAGCCAATTGTACGTGAAGTCCAACAGTACCGTTCAACCAAAGTTTTTTATCAGGAATATGTGTCACTGATGGTGCAGGATGTAAAGCGGATTGAGCTGTCTAGCGCCGTCAAAGAAATCGGTAAAATTAGTGATAAACCGGATGAAATTATTAGCGAACAAAACTACATTTTTGAACCGAGCGCTTACACTGTGGCGGCCCACTTGGAGCGCTCCATGATGCAAATTGCCATCAGCCAGCTTATTTTGGAATCAAAGCTGGCCCAATACGCCTCCCGTTTCCGAGCCATGAGTGTTTCGCACCAAAGCGCCACTGATTCTAAGGCCGACCTTCACCTAAGCTATAATCGAGCGGTACGAAACATCAAAGACGAACGCCTGAAAGAAATCATTAAAGGTTTGCGCAAAACAAAGGCGGCGGTATAGTATGCCAGGTTTAATTTATACCGTAAAAGATTTAGTGGTTCGTGTGCAGTTTGATGATGACGCGCCAAATGTTAATGAGCTGTTAGAAGTCCAGAATGGCCACGACACCCAGCTATTAGTCGATCATTTAGAGCCAGGAGGCGTGGCTTTTTGCCTGAATGTCCGCAATGACTTGCGAATTACTAAAGGCATGAGCGTCGAACGGACGCATAAAGGCATCGAAATCCCAGTGGGCGATAAGACAATTGGACGTATCTTTAATGCGCTAGGCGACCCATTAGATGGCCAGCCAGCTTTAGAGGGAGAGGACATTAAGCGCAAAGACATATTAAAATTGCCAGGTCGAGCCAGTAACTTTAATGTCGCCAAGCCAGAACTACTAGAAACAGGGATTAAAGTAATCGACTTCTTTACGCCGTTTGCTAAAGGTCGCAAGATCGGCATTATTGGTGGTGCTGGTGTCGGCAAAACCGTGTTAACTATGGAGCTTATTAATAATATTTCCCGCAGTGAAAATGGCTTGTCATTTTTCGCGGGTATTGGTGAGCGTATTCGTGAAGGCCACGAATTATACACTACACTTCAAGACAATGATTTGCTCAAAAACACCTGCATGTTCTTTGCGCAGATGAATGAGAATCCGGTGCAGAGATCGCTAGTAGGTATATCAGCCACAGCCTTAGCTGAAAATTTCCGCGACGAACAACATAAAGACATTCTGTTTTTCGCTGATAACATGTATCGTTATGTTCAAGCCAAAAATGAGCTTTCCACGATTTTGGATCAAGTACCAAGCGAGGGTGGTTACGAGCCGACTGTCTTCTCCGATGTTAAGGTTCTGCAGGATCGTTTAAGTTCCAACGAGAATGGTTCGATTACTTCGGTGCAAACTATTTATGTACCAGCCGATGACATTAGCGATCCAGCGGTGCAATTTATTCAACACGAAATGGATTCAGTGATTGTGCTATCACGTAAAGTTGCCGAGCAAGGCATTAGACCGGCGGTCGATCTTAACCTAACTACTTCATCGCTACTTACTCCAGAGATTGTTGGTGATCGTCACTATTTGTTGAGCGTTCAGGTACAGGCGCTTTTGCAAAAATACGACTCACTTAAAGGCATTATCGCGATTATTGGTGAAAACGAGCTTAGTCAGTCCGATCGCATGGATTACGCCAAAGCCAAAAAGCTGATCGCTAACTTTACGCAAAATATGAATGTTATGACCAAACACAACGGCGTGCCTGGTGACTTCTTTACCCGTGAAGAAACACTTAAAAGTATTGAAGAAATTGTTATATGATCGGTCATAAAAAAATACAAGATCCGGCTCCTGATAAAACTAGTAACCCAGCGGTTATACGTGATAAGACCGTCCCAGAGCCCAAAGCTGAAAAAGATAAGGGTAAAGCGGCGGCAGAGTACAGTTCGCCATACAAGAATCCAACACTCAGCATGGAGGTGAAGGTTTACTCGCCATTTCACGATTATTACGATGGCCCAGCATTTAGCATTAGTGCCGAAAACACCACCGGACCTTTTGATATTTTACCCAAGCACCATAACTTCATTTCATTGCTTACAGCCTGTGAGATGGTCTTACGTACACCTGACCAAGGTAACCAAAAAATTAAAATTAGCGGTGGCATAATGCACGTCAAAGCTGACAAAGTCGTCGTCTTTCTCGACGTTTAACAAGCTAAGTATTCAAAATTTTGCTAAAATAGATAAGTTATGTCAAAAAAAGTTTATGTAGGTCTTTCTGGTGGCGTTGATTCGTCGGTTACAGCCGCTCTATTAAAAGAGCAAGGCTATAACGTCACGGGGGTATATATGAAAAACTGGAGTCAGGATTTACCGGGCTTTGTTTGCCCCTGGAAGCAAGACTACCAGGACGCCAAGCGCGTGGCCGTACAGCTTGGCATTGATTTTAAGATGTACGATTTTGAGACCGAATACCGTCAAAAAGTAGTTGATTATATGGTGGCCGAATATCAGGCGGGCCGCACGCCTAATCCGGACATCATGTGCAACCAAGAAGTTAAGTTTAAAATATTCTTAGAAACAGCTCTCGAAGATGGAGCAGACATGATTGCCACTGGGCACTACGCTCGCAGTAAAGATGGGCAGCTATGGACGGGAGTCGACAAAAATAAAGACCAGTCATACTTTTTATATAGGGTGAATGAAGCTGCTTTAAAGCGCAGCTTAATGCCAATTGGCGAGCTAGAAAAGCCAGTTGTGCGAGCCATGGCTAAAAAACTCGGTTTAGTAACTGCCGAGAAAAAAGATAGTCAAGGAATTTGCTTCGTGGGCAAAGTCGGGATTAAAGAGTTTTTGCTAGCTGAGCTTGGACCACAGCCGCACGGCGCTATAGTTGATCAAAGCGGCGCGACGATTGGCGAACATGATGGCGCGCTATTTTATACTATTGGCCAACGCCATGGCTTGGATGTGGGAGGGGGACTGCCGTATTACGTAATCGGCAAAGACATGAAAAAAAATGAAGTTTATGTGACCACCGATCTGCAAGATAAGGGTCTATGGAACCAAGAGATTCATTTAATTGACCTGCACTGGATTAATAATGGGCTGGATTTAAATCAACAATATAGTGTCAGGGTACGTTACCGAGCGCCGTTAATAAAAATTGACAGCATCGTCCAAAACAAACAAGGGATTACCTTGAAATTGAGCGAAGAAGTCCGGGCCTTAACGCCTGGCCAGTCGGCTGTATTGTATGATGGCGACCGTTGCTTAGGCGGCGGCATTGTCGCTTGAATTATTAATCAATAATTAAAGCTGTTGTGGATTATGCTTATGGTTGTTATAGTCTAAAGTAATTAAAGGTATATTTACAATGGACGACAACACACAAAAACCCGACAATAAAGACATTAATCCAGAACCACTAGCAACACCACCTGAACCTAAAACAGAATTTAGATCAGAACCTAGCAGCGCGCCTGTAGTCTCCGACTTTAAGCCATTTGAGCCAGCGATTGTACAAACAAACAGTGCAAACAGCTTCCGCGCCGAACCGGTAATTTCAAATTCATTTGAACCAACTCCGAAACCAGAACAGCAAACTCCAAGTGTTTCGTCAGAGCCTGTAGTGGTGACTCACAAAACTCCAAAGCGCAAAAAGTTACTAACAGCGCTACTGCTACTTTTACTAGTTGTAGCAGCTGGTGCCGCTATGTGGTTTGTAGCTTTAAATAAGGACCAAAAAACTCAAGCCACCACAACTGTTAAAGATGTGCAGGTGTTGAATTATGGCAGTGTTGAAGGTCCTATAGGTAAATCTACTGTCTTCCCAGAAGCACCAGCTGTTTCTTTGCAGAGCACTATCGATCAGCAAATATATGAAGGTTTAGTTGGCTACAAGAGTCAAAAAATCGTACCACTTTTAGCTTCTAGCTGGAAAAACCCAGACGAAAACACCTGGGTCTTCACCCTGCGCTCAAACGTAACCTTTCAAAACGGCACAAAAGTAGACGCTGCTGCCGTAAAAGCTAGCCTGGACGGTCTGCAAAACAACGAGAACTGGAGCCAGTATGTGTCTACGATTAAATCTGTCGACGTTGTAGACGCAACCCATGTAAAAATCGTTACCAGCCAGCCCGACGCGCTTTTATTGAACCGTCTAGTGTCGGCATTCATTTATGACACTACCGACAAGAGCACTAATCCTTCAGGTACTGGCGCTTATACGCTCGACACCGCAAAATCAAATGATGAAACGGTTGTAGTACTTGAAGCTTACGACGAGTATTATCAGGGCAAGCCTAAAACCCGCAATTTAATCTTTACGGTTTATCCTGATGACGATGCCCTAATTGCTGCTGCCAAAGCTAAAAAAGTAGACGTTTTAGATGAAGTCCGAAATCAAAAGTTTGCAGATGCCCTTAAGCCAGCTGGATTTGATCAAATAAACTCTGAGTCGCCAGGTTCCTACAGTTTGCAGTTTAATACACTTCGAACTGACTCACCGGTCGCCAATTTAAAGGTCCGTCAAGCAGTAGCGTATGCTATGGACCGTGCCGCGTTGCTCAAAGAACTTGCTTCGACTAACGAGCCAACTCGTCACATGGTGCCAAAATCGGTGCTGGGCTATGACGCTTCGGCACAGGTGCCTGACTATGACTTAGTCAAAGCAAAAGCCTTGCAAACAGAAGCCGGTTACGCCAACGGCGCTCCAATAACTGTCGCTTACATTAAAGGTCTGCAAGAAGAAATCCCCATTGTCATAAAACAGCTTGAGACCGCCGGTTTTAAAGTGACAGCTAAGCCTGCTGCCAGCCCTGATGAGATGGTCTCCATTATCAAATCAGGTGAGTTCGATATTGTTGGCTTTTCGACTTCAACCGATTACTCTGATGCTGGCGATTACTTTACGCAAACTTTGAGCAGCACCGCCAGTAACTTCCCACTGTACGACATCCCAGAAGTCGACAAAATGTTAGCTAAAAGCAATGAAGATTTTGATGCCACTGATCGTATTAAGCAATTACAAGAAATCAACAAGTACGCCGCCGACAATGTGTTGATAGTACCACTTAGGAATGGTGTCTACAGTAGCTTTTACCGTAGCGATCTAACCTACCGATTCGATTTCAATGCGGTTGTTCCGTCCACATACTTCTGGAATGTGGGACAAAAAGTTACAACCAAAAGCGATTAAATTCAATGCTTAGGCGAGTGTCATGAGTATTCGCACCCGTTTCTTACTTCTCAGTAACTGTATATTACTGTTGATATTTGGTGGCATGACCATATATTTGACGACAATCAGCACTAATAATTTGCGCCACCAACTGCAAACTAATGCCAAATCTTTTGCCGCATTAGCTACAACGCCAATTGGCGATGCTTACCATATATACAAAGATTCTGGCACACAGCGTATTCACGACGCCATGCAAGATTATCTGGGTCTAACCGATATCGTTACCAACGCCGCAGTCGTGAACGTCAGCGGCAAGACTCTGTTTTCTTATGATGGTAAACAGACGCCAAGAGTATCAGAATCAGACGCCGCGACCTTTAAAACAATCTATAAATACGATCGCGATGGTAAACTAGCGCAAGTTATCCAACCTTATTTTGAGGCCTCTGGTATCCATCAATACAGTGTGGTGTATAGGGTATCTAACGCCTCCATTGATCAAGCAATCCGCCAACAAGTTACCTCATTTGTTTTGTTTGGGGTTTTGTCGTTGCTGCTTACTAGCGCGGTGATTTATATTTTGACAAATCGCAGCATTATTAAGCCAATTCAAGATCTTAGTGAGCAAGCGGCGGTCATTAGCAAAGGCAACTTAGAAGGCAAGATCGAGGTAAAAGGCAAAGATGAAATCGCTTCGCTTGGCCAAGCGGTTAACACTATGGCTGAGTCGCTCAAAGCTTACATTACTCAATTGCGCGAGATAGATAAGGTGAAGAGCGAGTTTATGGCGATAACCTCACACAACTTGCGTACCCCACTGACAATTATTAGCGGCTATTTGGAAACTAGTGAGAAATTAGACAGCATCGATAAGCTCAAGAATGCTTTAAAACATATTGCCGCCAGTGTGCAACGACTGAATGGTTTTGCCGAAGATGTGCTGACTATTTCGCGTTTTGAAATGGGTGAGCAAGGTTCTGACCGCGAACTTGTGCCTCTCGGCGACTTTGTCCGTAGAATTGTCGATGACGCCACGCCGTCGGCCGAGATTAAAGAGATTAAAATGGACTTATCGGTAGGCGAAAACGCCACAGTGCGCATAAGCAAACCGTATATTAAGAGCGCTATATGGAATATTTTAGATAACTCGATTAAGTTTACAGCTAACGGTGGTAGCATTCATGTGTCTGTGACAACCAATAATGATCAAGCTGTAATTAAAGTAACCGACACCGGCATAGGCATTAAAAGCGATGAGCTTCCTAAGCTTTTTACCAAGTTTCACAGAGGTACATCGACGCTTACTTATGATTACGAGGGTACGGGCATCGGACTTTATACTTCAAAAATTATCGTCGAAAATCACGGCGGAACCATTAACGTTAGCAGTCAAGAATCAAAAGGCAGCAGCTTCGAGATTAGTCTGCCGATTGCCGACAATGCATAAACACTATTTTAAAGTCCGCTGCTAGCTGCTAACATACCACTATGTATAAGCGTGTATTGCTCATCGAAGACGATCGTGACATTGTTGAGCTGTACGCCAATGTTCTTAAGGACGAAGGTTTCGATATCGACATAGCCTATGACGGTACCGAAGGACTGTCGATGGCCCAAAGTGGTGCCTACGACCTCTTGCTGGTTGATCTAATGCTGCCTAATGTTACTGGCGTGGATATTATCAGGATTGCGCGTAATGTTGATTTGTCACCTCACGTCACCGCTGAAACCGCAATTATAGTCTTAACGAATATGGATTTGACCGAAACTGCCCGTCAGGAACTCCGCCAGCATACCCAAGGTATATACCTAAAAGTCGATTTAACACCCCATCGTCTGGTGGATGTCATCCGCGAAACCTCAGGCAAAAAAGCCTAAGCATGACAGCTCAAGAAATCCGCACCGCATATTTAAGCTTTTTCCAAGAACGCCAACATAAACTCATTCCGCGAGCGTTGCTGGTGCCACAAAATGATCCGACAACCTTATTCACAGGTTCTGGCATGCAGCCGCTATTACCTTATTTATTGGGTGAGCCTCATCCAGCCGGACTGCGTTTGGTCGATAGTCAGACGTGTTTGCGGGCCCAAGATATCGATGATGTTGGGGACAACCGTCACACAACTTTTTTTGAAATGCTGGGTAACTGGAGCCTTGGCGATTACTTTAAAGAAGATCAAATCCGTTGGTTTTTTGAATTTTTAGTTGATGTCGTCGGATTAGATCCGCAAAAGATCTATGTTACATGTTTTATGGGTAGTCCCGAGCATAGCATCGAAAAAGATAAAACTTCGGCGGCTATCTGGCAAAAACTTTTTGAAGAAAAAGGCATCGCTGCCAAAATCGTAGAAGTCGGCAGTCAGGCTGATGGTGACAAAAATGGCATGCAAGGCGGTCGAATCTTTTATTATGATGACGGCGAAAACTGGTGGAGCCGCGGCGGTGGACTCGACAAAACCCCTGTTGGCGATCCCTGTGGTCCTGATAGCGAGGTTTTCTACGACTTTGGTGACGATAATCACGACGCCAGTTATGGGCAACCACACCCAGCCAGCGACTCGGGCCGCTTTATGGAAATAGGTAACCAGGTGTTTATGCAGTATCAGCGCACGGCTAAAGGATTTGTGCCGTTAGCTAAGCAAAATGTTGATTTTGGTGGTGGCTTGGAGCGTATCGCCGCCGCTAGCATTAACAGCCCAGATGTCTTTCAGATCAGTCTAATGAAACCGATTATCGACAGACTCGAAGCAATTTCTAACAAATCATACACTGATCACACCGAAAGCATGCGCGTGATTGCCGATCATCTGCGGGCCGCGACTTTCTTGGCTGTTGATGGCGTGACGCCAAGCAACAAAGAACAGGGCTATGTAATGCGTCGTTTACTGCGCCGGGCCATCCGTTTTGCTTTCGAGCTGGGTATTGAGCAAAACTTCTTAGAGCAAATTGTGCCGGTTATTGCTGACTTGTATCATGATGATTTTCCGGAGGTTGCTGCCAAACGCCAAACCGTAATTGATATTCTCATTAAAGAAGAAAAAGTTTTCCGCCAAACGCTGCGCAAAGGCCTACAGATGCTTGTTAAGTTAGTTGATGAAGGTAAACACACCGTTGACGGTAATGATTTCTTTACTTTCTATGACACCTACGGCTTTCCAGTTGAACTCGTGGAGGAAGAAGTTAACAAACATCAAGATTGGAGCTTGGACTCAGATTGGCGTAAGGGTTTTGAGCTAAAAATGACCGAGCAACGTGAACGTAGCCAAACAGCCGCCAAAGGTTCATTTAAGGGTGGTTTAGGCGGCCAAAGTTTGCAGCACAAGAAGTATCACACCGCCACGCACTTAATGTACCAGGCTTTACGAGATGTACTAGGCGATCATGTCATCCAGCGCGGCTCAAACATTACCGAAGAGCGTTTACGGTTTGATTTTAGCCATCCAGAAAAGGTCACGCCAGAACAAATCAAGCAAGTCGAAGACATCGTAAACGATCAGATCCAAGAAGGCCTTAAAGTTTCATTCCAGGAATATCCAACTAAAGTTGCCGTCGAGGAAAAAAGCGCTTTAGGTCAATTTGGTGATCGCTATGGCGAGACAGTCAAAGTCTATTCAATGTTAGCTGATGGCACCGACAAGCCATTCAGTTTCGAAATCTGTGGCGGCCCCCATGTTGATCACACCCTGCAGCTCTCTGAAGACGGCAAAAAGTTTAAAATTATAAAAGAAGAATCTTCATCGGCCGGCATCCGACGGATTAAAGCTGTCTTGAGTTAGTCATCCCACAGTTTTGAATCGTATACAGGTAGTTGCTGTAAAGCTGGTCGCAAAGCTGCCATGATAGTCGTGCAGATGCGCATATAGTTTGCCAAGTCCTTCTCGGGGTCAAATAAATGCGAACGTTTATCTACCGCATTAGGATTAGTCAATAAGCGCATAAAAGCATCTTCTGTTTGTCCGTTCTCAGTTTGATTCTTGTCGCTTTGCGAAGCAAAACGCACCGATTGTTTAACTTCCCCACCTAGTAATGTTAAGTCTCCTGTGGCCTCTCGTTGATGTAAGCCTGCTACTGTCACCCAACCCTCGCCAATACCCCAATCAAGATAGGTGTCTAGTCGCATGCCGGAACGGCTAGGATTTTCGTGTATAACATGACGTAGTAACAGGGATTGCTCGCGTTCTTCCTGGGGGTTAGGCAGGTGAGCAGTAGTCGTAGATTGATATTCTCCTCTTAGGTGGCCCAGGATTTCCAATAGCCTATCAACACTCTGAGCTGAGTCGGCTAAGTCATGTAAAAAACTTTCTGCTGGCACTGTCATTGCATCTTCATTTGCCCCCATTCCAAGAGCAATAGCAGCTAAAAATTGTGAGGCACCATCTTGGTATTTGTATCGCAGTTCTCCACCAGACTCATTGGTAGTTGCAATAGTAGTGCCTTTAGAAGTAGCGACTAATACATAATTGTCATCAGTTACCTTATAGGTAGCCCGAAAAATCCAATCTTCTGCCTCGACCTGCTCTTCATCCTCGGGTAATGTATTAAGCTCACCATGAAAATCACTAATCAAAAATCTGCTCTTTAAGCCGTGCGTATCATATAAAGCCGAAGGAATGAGATCGGTCCTTAACGCCACAGGCTCCAGATGGCCCATGTTTAAAGACGTGGTTCGTTGCATAAAGTGCCGATCCATAAGTGCTGGAAAGGCCTCGGTGTGCATTAAGGTTTCAAGTTGCTGCGTATGAGCCGCCAGAGTAGAGCCGGCACTTTGGACGAATATAGCTGATTCAAATCCTTGTGGAGTAGACATATTAGTTAATTATATCACAAATTAATAACAAAATCAAATACTGGGGATATCTTAAGTCTATTCTCGGGAGTAGATGTGCTAAAATAGTGGATATGCTTGAATCAATTAAAAGCGTTGGCAGTAAAGCCGCGCGAACAGCGCTTAGCAGCGCCAGTAAAGCCTCGGCTAGTGTTAGGTCAAAATCCGGTAAACAGAGTGACGAGTATCTAGTGGCGCTTGATATTGGTACGGAATTTGTTAAAGCTCTGATTGGTAAAGTTGGCGATGATGGCGAAATTGAGATTATTGGTGTTGGCCGCGCCCACCAAGGCCTAACTGATATGCAGGCTGGGGCGATTTCTGATATTGCAAGCGTGGTCGAAAACTGCGACAAAGCCTTGTCTCAAGCCGAAGAAAAGGCCAATGTCAGCGTCCGAACAGCAATTATTGGTATAGCCGGTGAGCTAGTAAAAGGCACCACTACTACCGTTAGAGTGGTGCGCAAAGAGTCTACGAAGCCTATCGATATCGCTGAAATGGAAAAGATTATTAATCTTGTGCAAGACCGTGCTCAAGCCAAGGCTAAACAACAGTTAGCTTGGGAGCTTGGCGGTAAAGAAGTTGATGTTCGCTTAGTAAACAGCGCTCTGGTAAGTATCGAAATTGACGGCTATCCAGTCACTAATCCTATTGGTTTCCAGGGTAAAGACGTTGTTGTGCAGCTTTATACAGCTTTCGCACCGATGATTCACATTGGAGCGCTAGAAAAGACCGCTCAAGAACTTGATTTGGATCTGTTAGCTGTGGCCGCTGAGCCATTTGCCGTGGCTCGAGCCGTAATTGGCAACAACACCAATCAAAATCTTAGCGCTATTTTAATGGACGTTGGCGGTGGCACGACCGATATTGCCGTCGTTAATGATGGGGGAGTGCAGGGCACCAAGATGTTCGGAATTGGCGGTCGGGCCTATACTCACGCCATAGAACGTGATTTGGGCGTGGAATTTGAACAAGCCGAAGAACTTAAAATTGGTATGAGCACTAATCAGGCACCAACCCAAAAACGTCCCGCCATCGAAGCTGCCTTGGGTAAAACCGCCGATGTCTGGGTCAGTGGTATCGAGCTAGCCCTAGCCGAATTTACCAAGCTCGATCATTTGCCACACCGCTTATTCCTGTGTGGCGGTGGCTCCTCGCTCGATCTGTTAATGGATCGTCTGGAGCACAGTCAATGGTACAAAGCCTTGCCGTTTACTCGCAAGCCAAGTGTCCATCACATTCGTCCAGAACAGGTCGCCGGCATCAAAGACACCACTGGCGAAGTTAATGACCACACCTTTATTACGGCTATGGGACTATTGCGCGTCGGCATGGATACCATGCAGTTCAGTGGTAATAAAGGCAGTATTCGCGATAAGATAGATAAAATGTTAAGCGTATAGGTTTATAAAATGGCAGCAGCATCAAAAGACACCATCTACATCGACATCGACGACGAAATCACGGCGATAATTGATAAATTGCGCGACAGCAATAGTAAAGTCGTAGCTTTAGTGCTGCCAAAGCGAGCGGCTACTCTGCAAAGTGTTGTAAATATGAAGCTGCTAAAACGATCGGCTGACGAATCAAAAAAGAATGTCGTACTAATAACTTCCGAAGCCGGACTACTACCCTTGGCTGGCATGGTTGGTCTACATGTTGCTAAAACTTTGAACACCAAGCCAGAAATCCCGACTGCGCCAACCACTAATGATGATGAAGAAACCGTCGATGAAGAAGCCGGACTATTTGGCACTGACGAACCAGAAATTGACAGAAATCAACCTGTCGGGCAATTAGCTGGTGCCGCTGGCCTGGGTGCCGCCGCCTTAGCTGGCGATGGTGTAGAAACAGTCGAATTACCTGACGATGAATTGCCGGCCGACCAAGCAGCCAATGCCGCTAAGGTCACAGGTGCGGCCGCGTTAGCCAAGAAGCCCAAAAAAGATAAGAGCCTTAAGGTACCAAACTTTGATAGCTTCCGGATGAAGCTGGTTTTTGGCGTTTTAGTGCTAATCTTACTGGTAATTGGCTTTATATTCGCCTTCAAAGTACTGCCTAAAGCTACCATCGAGATCACAACAAATGCCTCTAATGTAAATGTCACCCAAGATATTAACTTATCAACCACCGCAACTTCGCTCGATGCAAAAGAAAATATTGTCCCAGCCAAGCAAGTAACCCAGAAAAAGACCTACACCCAGCAAACCGATGCTACAGGACAACAAAATAATGGCGCAAAAGCAACAGGTAAGGTGACTATTTCCTTGAATGACTGTTCTCAGAGTCAAGTGACAGTACCAGCGGGCACTGGGGTGAGTAATGGCGGTCTAACGTATATCACCCAACAAGCCGCTAATTTGAGCAGTGTTAAGGTCGGAAATCAATGTAAAAATAGCTCGTTCCCTAATTTTTCGACTGCAACTGTTGATGTAGTCGCTCAAAGTGCAGGTGAAAAATACAATAGCGGCAGTAACTCCTACGCAGTCGCCAATTTTACTGGTTTAGTTAGTGCGACAGGTACTGCAATGTCTGGTGGAACAGACGATATAAAGCAAGTAGTCAGCCAGGCCGATATCGACACAGCTAAAGGTAAAATTAATACTGATGACAAGGCGGTTAAACAATCCCTAGAAGATCAACTATCGAAAGAGAATCTGTACCCAATTACAGCTACATTTAGTGCTGGCACGCCTAAGGTCACTACCAGCGCAAGTGTCGGCACAGCGGCTAACAGCGTGACAGTCACCGAAGAAGTTACTTACACCATGTTTGGTGTTAATGAGGATGATCTTAACGCCTTGATTGATAATAATGTCAAAGCTCAGATTGATACCAACCAACAGAGTATTCTTAGCCAAGGCTTGGATGACGCTACCTTCAATGTTGCTAGTAGCACTGCAACTGGTGCTCAACTAACGCTGCAAACTACTGCTACCGTTGGACCGGAACTTGATGTTGACGCTATAAAACAAGAAGCGGCAGGCAAGAAAACCAATGATGTAAAGAAGATGTTACAGGAAAACTCTGACGTCAAGGATGTGACTGTAAAGTACAGTCCGTTCTGGGTAACCTCCGTTCCAGGCAGTACTAGTAAGATCAATGTCATCATTGCTAAGCCGACCAATACGAGCAAATCTGATGCCAATAATCCCTAGCTCGATCATAGCTTTGGATGTCGGTGCTAAGCGCGTAGGCGTCGCAAGTGCCAGTTTGATTGCTCGTTTGCCGCGTCCGCTGACAACGCTCACCCAAGATGAGAATTTCTTTAGTGAACTACAGAAGCTAATAGATAGTGAAGAGCCAGCCGCAATTGTGGTTGGTTTGCCGCGTGGGCTTGATGGACAACACACCGCACAGACAGTGGCCAGCGAAAATTTCGTCGATAAGTTGCGCCAACACACAGATCTACCAGTTCATTTTCAGGACGAAGCGTTAACCTCGGTAAAGGCCAAAGACGAATTAGAAGCCAGACGGAAACCTTACCAAAGAGGTGATGTCGACGCTCTGGCCGCCACTTATATTTTGTCTGATTTTTTAGCAGATCCGCGTAATACTCAGGAGTTGAAAACATAATGGCAAATCGTACAAGAAAAAACCGCGTACCACGTCGGATATGGATTTTGTTAGCAAGTTTTATAGTGGTAGCTTTTCTAGGAGTTTTTCTGGTAAGACATATTTATAATATTCAATTGAAGCCTGTAAGTAACGGCCAACAGACGCAAATTTTTACGGTTGAATCCGGAGCTACTGTTAAAGAAATAGCCAATCAGCTTGAGGACCACAAGTTGATCAAAAGTGCCTGGGCGCTAGAACTGTATGTGCACAGCAAAGAGCTGGGAAGTAAGCTCCAGGCAGGTACCTACGCGTTTTCGCCTAGTGATGGCACTGTTTCTATCGTGAAAACCTTAACAAAGGGTCAGGTAACTACTAATTTGGTTACGATTTTACCGGGGCGCCGCATTGATCAGGTCCGAACCGATCTGATTAATAGTGGTTTTGCGCCAGATGCCGTCGATGCCGCCCTATTACCCGATCAATACAAAGACTTGCCAGCTTTAGCATACAAGCCAGCAAGCGTCGACAGCTTGGAGGGTTTGCTGTGGCCAGAATCATTCCAAAAAGTCGCTTCTACCGAGCCATCGGCAATTATTCGAGAATCACTGACTATAACAGGCAATAAACTAACCCCAGAGCTTCAAGCGGCTTTCGCAGCCCACGGTCTAAGTACTTATCAGGGACTCATACTGGCGTCGATAGTTACTCAAGAGGTTAGTAAGCCAAGCGATCAAGCTCAAGCCGCTCAAGTCTTCCTGACTAGGTTAAAAATGGGGATGATGCTGGGTTCTGACGTCACGGCGTACTATGGCTCTGTAGCGGCCGGTAAATCGCCCAGCTTAACCTACGACTCCCCGTACAATACTTTAAAGTACGTCGGCTTGCCACCCTCACCTATTAGTAATGTCACAACTGGATCATTGCAGACTGTCGCTTATCCGGCAACAACCAAGTGGCTTTATTTCGTAGCAGGCGATGATGGCACAACTCATTTTTCAACGAATCTGAAAGATCACGAAGCTTTAACCGAAAAGTATTGTAAAAAACTCTGTTAGTAACCTCTCTGTTAGTAAAAAATTAATTTAACAGAGGTATATAAAAATATTAACAGAGGTGAGATTAAATCGCTAAAGGTTGAAATTATCTCGTAGTTTGGTATAATTACTTGGTAACATTTTTAGTAATACCACAATAGGTAAGAATAAAATGTTACCTCTTTCGTTAATAGTCTTTAGAGCCCGGCTTTTAAACCAAGCCAACCTGATAAACTAAACGTTAACAAAGAGTATTGGTCCCGCATTTCGTGGAAACCAGGAGCTAACATTAGCACTCGTACTTCCGTACAATCCAATCCGTTAACCATGCCTAAGAGCATCAGCTCAGGCAAACTGTACAAAGGTGTACAGGTCAAAATGCGCCGTAAGACTATACGTCGCCGCGTTATTCGTAGTGGCTTGCTTGCCGTCAATGTGGCTATTTTGGCAGTTATAATACTGTTTGTTTTGCATGATCCTCAGCCAACTAACGCTGTTAAAACCCCAGCAATTCTAGACAATAAGGCAGTTACCTCGGCCATCAACCCTCTCGATCAGTTGGCATCCGCCGATGTCGCTCTGACGGCCGCTCTTATGAATGGTTTGCCCGAAGCCACTGCAATCAATAACCAGGCTGATTCGCAAAAAGCCGAGCTTACCTTAGCCTCAGCCATTAATAACAGTGTAGTGAGCAAGCCCCAAGTTATTAACACTCAGCTTAAATCGCGGGCCAACATCGAAAATTACACAGCGGTAAATGGCGATACAATTAGTTCGATCGCGACAAAGTTTGGCATTACGTCTGATAGTATTCGTTGGTCTAATGGATTGTCTGGTAACAGTGTTGTGGTAGGCGCCAAATTAGTTATTCCACCAGTAAACGGTATTGTTTATAAGGTTAAATCAGGTGATACGCCAGAATCTTTGGCTTCTAAGTATAGTGCTAGCCGTGATCAAATTATCGCTTATAACGACGGCGAAATCGGCGGTCTACGTGTCGGAGAACAAATTATTATTCCTAACGCCACTATAGCGGCGCCTGTCGGAGGTGGAGCTAGTACCGCAAACGTCGGACTAGCCTGGGGGACATTAGCAACCTATGGCTCAAATGGCAGTGGTTACGATCGTGGCTGGTGTACATATTATGCTTCAGCTAAAGCTGGCGCGCCTGGTGGTTGGGGCAACGCTAATACTTGGCATTTATACGCGCCTCTCAGTGGTTGGACAGTAAGTACTACGCCACGTGTTGGTGCTGTAGCCCAAAACAGTTATGGCTGGGCAGGCCACGTTGGTGTCGTAGACGCCGTATCCGCTGACGGCACCATGATTAAGTATTCAGACATGAACGGTTTGGCTGGCTTTAATCGAGTTGGTTATAGTGAGTGGGTGCCGGCCATCGGTAAGTTTCAGCGCTTCATCTATCGCTAATATTGACATTTAGTCTAAAAGTGTGCTATAATATATAGATAGGGTCAATACCAAACATTCGCTAACCAAAGGCTGACATTAGCAGCTATACTAGAGATATACCATGAGTTTCATAGACAAAGTTAAAGTAAGCGCATTTGCGGGCAAGGGCGGCGACGGCAAGCTCAGTTTTCGCCATGAAAAATTTGTCGACAAAGGTGGTCCTGACGGCGGTGACGGCGGTGACGGCGGTAATGTGGTACTAGTGGCTAGTCGAAATCAGAACACCTTAGTAGCGTTTCGTTATCAAAAAGAATTAAAGGCCGATCCAGGCAGGGGCGGTGACAAAGTTCGCAAACACGGCCGCAGTGCTAAACACCTAATGGTAGCAGTACCGGTGGGCACAATCGCTACCAATGAGAAAGGTATAATCGTGGCTGATCTGGTAGAGGACGGTCAGCAAGAAATCGTCGCCAAAGGTGGTAAGGGTGGTTTTGGTAACGCTCACTTTGTGAGTTCAAGGCGCCAAACTCCCAAATTCGCCGAAAAGGGTGAACCGGGTGAAGAGTTTGAGCTACAGCTAGAATTAAAAATTATCGCTGATGTTGGCCTGGTCGGCTTGCCCAATGCCGGTAAATCAACTCTCTTGAGCCGGGTCAGTAACGCCCGTCCAGAGATTGCTGACTATCCGTTTACTACCCTGACTCCGAACCTAGGGGTGGTAGATATCGATAATGATACAAGTGTATTACTGGCAGACATCCCGGGCTTGATTGAGGGTGCAGCAGACGGCAAAGGCTTGGGCCATGACTTCTTGCGCCATATTGAGCGCACAGCGGCTATACTGCACCTAATTGACGCTTATCAAGACGACATTCCGGGCACATACACGACCGTCCGTGAAGAACTCAAAGCCTATGATGCCAAGATGGCAAAACGCCCCGAAATTGTGGCTTTAACAAAAGTCGAAGGCCTGGACCAGGAAATTATTGATGATTTGCTGGCTCAGCTACGAACGGTAGTGCCTGCTCGCACTCCCGTCTTCGCTATCTCGGCTCAGTCGGCTCAGGGACTAAAGGAATTATTGTATAAAGTAAAAGCTGTAGTCGACAAAGAACGAGCTAAGAAACCAATCAAAACTCCCGAATCAGACATACCAGTTTTGAGAATTCTGGATAATTCTAAAGCTTGGCATGTTACCAAAGAAGGCAAGCAGTTTGTGGTGACGGGCACGACTATCGAACGTTTTGCCAGCCGTACCGACTTCGAAAACGAAGAATCCGTCCAACGCCTGCGAACGATTATGCGCAAGCAGGGAATTATGCACGAATTGATCCGCCAAGGCGTAGAAGCCGAAGATTCGATCCGCATTGGCCGCGGCATCATGTCTTATTAATTTTTCCTTAAACTAGGCACGGTTATAGACTAGGGCAGTGATACACTGGTAGCTACATGGCGAACAGTTTTTTCTTTTACGATCTAGAGACCAGCGGGATTAGCCCGCGCAGTAGCCGCGTGATGCAGTTTGCTGGGCAGCGAACAGATATGGACTTGAAGCCGATAGCTGAGCCAGTCAATGTATTTATTAAAATTACCCCCGATGTTTTGCCTGAGCCTGAAGCGATATTATTAACCGGCATTACGCCCCAGAAAACCATTAGTGAAGGTTTAACTGAGGCTGAGTTTCTTAAATTTTTTTACGAAGAAGTAGTAAAACCCGGCACCATTTTTACCGGTTTTAACAGTGTACGATTTGATGACGAGTTTATGCGCTTCCTTAATTACCGTAATTTTTATGATGCCTACGAATGGCAGTGGCAGGATAGTTGTAGCCGCTGGGATATCCTTGATCTGGTGCGTATGACACGGGCATTGCGCCCGGATGGTATGCAGTGGCCTTTTGCGTCTGATGGCAAGCCCACCAACCGTCTAGAGCTGATTACCAGCGTCAACAAGTTATCGCACACGGCCGCCCACGACGCCCTCAGTGACGTGTATGCCACCATTGCTGTCGCCAAGCTTATTAAAACCAAACAGCCAGAACTTTTCGATTATTTGTTAAATGTCCGCGACAAAAAGAACGTTGCGGCCGTGGTGGAGACCGGCCAACCCTTCGTCTACACCTCTGGCCGTTATCCGAGCATCGTATGGCATACTAGCGCGGTAGTTAATTTGGTGAAGCATCCTCAGGATGGTTCTAGCTTAGTATATGATTTACGGCACGACCCAACGCCATTTTTAAAGATGACTGTCGACGAATTAGCAGAAGCCTGGAAATACACTAAAGATCCCGATGCGCTACGCTTGCCAGTCAAAATACTAAAGTATAATCGTTGTCCGGCGGTAGCGCCGCTGGGTGTTATCAAAGATGCTAAGACCCAGGAGCGACTTGGTTTAACGCTCGAGACAGTTACTAAGCACCTTAATATCCTCAAGCAACATCAAGTACAATTTGCTGATACAGTTTTGCGGGCTTTGAAGCAGATGGATGCTATACGCGAAAAAGAACAGATTAGCTTGGTCGACAATCCTTTAACAGTCGATGAACGATTATATGAAGGTTTTATTTCACCAGCCGATAAACAAGTTACGCGAATGGTTCGGGCAGCTAAGCCCGATGAGCTGAGCAGTTTGGGCACAGATTTGCGCGACGAACGGTTACAGAACCTCTTGCCACTTTATAAAGCACGCAATTATCCCGCCAAATTATCTAGCGAAGAGCGGGCCGATTGGGATACCTTCTGTAAGCTTAGACTTTTTGAAGGTGGTACAAGCAGTCGGGCAGCCAAGTACTTTGCGCGTTTGCAAGAACTGGCAGCTGGCAAACTAACTGGTCAACAAGAGTATCTACTCGAAGAGTTGCAGCTGTATGGGCAATCTATAATGCCCGCTGATGCAACTGACTAGCGTGCAATGGCCTGCGAGTATTGACTATCTGGTAGCTAAACTGAAAACGGTAGTGCCATAAGGTATATAGGGCAATCAGGATCACTGTGGCATATAGCCACATCTGAAAGGTGATTTGAATATTGGTGCCCGGGACCAGTCCCAGTACTAAAAATGCGTACATATCACTCCCCTATGAAGTGGAGTAGATTATACACCTAATTGTCAAGTAGTCAAGTGTATGGTATACAAGCTTATGCTTATCTTAAGCAATTACTGAGTGATTGATATCCAATTTTTCTCTCAGTTCGAGCAGTGAAATTTTTTTGCCTTCGAACAAGAATCGTATTTGTCGCCCATCCGCCAAATATATGTCGCTGCCAAGCCTAGCGATAGCTTCGCGAGTATATTTACCGACAACCGGATGCTTTTTTTGGTATAACACGCGTAACGTGACACCGTTAGACTCAACTTCTCTTGGTGCATCACGAACTATGCGCTCACGGCGTTCAGAACTTACGAACGAATCTATCGACATATTACGTTCTTCAATTAAAATACGAAGATTGTTGTCGACAACAGACGGATCGGTAACATTGTCTGGAGTCGCTTCCTCTACCAGCTTTATAAGATTATCGTGAGTTAATTGCTGAACTGGATCTTTTGCTATGCGGTCGAGTCTTTCAAGATCCTTTTTGAGTTTGCGTAATTTAATCTGTTGATTGCCAGGATTTTCAATAACATGGGCAATTATAGTTTGTCTTAATTTTTGCGAAGGCTGGGCTTCGACTTCTCTAAATGTCTCAAGGTCGAGATCGCCCAGGAAATGTTTTTCTCTTTGTACGAATTTGCCGTCACGCATGGCGTAGTCGTCCGCCCGCCATTCTGTTAGGCTAGCTGCTGCCTCTCCGATTGCCGCTAATGTTGCGGAGGTAACATTTTCAATAATATGTCTTTCGACTTGGCCTTCGGAGGTATTTACGACAACCCTGTAAGCCGTGCCAATCGCTACCGATGGTTTACCAGTTACGACGCTTCGTTTACTTATTTCGCGTTTAGAATCTAGCTCGCCAATATGAGTGTATTTACCTCCACCTTTATGCTCGTACATAGATGTTATCGAGCTAGCGTATATGCAGCGTTTTAGGTCTTCACGTTCTTGTAATGTTGGCGGCAATATCTGAGTGTATTCGGCATCTAAAACACCTGCTTGCTTGGCAATTTTTAGGTATAGCTCCCGAGCTCGATCAATGTTTTGCAGATCCAGATCGTGCTCAATCATTTCCTGTTTTGTCATTCCTTGAGTAGCAATAAAAATATCCAGTTGAGCGAGTAGGTCTGAGGTAGTATCTTCTGTTAGCTCGTGCCACCGTTTCCCAACGTTATAAGCAAAGTAAGGTAGCCCGCCAACTTCGCGTGATGCTACCATCGCTGACATGTACGCGCGAGTCTGCTCAGAATAGCGGCTTGCTTCAACCATCATATGTGCCGATATAACACCAAGTGGGAACTCGTTCATTCGCTCACCCAGTTTTGTTATATCTCCATTTTCATCAAGAGCACCCAAAGTTCTCAATATTGATTGAGCGCGTACAGTATGAATAAGATCGACGGGGTGGAACATATCAAGATCAGTAATATCAAGTCCTACACCAGCAACGCGCAAAGTATTGCGAACAATATCGGTCCTCAATATTTCAGGGGTTGGGAACTCCTGTCTGTTGCTATAAGGAGTAAATAAAGTTTTATCGTCAAGCTTTGTAAGTATATAGAAGCCATCCGTTACACGGCCGGCTCGTCCAGCACGTTGGTCGCAATCTGCTCTGGAAATTTCATGGAGTATTAGGCCCTGTACGCCTTCATGATCAAGTTCCATGCGACGCTGAAGGCCAGAATCTATGACATATTTTATGTCAGGAATGGTTAAACTTGTTTGTGCAACTTCAGTAGATACGATTATTTTAATGCCTGCGTGAGGGTTGATTGCTTCTTGTCTTTCTTTTGGCGACAACTTAGCATGAAGCGGCAAAATTGTGGCAACGTTTGCTATGTGGGATGGTAAGCGACGCCTGATCTCATCTATTGCGTCGTTAATTTCTCGTTTACCCGGCATGAACACTAAGATGCCATTTGATGCCAAGTCACCGTCTGTATAGAGTTTTTCAGCTGCCTTAATAGTTTCATTAACAACGTTAGAATCTGGTTCTTCTGCTTTTTCTATGTCGTGTAAGCGCCCAGGTATTTCGATGATTGGCGGTGGAGTAGGGGTGACGTCACCTAGGTAATCTCTTAAATTATTGGCATCCATAGTTGCGCTCATGAATATGAAACGTAAGTTTGGATTTTCGGCAGCTTGCTTTTTGCTCCAAGCTACCAGGACTTCTATATTAGAATTCCACTCATGCACCTCATCGATAATTATGACCTTGTCTTCTTTAGTAGTGCTATTGTGCATATCGCGCGCTAGTTGTAGCCCGTCTGTTACGACTTTGATCTTTGCTTCTCTGGAGCCTACAATGCCCTCGGCAGTTTGACAACTTACCAGTTCTTGAGCGCCTTCACCAAGCTTAGCTACTAACTCAGACTGGACTCTTTCATGCACATTATGTGCCGCGGGACGTCTAGGCTGTGTTTGATAAACTGTATTCCAGCCCGCTTCCAATAAAAATTGGGATACTTGAGTGCTTTTACCGGCACCAGTTTCGGCGGAAATAATCGTAAATATGTTGTCTCTAACGGTTCGGGTGATTTCGTCGCGGTATCCATAAACAGGAAGCGTGTCATTCCCAAGTTTGACTGTTTTTTGGGTCTCTGAGCGATAAGGTAAGTCGAGTTGAAGCTGTTCTTCTATGGCGTGCTGATAACTAACCCCAGCTTCGCGCAGTAAACTGTCAGGCACAAACGATGTCGAGTCCTCTATATGATATTCGTCAAAAAACTCGGGCGACAGCCCGCGGAGACCACTTAATGGTACACCTCCATAGACTGCTTCCTGATCTTTTGGTCGCATGTTTGTTTCCCTCTTCTAAACTGATAATAACACTATATGCATAAGTATCAAGACGTAATCTTTACCACAACCTTTATCGAGAGATTAATAACTGCAAACACTCGATTATTTGTCGATTTTAAGGTATAATTTACGGGCTAAACGGGAGCTTTAGGTTGGCAGATTTTATTACGGTTAAGGGTGCGCGTGAGCATAACTTGCAGAATATTGACGTTACGATTCCACGTAACAAATTAGTTGTAATTACCGGCCTAAGTGGCTCGGGTAAATCTAGCCTGGCTTTCGATACTATTTATGCTGAGGGCCAACGCCGTTATGTGGAAAGCCTTAGCAGCTATGCCCGCCAGTTCTTGGGACTAATGGAAAAGCCGGATGTCGATCAGATTGACGGTTTGTCGCCGGCAATTTCGATTGATCAAAAATCAACTTCTCGTAACCCAAGGTCTACCGTTGCTACCGTAACTGAAATTTATGATTATTTACGTTTATTGTTTGCTCGTGTAGGTGTGCCGCATTGTCCGATTGATGGTAATCCGGTTGTCCGCCAAACCAGCACCGGGATTATTGACCAAATTGTGGCTACTACGGACGACAAACGACTGATGATTTTAGCACCCGTGGTGATAGATAAAAAGGGTGCTTTCGAACACATTCCAGAGCAGTATCAACGGGCTGGTTTTGCACGTGTGCGTGTTGACGGCGTGGTTTATGCTCTCGATGAATTCCCGGAACTCGATAAAAGTTACCGCCACCGCATAGAAGTTGTGGTAGACCGTATTGTAAATAACGAAGATAGCCGTTCACGACTAGTACAATCGGTAGAGCAGGCCCTAGAAGTGGCTGAAGGCAAAATTGTGGTTATGAATGCCGACAACGATGAAACTTGGACCTACAGCCTAATGTACGCCTGTCCTGACCACCCCGAAGTCAGCATACCGGAGCTGGAGCCACGAACCTTTAGTTTTAATAGCCCGCAAGGCGCCTGCCCAGTTTGCACTGGTTTAGGAAACCGATTAGAAGTCGATCCAGAACTGGTTATTCCTAATGGAAAACTTACCATTGCCGAAGGTGCTATCCGACCATACAACCGGATTAATGTTGATAATTGGTATGTCAAAAAGCTGCAAGCTGTGGCCGACAAGTATGGCTTTAGCTTGCACGTACCAACTGGTGAATTGACAGAGAAACAACTAGAAATGATCATGTACGGTACAGGCAAAGATACTTATAAAGTCGCACTGGGTGTGGGGCGTAGCTTTGAGACAACCTACGAAGGCGTAATACCCAATCTGGAACGCCGCCACAAAGAAACTGATAGCGACTTTATTCGTCGCGATATTGAACGTTTTATGCAAGAAAAGCCTTGTCATGCCTGTCATGGCTTACGTTTGAAGCCAGAAGTTCTGGCGATAACTATCGGTAAAGACTCAATTATGGACATTTGTCAGCTATCAATTGACGATGCTCTTAGCTGGTTCGATAGTCTAAAGCTAAACGCTAAAGACACTAAGATTGCCGAAATGATCCTAAAAGAAATCGGCGCTCGGCTGCAATTTTTGCAAGATGTAGGGCTTAATTACCTTAATCTTTTACGTGGCGCTACCACACTGAGTGGTGGCGAGGCCCAGCGCATTCGACTGGCTACCCAGATCGGATCGGGCTTGATGGGCGTTTTGTACGTCTTAGACGAGCCAAGTATTGGCTTGCACCAACGTGATAATGCTCGTCTTATCCGTACGCTAAAGCACTTACGAGAATTAGGTAACACCGTGATTGTAGTGGAGCACGATGAAGAAACTATTCAGACCGCCGATTGGCTAATCGATATTGGCCCTGGCGCTGGCATACACGGTGGCAAAGTGGTGGCCAGTGGCACCCCCGCCGATGTAGTAAAAGTAAAGGGTAGCATCACTGGCGATTACTTATCAGGCAAACGCAAAATCGCCGTGCCCAAAAAACGACGGGCAGGTAACGGCAGTGAAATAGTTATTAAGGGCGCCCGCGAAAATAATCTGCAAAATATCGACGCTCATATACCGCTAGGAAAATTAGTGGTGGTTAGCGGAGTTAGCGGCTCAGGTAAATCCAGCTTAATTAATGATATTTTGGCCAAAGAATTATTAGCACGTTTGCACCGTGCCAGCACTGTGCCAGGCCGGCATGATGAAATCCAGGGCATTAAACAGCTCGATAAAGCGATTATAATTGACCAATCGCCAATTGGTCGAACGCCGCGCTCCAATCCAGCCACTTATACTGGATTATTTACGCCTATCCGCGAATTATTCGCTCAAATGCCTGAGGCAAAACTGCGTGGTTATAGCGCTGGCCGCTTCAGCTTTAACGTTAAGGGTGGCCGTTGTGAAAACTGTGCTGGTGATGGCATTATCAAAATCGAAATGCATTTCCTGCCCGATGTTTACGTGCCTTGTGAAGTCTGTCATGGCAAGCGCTACAACCGCGAAGCTCTGGAAATCCATTACAAAGGTAAAACCATCAGCGACATCTTGGATATGACTTGCGAGCAGGCATCGGAATTCTTTGCTAATATCCCTTCTATTTCCCGCAAGCTCCAAACCTTGGTTGATGTCGGTATCGGTTACATCAAGCTTGGCCAGTCGGCGACAACGCTAAGTGGCGGTGAAGCACAGCGCATTAAGTTGGCCAGCGAATTATCGCGCCGTCCCACTGGCCGAACATTGTATATTTTGGACGAGCCAACAACTGGACTCCACATGGCTGATGTCGATAAGCTACTTCACATGTTGCACGCCCTGGTAGATACCGGCAATAGCATGGTAGTTATCGAACACAACCTGGATGTGATTAAGAACGCTGACTGGCTGATCGACATGGGGCCAGAAGGTGGCAATGCTGGTGGACAGATTGTGGCCGAAGGTACTCCAGAACAAGTCGCTAAAGTCGCTAAAAGCTACACTGGTCAATATCTTAAAAAGCTACTAAAATCTTAGGCTGATCGCTTGAACTTCGCAACAATACTTTTGCGAAGTTTTGGATCTTTAATAATGTGGAAAAGCATTGGGCTAAATGTGAATAATACTGCCAATAGTACGACCGGCAGCAAATAAGTATCTATGTTTGGGATTTTGCTGCCTAACCAGTAGCCCAATAATGTGACGCCGACGCCCCAGATTGTGGCGCCAATTACATTATAAAATAGAAAGCGTCTGTAAGGCATCTTGCCTACGCCCGCCACTAGTGGAGCAAAGGTACGGACGATTGGCACGAAACGCGCCAAAATTATAGTTTTACCACCATGTTTTTCGTAAAATGAGGATGCCAATTGAACATATTCTTGCCGAAACAGTAATCCGTCTTTTTTACGAAATATACGATGACCAGTGCGGCTGCCAATGCTGTAGCCAACGCTGTCGCCAACGATAGCTGTTGTAACTATAACTAAAATTAACCATCCAAGCGGTAGATGACCTTGAGCTGCGAAGAAGCCCGCGGTAAACAATAGTGTGTCGCCAGGCAGGAAGAAGCCGATCAAAAGACCAGATTCGGCGAAAACAATCCCGCCTATTACTAATAGCCCGGATAAGACGCCGAGGCTCTGTAAAAGCTCTTCTATATTAAAGCCATGCATGTAGAATTAGCTTAACCTATAAGTTGCCTTCCCGTCCAGCAAGAAAATTTGCTATACTATAGAGACAAATACAAGGAGAGCCCCGTGTCTGACCAGGATATTATATTAACATTGCAAACCCGTACGTCGGTGGGGAAGGCTGTTAAACAGCTT
>Ga0105047_10003307_pt1 | contig 28420 bp, 29 predicted proteins | sample MAT04_FD_78384 | JGI IMG/M metagenome (GOLD analysis project Ga0105047, IMG submission 78384) | Freshwater microbial communities from Lake Fryxell liftoff mats and glacier meltwater in Antarctica - MAT-04 (megahit assembly) | ecosystem: Environmental > Aquatic > Freshwater > Ice > Liftoff... | reverse complement strand
GTGTACGCCGATTTGCTGGGCGCCGGCTTGCCGCCCTTTGCCATCAAAGCCCGCGTGCAAGTCCTGCGTGACATCGGCGCGTCGCAGGCGCCCTTCAACAGTTGGAACACCCTCACCGGCGTCGAAACCCTGAGTTTGCGCATGGATCGCCATTGCAGCAACGCGCAAAAGGTGGCAGAGTACCTGGAAGGCCACAAAGCCGTGAAGTGGGTGACCTATCCCGGCCTCAAGAGCCATCCGGACTATGAACTGGCCAAGAAGTACTTGCCCAAGGGAGTCGGCGCCATTCTTGGCTTCGGCATCCAGGGCGGCGCGACGGCCGGCCAGAAGTTCATCGACAACCTGCAGCTTTTCAGCCACCTGGCCAACGTCGGCGACGCCAAGAGCCTGGCCATTCACCCCGCCAGCACGACGCACAGCCAGCTCAGCGCCGAAGAGATGGCCACCGCCGGCGTCACACCGGACTTCATCCGCCTGAGTGTCGGTCTCGAAGATATCGAGGATATTCTCTGGGATCTGGATCAGGCGTTGACCGCAGCAACAAAGTGAGTGTGTGAACAGGTGAGTGTGTGAAAAGGTGAGTGAATGGCGAATGGCAGCCCCTCACCCTTTCACACACTCACCCCTACCAGAAAGGGCCCGCATGGTCACCGACAGTGTTGGGAACGTAGAAACGCAGTTTTATACCTTCGCCGAAGACGAGCCATTCTGTCTCGAGAGCGGCGCGTCGATCAGCCCGGTCGTCGTGGCGTATGAGACGTACGGGCGTCTGAATGCTGACCGCTCGAATGCCATTCTGATCTGCCATGCCCTCAGCGGCAGCGCACACGCCGCCGGGTACGTGGACGGCGACCCTGACAAGGTCGGTTGGTGGGACGACTGCATCGGCCCGGAGAAGGCCTTCGACACCGAGCGCTTTTTTGTGATCTGCAGCAATGTGCTCGGCAGTTGCTATGGCTCAACCGGGCCGTTGAACCTCGACCCGCTGACCGGCAAACCCTATGCGCTGCATTTCCCCGTCGTCACCATCGGCGACATGGTGCGCGCCCAGGCGAAATTGCTGGACCATCTCGGCGTCGACACCCTGCTCTGTATCGCCGGCGGATCGATGGGCGGCATGCAAGTGCTGGAATGGGCCGCACATCACCCCAAACGCGTACGCTCTGCGGTGCCGATCGCCACCACTGCCCAGCACAGCCCCATGCTGATCGCCTTCAGCGAGGTCGGCCGCCAGGCGATCTATGCCGATCCCTTCTGGAACCAGGGCGACTATTACGACCAGCCGCGCAAGCCGGACGCCGGTCTGGCCGTCGCGCGCATGGTCGGCCACATCACCTATCTGAGCGAAGAGTCCATGCATCTCAAGTTTGGCCGGCGCCTGCAAGATATGGAAAAGTACGGGTATGAGTTTCAGACTGAGTTCGAGATCGAGAGCTATCTGAAATACAACGGTCTCAAATTCACGCGCCGCTTTGACGCCAACAGTTATCTGTATGTCACCAAGGCCATGGATTACTTCGACCTCACGCAACCCACCGGCTCGCTGGCAGCTTCTTTCGCCGCATCCACCCACATCAAGTTCCTGGCGGTCAGTTTCACCAGCGACTGGCTCTATCCCAGTTACCACAGCAAGAAGCTGGTCAGCGCGCTGACGGCGGCCGGCGCCGACGTCACCTATCTGGACGTTAGAAGCACCTGGGGGCACGACGCTTTCTTGCTCGAAGTCGCGACCATGACCCATCTGCTTTCCAGCTTTCTAGATCGCCTGGTGCGCGAGGATGCCATCGCCGCGCCCGACGGCTACACACCGCGGCCGCCACGCGCAAACGACAGCGGCAGCAAAACCCAACTTGCCAAACTAGCCGAGACGCTCGCATGACCGCTTTCCCAAACACACGCCCGAACGCACATCCCACGCATCTGCGCCCCGACCTGCGCGCCATCGCCGACCTCGTCGAGTCCGGCACGCGTGTGCTTGACCTCGGTTGTGGTGACGGTGCGCTGCTCGAATATCTGGTCAAGGAGAAAAAGGTCAAGGGGCGCGGCATCGAAATCTCCGAGCAAGGCGTGCTGGCCTGCGTGCGCCGTGGGCTGAGCGTGCGCCAGGGCAACCTTCAGGAAGGCCTGGCCGACTATCCCGACGCCAGCTTCGACTGGGTGATCCTGAGCCAGACGCTCGTCTTCCTAAACGACCCGGCCATGGTTTTGCAAGAGATGCTGCGCGTCGGCCGCCAGGCCATCGTCAGTTTCTCCAACTGGGGGCACTGGCGTTGCCGGCTGGAACTGCTCTTCTCCGGCCGCATACCGGTGGCGAGCGACCTGCCGCAGCAATGGTTCGAAGTGCCGCGCCGGCAGCCCTTCACGGTCACCGACTTCGCCCGCTTCTGCACACAAATTGGCATCCAGATCGACCAGCAAACCTACCTGGACAGCGGCCGGCGCGTGCGCACCGGCCCCTTCAAGAATCTGCTGTCGACGACGGCCGTTTTTACGCTACGCAAGGCGTGACCCTATTCACCAGTATTTTGACAAACCGTGGCTACGCCAGTATAGTTGTGGCGTTGCCGTTGCATGCGGCGGCACGGGCGAATAGCTCAGTTGGTTAGAGCGCCTCGCTTACACCGAGGAAGTCAGGGGTTCAAGTCCCTTTTCGCCCACTTGCACAACGTAGATACAACCCAACCCACCCCACCCCACTACACCGAATTCCGCAAGTTGCCGGCGGTCGATACCTTGGCGCAGACGCCGGCATTGGCGTTGTTGGCGGCCGAGTACGGTTCCGAAGCGCTCATGACTGCAATCCGCTCTGCGCTCGCCGCAGCACGCGACGCCATTGCCGGCGGTCAGGGCGCCCCCGCGTGGGAGCAGTGGCCATCCCTGGTACAAACGCACTGGATCGCCGCCAACGCGCCCTCGCTGCGCGCAGTCATCAACGCCACCGGCATCATCATTCATACCAATCTCGGCCGCGCGCCGCTCAGTGACGCCGCCATCGCCGCCGTGCACGCCGTGGCCGCCGGCTACAGTACCTTGGAGTACGACCTCGCCGCCGGTGAGCGCGGCAGCCGCCATGACCATGCCCGGCGCTTGCTGTGTGAACTGACCGGCGCTGAGGACGCCATCGTCGTCAACAACAATGCCGCAGCCGTCTACCTGGTGCTGGCTGCCTTGTGCCAACACAAAGAAGTCCTGATCAGCCGCGGCCAATTGGTCGAGATCGGCGGCGGCTTCCGCATTCCCGATGTCCTGCGCCAAAGCGGCGCACGCCTGGTGGAGGTCGGCACCACCAACCGCACGCACCCGCGTGACTTTACCCAGGCGCTCACAGCCGATTCGGCGGCCATCATGCGCGTGCACAGCAGCAATTTCCGGCAGATCGGGTTCGTCGCCATGCCGTCCCTTGCCGAATTAGCGGCCATTGCCCACGAACGCGCCGTGATCCTGATCGATGACCTCGGCAGCGGTACGCTCCTCGACACCACCGTGTACGGGCTCGCCTCCGAGCCAATGGTGCAGGAAAGCATCCGGGCCGGCGCCGATTTGGTGACATTTTCCGGCGACAAGCTCTTGGGCGGCCCGCAGGCCGGCATCATTCTTGGCCGCACAACGCTCATCGAACGCCTGCGCCAGCATCCGATGGCACGCGCCCTGCGCGTCGACAAGTTGACCCTCGCCGCCCTCGAAGCCACTTTGCAGGCGTACACGCGCGGGCGTGGGGTCGACGACATTCCCGTGTGGCGCATGATCGCTGCCGCACCCGCAACGCTCAAAGCGCGGGCAACCGAATGGCAAGCATGGCTCGCCAATCACCAAATCGACGCCGTGCTTTGGCCGGGGGAAAGCGCCGTGGGCGGCGGCACGCTGCCCGGCGAGACCCTGCCAACCTGGCTTTTGGCCGTGCCCGTTACCCAGGCTGATGCACTAGCCGCGCGGCTACGCAGGACGCCGCTGCCGATAGTCTGTCGCATCCAGAAAGACCACCTGCTCTTCGATCCACGCACGGTGCCGCCGGCTCATGATGCGGCTCTCCTGGAAGCCATTCGACAAGCCATATCGGGACCCTAGCCATCGCCTGCGCGCGGAGACCGCACCCGTGTCAACGACTCACGCACAAACACACCTGATCTTCTTGAAACTCGGCGGTTCCCTGATCACCGACAAACGCAGCCCCGAAACGGCGCGCTTGGATGTCATTCGCCTGATGGCGGCGGCCATCGCCGCCGCACGCCTGCGCAACCCTGCCTTGCGCCTGGTCGTCGGCCACGGCTCCGGCAGCTTTGGACACGTCTTTGGCCGGCGCTATGGCACGCGCACCGGTGTGCAAAACGCCGAACAATGGTACGGCTTTGCCGCCACCGCCGACGCTGCCGCCCGCCTGAACCGCATCGTCGTCAGCGCGCTGCTGGAGGCTCAAGTGCCGGCCTGGAGCATCCAGCCCAGCGTGGCGCTCCGCTGTGAAGATGGGCGCGTCCGCAACGGGCCAGAGGAGACGGTCGCACTGGCCCTGGCCCACGGGTTGACGCCCGTGGTTTTTGGCGATGTCGCGCTTGACAGCGTGCGCGGCGGCACGATTGCCAGCACGGAAGAGATCTTTGAGCAACTGGCCGATCATCTGCATCCGCGCCGAATCGTGTTGGCCGGCGAAGTGGACGGCATTTTCACCGCCGATCCACAACTGCACCCCACTGCCCAGCGCATTGCCACCGTCACGCCGGCGAGTTTCGCCACCATCCTCGCTGGGCTTGGCGGCAGCCATGGCGTCGACGTCACCGGCGGCATGCGCAGCAAGGTGGAACAGTCGCTCCAAATGGTGCGGAGCCATCCCGGGCTGGAAATCGTTGTGTGCAGTGGGCTGCAGCCGGGTTCGCTGCTGCGCGCCTTGTCCGGCGAAGCGGTCGGGACGCTGATCCAGGATAACCCGTAACACCGCATGACCCCATTCGGGGCGAAGAACACAGACAGGATCGCCGTGACCGGTGTATCCTGCAGACACTGGTGTCCGTTGTGACGCGCCCTTCGGCTCGTCACCCATCAGTATCATGCGCAGCGGATGCTGCGTTCTTCAGCCGACTTATTCAAGATCGGGTTTACGTCCGCGGTTGTTTCCGTTCTATAATGTGGGAACGCGAAACAGCCAGGGCAGAATTGCCCGGCAAAAGGCAGGAAGCTATGTTGTTAACGATCGTCTCGTTTGTTGTTGTTCTCGGTATCCTGGTCTTTTTTCATGAGCTGGGACACTATTGGGTGGCACGCCGCAACGGCATCGTCGTCGAGGAGTTTGGCCTCGGCTATCCGCCGCGCCTGGTGAAGCTGTTCACCTACGATGGCACCGATTTCACCTTGAACGCGCTGCCGCTGGGCGGCTTTGCCCGCATGAAGGGCGAAGATGCCGGCGACACCTCGCCCGGCTCATTCAATGGCGCCAGCATCGGCGGACGCGCCATGACGCTTATCGCCGGCCCGGCGATGAACTTCGTCCTGGCCATCGTCTTGTTCGCCGCCAGTTTTCTGGCCGGCTTTCCGTCTACAGCCGGACACCCGCAGTTCACCACGGTCGCGCCCGATTCACCGGCCGCAAAAATTGGCCTGCAAACGGGCGATATCCTGATGACCTACGGCGGGGCGCCAGTCCAAGTGAGCGTCGACGAAGGTGCCCGCGCCACCGTCAAGCCCCCAGCCGCCAACGCCGCGGCGCCAGCGGAACTGGTCGTCAGCCGCGCCGGCGAGCTGGTAAGCCTCCCCGTGTCTGACGCACGCCAGATCCAGGCGGCGGTGGACGGCGGCCAGTATGTGCCCGTCTTGATGACCCAAATCACCGGCATTGGGCAGGACAGTCCCGCTCAGGCAGCCGGCATGCTGTCCGGCGATCTGGTATTAGATCTCAATGACACCGTCATCACCGCCGGCAACCCGCTCAACCAGGAAGTCAAAGAACACCTGGGTGAACTCGTCACCATGACGCTCTGGCGCCAGACCGAGTGGGTCGACGTCACCCTCACGCCGCGCGCCGAACCGCCGGCCGGCCAAGGGGCGCTCGGCGTCCAGATCGGCCCCGTCACCGAGATGGCCACCTTGGGGTTTCTGCCCGCCCTGTGGGAAGGTGTGGGCAGCACCTTCGAGTACGCTTCCCTCGTGCTGCAGTTGCCCTTTTTGCTCATTGCAGGCCGGATGTCGCCGTCAGATGCACAGCTAACGGGACCGGTCGGCATTGCGCAAATGGTGGGAGGCGCCGTGTCGGCGACCATCGACACCGGCTTGTGGTTCCCAATCTTGCGTCTCTCGGCGGTGTTGAGCGCCGCCTTGGCCATCACCAACCTGCTGCCGCTACCGGCGCTCGATGGCGGCCGTTTATTATTCATTCTGATTGAAGCCGTTCGTGGCCGCCGGATCAACCCGGAGCGTGAAGGGCTGATCCACATGATCGGCTTTATTATCTTGCTCGGGCTGATGGTGTTCGTCACGTTCCGTGACCTCAGTTCGGCGCCCCAGGGTATCGACTGGGCCAAGTTAATGGGACAATAATGGTACAGGATTCATCCCAGGGCGCCGCCACTTCTGCGCCGGCTACCGGCGTGCGTGCTGCCGGTATGCGACCATGCCCAAGCTGCGGAACCGCAGTCGGCGTGCAGGCCACGGTATGCCCAAGCTGCGGCGAACAGCTTTCTGCCAAGCAAAAAAAGATCCGGTGCCGGCGTTGCCATAAGCAGGCGTCAGCGAGCCTGGTCGTCTGCCCACACTGTGGCCGTGACCTCATCGCCGCGCCATCCCGCCTGTTCACATGGGGGCTGCCGATCCTGGTCATGCTCCTGTTGCTGGGCGTGCTGGCGACCCGCTGGAACCGCGGCAACCCCGTGAACTGGGCGCAAGCGCAGGCGGATCGGATGACGCGGGTGCTTGGAACGCTCAGCGAGCGGCTGCGCCCCGATGTCTCGATCACGATGATTCCAGCCGGCGAGGATGCCAGCGACCCCCTGCTCAGCCAGGTACGGCAGGCGGCAGCCAACACAAGCCCCGAAGGCGCGCTGGCCGCAGGAACGCCTCCCCAGCTCGCCGCGGCGCAAGATGTGGCTGCGGCCGCCACATCTCCACAAGCAGGTGCACCGCCGGCCGCACCGGAACAAGTGCCCCCCGCCACGACCGGTGCCATCACCGCAACTGCGGTAGATACGCCGCCGCCAGCTACACTCCAGCCCCCCCCGATCACCCAACCGGCGCCAACAGCCACACCAGCAGCATCGCCGGCAGCGACGTCCACTCCTCCACTCGCTACCCGATCGGCGACGCCAACAAGCACCGCCACGGCGGCGGCTACCGCCACTTCCACCCTGTCGACGACCGTCGACAGCGGTCTATTCGACTTGCCAACGCCAACCCCGCTGGTGGTAGCGGCGACCAGCGTGCCCACCGCGGTACCCGAGCTGTATAAGGTGCGCTCCGGCGACACTTTGTTCGATATCGCCAATCGCTATGACTTGTCCGTCGATGAACTGCTTGCCGCCAACCAATTGACGGAGGATGACGTCTATACCATTCAGCCGGGCGACGAATTGACGATCCCAGCGCCCACGCCAATGGTGGACGCCACACCGGCCGCAACAGCCGCCAAGCAAACCTATACCATTCGCTCCGGCGACACCTTGCTCGCCATTGCCTTGCGGCTAGGCGTGACCATCGAAGACCTGCGCGCCGCCAACAACATGTCGGTTACGCAAGGGCGCGTGCTGCGCCCCGGCGACGAACTCGTCATCCCAAGTCAGACTGGCGCCGAGCCATTGGCCACATCCACGCCCACGGATACGCCGGCGCCCACCGCGACCACGACGCCCACCGCCACCGCGCCGGTCACCCCCACGCCCACGCCGACGGCCGTGAGCGCCATTCGCCTGGATGCTCCACTCTTGCGCGCACCCGAGAATAACGCCAGCGTCAGTTGCAACGAAGGTGAGACCCTGGTCTGGCAACCTGTCCCCTCCATCAAGAGCACCGACCAATACATGATTCATCTTGGTTATGTCAAAGGGCTTGACAGCGACGGCGCCGAAGAGGTCGTTTGGGTGCTGGCCCAGCCGCGCGCGTCGGCCGCGACTTCGTGGCAACTGGACAATGGCCTGTGTGGGCTGGCCCCCCTTGAATTTGGCCGCCAATGGCGTTGGTATGTCGACGTCGCCGAAAAGACGACCGGCGGCACCCAGCCCGTGAGTTCACCCAGCGCAATCTGGCGCTTCACCTGGCAGTAGCCCCAACCGGATGGTTCAGGAAAAGTGATCTATGGCAAAGCACAGTCTCCCAGACAACTTCGACGACGATGAGGACGAGCTCGACGAGCAACGCGCTGGCGAGTTTGACGACGACTTTTCGGCGGAACTGGACGCGGAACTGGACGCTGAATGGGCCGCTGCGCTCGGCGCCGATTGGGACCAAGGCGACGACGAAGAGATCGACGACGAAGACGAACCGGCTGGTGAAGAGGGCCTGCTGCGCGAGCAATTTCTGGGCGATGGCTACCGGGTCGTCGATCTGGCTGAGCTGGCTGCGCTCGACGCGGCCAAAGACGATCAGCCGAATCTTCCCCCTCCTACACGCTCGCTGGAAGAAATGCTCTACGATCTCCTGAATGACGAGGATGAACTGCCCGCGCAGGAACTGGCCCTGCTCTCGGCGTTGTCGCGTGCCGACCAGGAACGCGTGCACAGCGTCTGGATGCAGGTTCCGCTCAAGCGCAGAAGCGCCACCACCCTGTCCGTGCTCGCCCTCGCCGAGCAGTGGATTGACCTGGACTTTGGCGCCTTCTTTCGCATGGCGCTGGACGACACCGACGCCACGGTGCGCCAGCTTGCCATCGAGGGCATGTGGGACGAAGGCGCGCCGGATCTGCTCGGCAATTTTATCCATCTCCTCGAAACAGACGCCGATCCCGGCGTGCGCGCAGCGGCGGCGCAGGCGTTAGGCCCCTTCGTGCTGCAGGGTGAGTTGGATGAATTGGACGCCGCGCGTGCGATGCGCGCCGAACAGGTGCTGATGACCGTGCTCGTCAATACCCGCGAACCCAGCGTGGTGCGCTGCCGTGCGCTGGAAAGCATCGCTTACTCCGGCGAGGTGGGTGTGCGCCAGTTGATCGAAGAAGCCTATTACGCACCGGACGAGGAACTGCGCCTGAGCGCCTTGGTCGCCATGGGCCGCAGCGCCGATGTGCGCTGGCGCCGCCTCGCCCGCGCCGAGCTGACCAACCCGTCACCGGCCATGCGCGCCCAGGCAGCGTTTGCCTGCGGCGAGTTAGAAGCCCGATCCGCCCTGCCCGACCTCCTGCGCCTGCTGCTGGACAAGGACGAGACCGTGCGCTTTGCGGCCATGCTCGCCCTGGGCCACATCGGCGGTCGCCGCGCGCGCAGCGCCCTGCAAATCATCGCCACCGGCCCCAATCCAATCGACGCCTTTGCCGCCAGCGAGGCGTTGGAAGAGATGGATTACTACGACAGCGAGGTCGCACGCCTGACGCCGCTGTTCGACGAGACGGCGGCGGAGGACGACGAGTGGGACGAGCGTTCCGGGTGGGAAGAAGATGCCGAAGAGGATGACGATGATGATCTGGGCGAATACGCATGAGTGACAACCAACCGTGAATCTGAAGCTCAAACGCCTGGTGCGCACCCCTTCCTCTGAACAATACGCGCTCTTTGACCTCGACCAGGTCGATGTCGACGACGTGCCGCTGACTATCGGCAAGCTCGATTTGCACTACACGGCCGAAGGCGTCTACGGCACCATTCTCTTGTGGGATGAAGCCTCGCGTCGCTTGACCGCCGCCCACCGCAGTGCGTTTATTCGCGCCCTGCTCAACGAGGTCACACAGCCGATGGGCGTGCCCAATGAATACGTGGTCGAGTTCTTCTGCCCGACGTTGGACGACTATGAAGTGTTCCACAATGTCGGCGCCGGCAACGAAAGCATCGCCGACGGCCTGGCCGAGGTTGAGGATCGCCGTCGCCGTCACCCTGACCAACCCATCCGCTAGCGGCGCCCCCAATGTCCGTCTTCAACAGCCTGCTGCCGATTTTTAGTTCTACCCTGCTCCCGGTTCTGCTCGTGGCGCTGGCCGGCTATGTGCTGGCCTCCTTCCTGCCACTGGACGAGCGCACCCTCGGCCGCTTCCTCTTCTTTTTGGCCACGCCCTCGCTCGTCTTTCGCAGCCTCTATCACATGACGCTCGACTTGACGGCCTTGGGCCACATCGCTGTGATCACCGTCGGCGTGCTCGTCGTCGGTGTCGCCCTCGGCTGGCTGGCCAGCCGAGGGCAAGACCGGCGGCAGCGCGCCGGGCTGATCTTGGCCAGCGCCATCGGCAACAACGGCAACATGGGCATCCCCATCTGCCTCTTTGCCTTTGGCGAAGCCGGCCTGGTGCTGGCAACGGTCTACTATGCCATCTCCTCGTTCTTGAGCAACACGGTCGGTGTGGTCATCGCCTCCGCCGGCAGCACCACCTTGCTCAAGGCCGCCATCCACAGCCTGCGCGCACCGGTGCTCTATGCCGCCGGGCTGGGCCTGCTGCTCAACCGCGCCCAGATCGCCGTCCCCGATGGGTTGGATCGCGCCGTCGAACTGCTGGCCGGCGCCGCCGTGCCCGGCATGCTGGTGCTGCTGGGCGTGCAACTGCGTGCGACTCGCTTCGGCCTCGACCAGCGCGTGATCTGGCGCAGTGTGCTGATCCGGCTCGTGGCATCGCCGCTCGTGGCGTGGGGATTGTGCTTCTTGCTCGGCATCGGCGGCTTGGAACGCCAGGTGCTCATCGTGCAGGCCGCCATGCCCACGGCAGTCATGACCACCGTCCTGGCCACCGAATTCAATGCGGCGCCGCGCCTGGTGGCTGCCGCCGTGCTCGCCACGACGCTGCTCAGCATGATCACGATCTCGCTGGTGCTCGGCTTAATGACAGGTTAATTGCTTGGAATGGCCTGCTGGCCGTCTTTGCAACTTTGCGCCCAATCGTGTATCGTCACCCTTTGCGGAACTACGCTGCACACCACGGCGTTTAGGCGTGTTGGCGCAGTGGCTAGTCACTTTGGAGCGAACTGGACATGGCAGACTTTACTCAACCCGAAGAATTCCAGCGAGCATTGAACGAAGGCGCCTGGCTGTTGCGCCAGAATCGTCCCGCCGAGGCCATGGACCGGCTTTTGCCGCTCTATGAAGCGGCGCCCGCCAACGCCGATGTGGCGATCAACCTGGGCGGCGCCTACATTCTGCAAGGCAAATGGAACAAAGCCGAGCTCGTGCTGAGCCGTGCCGCCGATCTGCACCCGGACAATGTCATGATCTGGATGAATCTGGGCGCCGCCCATCTGGGTCACCTTGAACTGGCCGGCCCCCAGCAACAGGTGCGCGCCATTCGCGCCTATGAGCGCGCCGTGGCCATCGACCCGCACACGCCGAATGCCCATTACCACCTTGGCCTGATCCACAAGGATCGCGGCGAGCTTGACAAGGCAATTGCCAATTTCCAGCGCGCCTTGACGGTCAACCCGGCCGACAGCGATGCCCGCCGCTGGCTGGATGCGCTGGAGCGCCAGGCGCAGGGGGGAAGTTCGCCCACCGCGCCGGCGCAGCCCACCCTGCCGGCCGGCGCTTCCGCCCCACCGGGAGGCGACGCATGAGTTCAGAACTGTCCAACCCAGCGGCAAGCACCCTACGCACAGACCCGGCCTGGTCCAGCATGCCGGTGGTCAAAATGCGCGAGAACCCCGAACGCATGGCATGGACGGTGTTGCTGGCCTGCTTTGGCATTTTTCTGGTCCTGCTGATCTCGGTGCCGCTGGCCATGCGCTACGGCATCCAAAATGCCACGGCGCCCCAAACCGCCACCCTGGATCCGACCCAAGGCACGGTTCTCCTCTTTCAGCCGGGCGCAACGGAACCGGTGGCCATCACGGAACTGCGCAAGGATGTCCTGGAAGGCAGCACCGTCGAAGCGGGCGACGGCGCCACCCAAGCCACGTTGCGCCTGATCAATGAGAGCGCCGCCGACGAGGCGCTGGGCAGCTTGCAGTTGTATTCGGGCACCAAGCTCGAGATTGATCGCATGCGCAGCCCCCTGTTCGACATGAGCACGGAACCCTATCAGGTTCATCTGCGCCTAGACAAGGGGCAGGCCCGCGTCTTTACCAACAGCGGCCAGCAACGCCCCCTGCGCGTCGAAATCGAAACGCCACACGGCTCCATCCTGTTGGACACCGGTAGTTTCCAAATCGCCGTGACCCCGGAGCAAACCGATCTCACGGTGAGCGCCGGCTCGGCAACCTTGTCCAAAAGCGGCAAGCCCGACCTTGTGGTGAAGACCGGGCTGCGCGCCTGGGTTACCGCCGAGGGCATGGCCGGCGAAGCCGTGGCTGCTGCCCAGAACCTGATGCACAACGGCAACTTCACGGAACCGATGCGCGACACCTGGGAAAGCTATGTCATCGCACAGAATGTGACACCCGGCAAGGTCAGCATCATGGAACGCGACGGCCGGCGCGTCGGCTATTTCGTGCGCCAGGGCGAAGACAACGTCCCCACCGAGGTCGGCATCCGCCAGGCCATCAACCGCGATGTCAACGTCTACGACAAGCTCTATTTGCAACTGGACGCCAAGCTGCTCTTCCAAAGTCTGCCCGGCGCCGGGTACCTGAGTTCCGAATACCCGCTGCGCGTCGAAATCACCTACACGGACATCTACGGCAAGGAAGGGCTCACCTGGGGTCACGGTTTCTATTTTCGCGACCCCGAAAATGTGAACTGGCAGATCGTCGGCGGCGAGAAAATCCCGCCTTTCAACTGGTACACCTACCGCTCGCCCAACCTGATGGAGCTGCTCAAGGACACGCGCCCGGCGCGTATCGACAGCATCCGCATCTACGCCAGCGGCTGGAATTACCAGACCATGGTGAGTGAGGCGTACCTCGTGGCGGAATAAGCATGACCCTCCGTCGCGCCTGGCTGACCGCCGTTCTCCTCCTCTACCTTGCCCTCACCGCTTACCAACTTGGCCTGCCCGGCCTGCAGTACGATGAAGCCAAGGAAGCCGGCGCCAATGCCATGCAGATCCTCACCGGCGCCCCCGTGACGGCATTTCGCGACGCCGGCGTCACCGTCGCCGGGCGCACGCTGCCCCTCATGGTGCAAGACTACATCGGCGCCCTCAACGTCTACCTGGCGCTGCCCTTCCTGGGCCTCAGCGGCATCGGCGTGCCCAATCTGCGCCTCTTGCCCGTTCTCACCGGCCTGCTGGCCCTGCTGCTCCTCGAACGCGCCGTTTCCGAGTGGCAACGCCGGAGTAACGACCGCCGCATCCCGCCTCCCGCGCCCCGCGCCCACCGCCATACGCCGATCTCGCTTTCCGGTCTGCTGGCCGTCACTCTCCTGGCCGTCTCGCCCAGCTACGTCTTCTGGGCACGCCAGGGCATCTTTGTCACCAACTTGATGTTGCCCTTTGTCTTTCTGTGCCTCTGGCAAGGGCTCTCCTGGCTGCGCACGGGACGCGCCACGGCCTTGATTGTGGCCGCGCTGGCCGGTGGGCTGGCGCTCTATGCCAAACTGCTCGCCGTCTGGGTGATCGCCCCCTTCGTCGTGCTCGCCGGCGGCTGGTGGCTGATCCAGCGTGTGCGCCACCCCGATCGTGTGCCGCGCTTGACGCTGCCGGGCGCACTGGGCGCCGTGCTCGCCTTTGCCCTGCCCTTAGCGCCGCTCGTCCTCTTCAACCTGCAAACCGGCGGCACCCTGGCCAGCATCGGCGGCAACCTGCAGCACAGCTACTATGGCGTCAACAATGCGGACGTGCTCGCCAACCTGCCCGTACGCTTGGGGCAGGTACTCCAGGTCCTGCGCGGTGACCAGTTCTGGTACCTCGGCGGCGTCTTCGCCAATCCGCTGGCGCCGTGGTTGGCCGCCGCCTCACTGGCGGCCGGCCTGTGGCACGCCTGGCGCCACACGCTGCCCCCACTCTTGCTGGTGGCCGGCGCCGTGGGGTGCAGCCTCTTCACTGTCAGCGATCTCTTTGTCACCCATTATGTCCTGATCCAACCGCTCGTCGTCGCTGCCGTGGCGATTGCCCTCGGCGCCTGGCTCGAACCGCCCCACGCCGCGCCGGCCGGCCGGTTGCTCGGGGCCAACGCCCCCAATCCAGCCATCTTCCGCTTCCCCAACTTCCCGCGCGATGCGGTGGCAATCGTCGTCGGCCTCTGGCTCGCCGTCGATCTCTCGGCCAGCGCCGGCTACCATGCCACGCTATCCGCCACCGGCGGCCTGGCCGCCCATTCGGATGCCAGCTACCACCTGGCCTACCACCTACAGACCCACGGCATGGGCGCCCCCATTGCGCTGGACTGGGGCATCGACGCCCCCGTCCGCTATCTGACCGAAGGCGCCGTGACCCCCATCGAGATCTTTGGCTACGCCTCGCCGGCGGCCCCCGACGACGGCTTCGCCAACCGCCTGGCGCCCTTTCTGGATAACCCCGACAACCGCTACGTGCTGCATGCGCCCAGCGCCACCGTCTTCGCCGGCCGCCGCGAGGCCTTTCAGACTGCCGTCGCCGCCCGCCACACCACCGCCGTCGTGGAGCAGCAATTCACCCAGCGCGACGGCACCCCCCTGTATGAAATCTGGCGCGTCGAATGAGACGCGCCACGGCGGTCAACCGCCGTAGGCGCACCACCCACTGACAACGCTTGCGTGCACCCGCGCGCCCTCCCCAGGTTGACAAACCCCGCCAAACGGAGTATCCAATAGGTATGCAACAACTATCGATTGAGGCTGGCCGGCGAACCGGCTCGCCGTTCGCCGCCGGCCCTTATCAACTCACCCCCGAAACGATCGTGCTCAGCCTCCGCTGGGGGAACGCCGGTCTTGTCTGGAACTGGCCCGTGGCGCTGCACATCAGCCACGCCGGCGGCGCCCAGCGCGTGGCCATCGTCGACCGTACGCGCCTGGCGCTGTGGGCGCTCTGGTTGCTCACCGCGCTGGCCGGATTGACCATCGTGTTCGCCCGCTTAAAACCAAGGAGACGCAAAAATGAGTGATACCCAGGATGGCTTGATCGCCATGGTCGTCAAAAATAGCGAACAGGCCGCCGATCTCATCGGCCGCCTCTTTAGCGTGGCCGAACCCGGCGCCGTCTTCAGCGCACCGCTCACGACCGGCGAGCGCACGATCATCGTCGCCTCCGAGTTGGTCATCACCATGGGCGTCGGCTTCGGCTCCGGCAGTGGTCCCGCTGACAACAACACCGGCCCCAGCACGGGCGGCGGCGGCGGCGGCGGCGGTTATTCGTTTGGCCGGCCGGTGGCCGCCATCATCATCGAACCGCAAGGCGTGCGCGTCGAGCCGATAGTCGACCCCACCAAGATCGCCATTGCCATGTTCACGGCCCTCGGCGCCATGTTCTTCGCCTGGGGGTCTATGCGCAAACTCGCCGGCGGCCGCTAGCCCATGACTGACGACCAGGCCGGCCTCGGCTTTGCCTTTCTCCCCCATGCGCACGGCGATGCGCTGGGCTATGCCGGTGTCGACATCTTCCTCGTCGACCCCGAGGAAGCTTCCGGCTTTGCCCCAGCTAAGGTGATTGTTCATGCGGTGGATGCCATGGGCGATGTGGGCGCCATCGCCGTAGCCCTGCCCTGGCATGACGAGCCGTTGCTGCACGTCGCGCCCGGCCCCATCACCGTCCAAAGCCATGACGGCGATGAATTGGCAATCTATTGCTTCGGCGGCCAATTGGCGTGTCGCAATGATGGCGCGCGCATGATCTGTCACCTGGCCTCGGCCGCGCCAATTTTCAACCTGAGCGAAGAAGGCTTCGACAGTGACGCCAACGCCTTGTTAAGCGTCGTCGATAACCTGGAAGGCGAATTTGCCGAACAACGCGCCCGCTACACCGATGCCGAGGAAATCGTCTTCGCCCAGGGCCTGGCCGCTGCCGACCCACGCCAGCTCTACGCCGTGGGCATGACGCTGGCGCACCACACCTTCAAAACGCTGCCGGAGATCCTCCGCACCGAATCCTACTGGGATCAATACAGCGTCCTTGCCCGTGCCCTCCAGGAGGCGGAAACCAACGACTGGTGGCCGCCTGTGCCAACCCTGGACGCCGTGCTGGGCACCCCATCCCGCGACAACCTACCTGGAGAGCCGCCATGACCGCCACCTTGCCGACCTTTGCCGACGTTCTGCTTGCCCGCCGCACCATAGCCCCCTACCTGGCGCCGACGCCGCTCTACCACTATCCGCTGCTCGACCAACTGCTGGGCGCCAAGATCTACGTCAAGCACGAGAACTACCAGCCGATTGGCGCCTTTAAGGTGCGCGGCGGCATCAATTTCATGGCCCATTTGCCCGCCGCCGAACGCGCACGCGGCGTCGTCACCGCCTCCACCGGCAACCACGGCCAGTCGATCGCCTATGCCGCCCACCTCTTTGGCGTGCGCGCCGTGATCGTCGTGCCGGAAGGCGCCAACCGCGTCAAGGTGGACGCCATGCGCGCCTACGGCGCCGAGGTCATCTTTTACGGGGCGGACTTCGAGGCCAGCAAACGTCACTGTCTCACATTGGAACAGGAGCAAGGGCTGCGCTTTGTCTCTTCCGGCGACGAGCCTCTCTTGGTGGCCGGCGTCGCCACCCACACGCTGGAGATCCTGGAGACGCTGCCCGAAGTCGACGTCATCATCGTGCCCGTCGGCGGCGGCAGCGGCGCCGCCGGCGCCGCCTTGGTGGCCAAGACCCTCAAGCCTGCAACCCAGGTCATCGGCGTGCAGGCCAGCGGCGCGCCGACGGCCTATCTCACCTGGCAGGCGCATGCACGGCGCACGGCGCCCATCCAGACCTTCGCCGGCGGCTTAGCCACCGGCGAACCCTTCATGATGCCGCAGCAGATCCTCTGGCAGCACCTGGACGACTTTGTGCTGGTCGACGACCTCGAGCTGATGCAAGGCGTGCGCCTCTTTCTCGAAAAAGCCAAGACCCTGGCCGAACCAGCCGGCGCCGCGCCGCTCGCCGCCGCCCTCCGTCTGCGCGAGCAAATACGCGGCAAACACGTCGCCCTCATCCTCAGCGGCGGCAACATCGCTCCGGAGGAATTGACGCTCTGCCTGGAACGCACCCAGATAACCGAGGAATAGGCGCAGGCGTTGTATATTCCAAGCGTGCGCCTGGTAGAATGAAGGCAAGAGGAAGGAGAAGCTGATTACACGCGTCACCCATCCCGCCCCCGACTTGATCTGATTTCTATTCTGCTCCAGCCATGGTCAGGATGGCGGGACGATTCTCCCGCTACCGACAGGCACGCCACACTATCTTCCCCTGGTTGCCAGCCCGCCTGATTACGCCGCCGAAGTCCTGATCCCGGCCGGCGAGTTCCAAATGGGTTGCGACCCCAGTGGCGATTTGTGCCCGCCTGAAGTTCCGCTGCTACGGCGCGCCGGCTGCTCGCTCTACCGGCAACCACCAGCAGTCACCGCCAAACGCACATGCAGGCGCAGTCCAGGAGTTCAAGAGCAAGAAGTCCGCCGACGAATTCGGCTTATCCTATCGGGCATGGTGTGAGGCAAGATAAGCAAGCACCTGGTTCACCAACTGCTCCACTGATTCTTCTGTATTGAGTGAGAGATGCTGCATCTCTAGTGGCTCGAAGGCATCCTTGATGCGCCAGTATTTTTCGCTTGTACGCCCGGCGGCGAGATTCTTTGCGTTCTGAAGATCGGCCTCCAGCCGCTGCTCGACGACTGCGTCAGGCGCCCAACAGTGGATTACCTGCAGTGGATGGCCGGCACGTCGCGCCAGCGACACGACCTCTTCGACCTGGACGCGCCGGGAAAACGGGCGGCCATCCAAAATGAGCACACGCTGCGGATCCCGGCCCAGAATATACTCGGCAACGCGATAGGTGACCTGCGACGCCAACTCATTCTGCGCCGACGAATAGTCCAGGTCATGCGCCGGGAAAATGGCGTCGCGAATCGTGTCGCGGTTCAACACGTCGGCGTGCATGACCGACGCCAGCGCATTCGCCAAGGAACTCTTCCCAGTGCCTGGGAGCCCTGTCAGCAGGATCAGCATGGGAAAACGTCACAGCGCACGTTGCGCCGAGCCCAAAAGCTGCATCTTCTCGATGACCACTTGTACGACGACATCCCGCGCTTGCTGGAAGACTTTGCGCGGGTCAGAGGGCCCGGACCCCGTGGCATAGGCAGCGTACAGCGTCGTAGTGACTGCCTTGCGGATGGCCGTGTCGATGTTGACTTTGGCGGCGCCGGCCCGGATCGCCTGGCGCATCGCCGGATCCGGAATGCTCGTGCCGCCATGCAGTACGATCGGCACGGGGGAGACGGCCGCGCACGCATCCACGAGCGCCAAGTCGATAGCGGCCTCCCCTGTCACACGACCCGGCGTATTGCCGAACGAAATCGCCAGATAGTCGATGCCGGTCGCCTCCACGTATGGCCGGACGGCTTCCGGCCTTGTGCGCGTCTCTACCTCATCACCTGTCTCCTCATCCCAGGTTTCGCCTACCTGTGCCTCGACCCCCACACTGCGTGCATGTGCGTAGGCGACCACCTCGCGCACGCGGTCGATATTTTCCTCCAGCCGCCAGCGCGAGGCGTCGATCATCACCGAGTCAAACCCAATCTCGATACAGGAGCGGACGGCTGCAAAGTCGGCGCCGTGGTCCAGGTGAAAATAGAGCGGTGTCTGTGCAACGCCGCGCGCACCCTGAATCAAGCCGGCCAAATAGGGCAGACCGACGTGGCGCAGCGTGCCCATCGAAACGCCCACGATGAGCGGCGACCTTGCCGCGTTGGCAGCCGTGATAATGGCCTGCAGCGTTTCCAGATTGCTCATGTTAAACTGCCCGAGCGCCCAGCCATCTAGACGGGCCGCCTGGATCATCGCGACAATATTCATCCCTGGTCACCTTTCAAACCGTCAATCGCCAGGAGCGCGCCGCCGGTCAGAACTGACCAGTCGCCAAGCGCCGCCCGGCGCAAAACTAGAGGACTGATTTCCGGATAGACCAACGGCTCAAGCAGCCGCCGCAAGTGGTTCAAATCGGGAAAGTGGTCGCTGACCGCCCCACCGCCGAGAACCACGCACTCAATGTCCAACAGGTTGTAGGCCCCGCTCAGCGCAAAGGCCAGGCGCATCAGCGCCTCTTCGACCACGGCGCACGCCCAGGGTTCGTTGGCACGATGGGCTGCCACCACTTGAGCACCCCGCAAAGGTTGCCCAGTCGCCTCCCCGCCTAAGCGAGCCAACCCCTGTCCCGAGGCAAATTGGCACAGACAGCCGGCGCCGCCACAGTAACAGGGCGCGCCGCCCATCACCACTTTGAGGTGCCCAAAGACGTTGGCGGCGCCGTGCATGCCGTGCCACACACGACGGTCGAGCACAAAAGCATGGCCGATGCCGGTGCCCAACACCACGTAGAGAAAGTGCGCCATGTCGGCGCCACTGCCCAGCCGCGCCTCAGCCAGCGCACCACACATGGCGTCTCCATCGACAAACACCGGAAGCCCCCAACGCGCCTCCAGCAGCGCTTTCAGCGGCAGATCGCGCCAGCCCACATTCTCACCGACTTTGATATAACCTGTGCGGTGGTCCACTACCGCCGCCACTGCGATGCCGACGGCGTCCACAACTTCGCCAGCCCCTTGCATGATCTGCTCCACATGCGCCGCAAAGGCGTCGAGCGGCACCGGAACCCCCAATTCGCGACACGGCACGGCGACGACCGGTCCCCTGGCCCCATCTGAATGAAAGACCGCAGCCCGGATGTTGGTTCCCCCAATGTCCACACCGACAACAGCCATCCTCACCCCTCCCGCAAGCCGGTGAGGGCAATGCCGCGCACGAAGTTGCGCTGTAACGCAAGGAAGAGCAAAACCAGGGGCAGCGCACCAAAGACGGCGACGGCCATGATGCGGTTATAGGAGACCGTCAGTTCGTTGGCAAAGAGGGCCATGCCCAGCGGCAGCGTGCGCATGCTATCTTGGTTGACGACGAGCAGTGGCCACAGATAGCTATTCCAGACATAGACAAAGGTAAAGATCGCGACTGCACTCAGCGCCGGCGTGCTCAACGGCCAGATCACGCGGGTCAGAATCTGGATCTCGCTGCCGCCGTCGATCCGCGCGCTTTCGATGAAGTCACTGGGAATCCCCAGCAGATACTGACGCATGATGAAAATGCCGATGGCCGTCAACCCGGTTGGCAGAATCAGCCCTGGGTAGGTGTTGTCCCACCCCCACAGATGGATCTGCAGGTAAAGCGGCACCGCAATTACCTCAAAGGGAATCATCAACGTCGAGAGCACGATGATAAACATCACATCTTGTCCACGATAGCGAAAGTGCGCAAAACTGTATCCTGCCGCCGAGCAGAGCACGACCGAAATCACCATGCTGACCGTCGACTGGACGATCGAGTTCAACAGGTAGAGACCAAAGGGTCGCGCCGTGAGGGCCGTCACATAGTTCTCCCAATGCAGGCCGTCGGGCAGCCATTCGATGGGATAAGTAAAAACGTGCTCCGGCGTCTTGAAGGAGGTGCTGACCATCCACACCACCGGGATCAACGTGAGCACGGTCGCCAGCACCAGAACACCGTAGACGACCACCGCCCCCAACACGTTTTTAGTCATTGCGGTTTCCCTGCATGATACGCAGTTGAACCAAGCTAAAGGCAAGGATCAGCAAAAAGTAGACGACAGACATGGCCGTGGCGCCGCCCATATCCAGAAAGGCGAAAGCGGTCTTGTAGATCAGGAGCGGCACGATCTCGGTGGCGTTGCCAGGTCCCCCTTTTGTCATCACGTACTGGAGGGCGAAGGTGCGAAAGCCGTTGATGATGGAGAGCACAACCACCAGGACGATGGTGGGCCACATCAGCGGCAGGATGACATGGCGCAGGCGCTGCCAGGCGTTGGCGCCGTCCAGGGCGGCGGCTTCCTGATAGACGATCGGCACTGCCTGCAAGCCGGCGAGAAACAGGATCATGTAATAGCTGGTGGCATGCCACCAACTGGTGATAATGAGGGCGAGGTTGGCATAGCGGGCATCGGTTAGCCACGCAATGGGTGCGACACCGAACGGCAATAGGATGGCGTTGACAACCCCGCGCAGGTTGAAGAGCAGTTTCCAGACCAGCGTCACGCTCAGCAGCGGCAGGATCGTGGGAATGAAAAGCAGGGTGCGCCAACCGCCCGCAAAGACGCGCACTTTGGTGAGCAAGAGGGCGACACCGAAGGAGAAAAACCACACCGGGATCACGGTTCCAAATACGTAGATCAGGGTGATACCCAGCGAATGCAGAAAATTCTCTTCGGAGAGTAGGGCCACATAGTTTGCAAAGCCCACAAACTCCGGCGGACTCATCAGATCGTAGCGGGTAAAGCTGAGCAAGAGCGCCTGCAACATCGGGAAGATGCTGAAAACCAACAGGTAGAGGACGGCCGGCAGGGCAAATACAAAGCCCCACAGCGCAATGCGCGTCTGGTAACGCAGGTGAAATCGCCGGTGTGCATTCATATCAAATAGAGGAAAGGACGTGGGAAGCTCCACATGCAGAGCTTCCCACGTACGTCTGATTCGTTACCTGGACAACCGGCTATTGGCCGCGCGCCTTGTTGATTTCCTCGGCTGCCTTGTCGAGAGCCGCCTGCACGTTGCCATCCTGGGCAAAGGTTTCAATGGCGTTCTTGATCGCTTCGCCCTCTTCCGTAAAGGTTTCCGACCGCCATACAAAGGCGCCGTTCTTGTAGTCCTGCTGCATGATGTCGATGCCTGTGGTCGCCTTGGCCTCCGGCGTGTCCATCCAGCCGACGCGGCCGTTGATGTAACCGGCCTGCTTCAGCATGTCACCGGGGTCGGAGGTCAGGTAGTTCAAGAATTTCCAGGCCTCGCTGGCGTTCTTGGAGTTAGCACTGACCGCCAACGCATAGGTGTGGATGAACGATTTTGGGTTGGTGGGATCGAGCTGCGGGTGTGGACAGACAAAGTAGTTTTCATAAACCTTGGGTGCGTTGTCGCGCCAGGCTGCCGGCGCCCAGGGTCCGCCGATCACCATCGACTGCCGGCCGTCCATAAAGTCCTGGAAGGCGTAGACGGGGTTCGGGGAGGCAAGCGCCGGACCGCCCATCCCATCCTTGATCAGATTGTACCAAGTCTCTTCAAACATCTGGACGCACTGCGGCGAATTGATGGCCGCCTTGCCGTCAGCTCCGATCACCTCACAACCATACTGGCGTGATCCACTCCAGAACTCTTGTGCGTACCAGAAAAGATCCAGTCCCCAGACCCAGTTGAACCCCATGCGCTCGACATTGCCGCTGGCGTCGCGCTTCTCTAGCTTCTTTGCCAGATCGAAGAAGTCGGTCCAGGTCTTGGGACAAATGTTCGGGTCGCTGGGATCCAGGCCGATTTCCTTGAAGTGTTCGCCGTTGCCAAAGATAACGAAGGTGTTGAATTCGGCCGGGACGCCGTAGACATTGCCGTCAAAGGTCATGCCGTCCAGCGCTGGCTTCTCGAAAAGGTCAAGCACCCCTTGTTGGTCAGCCACGCCAAATGCGGCCGGGTCCACCGGCGCTAGCAGCCCCTTGGCATTGTACTTGGGAAATAGGTAGTCAAGGAGGTTGATGATGTCCGGCGGATCGCCGGCTGCAATCGCCGCCAGAAGCTTCACCTCATAGTCGCCGTGGGGATATTCTACCAACTCGATCTCCACGTTGGGGTTCATCTTCTCGTATTCGGCGATCTTGCCACGCATCCAGTCCGTGGCCACCGTGTAGGTATGGTGCCAGAAGGTAATCTTGGTCTTTTCACCCGCTGGCGCCGCCTGCTGTTCGCCCGCCGGCGCTTGCGCAACGGGCACACATCCACTCAGGACAAGCGTAAGCGCCAGCAAAATGCCGACGGCAATTGCAAATCGCTTTCGGTCTAGCATGGTAATCTCCTTAGTGTACGGTACAAGGTTCATACGGTCTTCGGACTTGTTGGGGCCAAACAATGCAGACAGAATCGATGGGGTTGATCACCTCGCCTTCTGGATGGCTTTGCGCCAGCGCAACACGTATGCGCGCGGGAACGCAATCACATACGCAAAATCCAGACACACCCTCTCCCCCCGTGACCGCCCGGATCTTGACGCCAGCCGAATATAATCTTATTATCTTATTACTACAAGTTGCGTTCCCATTATAGGGAACTTCGGTCAGGACGTCAAGTCCCTTTTTTATGATCGGGGATCTACAATGTGACGGCAGGGCGGGACAGGGCGGATTCGAAGAATTGTGGGGCGGAGGCATGCAGACAAACAATGGCTGAGCAGTTGCCAACCAAGATCGACTACGGCAGTTTCGTGCCGTACTATATCCAACTCAAGGAACAACTCAAGGGGCAAATTGACTTGGGCCACTATGGGCCAGGCGATCTATTGCCCAGCGAATCCGACTTCTGCCGCACGCTCGCGGTGAGCCGTACGGTGGTGCGCCAGGCACTGCAGGCGCTGGAATATGATGGGCTGATCTACCGCCGCCGTGGTAAGGGCAGCTTCGTGGCCGAGCCGAAAGTGCATGAACGCATGGCACAAAGGTTGACCGGGTTCTACCAGGACATGGTTGAGCAGGGGCATACCGTGATGAACCGCGTGCTGCGCCAGGAACGGCTGCCAGCCGGCGCCGACGCCGGCAAATACCTGGAGCTTGATGTGAACACGCAGGTCATCCTGTGCGAACGCGTGCGTATGGTCGATGGCAAACCGGTCAACTTCTCAGTCAGTTACGTACCCTATGCGGCTTGCCCAGCCCTGCTGGTGGAAGACCTCAGGGAGCAGTCGCTGTACGCCTTTATCGAACAGGCATGCGGCCAGCGCATTGTGCGCGGCCGGCGCACGATCGAGACCAATCTTCCCACGCGGCAGATCGCCGATCTGCTCGAAATGGATGGACACATGCCGGTGTTCAAGATCACGAGTACCTGCTATTTTGCCAACGGCGCCCCGATTGAGCACTCGCGCGGATATCATCGCGGCGACCGTTCGCTCTTTGAGGTCGAGTTGCTGCGTGAAGCTGAAACGTCTGTTGGAGAGCGAAGCGTCAACCGTCGCCAGGACCTGCCGAAGAGTTACACGTTGATCCGGTAAGCGGCATGCACCGCCAGCGGCGCCGACACCTTCCAAGACTTCGACATCGCCGCCGAGATTGCCGCCAAGGCGCAGACCATTTGTTTCGATTGAATTATGCGATTTGTAAATACTCACGGTTCGGTCAAAAGAGGGCATGCGTGCCTACGGCGCCGACGTTGTCTTTTACGGGGCGGACTTCGAGACCAGCCAACGTCACTGTCTCACATTGGAACAGGAGCAAGGGCTGCGCTTTGTCTCTTCCGGCGACGAGCCCCTCTTGGTGGCCAAAACCCTCAAGCCTTCAACCCAGGTCATCGGCGTGCAGGCCAGCGGCGCGCCGACGACCTATCTCACCTGGCAAGCGCATGCACGGCGCACGGCGCCCATCCAGACCTTCGCCGGCGGCTTAGCCACCGGCAAACCCTTCATGATGCCGCAGCAGATCCTCTGGCAACACCTGGACGACTTTGTGCTGGTCGACGACCTCGAGCTGATGCAAGGCGTGCGCCTCTTTCTCGAAAAAGCCAAGACCCTGGCCGAACCAGCCGGCGCCGCGCCGCTCGCCGCCGCCCTGCGCCTGCGTGAGCGCCTGCGCGGCAAACACGTCGCCCTCATCCTCAGCGGCGGCAACATCGCCCCGGAGGAATTGACGCTCTGCCTGGAACGCACAAGGCAGTAGGGGAATGTGGGACGCACCCTGTGCAACCCAGCGGACGCCTCCCTACGCGCCCCACACGGTGATCGAAGTAGGATATTCAACTATGCTTTCTATTCTTCCGACACCTGCATCGTTCCTGCCAACCCAAGTTCCTCCAGGATTTGGCGGAGTTCCAGGCCCAGGCCGGCGGCATTGGCAGCGCTGACCGTTGCGCTGAATTGAACCCGGATTTGCAATTCCTCGCCACCGCGCAGCTTCGGAATCAAGCGCGTGCCGACGCGGTTCCACGAATCTGCAGGCACATTCCCTGAGATCCGTAGCGTGCGTGTTGTTGAATCAGGGAGTGGCGGCGGTGGTGGGGGTGGCAGTGGTGGGGGTGTCGGCCCTGGAACTGGCGAGAGCGGCGGCAGCGGCGGCGTCTTGAGCGCTTGGGCCTTGTCCTTTCTCAGCAAGAATACCCCTGCATCAAAGGATATCTCCTCAACCGGCAATGGCTCGCGGAACCAGACGTAGTCATAACTGCCGTCCGGTTGCGGGTTCGCGGCCAAACCGAAATCCCCCCGCTCGACAAACTCCACGACCTTGCTGCGGATCGTCGCATCCGGATCGATGAGCCGGGTCAGGGCGCCACTGACAAAGGCCTGGCGCAGGCTGCTCAACGGCCAGGCGCCGGGTTTGAGCAGCGCCGGCGGCCAGTTGCGATCGATGTAGCCGGCGCCGACCGACTCGTTGAGCAGCGAATTTGACTTGAGCGCCGCAATCACGCGCCCGCTTAACGTCTCGCCGGCGGCGGCATGCCCGCTGCCCAGATCGATTTCGCGTATTCCACCCGGCTCGGTGGGGTCAAAGAGCGCCAGATAACGGTAGCTGGCCCACACCTCGGCCTCGGCCTCCTTGCGCTCATCCACCACGGATTGGTGAACGTCCTCGATCTCCGCCGGTTTCAGATCGCCGCCCAGGGTGCCCTCGTCGATCTCTTTCTTCACCCGCTGCCAAGCCAGCAGATCCTGTACTTCCTGGCGCAGCTTGCTGCCCGGTTGCTTGATACACCAGACGAGCGCACCTGGATACAGGCGCGCCAACGTGCCACGCTGGCGTGTCCAGTCGCCCAGCAGGGTCTTTGGCCCTCAGCTACTTCAGAGCGTGGGGTGACTGCCTTGTACCAGGGTTGAGACATAGACTTGGTTTCCTGTTCCGGTTACAATAGGAGGCCAGTATACATGCGACCACATGCGCCAGATACGCCGCCACAATTTGCTTGCTCCTATCATGGCCTATCGCTATCAAGTGGACGGATCAACGGTAATCCTGCAATTCGGGAAAACTCGCGTGCATTCATTGTGATCACCCCGTAGCCGATACTGACAGCCGTAGCGGCAATCAGCAGATCATGCGCGCCGATCAGGGTTCCTTGCGACGCAAGATCGGCCCAAAGCCTGGCGTGGACACGGGCCGCGTCCAAGTCAAACGGCGTCACGAGTAGCAGGCTGAGTATATGGTCAACGAATTGTTGTCTTTTCTGTGCACGCCCTTGATCAGCGGCACGATAGACGCCGTGCAGGAGCTCGCTGGCCGTAATCGCGGCAATTGCCAACGGCTGCTGTTCCAGATCCCCGGTCAGCATGGCTTCGAGGGAGATGCTACCGCGTTCGGCCGCAATCAGGACGCTGCTGTCGATCAGGAATCCCATACACTCTCCGGCAGCGGGGGCACACTGGACTGCAGGGCGCTGATCTCCTCTTCCCAAGCGATGGCGTCGATGGGGTCAAGCCGCGGGCGTTGATTCCAGCGGCGCGCCAGTTCCGCGCCAGTCAGGTTCGGTTGGGGGGCGGATAATTGCGCAACGACTGCACCGCCGCGGGTCAAAAGATAGGTCTGGCCCTGGTAAACCACCCGGTTGATCACATCCGAAAAATTGCGGGCGGCTTCCGTCACCGAGATGACTTGTTGCGCCATGGTCTGGCTCCTTTCACAGCGGGCTGCGCAGGCAGAACAAAAGCGAAACGCAACGCACAAGAGTTATGATAATCAGATTTTCCGATTTCGTCAACATGCGGCAGCCAGGACTGCCACTCGCCACCAGGCCAATCGAGATGATCTTCGCCGTCCCTTCGCGCAGCACGACGATATCGCCCTGCTGCATCTCGCTGGCCAACAACCGCACCGACGCGCCGTCGAACTCGTCATCGCTGCGTCCCGGCTACCACGGACCGGCATCCCCCGGCCCCACCAGCGCCACGTGATACGCCAGCAGCAGATCGGCGTAACTGCGCCGGCCGGGACCGCCAGACAGTTGCCAAACCCGGCGGCTGCTATCCATGTTGCTCCGGCTGCCATACGGTGGGAGGCCATGAATCCACAGTAGCACCCATAGCGCTCACCACGGAGCCAAATGCAGAGATCGGTCGTCGGAAAGAACGATTCTTGCAATAGTCGACCGCCATATCAAAGACATCATCGCAGATTCTCAAATAGCCTCGTTTGCCCTGCGGGTTCGTCGAACAACGCCATTGGTGTCAGTGCGTTCGAGCGCAGCAATTCACCGGCGCCCATAAGATGCTGCTGGAGAGCCCTGTTCACCGAATCGGCCACGGGAACCAAGTGAGACGCGCCTTCTTGCCAGATAACCAAGCGCAGGTGATCGTCCGTCAGCCACTTCGCTGCATCCAACAAATCTGAGCTATGGGTCGTGACGATCACTTGCATCTGGCGGCTGGCATGGTGAATCAAATCCAAGATGGCGTCCAAGGCACCTGGGTGAATGGTGGCTTCGGGTTCCTCCAAGACCAATACGCTTGGCGAAGGTGTTTGAAAGACAGCAAGCAACAGGCCAAGCACACGCAGGGTGCCCCCGGACAATGTCGAAGCTATAGTTCGGCAATGCCTTGATCTCGAACGAGAAATGGGCACTACGCACCTGGCCGTTAATGGCGCCTAGATGGATGCCAATGCCCAGATTCGGTGGATAGCCACTTCCCGCAGTGCGGTTGCGCACGGCCGCAATCCCGTGGCGCTCTTTGAATACGGTCGGCAAGGGAGAGCGCATCGCCTCGCTGACAAGCCTGAAGATGTCGGCGAAGTTGCTTTTGCCCGCGCCGTTTTTTCCCACCAAGAAGGTGGGATTGCCAAAGGTGGCAACTTCGTTTGGAAAACTGCGAAACCGTTTGACGATGAGCTTCGTGATGATTGGCTCCATGGTCGTCTCCTCTACTTGGGAAAGGCCAGCAACATGGCGTCCACCAACCTCTTCTCTTCGCTGGCTCTAGGATACAGCCCCGACAATGCATTCGCCAAGCGCAAGAATGCCGGCCCCCGCTCCTGCTCCGCCGCCAGCAGGGCGCGCAGCGCATTGGTGCGGCCGCTCTTTTGCAATAGCATGGACGCATGGACGCGGTCGAGCGTGGTAGAGCCGGGGGCAGCGTCCAAAGCGGCGTCGGCGTCGGTAGTGTGCCGGCGGCTACGTGGCTGTGCGGCGGGCGCCGGTGCTTCACCAAAGAGACCCAGTTGCAGGTCACGCGCCTTGAGCGGGCTGCGCTCCAGTTCGCTGGCCACCGCATCGGCCCCATCCGCACCAAAGAGTTGGCGTGCGCGTTCGTTCACTGGCAGCAGCCGCACCAC
>Ga0105047_10003306_pt1 | contig 28423 bp, 29 predicted proteins | sample MAT04_FD_78384 | JGI IMG/M metagenome (GOLD analysis project Ga0105047, IMG submission 78384) | Freshwater microbial communities from Lake Fryxell liftoff mats and glacier meltwater in Antarctica - MAT-04 (megahit assembly) | ecosystem: Environmental > Aquatic > Freshwater > Ice > Liftoff... | reverse complement strand
GCGGCCCGTTGCGGCACCTCACCGGCGAGCGACCAGTGCATTGCCAACGGCCACCAGTCACGGCTGGCCTCAGCTGTCTCGGCGACGTCGGTGACGACGGCACACAGGGAGGAGAGCTGCACAGCGAACCCGTCGGGTAGCGGTGTCGCCTCGGCGAAGCGCGACGCGGTGCCGGTGAGCTCGATGGGAGACGTCGGTTGCATCAAGGTGCGGCCTCCAGGGTGCTGGCTGGGCTGGTGGCAGCGGCATGAACTTCAGCGGCGCACTGGGCGGTGAAGTGAGCGAGCTGGCGAGCTGTCTCGTCGGCATCCCAACCAAGTTCTGCGGCCAGCAGCGCTGCCGTGGCGGGGGCGGCGGCGAGCGCAGCAGCGCGATCCGACAGGCGCGAGCGCGTGCGGCGTGTCAGCACGTCGTCGAGCGACAACGCCATCTCCTCTCGCGCCGCGTAGACAGCCTCGGCACGAATGTAGGCGAGCCCCTCGACCAGTGGATGGCCCAGCGTTGGGTCAGCAGCGACCAGTGCGCGCACGTCGTCGGCCATCGTGCCGTAGCGATGCGCAAGGTGGCCGGCGGCAGTGCCTGCGGGTTGGTCGCGATAGCCGTTCGACCCCAGGAACGCCAGTGAGCGCGTGCGGCACTTCGCCTTCACGCCGAGCTTCGCAACCACCTCGTCGATGGTGTCTTGGGCCATCTCGCGGTACGTCGTCAGCTTGCCGCCGGTGATGCTGATGACTCCGCCGCTGCTGGTGTGCAGGGCATGGTGGCGTGACAGATCCGCTGTGCGCCCGGATTCTGCGGCCTTCACCAGTGGACGCAGCCCGGCCCACACGCCCGTGATGTCCGCCGCCGTGATACCACTGGTGATGCTGGCATTGAGCGCCCGCAACACGTAGTCGATGTCGTCCTTGGTGCACTGCGGGTCGACCAGCGGACCGTCGTAGTCCGTGTCGGTGGTGCCCACATAGCAATGCTCGAAGGTGCCGTCGGCCCGGGCGCCCCATGGCACCACGAACAGGCTCCGCTTGTCCTTCGGCACCGGGATGACGACCGCGATGTCGTTGCGCACCTTTTCCCATGGCACCGTGATGTGCACGCCCTTGGCCGGCCGAATGGAATCCGGATGTGTGCCTTCATCGAGTGCACGAACATCGTCGGCCCACACGCCGGCAGCATTGACGATGATCTTGGCTCGTACCGCGAACCGTCGTCCATCGGCCTCGACGACAGCGCCCGACGCCCTGCCATCGGGCCCCTTGGTGACCTCGACGATTGAGCATCGATTGGCGACCGCTGCACCGTGAAGTGCGGCAGTGCGCGCAATGGTCAACACCAGGCGGGCATCGTCGGCAGCGGCGTCGTAGTACAGGTAGGCGGAGGCCAGCCGCTCCTTCGCCATCGTGGGCAAGTGTGCCAATGCGGCAGGGGCCTTCAGACGCTTGTGGAACTTGCCGATCCGCCACCCACCGGTGAGGTCGTACATCCACATCATCGAGCCCATGGCTCTGGCGATCTTGCTGGGGACGACGCCATTCTTGGTGAGGATGGGAATCATGAACGGCATCACGCTGACCAGGTGGGGGGCATTCCTGCGCAGGCGTTAGCGTTCGTGTAGTGCCTCGTAGACCAAGCGCGGGTCGTCCTTCAGGTAGCGAAGTCCGCCGTGCACCAACTTCGAACTCTTCGACGACGTTCCCGACGCGAAGTCGTCGCGCTCGATGAGGGCGGTTCGCAGGCCTCGCGAGGCCGCGTCGAGTGCGGCGCCGACGCCGGTGATACCGGCGCCGATGACCAAGACGTCGAACGCTTCGTGTTCCAGCCTGGCCAGCATGAGATCGCGTTGGAAGGGTGCGGCGAGCATCGCCGTCATACTACGGAGACGAAAGAGGACCATCAATACTCGGCGACACACCGGCCCAGCCAATAGAGTTCGAAGTAGCGGCACCCCGCCGACCGAAGGAGTCCCCGATGAATCTCGACGGCACAAAGACACACGAGAACTTGAAAGAGGCGTTCGCAGGCGAGAGCCAGGCAAACCGCCGCTACCTGTGGTTCGCGCAGAAGGCAGACGTGGAGGGCTACCCCGACGCAGCCATGCTGTTCCGATCGGTGGCCGACGGTGAGACCGGGCATGCGCACGGCCACCTCGACTACTTGGCACAGGTGGGCGATCCGGCAACGGGCGAACCGATCGGTGACACCGAGGACAATTTCAAGTCTGCAGTCGCCGGCGAGACCTATGAGTACACGCAGATGTACCCGGGTTTCTCCAAGACCGCCCGCGAGGAGGGTTTCACCGAGATCGCCGACTGGTTCGAAACCCTTGCCCGCGCAGAGAAGAGCCATGCAGGCCGCTTTGCGCAGGGTTTGGAAGCGCTGTAACCACCGCTGATCGTGGACATGCGGAGGGTGTGTGCCCTCCGCATGTCCACATCTGTGCTCGATCGACCTGACTGCTGAGTTCTCGCAATGACCACGATCTACGACCCGAAGCACCCGCTGTACACCGATGAAGCAGACGTCCGCACCGAGCTGACCCGCGTCTTCGACCTGTGTCACGGTTGCCGTTTGTGCTTCAAGTTCTGCACCTCGTTCCCGACGCTTTTCGAGATGATCGACCGTCACGACGACCAGGACGCCGGCCGATTGACGCCCGCCCAGCAGGACCAGGTCGTCGACGAATGCTTCCAATGCAAGCTCTGCTACGTCAACTGCCCGTACATCCCCAACCTGCACGAGTGGGCGCTCGACTTCCCGCGGCTGATGCTGCGCACCGACGCGATGCGCCACGCCAACGACCAGGTTTCGCTGCGCGATCGAGCGACCGATACGTTCATGGGCCACACCGACCTGCTGGGAAAGGCCGCAACATTGTCGGGGCCGCTGGCCAACAAGGTGCTCTCTGCCAAGCCCGGCGGTGTGGTGCGCAAAGTGGTGCAGGCCGCCACCGGCGTCTCGGCGGTGCGGCTGCTGCCGCCGTACGCCCGCCAACGGTTCAGTACCTGGTTCAAGAAGCGCCCGAAGGTGCGGATCGCGAAGCGGCAGGGCCGGGTGGCAATCTTTCCGACTTGCCTGGTCGAGTACCAGCAGCCGCAGATCGGCCACGACCTTGTGAAGGTCTACGAGCGTAACGGCATCGAGTGTTCGCTCGCCGATGGCGCCGGTTGCTGTGGTGCGCCCTGGCTGCACAGCGGCGACGTGAAGGAGTTCACCAAGGTGGCCGAGAAGAACGTTGCTGCGTTGGCGAGGCACGTCCGCAAGGGTCACGACATCGTGGTACCGCAACCCACATGTGGCTATGTCCTGAAGAAGGACTACGTCGACTACGTCGGTGGCCCCGACGCAGAGCTGGTGGCCGCCCACACCTACGACGCTGCGGAGTACCTGATCCGGGTGCACAAGGCCGAAGGAACCTCGCTGGACACCGACTTCACCGGCTTCGTTCCCAACACCGTCACGTATCACACACCGTGCCACCTCAAGGCGCAGAACATCGGACTGAAGAGTCGCGACCTGATGAAGCTGACCGGTACCAAGGTGAAGCTGGTGCAGCAGTGCAGCGGCATCGACGGCATGTGGGGTCTTCGCGCCGAGAACACCGACATCAGTATTCCGATCGCGGGCAAACTGGCCGACGAGATCCGACGCGCAGGTGGTGATGTGGTCGCGGGTGACTGCCATCTCGCCAACACGGCCATCACCGAGCAGACGGGTGAGGTGCCGCAACACCCGCTGCAGGTCATGGCCCGCGCCTACGACATCGCCGAGGAGGGAGAAGCGTGACCGGTTCGCGCAAGCTCACGCTCGACGACATCGCCGACGCCCGGGCCTATGAACGCGAGCGCGATCAGCTGCGCGGAGAGGTGCTGGCCATCAAGCAGCGCCGCCGTGTTTCGTTGGGCACGGTGGTCACGTTGATGTTCGAGAACCGCCAGACCATGCGTTACCAGATCCAGGAGATGGCTCGCGTCGAGCGCACCTTCACCGACGAAGGCATCATGGACGAGCTGGCGGTGTACAACCCGATGATCCCCGAGCCCGGCCAACTGTGTGCGACGTTGTTCATCGAGCTGACCTCCGACGAACAGTTGCGTGAGTGGTTGGGCAAGCTCGTCGGCATCGAGCATTCGGTCGTGTTCCGGCTATCGACCGGCGAGGCGGTTCGCTGCGTGGTCGACCCGCAGCACGCTGCGCAGCTCACTCGCGAGCACGTCACCGCAGCGGTTCACTACGTGACCTTCGAGTTCAGCGAAGCACAGGTGGCTGCGTTCGTCGATGGCGTCGTTCTCGCGATCGATCACCCCGAGTATCTGGAAGCGGTGGAGCTGTTGCCGTCCACCGTTGCCGAATTGCGCGCCGACCTGCTTCCCTAACCCTGGGCGCCATGCCGCCGCCGCAGGTCGAGCGCACAGAAAAGTAACAATAGGGTCTAGCGCTGCACCCGTGACTGAACATAGATTCAATGTCGCTGGCGAGGGGACCGCCTTGTCAGTCAACGACAGTGGGGGGCGTTTTCGTGTCGGCCAAAGAGATCGTGTGGCGTCAACTAGGGGCATGCAGGGGCCTGGAGCCCAGCGTCTTCTATCCGGACGACGAGGACGAAGCCCTAGAGGCAAAGGCCGTGTGCGTCGACTGCGGTGTGCGCGTTGCCTGCCTGGAGTACTCGCTGCAGGTGCGCGAGAAGGCTGGCGTCTGGGGTGGCGCTACCGAACGGGAGCGCCGGCGGATGATCCGCCAACGGCGTCGCACTGCCTAGCTGCATCACTAGCCTCAAGCGCCATGAGTCAAATCGACGATCTGGGTGGCTGGCCCGCGCTCCTGACCGAGCTCCTGGAACGGCGCGATCTGCCGGCAGCACACGCTCGGGCGGCGATGGCCACCATTTTGGCCGGCGAGGCCACGGCTGCGCAGCTGATCGGGTTCGTTGTTGCGCTGAAAGCCAAGGGTGAGTCACCGGAGGAGATCTCCGGCCTGCTCGACGCGGTGCTCGAGGCCGCCACCCTGGTGCCATTGTCCGCCGAGCTACAAGCCTCGGCAGTCGACATCGTCGGCACCGGCGGTGACCGTAGCCACAGCATCAACGTGAGCACGATGGCCGCCATCGTCACCGCCGGCGCGGGCGTGCCCGTGTGCAAACACGGCGCCCGTGCCGCCAGCTCGCAGTGCGGCACGGCCGACGTGCTGGAGGAGCTTGGCGTTGCTGTCGAGCTCTCACCGCTGGGTGTCGTGCGCTGCGTGGAAGAGGCGGGCATCGGGTTCTGTCTTGCCCCCCGGTATCACCCTGCTTTCCGTTTCGCTGCGCCCAGCCGTCGCGAGATCGGCATTCCCACCGTGTTCAACATGCTTGGGCCGATGGCCAATCCGGGGCGGGTGAAGCGCCACCTCATCGGTGTCGCCAATCCAGGTGTGGCCGAGCGGATGCTGGCGTCGCTTCGTCTTCATGGCTCGCATCGTGCATGGGTGGTGCACGGCAATGGTCTCGACGAGTTGACCACGACCGGCACCTCCACCGTTTTGGCGCTGGACGACGACACGGTGCGCAGTTTCACGGTCGACCCGGTTGCGTTGGGTCTCGCGCCAGCAATCGCTGATGAATTGGTCGGCGGCAGCCCGGCCGTCAACGCCGAAGTCGTACGTCGCGTCATGGGTGGCCAGCACGGCGCTCACCGCAACATCGTGGTGCTCAACGCCGCCGCGGCGCTGGTCGTCGCAGGCGTGGCCGACTCCATCGAAGCTGGTCTGGTGGTGGCACGCGATGCCATCGACAGTGGTGCCGCCGCCGCAACATTGGCCCGCTTCATCGAGGTCTCGCAGCAGGCTGTCGAGGAGTTCGGTCACTGATGATCGTGCGAGTGCCGGCCTCGTCGGCGAACTTGGGTCCGGGGTTCGACGCCTTGGGCATGGCGCTGTCGCTCCACGCCGAGGTCGGAGTCGGTGAGCCGTCGCCCGGCACGTCCGTCGCCGACGAGCATCACCCAGCCACCATCGCCTTTCGAGCTCATGGCGGCGAAGGGCTGTTGTGGGTTCGGTCCCCCATCCCGGTCGGTCGCGGAATGGGCTTCAGCGGGGCAGTGCGCGTCGGCGGGCTGGTCGCGGCTCACGCGCAACGTCACGGCCACGATCACGATGCGTTACAGGCCGCCCTGCCGGAACTACTGCGTGTGGCAACGGAACTGGAAGGCCACGCCGACAATGTCGCGGCCTCGCTCCATGGCGGCATCGTTGCGACTGCTGGTGGGCGCGCCGTTCGGGTTCCGCTGTCGTTCGATCCGGCGATGGTGATGTGGGTGCCCTCCTTCGCCACGTCCACCGATGAGTCACGCGGCAAGCTGGAGTCGCACGTCGCTCTGGCCGACGTCGTGTTCAACATCGGCCACACCGCCCTGCTGGTTGCGGCCCTGGCGGCCGGCGATGTCGACGTGTTGCGCGTCGCAACTCGAGACCGCATCCATCAAGACCTCCGGCTGGCGAGCGCCGTGCCATCAAAGGTGGCGCTGGAGACCGCGTTGGCCGCGGGGGCCTGGGCTGCATGGCTGAGTGGGTCTGGCCCGACCGTTGCGGCGATGTGCGCCGTTGACGAGGCCGAAGCCCTGGCCGCGGCGCTGCCCGACGATGGCCACACCAAGGTTCTTCGCATCGATCACGCAGGCGCTGTCATCGAAGCTGGGTGACCTCTCGAGCCGACCCGGCGAGCCAACGAGGTCTTCGTCGTCAGAGTGCGATGACGAGCGCAACGATGATCGACGCTCCGACGACGACCAGCCACTTCGCTCGCCGGCGACCGGGGTGCCTGGGTGGTTCGAAGGCAGCACGCAGGGGTTTGTGCCACGGCACGGACGGAGCCCGTTTCTGTGCCGTGACACAGAACGATTGCTCGCTCGTCATCAACAGTCTCGCTTTGGGACAGCTACGCCACGCTGGTGAGGCGGGTGACTTCTCGCACTGGCGTGGTCGGCCATGTCCACTCGCCGCTGCACCACAGCAGGCGAGCGTGAAAGCTGGCTCGGTCGATGGCGCGGGCGAGGCACAAGACTTCGTCGGCAGCGTTGCGAGGCAGCGGCAATGGGAACAGGGGCGATTCGGGTGGAGCCAGCTCGAGCCCGGTGGCGAGTTGGTCGATCTGGCGGGCGCTCTGCAGCAGGCCATCGCGAATGTGCAGGACCGTGTCGTGTAGCTGGACGCCAACGTCACCAGCTGCTCGTAATTGATCGAAGAGCCGCTGGCGAGTGATGGCCATTGCGAATGCGTTCGCGCGGTCGCGCATCGTCGCCGCTTCCTCGTAGCGGCGCTCTCCTGCGAGCGCCGCAACCTTTGCCCACAACGGATCCAACACCAACTGCGGCGAAGTCGAGAACGATGCCATCACTTGAGTGACGATCCGCCAGTAGGTGGCCTCGTCGGCGCTGCCGCTGCACGGACACATCGCGACGCCGAGCCGGGCACCGGTGCATGGAGTGGCGTCGGCTGCCGGCGTGAAGTTGCGCCCGATGCGCGTCGTGCATCGCCGAATCGGCAACGCTGATTGCACGGCCTCGATGACGGTCGACGCAGTGGCCCGTGAGGTCAGCGGTCCGATGTGCACACCGGTTGCTGCCGGCTCGTTGGTGACAACCAGTCGTGGCCAGGCCTCGTCTGTGGTGAGGCGCACGTAGCAGTACCTCTGCCAGGTGGTACCGACGCGGTTGTAGCGCGGGTTCAGCCGGTGCAGATACCGAAGCTCCAAGACCTCGGCACTGACCGGGTCGGAGGTGGCCGTGTGAGCGAGGCGCTGTGTCTCACGCAGCATGGGGCCGATCTTGCGGCGGTCGTCGCTGCCGAAGTAGCTGCGCACTCGCTGACGCAGATTGGTGGCCTTGCCGACATACAGCACTTCGTCGTTCGCGCCGAGGAAGCGGTACACGCCGGGGGAGCGCGGCAGATGATGAGTGAGCTTCAGCTTGCCCGACTGCGGGTGCCCGCCCATCTTCGGCAACATCACCAGATCGTCCAAGCCCAACACTCCGAGCCCGGCTGCCCGTTCCAGCAACAGGTGCAACAGGTCGGTGGTCGCGAGGGCGTCGTCGAGGGCTCGGTGGCTGGGCCGGTGGTCCAACCGAAACCGACTGGCCAGCGTGCCGAGCTTGCAATCGGGTACTTCGTCGCGAACGAGACGGCGAGCGAGGGGGAGGGTATCGATGACGGTGTTGCGCAATGCGGGCCGGTCGCTGCGCAGGAGCGCGGCGTTGATGAAGCCCATGTCGAAGCTGACGTTGTGGCCCACGATCACCGAGTCGCCGATGAACTCCTGCAGTGTTGGCAGCACCGTCTCCACCCGCGGCGCCTTGGCGACCATCGAGTGCGTGATGCCGGTGAGGACGGTGATGCTGGGAGCAATCGCGCGGCCCTGGTTGATGAGCGTGGCCATCGTTCCCAGGCACTCTCCACGCCGGACCTTGACGACGCCGATCTCGGTGATCATGTCGCCACCGCGGTCGCTGCCGGTGGTCTCGATGTCGAGTACGCAGAACGTCACATCGGAAAGTGGCGTTCCAAGGTCATCGAAGGAGCGCTGCACAGGTGGCCAGTTGACCACGAACGTCCGTTCGCTGTCAAGAACGGGTGTTCGACCTGGTCGAGTCGCGGCGCTTCGGTAGCCTGGCCACATGCTTTCTGCCGCCAGCCCCGATGTCGGCCGCGGGCCATCGGCGCCCAGGCTCAGTGATCGGTCGGTGCAATCCGCGCTCGAGTTCGCCGTCGGCATCGCCGCTGCCGGCTCCAAGCTTCGGCCACCGCTTCCATTTCCCACGGGGCTCAAGCCGTACCTTCGCTTCCACCGCCTGCCGCCCACCGCACTGGCCAAGGTGCGCGAAGCGGTGGAGGCCGACGATGTCTTTCTCGGCCGGCTGGGCATGGTGGCCACGAACGAGCTCCTCGACGAGATCGGCATGCTCTGGCTGACCCGCCCCGATGGCTGGCAGGTAGCTGCGGCAGCGGTTGCCGCCAAGGCGGACGATGCACCTGGGGACGACGCGGCCGAACTGCGTCGGGAGCAGCGCCGCCGTGAGGCTGCCGAGGCCTCTGCGATTCGATCGCGTCTGGAGGTTGCGTCACTGCGTGATCAACTGGAGGCCGAGAAGACTTCACGCGGTGCGGCGGACGGTGAACTGGCTGCGGTACGAAGCGAGCTGGTCGCGACGCGTCGGCGAGCGGCCGAACTCGAACGTGGCGTGCAGAAACGTGTGCGTGGGGCTGACTCGGCGGCGGTGCTGGTGGGGTCCGTCGAGGCGGTACTTGCTGCCACACAGGACGAACTTCGGGCGGTCGTCGCAGCCCGTGATGCAGCGCTGGCCGACCGCGCAGCGGTGCACGGTGGGCCATCGGGGGACATCGAACGGATCCGTGCACTGCTGAGCGAAGCTCTGGCGCTGACACGTGGTCCGTCGCCATCGAGACATCGCAGGCGACGCAACCCCATCGCTCTGCCCGGTGGTGTGTACGGGAACAGCGAGGCTGCCGGGGAACACCTCTTACGGACGCACGATGCCGTCATCCTGGTGGATGGTTACAACGTCGCGAAATTGGGTTGGCCCACCCTGGCGCTTGATCGTCAGCGAGAGGTGTGCATCGAGGCCGCGGAGAACTTGGCGCGACGGTGGGCCTGCCTCATCCACATCGTGTTCGACGGGGCCTCGGTGGTCGGTGCCACAGCGCGGGCTCGCCGCCTGGTTCGTGTCAGTTTCTCACCCGAGGGTGTCATCGCCGACGACGTGCTGCGTGCCGAGGTGGCCGCGCTCGACCTGGACCGACCGGTCGTGGTGGTCACCAACGACAGAGCGATCATCGCTGACGTGCGAGCGGCCGGAGCCAACATCGTGGCCAGCGACACGTTCCTCACGCTCGCGCGGCGTTAGATGCAGCGCGCTCGCCGGATCTCTGTCACACCCTTCGTTCATGATGCGGCACATGTCCCACTTCGTCATCTCCTGCGACACCTGCGTGATGAGCGGCACTGCCACCTGTGCAGATTGCGTAGTCACCCACCTACTGGCTCCAGCGCGGCGCGAGCGGATGGAATTCGATGCCGCAGAAATGCGGGCGGTGCAGTTGCTGGCGGCGGCCGGCCTGGTGCCTACGCTTCGTCATCGTGAGGCGTGCTAGTCGGGTACCCACCATCAATCCCGTCGTGGATGCGCAGTACCTCGCGGAGCTGGCTCGACTCACCGAGTCCTTCGGGGTCACCCACACCGGTGTCGCTCCCGCCACGGTGCTCACTCGTGCTCGCGAGGCGATCGATCATCGGCTGTCCCACGACCTCACCAACGGCATGCAGTTCACATTCCGAAATCCTGGCAGATCCACCGACCCAGGCCGCGCTGTGGTCGGAGCGCGATCGGTTTTCGTTGCAGCCCGGCCGTACTTTCTGGCAGAGCCGGAGCAGCCGGCAGAACTGAGTGGGCGGATCGCTCGCTATGCCTGGGTCGATCACTACGCCCCGCTGCGTGAAGCGTTGTGGTCGGTGGCGACGCGTTTGCGAGCCGACGGCTTTGCAGCGGTACCATTCGTGGACGACAACAGCATCGTCGACCGCGAAGTGGCCCACCAGGCCGGGATCGGGTGGTTCGGCAAGAACGCCAACCTGTTGATTCCCGGCGCCGGCAGCTGGTTCGTGCTCGGCTGTGTCGTCACCACGGCACCGCTGCCGGTCAACGAAGTCGTTGTGCCGGACGGCTGTGCTGCGTGTCGCCGTTGCCTGGACGCGTGCCCTACGGGCGCGATCGTCGAGGCAGGCGTCATCGATGCCAGGCGGTGTCTGGCGTGGGTGCTGCAGAAGCCGGGGATCATCCCGCGCGATCTGCGAGCCGCTGTCGGCAACCGGCTCTATGGCTGCGATGACTGCCAAGACGTCTGCCCGCCAACCGTTCGATTCGGTCCGCGCACGCCGGCCCCCGCTACGGAATCGGTCACCGCATGGCTGCCGATCCTGGCGCTGCTGACGGCGAGTGACGCCGACGTGATCGAGCGCTGGGGGCGCTGGTACCTGGCTGATCGCGACCCGCGGTGGATTCGCCGCAACGCGCTCGTGGTGCTGGGCAACGTGGGTGACTTGCGCGATGCCGCCACCCAGCAAGTGGTGCGCGACTACCTTGCACACGACGATCCGATGCTGCGCGTCCACGCCGTGTGGGTGGCAGCTCAGCTGGGTCTCGCTCATCTGATGCCTCTCACCGATCCGCACCCCGATGTCCAGTTGGAACTGCAGGTCGCGCAGTGAAGCACCTGCTGGTCACCAATGACTTTCCGCCCAAGATCGGCGGCATCCAGTCGCTGTTGTGGGAGTGGTGGCGGCGCCTGCCGCCGGAATCGTTCGCCGTTCTCACCAGTCCGTATGAAGGCACTGCTGCATTCGACGCAGCGCAGCCGTTTCACATCGAGCGCACTCGCGAACCGGTGCTTTTGCCTCATCCGTGGATGGTGCAACGGATCAACAAGATGGCCCGTGAGGTTGGCGCCGACTTGATCGTGCTCGACCCAGCCCTGCCGCTCGGCCTCGTCGGCCCATCTCTCGACCTGCCCTACGACGTCGTACTCCACGGCGCAGAAGTGACGGTGCCTGGCCGCCTGCCGCTCAGCAAGCAGACGCTGGGCTACGTCTTGCGTCGGGCTCGTCACATCGTGGCTGCAGGTGGCTACCCCGCAGCCGAGGCCGAGCATGCGGCCGGCCGGTCGCTGCCGATCACCGTCGTCCCGCCCGGCGTCGACACTGAACGGTTTCATCCCCTCACGGCCGCTGAACGAAGCCAGGCGCGGGCCGATTTCGACATCGCTGACGACGCCGAGCTGGTCGTCAGCGTCAGCCGACTGGTTCCCCGGAAAGGCTTCGATACGGCGATTCGCGCAGCGGCACTGCTGCACCGCTCGCGGCCCGCGCTGCAACTGGTGATCGCCGGGGGTGGGCGCGACGAGGGTCGCCTGCGTGGCCTTGCTGCGTCGCTGGAGGCTCCTGTCCGTTTCCTGGGCAGGGTCAGCAACGATGATCTCCCGCGACTGTACGGGTGTGCCGATGTGTACACGATGCTGTGCCGGAACCGGTGGGGTGGGCTCGAGCAGGAAGGTTTCGGCATCGTCTTCCTGGAGGCTGCCGCCTGCGGCGTGCCTCAGGTGGCGGGCGATTCCGGCGGTGCCGCCGAGGCAGTCGAGGACGGGGTCAGCGGTCTGGTCGTGCGCCAACCCGACGACCCACGAGCGGTGGCGGCTGCGATCGAACGCCTGCTGAACGACCCCGAGCGGGCGCACGCGATGGGTGTCGCCGGTCGCCGCCGGGCAATTCGGGAATTCTCGTACGACGTTCTGGCGAATCGCCTGGGAACGTCGCTCGGCGCCCTGGCAGACTGAAGCCGTGAATTCTCGTTTGGTGCGTGCCAACCTCGCCGGCACAGGGCTGTTCCTGGTGGCACTTGCGTTTGCAATCCCATTTCGCACTCATCGTCCGGCCCAGGTCCTCGTCGTCGTCGTTTCGCTCGTGTTGTTCGCCGGCGGTATCGCCACCTCACTGTGGGCCTACACCACGGCGCTCGAACGCTCGCGAAGCGAGGAAGTCGGCGTCGCCAACCTGTTCCTCCTCAGCGGCGAAACCGCTCCGAAGCCGGTGAAGCGAGCCATGTCGTGGGCCCTTGCGGTACAAGTCGTGGCGGCCCTCATCGGCGCCAGCGTCGGCGTGGCGGGTCTGAAGGAAAACCAGCTCAACGCACTCGCGTTCGGTGTTCTCGTGCCGATGTTCGGCATTGGCATCAACGGCGCATGGGCCGCGCGGTACGGTTCTTACGGGCCGCGGGTCAATCCAACGGCGAAACCCTCCAACCGCAAGATCGGGTAGAACATCTCCATGGCTGATACGGCGTCTCAAACCATCATCATTGCCGCCGCTCCCGAGCGCGTCTGGTCGATCGCTGTGGACTTCGAGCGGTACCCCGAATGGGCGAAGGACGTCAAGGATGTCGTTGTCCGCAAACGCGACGCAGAGGGGCGGCCCAACGAGGTCGAGTTCCGCACATCGGCGCTTGGTCGGAGCACTCATTACACACTTGCGTACGACTACACGCAGGCACCCAACGTGCTGGCGTGGCGCATGCTGCGTGGCGACATCATGCGCACCATCGATGGCGCCTACCAGTTCGCGCCTGCGCCCGAGGGTGCCACCGAAGTCCGCTACGACCTGGCCATCGAGTTGGTCGTGCCGTTGCCCGGCTTCGTCAAGCGACGCGCCGAGGTTCGAATTCTCAACACCGTGCGCGAGCTGAAGATCCGCGCCGAAGCATGACGTCGGGTCGACGCCTCGGCATCGACGTCGGTGGGACGAAGTGTCTCGGGGTCATTCTCGACGACGAAGGCGAGGTCATCGAAGAGCAACGCCGCGCAACGCCGAAGGGGCCAGAGGCAATAATCGCGACCCTGGCGGAGATGGCTCGTGCCATGGGCCCGTGGGGCTCGATCGGAATCGGGGTGCCCGGTCTGGTCACGCGAACCGGAGTCCTGCGCGCTGCACCGAACCTGGTGGACATCACCAACTTCGAGGTCGGGTCGTTGCTCAGCAGCGAATTGGATACCGAAGTGCATGTCGACAATGACGGCACATGTGCGGCTGCCGCCGAGTGGAAGACCGGGGCTGCGCGCGGCGTCAACGACTTCGTCATGGTGACGCTCGGAACGGGTATCGGCGGAGGAGTGATTGCCGGCGGCGCGCTCATCCGCGGCGCCAACGGTTTCACTGGCGAGATCGGCCACATGGTCGTCGATCCGGATGGTCCACCGTGTCCTTGCGGCCGTCGCGGTTGCTGGGAGCGATATGCCTCCGGCTCCGGCCTGGCTCGCCTCGCGCGGGAGGCAGCCGTCGGGCGACGTCTCGAGCGAGTGGTGAACCTGGCGGGTGGCGACGCCGAGAAGGTGCGCGGCGAGGACGTGCAGGCCGCTGCTCGCGAAGGTGACTCCGACGCGCTGCAGGTGATCGACGACTTCGGCCGCTGGGTCGCGCTCGGCCTGGCCAACCTCACGAACATTCTCGATCCGGAGGCGTTCGTGCTCGGCGGCGGCCTGGCTGCCAGCGCAGATCTGTACCTCAGCCCGATTCAGAAGTGGTTCACCCATCTCCTCTATGCGCCGCATCTACGACCCCACCCGACCCTCGTTTTTGCCCAGCTCGGCGAGCGCGCCGGTGCAGTCGGCGCCGCATTGCTCGCTGTCGTTCACTAGCTCAGTTCACCAGCCCAGTTCACCAGCCCAGTTCACTAGCTCAGTTCACCAGCTCAGTTCACCAGCGCGGGCCGGTGGTGGAGCGCACCACCAGCTGTGGGCGCATGTGAAGGTGCTCGAGTTCGGCGTCACCGGTGAGCGCCCCGAGCAGCATGGCGGCGGCGACTCGGCCCATCCGGTTTCGTGGTTGGTCGATGGTGGTGAGGCCGATGTGGTTCAGTGCCGCGAACGCCGTGTTGTCGTAGCCGACCACCGAGGCCGTATCGGGAACGGCCATCCCTGCATCGTCGAGCGCGTCGATCAGGCCGACCGCCGACAGGTCGTTGGCTGCGAAGAAGCCGGTCGGGACTGCGCCATCACGGAGCAGACGTCGACCGGCCCGATTGCCTGCCTCTTCGGTGAAGTCGCCGCTCACCACGCGCACGTTGTCGCCCAGTCCCACCGCCCGCATTGCCGACACGTAGCCGGCGCGACGTGGCGCTGAACCAGCACCGCGGCCCCCGTCGATGTGTGCAATGTGTCGGTGGCCAAGGTCGAACAGATGTTGAACGGCGAGGCGGGCGCCTTCGGCGTCGTCCGCACTCACCGAGCCGACGGTGGGTCCGCTCAGCGACCGGCCCGCGGACACGACCGGCACTTCCTCGGCGATCGCTTTCAGGCGGGTGAGCGGCATTCGGCAACCGGCCACGATGATGCCGTCGACGCGCGACGACAAGAAGGCGTTGACGGCGCGTGACTCCACCGCAGGAGACCGGCGGCCGGTGGCAAGAATGACCTGATAGCCGTGACGTTCGGCGACGGCGTGGATGCCGTCGGCGACCTCGGCGTACCAGGGATTGTGCAGGTCGTTGAGCAGCAGGCCGACGGTCATCGTGCGCCGCGCGGCGAGATTGCTGGCGGCAAGATTGCGTCGATAACCCAGCCGATGGGCAGCCTCCAACACCACCACTCGAGCGCGTGCGCTGGCCTGCGGCGAGTCGCGCATGACCAGTGACACCAGTGCGCGAGACACCCCGGCCGCGGCTGCGACGTCGTCCATTCGAGGTTGCCGACTGCGGCGTCCGTTGATGCCCGACGTGCTCATTGGGGCTCACGGTAGTCACCATCGGCCCGCGCGCCTCGCTACAGTCCGCGCCGTGACGAATCCCGACACTCCGGTCGAACACCTGCATGTGCGTCGTCACAACCTGTCGCTCGTTTTGCGGTTGCTGGCCTCGCAGGGGCCACGAAGTCGCGCAGGCGTCGCCGCCATCAGCGGCCTGACGCGAGCCACGGTGTCCAGCCTCGTGGCCGATCTCATCGACCGAGGACTTGTGAAGGAAGGTGGCCAGGAGTCCGACCAGCGCGTCGGTCGGCCGGCCACGGTGCTGGAGCTCGACGGGTCGCAGTTGGTCACGCTCGGTATGGAGATGGACGTCGGCTCGACTGCCGTGTTGGCCAATGATCTGGCAGGCAACTGCGTGTACCAACGACGTCGTCAGATCAGCGGGGCGTCGCTGGCATTCGAGCAGTTGCTGCCCACCCTGGTCAAGGAGCTGTGCCGAGCGATCGAGGCGGTGGAGGCCGGCGGCCGCCGTGTGGTGGGGTTGACCGTTGCGGTGCCGGGTATCACCGACATCGAGAATGGCATTGTCACACGTGCGCCGAACTTGGGTTGGGAGATGGCTCCGCTGGGTGAACGGCTGCAGGCGGCGCTCGGTCCGCAGTTGCCGATCACCATCGACAACGAAGCAAATCTCGGTGCGTTGGCCGAGTACCGGGTCGGACCTCACGCCGGCACCGACCACCTCGTGTACCTCATGGCGGTCAGCGGTGTGGGCGCAGGAATCATCATCGACGGCAGTGTGTTTCGCGGCGCGTCAGGCGCCGGTGGTGAGGTCGGTCATACCACGGTCCAACCCAACGGCCTGCCGTGCGCCTGCGGCAGCGTGGGGTGCTGGGAAACGACTGTCAGCCTGCGTGCACTGCTGTACGACGCGGTGCCAGACCTGGCCGCAGGCATCCTGCGCGATCGTCGCCTCAGCCCGGAGGCCAAGTTGGCGCCGGTGATCGCACGAGCATCGGGCCACGACCCGATCGCGATCGAGGGCCTGAAGAAGTTCGGACAGTGGCTGGGCGTCGGGCTGGCCAACATCATCGACACCTTCAACCCGGAAGTCATCGTCCTCGCCGGGTTCATTCCGTGGGTTGCACCGTGGGTGATGGAGGAGGCCACCAAGGCACTCCATGCCAACTCGCTGAAAGAGTCCGCCGAACTGTGTCGCGTGGAGCTGTCCGCCCTTGGCTTCACGGCTGCGGCGCTCGGCGGAACAATTCATGCATCCGAGCGGCTGTTCGCTACCCCGACGCTGGTGCCGGTACCGGCGCGATCAGCCTGAATTACTGCGTTCACGCGCTGGTGATCTTGACGACATGTGACGAATCCGCTAGGTTGTCATCGAGTTTGTATGTTTGCCATACAAACTCGCGTTCAACCCTGTTGAACGTCTACAAGTCAATTGAGGGGGAACAACTCATATGAAGCGCTCTACAAGGGCTGCGATCGTGCTTGGCACGTCGCTCACCATCCTCGCCGCAGCTTGCGGCGACGACAGCTCGTCCAGCTCCGACACGAAGGCAGCCAACGACACCACCGTCGCTGCCGGCGACACCACACCCGCAGCGACGGGTGGCGGCAAGGTCGGTTTCATCCTTCCCGACTCGGGCTCGTCTGCCCGCTGGGAAGGCTTCGACCGTCCGCTGATCACGGCTGCCTGCGAAGCAGCCGGCATCGAGTGCGACATCCAGAACGCCGAGGGTGACGCTGCCAAGCAGGCCACCATCGCCGACCAGATGATCGCCGACGGCGTGCAGGTGCTCGCCATCGTCAACCTCGACAGCGAGTCGGGTGCCGCCATCCAGAAGAAGGCTGCTGAAGCCGGTGTCAAGAACATCGACTACGACCGTCTGACCCTCGGTGGTTCGGCCGATGTCTACGTGTCGTTCGACAACGTCGCCGTGGGCACCGCCCAGGGCGAGGGCATCATCGAGTGCCTCGGTGGCGCCGGCAAGGTGGAGGGCAAGAAGATCATCCAGCTCCACGGCTCACCCACGGACAACAACGCGACGCTGTTCAAGCAGGGCTACCAGGCCGCCATCGAAGGCTCCGGCCTGGAGACTGTCGGCGAGGAAGCCGTCCCGGATTGGGACAACGAGAAGGGTGGCGTCATCTTCGAGCAGCTGCTGACCGCAGCCGGTGGCTCCGTTGACGGCGTGCTCGTCGCCAACGACGGCCTCTCGCTCGCTGCCCAGGCAGTGCTCGCCGATTCCGGTCTCGAGGCCAAGACCACTGGCCAGGACGCCACGGCCGACGGCCTTCGCGCCATCCTCCGGGGCACCCAGTGCATGACCGTGTACAAGCCCGTCGTCAAGGAAGCGGAGGGCGCTGTGGCGGCCGCCGTGGAACTGCTGGCCGGCAAGAAGGTCACGGCCAACGCGACCATCAACAACGAGAATGCAGACATCCCGTACGTGCAGGCTGCTGTCACCTCGATCTTCATCGACCAGGTCAAGGACGTCGTCGCTGACGGCTTCGTGACCCGCGCCGATGTTTGCAAGGACATCGAGGACCTCTGCACCGCCAACGGCATTTGATTGCCGCTGACGTCGTCAGTGCGTCTGAAGTAGTAGCGAAGTGAGTGTGGCCGCCTCCATCGGGAGGCGGCCACACTTGGTTTCGCATATGGTGTGGGCCGGTAGTACCAATGGGGGAGTTCATCTGATGGACAATGTGCAACCGATTCTTGAGTTGTCGGGGGTCAACAAGAGCTTCGGCTCCGTGCACGTACTGCACGACGTCGACTTTCGTGTCTACCCAGGCACTGTCACTGCGCTGATCGGCGACAACGGCGCCGGCAAGAGCACACTCGTCAAGTCGGTCGTCGGCATCTACGGCATCGATAGTGGCACGGTCAGCTTCGATGGCCGGCAGGTGCACATCGCCGGTCCCAAAGATGCCGCGGCACTCGGTATCGAAGTGGTGTATCAGGACCTTGCGTTGTGCGAGAACCTCGACATCGTGCAGAACCTTTTCCTCGGCCGCGAGCGCCTGCGTCGGGGCCTCCTCGACGAAGGTTCGATGGAGAAATCGGCTCGCGAAACACTCGCCAGCCTGTCGGTGCGTACGGTGAAGAGCGTGCGCCAGTCCGTGTCCTCGCTGTCGGGTGGCCAGCGCCAGACCGTTGCCATTGCGAAGGCCGTGCTGTGGAACAGCAAGGTCGTGCTGCTCGACGAGCCCACTGCCGCGCTTGGCGTGGCGCAGACCAAGCAGGTGCTGGAGCTGGTGCGCAACCTCGCCGACAAGGGCCTCGGCGTCGTGCTCATCAGTCACAACATGAACGACGTACTGCAAGTCGCCGACCGTGTGTGTGCGATGTACCTCGGCCGCATCGCCGCCGATGTGGAAGTGACGAAGGAAACCCGACGCGAGTTCCTGGTCGAGCTGATCACCGCCGGGCGCTCGGGCGATGTCGGGATTGCCGCCGAAGGGGTGACGATCTGATGAGTAACGACGACATCACAGTCGCAGCGAGCGATTTTTCATTGGACAACGCTCAGGTCAGTTCCATCGCTAGCTCGTGGAAGGCCTACAAGTCACGCCTGCGCTCGGGCGACCTGGGTGCGCTGCCCTCGATGCTGGCCATCACCGTGCTAGTGGCGATCTTCAGCCTCAGCACGGACAGTTTCCTCTCGTTGCGCAACGCGCAGAACTTCCTCGAGCAGGCAGCACCCATCGCCGTCATCGCGATGGCGGTCTCTTTCGTACTGTTGCTCGGAGAGATCGACCTCGCGGCTGGCTACACGGCCGGTGTGTGTGCCGCGGTACTGGTGATTCAACTCCGCGACGGCTGGGCGTTGCCCGCCGCCATCGCACTCTCCGCGGTGGTTGCCATCGTGTTGGGAGTGTTCACCGGTGTCCTCGTGGCGAAACTCGGCATTCCGTCGTTCATCGTCACACTGTCCAACTTCCTCATCTTCCAAGGCATCTTGCTGCTGCTGGTGAAAGAGGGCGGCACCATTCGCCTGGAGAACGAGAGGGTTCAGAACCTTGTCGGCTCCAACATGTCGGTCGGCCTTTCGTGGGCGTTCGGTGTCATCGCCGTCGCCGCGTTGTCGTTCATCATGCTGCGACGGTTGCGCGGTTCCCACGGCACGGTCTCCGCCTCGGCCACCTACCTCAAGCTGGTCGTGGTCGCGGTAGTGGTGCTCGGTGCTACCGCTGTGTTGAACATCGACCGTACGCCGCCGAAGGGCACCAAGACGCTGGAAGGCATGCCGGTCGCAGTACCCGCCGTCGTGGTGATTCTGGTGGTGCTGACGTTCCTGCTGACCCGTACCCGGTTCGGTCGCCACCTCTATGCGGTGGGCGGCAACGCGGAGGCCGCCCGTCGAGCAGGTATCCGTGTCGACCGCATCCGTCTGATTGCGTTCACACTGTGCGCGCTGATGTCTGCGGTGGGCGGTGCCTTCATCGCGTCGGCGATCGACTCGGTGAGCGCCAAGTCCGGCGGCAACGACACGCTGCTGTTGGCCGTTGGTGCAGCGGTCATCGGTGGTACGTCGCTGTTCGGTGGCAAGGGCCGAATGCTCAACGCGGTACTCGGCGCGCTCGTGCTGGCACTCATCCCCAATGGCCTGCCACTGGTCGGTAAGAAGGTCATCTTCGGTGTCGAACTGGACTTCTCCGACTCCGGCATCAAGTTCATCATCTCTGGGTCGTTCCTGCTGCTGGCTGCGTCGGTCGACGCGATCAGCCGCAAGCGCGCTGCCTAGCTCGCCGCAGCACCCCTAGACGTGCATCGGACCGTCGTGTGATTCAACGTCGTGGGGTCGATAGTTGGCTCGTGACTGGCGGATCTCCTCCCATGCGGCCTCCCGGCCGGCCAGGCCGGCGGTGGAACTGGTCTTGCCCGGCTCGAGCGCCTTGTAGACCTCGAAGAAGTGCTGAATCTCCTGTACCAGCTGTGGGGTGAGATCGTCGAGATCGTGCACGTCCTGCCAGCGCGGCTCGTTCGGGGGCACGCAGATCAGCTTGGCGTCTTCGCCGGCCTCGTCGTGCATGTAGAGGACGCCCACCGGGCGGGCCTGCACCCAGATGCCTGGGTAGACAGGGTCTTCCAGCAATACGAGGGCGTCGAGCGGGTCGCCGTCGCCGCTGAGCGTTTCGGGCACGAAGCCATAGTCCGCCGGGTACGTCGTGGCCGTGAAGAGGCGGCGATCCAGAAAGACTCGACCCGTCTCGTGATCGATCTCGTACTTGTTGCGGCTGCCGCGAGGAATCTCGATGACGACCTGGATGCAGTCCGGTGGAAGTACTTTCGACATGTCCGCATGCTCGCACACCGACGTCTGGTCAGCGCGATTCCACAATGAGTGTGGAATCACCGCGACCAGACTGGGCGCGCCGGGTGAACCGCCCGTAGCGTGAGCGTGTGGAAAGCGAGCCGATCACTCCGACGGCGCAGCGGCCGGCAGGCCGCACGGTGTTCACGCAGGATTGGATGGAGCTGACCTTCCTGCACTGGGCGGTCGACCCGGCACTGGTGGAGCCGCTGATGCCCAAGGGCGTGCGGCCAGACGAGTTCGATGGCGTCACCTATGTGGCGCTGGTGCCGTTCTCGATGGAAGGCATCGGTCTGTTCGGTGCGCCAGCCGTACCCTTCTTCGGCACCTTCTTGGAGACGAACGTTCGGTTGTACGGCGTCGACGAGCTCGGCAGGCGCGGTGTGGTGTTCTGCTCGCTCGAGGCGTCACGACTGTTGACGGTTGCAGTCACCCGCGTCGCAACCGGACTCAACTACCTGTGGGCAAAGATGGCGTTGGACCGCAACGGCGATCGCATGACGTACACGACCCGGCGGCGGTGGCCAGGGCCGCGCGGGCTTGTCTCCACGGTTTCCGTGCGGGTGGGCGACGTCATCGAGCCGTCTCCACTCGAGCACTTCCTCACGGCTCGCTGGGGTCTGTTCCTGCCCGACCGCCGTGGGCGAACTCGATACTGGCCCAACGAACATCCGGCGTGGCAGCTGCGGTCCGCAACGCTGGAACATCTCGACGACGGGCTCCTTGCCGCTGCAGGCTTTCCGGGGTTGACCAACGAGCCGCCGATCAGCGTGTTGTACTCCTGCGGGGTCAGTGTTCGCTTCGGACCCCGCCAACGGCCCGTTCACACAGCCGTCACGTATTCGTGACCGTACGTGCGTCTCGCGTCACTATCGTCGGCCCGCAATGGACACCTTCGTCGTTCGTTTGTGGCTGCCCGATCGGCCCGGCGCGCTCGGCCAGGTGGCAAGTCGTATCGGTGCTGTGCACGGCGACGTCGTCGGCATCGAGATCTTGGAGCGTGGCGGGGGCAGCGCCATCGACGACCTGACGGTCAGTCTTCCCGATGCCAGCCTTGTCGACCTTCTGATCTCGGAGATTCGCCAGGTGGATGGCGTGGCCGTGGAGCACGTGCGGCCGGTCTCGGCCGACCGCCCTGATGGCAGCATGGCGGTACTGACCACGGCGGCAACGATCGTGGCGGCATCCGCCGAGGAGCGTCTGACTTCTGCATGCACGTCGATGCGCGGTCTACTCGACGCCGATTGGGCAATCGCGCTGTGCCCGAACGGACCCACGGCCGTTGCAAGGTCCGGTGACGTACCGGACCTCGAGTGGCTCGCTGCGTTTCTCCTCGGCAGCGAACACCTTGCGACCGAGCACGAGTTCACGCCGGGTGACCTGGTCTGGGCTCGACTCGGGCGCCGAGGCCTGGCACTGGCCGCAGGGCGCGTCGGACGCGTCTTTCACGCCCGCGAGCGCGACGAGTTCCGAGTGCTCGGTGGCATCGTCGACGAGTTGGACTGAATAACCACCCACCAATCCGTGGTCGCTCGTGCGTAGCATTCGCCATGTGAAGCCCGTCGAGAAGTCCACCAAACTTGCCAACGTCTGTTACGACATCCGCGGTCCGGTACTCGATCGAGCTCGCGAGATGGAAGAGGAAGGCCAGAAGATCATCAAGCTGAACATCGGCAATCTTGCCGTGTTCGGTCTACAGCCTCCCGATGAGATCGTGCAGGACATGATCCGCAACCTGCCGCACTCCGCTGGTTACACGGACAGCAAGGGTCTGTTCGCTCCGCGTAAGTCGATCGTGCATTACACGCAGGAGAAGCACATCGCCGGTGTCGACGTCGACGACGTCTACCTGGGCAACGGTGCATCAGAGCTGATCGTGATGAGCCTGCAGGCGCTGCTCGACGATGGTGACGAAGTGCTGGTCCCGGCGCCCGATTATCCGCTGTGGACCGCCGCGGTCTCGCTCTCGGGCGGTCGTCCGGTGCACTACATGTGCGACGAGCAGTCGGATTGGTTCCCCGACATCAGCGACATTCGCGACAAGATCACGTCGTCAACCAAGGCGATCGTCGTGATCAACCCGAACAACCCCACGGGCGCGCTGTACTCCGATGATGTGCTGCGCGAAATCATCGAACTGGCCCGGCAGCACGAGCTGATCGTGTTCTCCGACGAGATCTACGACAAGACGCTGTACGACGGCAACACACACACCAGCATTGCGTCGCTGGCCGACGACGTGTTGTGTGTGACCTTCAACGGACTGTCGAAGAACTACCGGGCCTGTGGCTACCGAGCCGGCTGGATGGTCGTCTCGGGCGAGAAACGCCATGCCAAGGACTACATCGAAGGCCTCGACATGTTGGCCTCGATGAGGCTGTGCTCCAACACACCGGGTCAGCTGGCCATCCAAACAGCGCTCGGCGGGTATCAGAGCATCACCGACCTCGTTGCGCCCACAGGTCGCCTGTGCCGCCAGCGCGATCTCGCGCACGACATGCTGACGCAGATCCCGGGTGTCACCTGCGTGAGACCGAAGGCCGCGCTGTACATGTTTCCGCGGCTCGACCCGAAGATGTATCCGATTGCCGATGACCAGGACTTCGCGTACGAGCTGCTCGCCGAGGAGAAGCTGCTGATCGTGCAGGGCACGGGCTTCAACTGGCCGACGCCAGACCACTTCCGCTTGGTGTTCCTGCCGCCCACCGATGACCTCGGTGAAGCATTGCATCGCATCGAACGTTTCCTGGGCAACTACCGCAGACGACACAACACCTGACGTTGGCGGTCAGAGGTAGCCGAGCCGACGCGCCTCTGCGCCGAGGCGGTCGCGATGGTCAGGGTGAGCAACAGCGATCAAGGCCGTTGTGCGTTCGCGCACTGTCTTGGCGCGGAGCTCGGCGACACCGAACTCGGTCACCACCATGTCGACCGTGTTCTTCGAGTTGGTGACCACCTCGCCGGCGGGCAGCTGCGGAACGATCCTGCTGACGGTGCCGTGCGCGGCGGTCGAGCGGAGGACGATGAACCCCTTGCCACCTTCGGAGTACATCGCGCCGCGAGCGAAATCGACCTGCCCGCCGGACGACGAGTAGTAGTGGCCGCCAAGAGTCTCGGACGCGCACTGCCCCAAGAAGTCGACGGCCAAAGTCGCGTTGATGGACACGAAGTTGCGTTCCCGGCTGAGTAATCGTGGGTCGTTGACGTAGCGAGCGCTCCACATTTCGACTGCCGTGTTCTCGTGGATGAAGTCGTAGAGGCGCTGAGTGCCGAGCGCGAACGTGCCGACCACTTTGGTGCGGTTGTGCAATTTGCGAACGCCGTTCACCACGCCACGCTCCACGAGATCGACGAGCCCATCGCTGAGCAGTTCGGTGTGGACGCCGAGATCTCGATGACCACCGAGCGCGCCCATGATCGCATTGGGGATTGCGCCGATACCCGTTTGAAGGCACGCGCCGTCGACCACCCTCTCGGCCACGAAGCCGGCGATCGTGTGGTCGTCGGCCTCCAATGTCGGCGGTGGTACACCGATGAGCGGCTGATCATTGCGGATCCACCCGGCAACCTGGCTGATGTGAATCTGATTGCGGCCAAACGTGCGCGGCATGTGCGAGTTCACTTCGAGGAAGAAGCGCGCGCGGCCGATGAAGCTGCTGGTGTAGTCGGCGCTGACTCCGAGGCTGAAGTAGCCGTGACGGTCGGGTGGCGATGCTCCGGCGATGACCAGCGGGTCCGTGGTTCGTGCCTGCATGTGGCTGAACACTTCACTGAAGTGGTTGGGCACAAGTTCGACAGTGCCGGCCCGAAAGCACGGCCGGGTGACATGAGAAAGAAAGTACGAGACATGATGCAGCCGGTTGCCGTACACCCCGTGCAGATACGGACGGTCGTGCAACGCGTGCATCTGATGAACGGTGACGCCATCGATCTCTCCGCGGGCGGCCGCTGCTTCGACGGCGTCCAGCAACATCGAAGGCTCGCCGTTGGCGAGTGGCACGATCAGCGCGCCGCCTTCGCGAATGTGGGTCAGTACGTCGTTGGCGGAACTGGCTTCCATCAGTGCGTCGCCCAGTCTCGTGAGCGTTCGACTGCGGACAACCAGGTCTGATGGCCGAGGTCGGCGAACAGGCGGTCGGGGTTCGGCTCGAACGTTGCCTCCATGGTCCATTCAGCTGCAATGGCATCGAGCGATGGCCATACGCCCTCGGCAAGGCCGGCGAGGTATGCGGCACCGAGGGCCGTCGTCTCCTGGTCGACCGGGCGACGAACGGTGACGCCGAGCTGGTCTGCCTGCATCTGCAGCATTGCGTCCATTGCGGAAGCTCCGCCGTCGACGCGCAGGTCGGCGATCTTGACGCCGGCAGCTGCGGTCATGGCGTCGACGGCGTCGCGGGTTTGGTAGGTCATCGCCTCCACGACAGCGCGTGCGATCTGCGCCCTGCCGGTACCGCGTGTGATACCCACGATCGTGCCACGAGCATATGGGTCCCACCACGGGCTGCCCAGACCGGTGAACGCTGGAACCACGCAGACTCCCCCGTTGTCGTCGACGGAGGCGGCGAGGGGGCCGATCTCCGATGCGGACGAGATGATCCCCAACCCGTCGCGTAACCACTGAACCGCCGCGCCGGTGACGAAGATTGCACCCTCTACGGCGTACGCGACCGTGCCGTCGGCCAGCGTCCAGGCAACGGTGGTGAGCATTCCCTCGGCCGGCGTGGGACAGGTATCTCCGACATTGAGCAGGATGAAACTGCCCGTGCCATAGGTGTTCTTCGCCATGCCGGGGCGGACACATGCCTGGCCGAAAAGGGCAGCCTGCTGGTCTCCGGCAATGCCGGAGATAGGAATGCCTGCCGTTACCCCGCAGCGCTCTGACGTGACACCGAACCGGCCGCTCGACGGGAGCACCTTGGGAAGCACGTGTTGGGGAACGTTGAACAGCTGACACATCTCGTCGCTCCATTGGAGGGAGCGGATGTCGAAGAGCATCGTGCGGCTGGCATTCGAGGCGTCGGTGGCATGGACGTCGCCACCGGTGAGATTCCACAGCAGCCAACTGTCGATGGTGCCAACGGCCAAGTCATCGTCGACGGGGATGTCGCGGTTGGTCAGGAGCCACTCCACCTTCGAACCCGAGAAGTACGGGTCGAGTACGAGCCCGGTGATCTCGCGTACGAGGGGGAGTGCGCCGGCCGCCACGAGCTCGTCGCAGCGACCCGCCGTCCGTCGGTCCTGCCACACGATGGCGGTGCCATATGGCGAGCCGGTCCGACGGTTCCAGGCCAAGACGGTCTCGCGCTGATTGGTGATGCCGATGGCGGTCACTGCGGCGGCGCCGACGCGCTCCACGACGTCGGCCAGCGTTGCCTTCACGGCCTCCCAAATCTCTACCGCGTCGTGTTCCACCCATCCCGGCTCGGGAAAGTGTTGGGTGAACTCGCGATAGCTGGCGATGACTGCGCCGTCGTGGGCTGTGTCGTGGGCCGTGTCGTGGGCCGGTGCGCTGGGAAAGATTGCGCGGCTGCGAACACCGGTGGTGCCCGCGTCAATTGCGATCACGCAGTGCGACGGAGCCATCATCGCTTCCGCTTCTGGGTGGCTTTTCCGGTGCCGCCAGACGTGCGGCTGGTAGGGGCAGGGCGCGGCCGACCTGATGGAGCGGCGCTACTGCCGACTCGCCGGACCGGCGCAGCCGCAGCCTCCGCACGGATCTGCTTGAGAGTCTTGCGTTGATACCCGAATTTCGCCAGTACCCCGCCCAGGGCCAGGTACACGACACCACCGAGGAGGATTGCGAGGTAGCTCCCCAACTGGCGATTGTCAGTGATGAAGAGGGAGGTGAATGCCACCACGGCACCGATGACCAGCCACTCGATGGACAGCCGCTTCCATGCCACTGGATTCGCCGAGTTCCACGCCATTTTCAGAGTCCTGTTCTGGAGAATTGCCCTACGATTCATACACGTGCGAGTAGGCATTCTGACAGGTGGAGGAGATTGTCCCGGCCTCAACGCCGTGATCCGGGCAATCGTCCGCAAGGGTGAGCTCGTATACGGCGACGAACTGGTCGGGTTCCTCGACGCATGGGACGGCGTGATGGAGCGCCGCACCATTGCGCTCGACGTGTCGTCGTTGCGCGGCATGCTGCCCAAGGGCGGCACGCTCTTGGGCACCCGTCGGGGCAGCCCCTACGACCATGAGGGTGGCCCGCAGCGTGTGCAGACCACCTTTGCCGACATGGGGCTCGATGCACTGTTGGTCATCGGGGGCAACGGGTCGCTGTCCGTTGCCTGCAAACTCCACCACGAGTTGGGCCTCCCGATCATCGGAGTTCCCAAGACGATCGACAACGATGTCGTCGGGACGGACATGACGTTCGGCTTCAACACCGCGGTGCAGATCGCCACCGATGCCATCGACCGGCTCCACACGACCGCGGAGAGCCACGACCGCGTGATGGTGGTCGAAGTGATGGGTCGCCACAGCGGTTGGATCGCCACCTACGCCGGCATCGCCGGAGGTGCTACCGCGATTCTCATTCCAGAGGAGCCTTTCGACATCGATGAGGTGTGTGAGCTGCTGCGCAGTCGTCACGAGCGCGGCCGCTACGCGTCGATCGTGGTGGTGGCCGAGGGGGCCGAGCCGAAGGATGCGACCATGCGTTCGCGAGTGAAGGTCTACGATCAGTTCGGTCATGTGCGCCTGGGCGGCATCGCCGAGACGATTGCCAATGTGATCGAGGAGCGCACCGGCTTCGAGACGCGCATGGTGCTGCTCGGTCACATCCAGCGCGGCGGCACTCCGACCGCCTTCGATCGCGTGCTCAGCACCCGTTATGGCGTGGCAGCGATTGACGCAGTGCACACCGCATCGTGGGGCCACATGGTGGCGTTGCGCGGCGATGTCGTCACCACGGCGCCGCTCACAGAAACCGTGGGCAAGACCCGGCCGGTGGACATGCACCTGTACCACGAGGTCGCTGAAATCTTCTTCGGGTAACGCTCCCTCTGGACAGCCGCATGTGGCTGCGGTCACGCCGGGGGTCGAGCCGGGGTCGGGATTGCCGGATACGCCGGCTGTGACGACAGCACCAGTCCGGGGTAGTCATAGATCGTCAGCGGCAGGCTTTGCAGCTCACCGTTTCCTGCGGGCCACTGTTGGTCAGCGCCGTCGATCAGGATCTTGACGGACTGCACGCCGTCGATCTCCGACGCCGTGTAGACCAGCTGCGCGACCGCCGCGACCAGCGCCTCGCCCGACAACTCGCCCAACTCCTTCGACACATCGATGCGTAGAACTTCACCGCGGCGGGTTGCCGAGAGCAGCTGTAGTCCCGCTGGCAGCGCCGTTCGGAACTGTCCGATGATTTCCTCCGTGTTGGGGCCAGCGAGCAACTCTCGGATGACTTCCGGCGAGTTCTCGGCGACATCGCGCGCAACAGCTTGAAGTGACTGTGACTGGCCGGCCCCTTCGGGTGCAAGCAGGTACACGCGGGCGGTACCGGTGGCGGCCCCGGCGCTTCTGTCCGTGGCGAACCGCAACTGCTGCTGGTCCGCCGGCGGCACGTTTCGTGGCCCGTCGTCGGAGCTGATGCCGCACGCGCTCAACGCGCCGGCGGCAAGCGCAACTGTCGAGGCGAGGAGTAGGGATCGGAGGCTTCTCACACTCCCACCTCATCTGCCGGGAGCTGCAGCACGAAACGAGCGCCTGGCTCCCCGTCGAGGCGATCCTCCACCCACACGCGACCACCGTGCATGCGAAGGTGCTCATCGACGAGGGAAAGGCCGAGGCCGGCGCCGTCGCTGCTGCTGCG
>Ga0105047_10003304_pt1 | contig 28431 bp, 21 predicted proteins | sample MAT04_FD_78384 | JGI IMG/M metagenome (GOLD analysis project Ga0105047, IMG submission 78384) | Freshwater microbial communities from Lake Fryxell liftoff mats and glacier meltwater in Antarctica - MAT-04 (megahit assembly) | ecosystem: Environmental > Aquatic > Freshwater > Ice > Liftoff... | reverse complement strand
TGGTGCCGTACGATTCGGTGTGGCGGGCCGGCGCGAATGATGCCACGCATCTGTTCACGACGCGCACGATGGCGTTGGGCACCATGACACTCGCGCCAGGCATGTACTCGTTGTGGGTGCAGCACACAAAGAGCGGCACGTTCCTGATTGTCAATAAACAGACGGGGCAGTGGGGCACTCAGTACGACGCGTCGCAGGACATCGGTCGCGTAGCGTTGCAGGTGACCCCGGCGCCCAGTCACGTTGAAGAGTTCACGATTGTGGTCAGGGCGCTGACCGGCACGCGTGGGGCGATCGAGATGTCGTGGGGGGCGAATGTGTTGACGGTGCCGTTTACGACGTCGGTGGCGCCGCCAGGCCGGTAACCACGATGACCTCGGCGAAGAAAGTCGCGAACGCAAAAGCGACGCCGCCGAAAGCGTCCCGCGCGAACCCAGCTTTCGTACGACGGAGTTTTTTGCGACGACGCATTTGCGTCTCAAGTGGGGAACCGGCGTCAGTCTGCATTTCGGTGCGAAGAAGCGGGGCATCAAGCCGCGGGACGCGCTTGCCGATCCGAACGGCTTACTGCAGTGGCTCGCGGCTGATCGCGCGATGGTCACATTTGCGGACGTCGCTGACCTGAATGCGAAGGCGTTTGCGTTTGCCAATGTGTTGCGGGAGTGGATCAGGCACGTGTAGCAGCGCCGATCAGCGTACCTGGTTCGCCGAAAATTGGCACGGATAACGCAGCGTTATCCCGGCGGCAGCTGCTTCCTCAGGTCGCTGAGCTCGCGAACGGGTTTCGGCCAATAACGCTCCATCCCGAGCGAAACAAGGAGCGCGAGAATGACCGTGGGAGCAATGGGAACGATCATGCGCCCCCACCACGGCTCCTCGGTCAAGACAAACAACGCCAACGCAAGTGCGCCGAGCGTGGGTATGAGCATCAGCGTGGGGCCAAACAGCGCATCAAATTTTGACGTGCCCGTTTCAACGTGATCCAATCGATTGGCCTGAGCGAATAGCTGCGCGAATTCATTCATGGTTTCACGATACGCCGCCCTTGATTGTTTGACGGGAACTAGTTCGAGAGGCTTCTGTGCGAGGTCGCGCCAGACGCGGGTGTGGTACGAACGGTGCTTCGCATCAAAAAATCCGATGCGCAAGCGCGAAATTCCGGTGGGTGCGATGCGCACAACGTGTTTCGCACTGTCTTGCAGTTGCAGCGCGTCCTCATGCACCATGGCCCACGCGAGGTCGCCTTCGAGCCCGAGCTTGCGGAGGCGTGTATTGAGGAAAATTGGAAGGCGGGCATTCGACCTCGGTGTCGCGTGTGCCTATGGTTTCTTCGCGATGATCACCGGAACCATTTCCGTGCGCGCGAACACCCACTCAATCAACGGGTACAGTGCAGCAACTGGAACCACCGCGACCAACAGCACGACAATAAGGCTATCGGGCAAGGCGTTCGACAGTTGTAGCAGCAGTCGTTCGGACAGTGGCACCACGATTTGCGTCAGCCTTCGTGCTCCGTAAAAGCCATCAATCAATACGCAGATGATGACGGGAATTGCCGGAAACGATGTCCAGATAGGTTTTAGTGTGCGTGGACCCCTGGCGGTCGAGCGATACTGCGCTAGTTCGACGGTGAGATACATCAGCAACACAAAACTTGCCACGGCGCTCGCAAACAGAATGCGAACACGAAGTGCTCCAATGAGCGGCGGAGGAAAAATCTTCCCCTCCTCGTACGATTCCGGCATGGGAACGGGGTGCCCATACACTTTCGTCGATGCGCGGGCGTATTGCCATGTGATGAATTCCTTGCTGCTCTGCCTATTCGTGGTGTACGGGCTGTACATCACGAATCCTGGAACCGACAGCGTGTACGGTTCAATCGATTCACCCGTTGGGGAAATAATCAACGGTCCTTTGCCATTCGGCGCGACTTGCCAATACACAAGTTTGATACGGGTTGGGCTGTCGTAATAATGCCCTTTCTCGTACGGCGTATTCGGCGCTTGCCAGCTCAACGGATTCATGTGCGAGAACGGCGAGCCCGGAATTTCAAGCCACGAGCCGACCGCGATCGGAACCACTGTGCCCATCATCACCGGCACAAACGTTGTCATGAGTCGTGCTCGTGATGACAGCGGAAGCGTTGAGAACCAGGCCGATTTCTGCCGCAATAATGGGACGGAGACGAGAGTTAAACCGACGAACCAAATCCAATTTCCGAAGTAGGACTGCATCAGCAGCAAACCAGCAACGACTGCCCATTGTGGCGTGGGCAACGAACGGGCTACTGCAAGGCGCCATTTCGCACTGTCACCGGTTGTTGTTGCCCCCCGTGACGTGGATTGCGCCGCCGCACCTTCGAGTCGCAATGACGTCAACTGAAACGACTCCGGCGCCATCATGACGGTCCACCATAGAATTCCAATGGCGGCCAGGGTCGACAGCACAAACGCCACATACATCGGCAGGAACAACAGGACCAATGCGCTCAGTCCAATCAGCGTAGCGTAGCTCGCCAACAGCAGGCTTGCAGGAGGAGAGCCCAAGTCACGAACGCGCAAACCGATTGGCAATACCGCCGCAATGACAACAACTGCGCACAAACTCGATCGGTCAACGGCAGTAGGAGCACGCGTGCCCAACAGCTCCGGCACCATTTCCTCCACCATTTGCGCCAGGCGGAAAAACCGAAGCGCCGCAAACCAGAATGCCAGCGGCGTGAGCGCAAGAACCAATGCCACCATGAGCCGCGCGTGCGTGATCTTGCGCGCATCAATTGGCAACGCCGCTTCAAACAGACTTGCTCGGCCCGATAACACGGCGACGCCGCCCACCGTAGCCGCAATGGACGCGACGACGCCAAAATCTCCCGTCAACAGAAACATGACCGACACCATGACCGAAAGCATGATCGGTCGCGGTTCGAGAAGGTATCGTCGGAACAGCTGAAACGTCACAGGGCCCCCGACGTCTGCTTGCCGCCCACGAGCTCCACGAACAACTCTTCCAATGGGATGCGGATGCACTGTGCCGAAATGTTAAATGCATGTTGGAGTTGCGCGTGCACTCCCACCGGCGTACCCCGAAAAATCGCATGCCAATCGTTGGTGACCGCGCGCGCGCCTATGCACCCATCCAACTGGCGAATATCGCTGAGATTGGTGGCGGCATACTGTAGGATGACGGCGAGACACGTGTTCTCGCGCAGCGCATCAAGATCGCTATCGATGCGCACCTTCCCCTCGTCCAGCAACACCGCCCGGCCACCCAGTCGCTCGACATCGCCCATGTGATGCGACGAAAAGAGAATGGCCGAACCGTCGCGGTTCAGCAGTTGAATGGATGTTTCCAAAAACTCCCGACGCGCTGCTGGGTCAAGTCCGCCGGCGGGTTCATCGAGAATGAGGAGTTCGGGGCGATGGCAGACAGCGCAGATCAACGCGATTTGGCGCGCTTGTCCCTTGCTGAGCTGCTTGATCTTTTGCGTGTTGTTGGAAAGTTCGAACCGATCGAGGAGTTGCTTTTCCAGCGTGCGATCCCACGATTTGAACAGATACCGGTGGAACGCGAAGACCTCTTCAACTCGCATTCCCGGCGGGAGTATTTGATCTTCCGACACGAAACCGATTCGGCTCTTCACCGCAACTGGTTGCGCGGTCGGATTCATCCCAAACACACGCACCGTGCCGCGATGCGGAAACAACATGCCCATCGCAAGATTGATGAGAGTCGTTTTGCCGGACGCATTGCGACCTAGCAGCGCTACCACTTCACCCGGTTGCATGGAGAACGTCACCCCATCCAGCACGGGCCTGTCCTTCTTGTACGAACGCGCAACATCGTTGAATGCGATAACCGAGGCGGGAGTTGTCATTGGATTCCGTTACTGTGCTTTGCGCTGAGGTTGTGCGGGACCATCGGTGAGTTCGCGGTCGGCGTCCTTGATCACTTTCAGGACGTCGGAAAATTCAAGTCCGGCCAGATATGCCTGCGACAACAACGCTTGCGCTGCGGCTTTCAACTGCGCGGTGCGTACGGCCTGCGTCACTTTGGGGAGGCGCGCCGAGACGAAGGTGCCACGTCCGCGTTGTGATTCGATGTAGCCCAATGCTTCGAGTTCGTCGTACGCTTTCTTGACGGTCAATGGAGCAATGACGAGTTGCTCACTCAGTTCGCGGTGCGACGTTAACCGTTCGCCGCTGTGCAATCGCCCACCCGCAATCGCGTCCATGATCTGCCGCATGATTTGGCGGTAGATGGGCAGGTCGTCGGAGGGATTGATTGCGAGGTACATGCAAGTGATATATAACAGTATATCACTTGGCCGTGCCAAGACCGAGTTCAGGCCGAGTCATGGCCGTGTCATGGCTGGGGCTTCAGGCGCAGAATCGGAGCGCGTGGGCACGAGTGTCGGCCGGGATGGGTTTCGGGTGCCACCGAATGGTGCATATTGAGCGGCAGAGGTTTCCTCCACCGGGCGCCTTCCCGCCTCCCGCACCAAACCAAGGACTCTGCACGTGATGATCTCCTCCCGCATGCGTCGCATCGCGCTCTGCGTGGGTGTACTCGCACTCACCGTCGCGCCACACTTGTCGCACGCACAGCAAGGCTCGGCGCCCGCTGTCGCGAAACCCACTGGCACCAATTCGCAAGGCAAAAAGATTCTCGGTGTCAACGACTACACGCGTTGGCGCAATATCGAGAATGCGCTCATTTCCGGCGATGGAAAATGGGTGACGTACGGGTTGCGTTTCACCAACGTCCCGACGGCGGACGGCAAACCAGTATTGCATCTGTTGAACCAGACCAACGATCGCGATCTCGAAATTCAGAACGCCTCCAACGCCGTGTTCTCGGCGGACTCACGCTACATCGCGTATCAGGTAGATGTACCCGCGGCGCGTGGTGGCGGACGCGGCGGTCGCGGTGGGGCGCCTGGCGGAGCGCCTGACAGCAGCGCGGTTCCTCCGGGACAACCGCCCGTGGTACCGCCTGCAACGCCGCCCGGCATTCCTCCGGTGGTTGATACGGGAACCGTTGGTGCGCAGGGTGGACGTGGTGGCGCCGCAGCGGCGGCCCCAGCGGCACGTCGTTACGAATTGCGCGAGCTCGCCACCGGTCGCGTGCAAGCGTGGGCCGACATGCAATCGGCCTCATTCTCGCCGGCGTCAACACACTTGCTGCTGCGTGCTCGCGCCGGTGCGGGCGGCGGCGGTGGTGGACGTGGTGGTGCGCCAGGCGGCGGTGCACCCGGTGGTGGTGGTGGTGGTGGTGCGGCTGCAGCGGCGGCACCGGCGGCTGGAAGTGTGGCACGTGGCACCGACGTGGTGTTGCTCGACCTCGGCACGGGACGCAGTCTGTTCCTGGGCAGCGTCGGCGACATTTCGTTCAACAAGAACGGCGATCTGCTCGCGTACACCGTTGATGCGACATCACGCGACGCAAACGGATTGTACGTGCTTGACCTCACGACCGGTCGCACCGAAGTGCTCGACAACGATTCGCGCAACTACAATCGGTTGACGTGGACAGAAGACGGTATGGGCGTCGCCGTGCTCAAAGGAAAAGATGTCGAAAAGATGCGCGAACGCGATAACACACTCATTGCGTTCGGAAATGTTCGCTCCGCCTTTGGGAATGCGGAACTCACTCCGGCGCGCCTCGATGCGACCGTCGCACAGGGCGTGCCGAAGGGATTCGTGATCAGCGACAAGGCGACCTTGACCTGGAGCCCTGACAACAAACGCGTGCTGTTTGGTATCATCGCACAAAGTGCTGCGCAGGATACCAGCCGTCGTCGCAGTGCCGACTCCATTCCCGATGTGGACGTGTGGCGCACACAGGACGAACGCATTCAATCTGTGCAAATCACGCGTGCCGATGCCGATCGCAACTTCACGTATCGCGAAGGGTTTGACGTGGCCGCCAGCAAGTACATCTCGCTGACCGACAGTACCATGCGCGATCTCGAACTGGCGCCGGAAGGTAAATGGGCGGTTGGTCGCGACACGCGCGGCTACATCTCCGACTACAAGCGTCCCACGGCCGACTTGTACCGCGTCAACACAATGACGGGTGAGCGCACGCTGATGTTCAAGAACCAGCTCATCGGCAGCGGTGTCATTGGTATTTCGAGCGACGGCGGCAAATACGTGCTGTGGTCGGAGAACAAGTATCAGGCGTACACGTTTGACGACGCGAGCAAGAAAACCCTTGGTGGTACCACAGCGGCGAGTTTTGTTGACACCGAGTACGATCACCCGGGCCCCAAGCCGTCGTACGGAATTGCCGGCTACACCGCAGATGCGAAGGCTATCGTCGCGCAGAATCGTTACGACTTGTGGCTTGTTCCGCTGGATGGATCGCCGGCCACCAGTTTGACCAACGGTGCGGGTACGAAGAGCGAAACGCGTTATCGCTACGTGCGCACCGATCCTGTCGATCCACTCGCGCCGCGCACCGTTGCGTCACGCGGCATTGATCTGGGAAAACCGGTGACACTCTCAACGTACGGCGAGTATACCAAGAAGTCTGGATTCGCCGAGTTGGCCGACGGCAAACTTCGTGAGATCGTGTACGAAGATGTGTCATTCAGTGCACCCGTCAAGGCCGCGAAAGCCGATCAATATTTGTTCACGCGTCAAACGTTCTCCGAATTTCCGGACGTGCGTGTGTCGGGCGCAGACTTCAAGAACTCCAGGAAGATTTCCAACGCCAATCCGCAGCAGGCGGAATACGCGTGGGGCCGTCGCGTGTTGTTCGATTTCAAGAACAAGGATGGATTGCGGTTGCAGGGCATTCTCGCGCTGCCGGATGATTACAAGGCAGGCGAGAAGCGTCCGATGATCGTGAATTTCTACGAAGACAATTCGCAGAACATGCATCGTTACAATGCGCCGTCGTACATCACGGGCATGGGCGCATCCCCCATGGAAGCCGTCAGTCGTGGTTACATCACCATGCTCCCGGACATCCACTTCCGCACGGGTAACTCACACAGCGACATGTTGGAATGTGTGGAAGCCGCAACAAAGAAAGTGATCGAAATGGGTTATGCCGATCCCAAACACATCGGTGTGAACGGTCACAGCTACGGGGGCGAAGGCGCGGCGTTTATTGGCACGCGTTCACGCATGTTTGCGGCCGTAGGAATGGGCGCTGGCGTAACCGACTTGTTCACCGACTTCAGCCAGAGCTGGGGATGGTCGTATCAGGTTGCTGGTGGCAGCGGCGCGAACGGCAACGACTACTACATGTTCGGTCAGGGTCGCTGGGGTTTCTCGCCGTGGGACAATCCGGAGAAGTACCATTTCGAATCCGCGCTCACGCACGCGCGTGAAGCCACTGCGCCGTTCCTGATCATGCACGGCACGGCCGATCCCACAGTGTCGTTTAGCGAAGGCATGAACTTCTACAACGCGTTGCGCTTCAACAACAAGAACGCGGTGTTGTTGGCGTATCCGGGTGAGGGCCATGGTTTGCGCGGTCTGGCGAATCGCAAGGATCTCACGATTCGGTTCTTCCAGTATTTCGATCATTACCTCAAGGGTACAGCAGCTCCGAAGTGGATGACGGATGGTGTGCCGTTCATCGCGAAGGACATGGCGCGCGAGCCGGGGTGAGTGTGGCCGGTTGACGCGTGACACGCAAATCCTCAACCGTCCTGGTTGGGGATTTTGCGCACTGCTCTCGACTATCTTTGCCTGCATGACTCGACCCACCGTCAACCCATCCCTGTGTCCGTTGTGCGCCAACCCAAATGCGTGCGCAATGGTTGAGGGCGGGAAAAGCTGCTGGTGTTTCTCAGCGTCTGTTTCACGCGACGCGATCGAACGCGTGCCCATCGAGCAGCGTGGTTTGGCGTGCATCTGCCAGCAATGCGGCACGTCATTCGAACAACAATCAACCGTCCACGTACGCGAGACTGATAATGGCGCTGCTTGAAATTCCGACGCTCGAAACCGAACGTCTGGTGTTGCGCGGATTCGAACAACGCGATGAGGTGCCGTATGCTGAGATGATGTCGCATCCGGAAGTGACAGCGTTCCTGAGTACCGGCGCTCCGCTTTCGCCGCTCGAAGCGTGGAGGCAAATGGCGATGATGCTGGGACATTGGACGCTGCGTGGCTTCGGTATTTGGGCGGTGGAGGAGCGCAGCACTGGTCGGCTGATCGGCCGCATTGGGTGTTTTGAGCCAGTTGGTTGGCCTGGCTTCGAGATTGGCTATGTGCTGGGCCGCGACGCATGGGGCCAAGGCTACGCGCTCGAAGCGGCGCGTGCCTCGCTGCGCTACGCTCGCGATGTACTCAACCGCGACGATATCCTGAGTGTCATTCGTCCAGCGAATTCCGGATCAATTCGTGTTGCGACAACGCTTGGCGCGGTGCGCGCTGAGAGTATTGAATTTTTCGGAGCTCCCGCAGACCTGTATCGATATCCGAAACTCAGAACGGGACTGAAGTAACACTACTGAGCAGCACGCCGTAACACGACGTCTGGCCGAACCGTTCAACATGTCGCAGCCGGCTATCTCGCGACACCTCAAAGTGCTGGAGAACGCCGGACTCATTTCCGGTGCACGCGACGCGCAGCGACGACCGCGCAAGCTTGAAGGCAAGCCACTGGGCGGCGCGCACGAATGGTTGGTACAGTATCGGAAGTTCTGGGAGTTCAGCTACAAGCGGCTGGAATGGGAATGACGGAGGGGATGCAGGCGGGTTATCAGAAACTGGATGCGTTGATGGAGACGCTGGTGTGATGGCGACGGCGAACGTGGCCGACTGTTCCTGAATTCGAGCGGGCGTAAGCCGCGCCCCGAAGTCGTGTGACGCAGGTACAGCTCCGGATGCACAGGTCAAGGGCCACATAGGCGGCTGAACGCGCATCGTGGAGTTGCCGGACGAGGTATACGGCCATCGCGGCGACATTATGTAAGCAATTGGGGTTGGGGCAATTGGGGTCAGAGTCGCGTACCAAACGCATTCGGTCAAAATGACGACTCTGACCCCAGTATGACCTGACCCCAGTATGACCCCAGTATGCGACCCAGTGTGCATGGGTTCAAATTGGGGTCAGAGTCACGCACCAAACGAATTCGGTCAAAATGACGACTCTGACCCCAAATTCCGACCCCAAATTCCGAAATGACGACTCTGACCCCAAATTCCGTGACCCCAAAATCCGAAACACTCTGACCCCAAATGCAGCACCCCCACCCAACGCCACACCCCGCCGGTACGTTTGACCGGTAGCGACCGCGCCGATGCGGCGCGGTACCGCTCGAACCGGAGGTCTGCTTGCCCGCTTTGCTTCTGCCGCTGCTTGCCAGCCTGATCGCCGCCTCCGCGCCCGCCGACACAGGTCTCTGTACCTCGGCCGCGAAATTTTTGCGGTCAGACCCGCTGCATATGCAGGCGCTGATCGACACCGACACGCTCGACGACTGGCGCACGGGCAAAAAAACACCGGGCTGCCGAGTGACGGCCGCCGGGGCCACAGACATCGGCGTCAACAAAGAAGCCGTACGTTTCTACGAGCGGGTACGTGCGGCGGGCTGGAAACGGACGCCCGATCCGGTCGACATGCCCAACGAAGGCGCGCTGCGATTCCGCTGGGAAACGGCCGACTGCCTCTTTCACGTGAACCGCGAGCCGCTGCTGAACACCGACGCCGAGGCGCGGGTGAACAACGCGCTCAAGCTCGGGCCTGGGGAAACACCATATCAGATTTTCGTGGTCTGCGTGCCAGCCGCACCCGCCAAACCGCGGTGACGCGACGGCCGATGCGCGCCCGAGAAGTGCCGCCCCGGAGACCGCTCGGTAACTTCATTCCACGCAGAGCGAGAGACTTCCCGCTGACTCGTGTTTAGAGTCGCGCCGCCGCGAAAACGCGGCCCTGTTCTTCATCCGACCTCAGGCGCCACATGGCTACAGCAGTTACGCCGACGTACACGGCTACCCATAAAATCCGCATCGTCACCGCAGCTTCGCTGTTTGACGGGCACGACGCGTCGATCAATATCATGCGCCGGATTCTGCAGGCGAGTGGAGCGGAAGTCATCCATCTGGGGCACGATCGGTCAGTAGACGACGTGGTTTCCTGCGCCATTCAGGAAGACGCAAACGCGATCGCGATGACGTCGTATCAGGGCGGTCACGTTGAATATCTGAAGTTCATGGTCGAACGCCTGAACGAAGAAGGCTGCGGGCACATCAAAGTGTTTGCCGGCGGCGGTGGCGTGATTCTGCCGGAAGAAATTCTGGAATTACAGGAAGCCGGCGTTGAACGCGTGTATTCGCCCGACGACGGCCGCTCGATGGGACTGCAAGGCATGATCAACGATCTGCTGGAACGATCGGATTTCGCGACGGGCAGCGACGTAACCGATGCTGATCTCGTTGCCGCACGCAAGAAAGACGCCCGCTCGATTGGTCGGCTTATTTCTGCCGCCGAAAACTTCCCGGAAGAAAGCGCCGCACTCGTAGGTCGCATTCGCGATGAAGCGGCGCACAGCAACACTCCGGTACTTGGTATTACGGGAACGGGTGGTGCGGGCAAGTCATCGTTGATCGATGAACTGGTGCGACGTTTTCTGATGGACACGCCCGATCGCACCATTGGCATCGTGTCGGTTGATCCGTCAAAACGCAAAACGGGCGGCGCACTGCTGGGCGATCGCATTCGCATGAACGCCGTGCACAACCCGCGCGTGTACATGCGGTCGCTGGCCACGCGCCAGGCCAATCTGGCAATGTCGAAACACGTGCGTGATGCGGTCAACGTACTCAAGGTCGCGGGATTTGATCTCATCATTCTCGAAACCTCCGGCATTGGGCAGTCGGATACGGAAATCGTTGAGCACTCGGATGTCTCGCTGTACGTGATGACGCCGGAGTACGGTGCCGCCACGCAGTTGGAGAAGATCGACATGCTCGATTTCGCCGATGTGGTGGCGCTCAACAAGTTCGACAAACGTGGCGCGCCAGACGCCCTGCGCGATGTGCGCAAACAGTATCAACGCAATCACAAGTTGTTTGACAAGCCGGCCGACAGCATGCCGGTCATGGGCAGCATCGCGTCGCAGTTCAATGATCCGGGAACCACGCGATTGTATCGCCTGCTGATGTCAACGATTGCCGAGAAGACGGGGCAGCCACTCGTGACCGTTGCAGCTACGACGTCGGAAGAATCGGTAAAAATCAACATCATTCCGCCAGAACGTCAGCGGTATCTGTCGCGCATTTCCGACGGCATTCGCGAATACAACCAGTGGGTCACGCAGCAGAGTGATGTCGCGCATCAACTGCAGGCCGTCACCGAAACGCAACGTCTGTTGGGGCATGAAGGCGCAGCGCTGACCGACGTGCGTGAAGATCTCGAAACGCGACTCGATGGCGAAAGCCGCAAGGTGCTGGACGGGTGGTCCGAAAAACGTTCGAACTACGAGGGTGACGAGTACCAGTATCAGGTGCGCGGCAAGACGATTACGGTGCCTACCACCACAACGTCACTGTCGCATCTGAAGGTTCCGAAAGTAGTGCTGCCGAAATTCCGTGACTGGGGCGACATCCTGACCTGGGTGATGCAGGAAAACGTGCCCGGTGAATTTCCGTATACCAGCGGTGTGTTTCCGTTCAAACGCGAAGGCGAAGATCCCACGCGCATGTTTGCGGGCGAAGGCGGGCCGGAACGCACGAATCGTCGCTTTCACTACGTGTCGAAAGGATTGCCGGCGAAGCGTCTTTCGACGGCGTTCGATTCGGTCACGCTGTACGGCAACGATCCCGCAATTCGTCCGGACATCTACGGCAAGATTGGAAACGCAGGCGTGTCGATTTGCTGTCTGGACGACGCGAAACGCTTGTATTCGGGATTCGATCTCGCGGACGCAAAGACGTCGGTCTCGATGACGATCAACGGCCCGGCGCCAATGCTGACGGGCTTCTTCATGAATACTGCCATCGATCAGCAGTGCGAGCGGTACATCGCCGCGCACGGAATGGTTGACGAAGTGAACGCCAAGATCGACGTGTACTTCGCGGAACGCGGCACGGAACGTCCGGTGTATCGCGGCGAACTGCCGGAAGGGAACGACGGACTGGGCCTGATGCTGTTGGGCATCACGGGAGACAAGGTGTTGCCGACCGACGTCTACGCCGAAATCAGGAAGGACACAATTTCGCGCGTACGCGGAACGGTGCAGGCGGACATTCTCAAAGAAGATCAGGCGCAGAATACGTGCATCTTCTCGACGGAGTTTTCGCTCAAACTGATGGGCGACGTGCAGGAATATTTTACGCACAACAACGTCCGCAATTTTTACTCGGTGTCGATCTCGGGATATCACATTGCCGAGGCGGGAGCGAATCCTATTAGTCAGCTGGCGTTTACGCTGGCGAACGGCTTCACGTACGTCGAGTACTATCTGTCCCGCGGCTTGCCGATTGACAGCTTCGCGCCAAATCTGTCGTTTTTCTTCTCCAACGGCACTGATCCCGAGTACGCGGTAATCGGCCGTGTCGCACGCCGCATCTGGGCGAAGGCGATGAAGAACGAATACAAGGGCGACGCGCGCTCGCAGATGCTCAAGTATCACGTGCAGACCAGTGGGCGCTCGTTACACGCGCAGGAAATTTCGTTCAACGATATTCGCACAACGTTGCAAGCGTTGTACGCGATTTTTGACAACTGCAACTCGCTGCATACCAACGCTTACGACGAAGCCATCACGACGCCAACGGAAGAGAGTGTACGTCGCGCAATGGCCATCCAGCTCATCATCAATCACGAGTTTGGTCTCGCGAAGAATCAGAATCCGCTGCAGGGTTCGTTTATCATCGAACTGCTGACGCAGTTGGTTGAAGACGCAGTGCTGGCGGAATTTGATCGCATCAGCGATCGCGGTGGTGTGCTGGGCGCGATGGAAACGATGTATCAGCGCGGAAAGATTCAGGAAGAGTCGCTGTACTACGAGACGCTGAAACACACTGGAGAGCTGCCGTTGATTGGCGTGAACACTTTCCTGTCTTCGGAAGGTTCACCAACCAGCATTCCAACAGAGGTCATTCGTTCAACGTCCGACGAGAAGGATTCGCAGATTGATCGGGTGGCCGCGGTGCAGAAGCTTCACGAGAACGATGGCGCCGAAGCATTGCTCAGGCTGCAGCGTGCTGCGATCAAGAACGAGAACGTGTTTGCGCAGTTGATGGAAACAACCAAGATCTGCACCTTGGGTGAGATCAGCCGAGCGCTGTTCGCGGTGGGTGGGCAGTACCGGCGCAACATGTAAACAACCTACTGTGTGTTGGTGCGGCGGAGAAACTACCGGAGTACGGCGGGTCGATGCCTGATCCGAGGCTGTTGGTGCAGTAGTTTTCGAGGATTTGCTTACTGGCGTATTCGCACGACGGTCGCTCAACCGCCCGTGCACGTGTCTCGGCCGTGTTCAGCGCGCCGTTTTACGGCGACGCGCGGCGATGACCGCCGTGAGGCCAAGTCCAATGAGCGCAAAAGAAGACGGTTCGGGAACCGTTGTCGCTGCTCCCAGCGCAATATTGTCGATGTTGAAACTCCGAGCATTGACGCTGCCGATACTGAACCTCAGCTCATTGACCGCGGTGGAGGAGTTGTTTGAAGCCAGCGTGAAAAAAGTCGTTGAGGCGAACGTTCCAGTCTGTTGGTAAAGAGACGCTCCCGGGGCTCCACCTTCGACTGAGTATTGAATCGTTCCGCCATCGACCGCCGCGAGATCGATTCCGAGCCACCTAAACAAACCGCCGCCAGATCTAGTCACGGAGAGTAGCGCAAAGACGTTAGCGGTTCCGCAACCGCCACCGTCATACAGAGCTGGGATTGGATTGCCGAAGAACTTCGCAACGCACAGGTCGCCGACCAAAAGCGTGACGTCGAAGCCAGACTCCGAATAGGCAGAAAATGCGGTCCCGTTGTTGCCGGCCAGATTATTGAAGGTGATTGTTTGGGCATCCACCAATGATGGAACACCGGAGGCGGTGAAGGCGAAAGCTGCAATTCGCAAGGCGGCTCGTCGGATTGATCTCATGGCTGTGTGGAGGTGTGGGAGTAAACCAACAAGAGTTGTGGCATGAGTGCGACTGCGTCTTGGAAAACAATTGCATCCGATGGCCACCAGTCTTCAGATGAAGACTAGAGAATCTTTGGAGCAAAACCTATGCCGCGGTCCACGCTTCAGGGCCCTGGATGGCGGCGTACGCGGAAATTGGACCGCTCTATCGGGTGCCGTCCATAGCCCCGCGGCGAACATGGCGACATTTTGAGGCGGCGGCAGAGCTCTGCCCGAACGACCCGGCTCCAATCCGCTTTTGACCCACCAACGCAGAACAGGAAAGGATATGCATCTCAGTACCATCGATCTCGTCATTATTGCGCTATCGATTCTGATCTCATTCTTGCCCGCGCTCTTCTACTACAAACGAGCCGGCTCGAGCACGACGGAATTTTTCACATCAGGTCGTGCGGCGCCGTGGTGGTTGGTGGGTGTTTCGATGGTCGCTACCACGTTCAGCACGGACACCCCAAATTTCGTGACGGACATCGTTCGTCAGAAGGGCGTGTCGCAAAACTGGGTGTGGTGGTCGTTTCTGCTGACGGGCATGCTCACCGTGTTTTTCTTTTCGCGGTTGTGGCGCCGGTCGGAAGTGGTGACCGACCTCGAGTTCTATGAACGCCGCTACTCTGGCAAGGCTGCGACCTTTGTGCGCGGCTTCCGCGCAATTTACCTCGGCCTGTTTTTCAATTGCATCATCATGGGCACGGTGAATCTGGCCGCAGTCAAGATTGCCAACGTGGTCGTTGGCTGGCCGGAGTGGCAGACGCTGCTCCTCTGCTCGTTGATGACAATTTTCTTCGCGTCCATTTCCGGGTTGTGGGGCGTGCTGGTGACGGACTCCCTGCAGTTTGTCATCACGATGAGCGGCACGTTTGTGCTGGCGTATTTCGCGCTGCAGCACCCGGCCGTGGGTGGACTCACCGGCTTGTTCAGCAAGGTTGATCCGAAGTTGTTGAACGTGTTCCCCGACTTCAGCGATTGGAGTACGGCGCTGGCGATCTTCATCATACCGATCACCGTGCAGTGGTGGAGTGTGTGGTATCCCGGCGCGGAACCCGGTGGTGGCAGTTACATCGCGCAGCGCATGCTGGCTTCAAAGACGGAAAACGATGCGCTTGGTGGTACGTTGTTGTTCAACGTGATGCACTACGCGTTGCGTCCGTGGCCGTGGATTATCGTCGCGTTGTGTTCGACGATCGTGTATCCAAACCTGCAATCAATCGCCAGCGCATTTCCGTATGCGGATCCGAAGTTGATTGGCAACGACATCGCGTATCCGGCCATGCTGGTGCTGCTGCCGGCGGGTGCGCTTGGTTTCCTGTTGGCCGGTATGCTGGCGTCGTACCGCAGCACGATCGAGACGCATCTCAACTGGGGCACATCGTATCTCGTGCACGATTTCTATCGCCGTTTTGTAAAATCAGACGCGACGGAAAAACACTACGTGCTGGTGGGTCGCATCACGACCGGCTTGTTGATGATTGCCGCGGCGTTGCTTACTACCGTACTCGACACGGCCGCCGAAAGCTTCAATCTCATTTTGAAGATCGGCGCGGGCACCGGACTGATTTATTTGCTGCGCTGGTTCTGGTGGCGCATCAACGCGTGGAGCGAAGTGGCAGCAATGGCGAGTTCGTTCATGATCTCGATCGGATTCTTTGTCGCGGGAAAAATGGGACACACGGTGCCCGATCACATCTCGCTGATTCTGACCGTGCTGCTGTCGACAATCTGCTGGGTGGCCGTGACGTACATGACGGCGCCAACGGAGCAAGCAACGCTGGTCTCATTCTTTCAGAAGGTTCGCCCGGCCGGTCCTGGGTGGAAACACATTCAAGCAATCGCTGGAGTCGGCCCTTCACCCGACAGCATGACCGTCGCGCTTGGTGGATGGGTACTCGGCTGCGTCTTCGTGTATTCGGCGTTGTTTGGCACAGGCAGCCTGCTGTACGGCAATCAGTCGATCGGCTTCGTGTGGTTCGGTATATTTTTTGTGAGTGGTTTGGGGTTGTGGCGCATCTTGCACCTCGGACAAACCAAGACTGTGCAGTAGACGGCACCGGACCGCAGCTATCGGCGGCGCCGTGCGGAATTCTGCACGGCGTCCGTTTGCACAGGACTTCTACTTTGGACTGGAGCAGGCGGGGCGACCATCATCGAGTGCGGTAGATCGTTAACTGACCAATTGCCTTTGGACCTTTTGCATGGGACTATTGCTTTGAACTGGAGCGGGGTTGCGACCTTCATTGAGTGAGGGAGATCGTTAACCGACTAAGTGCCTTTGGACTTTACGGACACGCAGGACTTTTCGGACGAACCCCGAGGGGGTTTCGAGTAACCGTGCCAGGGCACTGGCAACACATTTTTATGATTTCTGTTGGCCGGTGTGGAGTTTTGTGTTGCGAGTCGTCAGTCAAAAACTTCCGTGATCTTCGCTCGCCGCCCGGAGCCCCGTCGCTGCCAAAATGCCGTCCGAAAAGTCCGGTGTGTCCGTAGAGTCCAGAGGCAGCTAGTCAGTTGGCGGCCTCCGCCCCCCCGCCAGACTGCGCCGACCCGCACCACGCCCCCACTTGCTCCAAAGCGGCAAACGCGCGGGTCCGAGTCCGCACAAATCCCGTACTAAGGGTTGACGGCAATAAATGTTAGTGTATCCTAAATCATGAATTATTCCACGCTCAAGCGGTCCCGCACTGTTTTCCCCGCCCTGGCTGCCGTCGTCCTTTTCACGTCCGCCTGCTCGGATCTGCTGCTGCCGAAAGTCCCGTCCAACGAGACGGTGTTACAGGGGCCGCTCGACGCCCTGACGCTGGAACAACGCGCCGCCTTCCTGCGTGGTGACGCCGAGTTTTCGCGGGTCTTCTCGGAGATCGATGGGCTGGGCCCGATCTTCATCGCGCAATCGTGCGAGTCGTGCCACGCGGGCGACGGCAAAGGCCATCCGCTGTTCAACATCACGCGGTTTGGGCGTTGGGACGGCACGCAGTTCAATCCGATGACCAGCGAAGGCGGACCACAGCTACAACAACGCGCCATTCGCACCTACCTCGGCGAAATCATTCCGTCGTCGGTTGCCGGCATGGCGCGGTTCACACCGCCGGCCGTCACTGGACTCGGATTGCTTGAAGCGGTCGATGACGCCGACATCATCAAACTCGCCGATCCGAACGATCGCAATGGCGATGGCGTTTCCGGCCGCGTGCACTGGGTCGATTCGACCGAGTTGATCAGTGCGTCCATTGCAAACAGCGCGGGTCTTGCACCAAATATGAAACGTCATGTCGCGGTGAGTGGGCAATACGTCGGACGCTTCGGCAAGAAGGGGCGCGTTGTCACACTGTTGCAGCAAACGGTGCAGGCGTACATCGAAGACATGGGCGTCACGAGTGAGTTGTTGCCGCACGACATCGTGAACATTCAGGTTGGCACGCTCGCGCATGATGATGTCGCGGATCCTGAAGTGCCCTTTAGTATTGTGAGTCGTGTCGCGTTCTACTTGCGCACTCTGCGTCAGCCGCCGCGGCGCGGAATCGCAGAAGCGGAAGTCAAAGCAGGAGAGGCGCTGTTTGTGAGCGCCGGCTGCGCGAAGTGCCACACGATGGAACTGCGAACCGGCACCAGCGACATCGCCGCGCTCAGCAACGTGACGTTTGCGCCGTTCACCGATTTGCTGTTGCATGACATGGGTAGTGATCTCGACGACCGATACACCGAGGGCCACGCGCTGTCGGCGGAGTGGCGGACGGCGCCACTGTGGGGGGTAGGATTAGCGGAGGCCTCGCAGGGCGGTGCGGCGTATTACCTGCACGATGGTCGCGCGCGATCGCTGCGTGCGGCAATTGGATTTCATGGCGGAGAGGGATCTCGCAGCCGAGCGGCGTTTGGTGCGCTCAGTGCGTCGCAGCAAGAGCAGCTCTTGCGTTATTTGAGGTCACTCTAATGCGCACAACACTGAACACCGCTTCCGGAAAGCATACACCAGACCGGAACGACCACCCGCACGATGTCGCGAACTCGCACACTCCTGACGTCGTCAGTCGTCGCGAATTTATGCGTCAAGCGGAACTGATTGGTGTTGCGTGTTTGTTGCCCACGGTGCTCGCTGGCTGTGCGTCCGTTCGGTACGCGCAGAGCGCGGTGGATAACGATCGGTTGGTGGTGTTGCGAAGTGAATTGTCAGCAGCAGGCAATGCGCTGATCGAAACTCCTGATGATCAATTGCCAATTTTTCTGCGTCGCGTGAGCGAGTCGGAATTCGTGGCGATATCAACCAAGTGTACGCATCGCGGATGTCAGGTTGAATCGGCGGGAAATCAGTTGGCGTGCCCGTGTCATGGCAGTGTTTTTTCACTCACCGGGGAACGTCTGAGCGGGCCGGCCGAACGTCCGTTGTCGCGGCACACCGTGACTGCTGACGAGCAACGCATTTACATCAATCGCAAAGCGGTGACCGAATGAACACGCGCCGCCGTTCAAACCAGAGTCTGACAATTGTTGCTGCCGCGTTTGGCCTGGCGTTGCTGAGTGCCAGTGCCGGGGCGCAGGCTGACACCACGCGTCGCGACTCAACGTCGGTGCAGGGCGCCATTTACCGTAGGCCATTTATCGGCTCGGCTGGATCGGCTTCGATTGGTGGGTACATGGAAGCCGACGCGAACTATCTGGTCACCGATGGTGTGACCGACGGTTTCTCGAGTGAAATGCGTCGCTTCAACATCTTTCTGTATGCGCCGGTTGGTGCGCGTTTGCGATTTATCTCCGAGCTTGAATTTGAACACGGCACCAAAGAAATCGCGCTTGAAACGGCGTTGCTCGACTATCAACTCTCTTCGGCATTTGTACTGCGTGGCGGAATTCTGCTCATACCCATTGGCGGATTCAATCAGAATCACGACGGGCCGCGCTGGGAGTTTGTCGAACGTCCGTTGTCGGCGACGGAAATTATTCCATCTACGTTGTCGGAAGTTGGCTTTGGGGCGAATGGCCGATTTTTCCTCGGAGAATCCACGCTCACGTACGATGCCTATCTTACCAACGGTTTGCACGACGGAATCATTCTGAATCGCAGCGGCAAAACGCGACTCGCGGAGGGGAGGGGTGGGGATCAACTGGAAGAGGATAACAATGGGTCACCCGCGTTCAGTTCACGTGTGGCGTTGCAGAATGGATGGCTTGGAGAAATTGGCGTGTCGTATTACAACGGCGTATACAACACGCACAAAGTGGAAGGTGTGCAAATTGATGTGCCACGTCGTGTATCAATTGCGGCACTTGATGCATCGACGCGACTGTGGCGCGGCATTGATGTACGCGGCGAAGTGGCCATGAATCGTGTTGACCTGCCGCCGTCATTGGGAGAACTGCAGGCCAGTCGACAGTGGGGTGGGTTTCTGGACATCGTGGTTCCGGTATTCCGTCCAAAGATGCGGTCGCAGAAGGACGCGGTTGTCAGCGCAGCAGTGCGGCTTGAGTATATCGATCTCAATGCGGGGCGCTTTGCCTCGACCAACGCACGCATTTACGACGAAACGCGCGCGATCACTGCAGGCCTGAGCTTTCGCCCCGTCGCCGGCACCGTGTTTCGTGCGAATTACGTGCGGCAGGCATTCCGGGACATGTTTGGAAACGCAGCGGCACATACGGGTGGATTTCGGATGGGCGTGGCTACCTATTTCTGAGTGAGAATCTGGTTCCGCCCGCCCGGCCGTAACGCTCCGCTCGGCACAACGGCGAGACCCGTAGCGGTCACTCACCTTCTGATCGGGAGCGCGTATCGATGAACGCCAGCGAAGCGATTGCCGACAATTTGCGCCGGGCACTGACCGGAACAACGTAGCGACTAATCACGCGTGACTGATCTGTCCCCGCCTCCCGACAACTTTTCGCCACAGATCGAAGCCGCACTGGCCCGACTTGAGCGAATGGTGCGCGCGGCTGGCGCTCGACACGGCGTTGGGGACGATGAGGCTGGGGCGCTGCTGCAGGACGTTCGCATCCGATTGTGGCGGGCTCATACGGATAGTGAGGAGATTGCGCGGTTACCAACGTCTTACGTATATCGGACGGCCACGACGGCCGCGCTTGACCTCGTACGCAAGCGTCGGCGCAATGAGGATCGTGAACCGTCCCTCGACTCAGCGCCGACGGCGGCACTCGTTTCGCGAACCAGTGCCGATCACGACGTGCTGGCGTCTGATCTCGGTGCGGCAACCATGCGGGAGCTGAATACCATGGTCGAAGCGCGTCGCGTGGTCGTGCGGATGCATTTGTCAGGATACGAGCGGGAAGAAATGATCTCGCTGTTAGGATGGTCCGACGCAAAGGTGCGCAACCTTCTGTATCGGGGCCTGCAGGATTTGCGCGAACGTCTCACACGGGCTGGGTATCGCTGGCCGGAGGAATCATGAGCGACGACCAATTGCGGGCCAGCTACAACGCGCGAGTCGCGAGGGATGCACCGGCCGATCGTGCCACCTGTCCGTCTCCCGAACAGCTGCAACGCCTGGCTGAAAGTGGAAAGGGCAGCGTCGCTCCAAATCTGACACTGCTCGACCACGTGTTCGGCTGCTCGTATTGTCGTCCGGAATTTGCGCTGTTGCGTAGTGTACAAACCGCGTCAGAAGCGTCCGATAGCGGGAGTGCAGCGCGCACAAAAGCTGCGACGCGTTGGTTCACAGCACCGCGCCTCGCAATCGCAGCGGCAGTGTTGGTCGCGATTGGAATTGGCAGCAATTCACTCCGTCGCCCGCACGATGATACGCCCGCAAACGTGCTGCGGAACGCGCCGGGTGATGCGAGTGATGTCGTGACGGTTTCGCCATTGGTCAACGAACTGTTTGCCGTCGACGCGCCGTTCGTGTGGCGCAAGGTTTCAGGCGCCGTGACGTACGAAATTCAATTGCTGGATACGGCGGGCGTTGTCATCGCGACACACGTGACCGCTGATACGGTGTTCAGTCCGGCGGCGGACGATCGGGCCAAACTTGCCGCCGCAAAAACATTCGATTGGTTCGTGGCGGCTCGGCGATCGGATGGCAATGAGCGCCGATCAAACATCGCGCGTGTGCGCGTTGGCATTACGGAGCGCCGCTAACCACGACCCGCCACGGATCGCCAACGAGTGTGAACGCCCCCCACACCGTTGGTGATACTTTGCGACGAATTGCTGCGAGTTGTGCTGAGCGTAACGCCGCGCCCACCGCCTGCCGTTGGGCAAGCTCCCGGTAGAGCGCGGACACAACCGGCACTACGTCACGATCATTCACGCGCCACGCAGTTGCCACCACGCTGCGCGCGCCGGCTTGCAGAAATGCCGAAGTCAATCCGCGCACGCCTTCACCGGCGATCACTTCGCCGCCGATGGTTCGACACGCGGACAAGAGTACCAGCGATGCCTGTAATCTGAGACGGGCAATCTCATTGCTGTTCAGCAATCCGTCGTCCGTTGGCGACGGCGTGAGCGCGAGGGCCGCACTCGCTCCCGACCATTCGTCGACCACTGCGTGCGTGGCGAAGTGCAGCACGTCGTACGATCCGGCTTCGCGCTTCATCTCCGTTTCGGTGGCGCGTGCTCCGGTGCGAACCACTGTGCCGGGCAACAGACGCTCTACTGCGGCAACTTCCAGCTGTGCTCCCCCCAGTCTTGGCATCAGCGTGGAGCTGCGAAACAACGTCAGGAAGAACGGTGACTCGGCGGTGCTATCGTCGCCTTTGCCCTGGTTCGTTCGTGAATCTGCAAACGCCATGACCCTTGGTGGTCCACTTTGTGCTCTCGGCTGAGACGCAAGGCGCATCAGCACTGTCGCGGAGGGGGCGACCGCCGTCTCAAAGCGCTCAATCAGAAATCGGCCATCGGGCAATCGCAGGACGGCAAACGGCAATCGGTGTAACACGCCTTCTGGAAGAAAGACGAGTCGCGTTGCGCCCGCGCTGTCGAGGCGTGCGAGCAGTGGTGCAACCAACGAAGCACCCAACACGCGCGATTCCACACCGGCCTCGCGGCCAGATTCGAGCAATGCGACAAGTCGCCGCACGCGAGGTGCAACATCATCGAGTGTCGGCAGCGAGTGTGCAGTCAGTGCGAACTTCGTCAATACGAAGGCCGTGCCGCGCGCGCCGCCTTCACCGGCGTTCATCATTACGATCGCTGTCTGATTGTCGGGCAACGCTCGCTGCAGTTCGGCGACCGACAACGTGGATTGTGCCGACGTATCAATTGCGGTCGCTGCTCCTTTGGCGAACGATGCCGCGAGGGCCAGCCGATCACGCAAGTCGCGCGCGCGACGGCGTTCCGACAGCGAGAACGCGACCTCCACCTCACCGCTTGAAGCCAGGCTGGAAATCAGCGTTGAAGAAACCCATGCGTCGGAAGAGCGTGACTGCACGCCGAGTGTCTGTAACGCCTGGTCGTTCAACGAAGCACGCCACTTGTCGAACGTTTCTGCGGCCGCCAAAGCCGCAGTGGCAGCGGCCCGCGCGTTGCCGCGTTGGGACAACGCGAGTGCACGCTGCTCTTCAATGCCGAACAGGAATTTCTTCTGGCTCGGGTGGATTCGCGGCACCACCTGGTCCAAAATCAACAGGGCTTTGTCAGGCTGCCCGCGGCGCAAAGCGATCTCTGCATCTTCGGCGAGCAGCGTGGTGATAAAGCCGGTCATTTGGTAGCGATCAGCGAGCGCGCGACGCTCTACGGCGATGGTCGCTGCCTCGTCGATGCGAGACTGCTGCATCGCCAGCTCGTATCGGGCAGCGGCAATCGAAATTCGCGCTCCAGGCTCACCAAGCTTGTCGGCAGTTGCCTGCGCCTCACGCAACAGCGTTTCCGTCGCCGCGATGTCTCCAGCGCGTTGTGCCTGCCTGGCGCGCATGCTCAATACTTCAAGCCGGCCTTGCAGATCATCCACCGATCGCATCAGGGAGTCGGCGCGCGTGAGCCACAAGCTGTAACCGGCGGCGTCGTAGAATGCTTGCGCCAGTCCCGCGCGATTGAGTGCAATCCACGCCGATGTGTTCACCGATTTCGCGCGCTGCGATGCGGTCCACGCTCCCGTGAGTTGCGCCTGCGCCTCGGGCATTTTCCCGAGGCTGATCAGATAATACCCCGCCCATTGTTTCGACGCGGCCAGCCCCGCCAGATCACCCGTCTTTTCCTGCATTGCGATCGCCGTTTGGAGTGGCCCGCGGAGCGAGTCGGTCAACCCGACGCGCGCAAATTCCGTGGCGAGCGTAAACAGACACGTTGCTGCGAGTCGCGGCAGCTGTGCGTTGTTGGCGATCGTAATTCCTTCTCGTGCCAGCGCGCGCGCACGTTCGCGATTGCCCAACCGTGAGTAAATCGCGCTCAATCGACAGCGAGCGTTCCCATCAAGCAACGGATCTCGTCGCCAGTTCAGGGAATCACCGTGCATCATGACGAGAAGGCTCGCGTTTGCGCCATCCATGCGAAGGGCCGTACCGGCGCGCACGAGGATGGATTCCAACGCCGTCAGCGTGTCACGCATGCGCAAGGCGTTTTGCTCGATCGCAAGCAACTGCGCATCTGCCTGCATGTATTTGCCGGCGTTGATGCGAATCTGCACGCGCCACAGTTGCGACTGATTACCGAGCAGGTCGCTGGCGTTGGCCGCTACAATGCGCGCGTACAGCGAATCGGCGCGCGCGTAGTCGTAGGTGAGTCGGTGCAGTGCCGCGATCGCGAACAGGGCGTTACGATCGGCAGGGCGCGCACGAAGCTGTTGCTGCCACGGGGCCGCCCATTGCGTCAGCGTGCCATTTGACGCCGCGCGCACCGCCGCTGCCGAAATGTCGCGCGGGTGAGCGAACGCCGCGGTGCTCGGCAACGGTGGACGAACGGCCCCTTCTTGCGCCGTGATCGTTGACCCTGCGATGAGGGATAAGGCTACAAATCCAGCGAAACCGAGGCGCATTCTCTCAAGGTACGTTCGGCAGGTTGAATGGCAAGTTTGTACCGCACACTGAGACAGGATGGGCATTGCCGACGTGAAACGGTTGAAAGAGTTTGATCGACCGTCCCGTTTTGCAAAGGAGGAGTATTTATGGAACCAAACTGCAAGCGGCGGCAGCGGCAAGTTTCGCCGCGACTGAGACGCCTCCGTATTTGAGGGCGTGTTACAGATGCAAACATTTCAACCGGCACTGCTGGCTAAAAGTCTCATGACGGAGAACGATATGCGACGCGCTCAACGCCTCCTGCTCGACGCACTCAAATATTGTCTGAAGTTTGGACTGATCGCTTCGTGCGCTGTCGCACCGCTGGGAATCGTTGCAGCACCCGCCATCAACCTGCAACTGAGTTCGGCGACCGTGATTCTGGTGCCCGGAACGTCTCAGTCGATCACTGTGAGTGCAGCTTTTGTTGGCGGACCATCCCGCGCCGTACTGGGCTGGAGCGGTTTGCCGCCGGGACTGACTGCAACTTTCCAGCCTACTCTAATTGAATCGCCAGAGCCCGGCGTTAATGTCACGTCGGTGATGACCATCACCGCAGACTCCACGGTGGTGGCGGGGAGGTTCGTTTTTGATGTTATTGCTGCGGAATCCGGTACGGATTTCAAGGTTTCAGGGCAAGCCCAGGTTACCGGCATCGTTGAAGAGCCGTTTTCATTGACGCTGGGCGGGTCATCGACGGCCAACGCGGGCGAATCGGTCGCACTGTCTGTCCTGGCCACTCGAAAGCCTGGCTTCACCAAGTCAATTACGTTGAGTGTGGACCCCGCGTCGGTTCCAATATTGACTGCGGTGCGTATGACGCCAATGGTGCTGACAGGGAACGACGTCGCCAGCACCGTGCAACTGAACCTCGATTCCGACGCACGACCGGCCTTGTACCGCGTTCGAGTGACAGGTAGTTACGGAAGCACTCGTGTTGCATCGAGCCATGTTGTAAATGTGCTTCTCGCGCCGGTGCCTCCCGAAATCACAATCTCTGCAGCGCCTGCTTCGGCGACGATCGCTCCAGGTGAGAGTACCTCGTATCAGCTCGCCTTTACCAGGAATTTTGGAACTTTGGGTTTTGGGCAATTCACGCAAACTGTGTCCGGACTTCCTCCGGGCGCAAGCGCGACGTTTTTGCCCGCGGTTCCGACCCCACCATCGCAGTTGGTTGTTGCCACAACGAGCGTAACACCGGACGGTACCTATCCGCTGACCGTTACCGCAATGCTTGGCACACTGGTCAAAGTGACAACCGTTGATCTGGTGGTCGCGACGCCTCGCAACTTCACGATGACCCTCACGCCAGCCGCAGTCACAGTCGCTCGACTGGCAAATACTGATATTGCGCTGGAGGTGCAACGCACGGGACCGAAGAGCGACGTCACGGTCACGATCGATGCACTCACTGTTCCAGCAGGCGTCGTTGTCACGAGCACACCGACAGTGTTGAACACAAGCACCACCGCGGCAAGCGTGAAAGTCACAGTGGGCGCAACTGCCAATGCCGGCACGTATTCGATTACCGTGCGCGGGGTGTCAGGGTCGCTCACCAGGACGGCGATCCTGACGTTGACCATTCCCCCACCGCCGCCCAGCGATGTCACCATCCGTGTGTTGACGCTCACAACTACCGTCGCGAGTGGTGGCACCACACAAATTCCCATTAGGCTCACACGGACGGGAACCGCCGTTGGCGCCCTGCTCGAACTGCGCACTTCGGGCGTTCCGCTTGGCGGTAATGCCTGGATTACGCCATCCACCACACTCGGCGACTCCGCAACACTTAATGTGATTGGTGGAAATGCCGGTATTTACTTTGTCGGGGTGTCGGTGGTGCGTGGTGCATTTCCTCCAACTGACATTGCGGGCGTCACCGTTACCGCGTCAAGCGCCGGCGATTTCTCAATCCTGCCCGCGCCGCAAACACTGAGCGTTCCCACGGGCACGCCAACCAGCGCGGCTGTTCAAATTGGTCGCACGAATGGTTTTGCGGGCGCAGTTTCCTTTGTGGCGATTACAGATAGGCCAAGCGATTACCAGGTGACGTTTTCGCTGAACTCCACGACGGGGAGCGGTATCGGCATGACGATTACGGCCAACTCGAATGTCCCAACGGGCCCGCATGTGCTGCGACTTCGCGGCACGAGTGGTTCAATTGTGCGCGAGGTGAGTATGACGGTGGATGTGACGTCCGCACCTCCGTATATGCCTCCGTATTACCCATTCGGCATCAAACGACCACCGCAGTAAACGCGAGCCAGGCGTGAACAACGAAGGGCGCGCCATGACGGTGCGCCCTTTTTACGATACCGCTCGCCGAGTCGCTTGCGGTAAAAAGTCCTCTACACCGATCGCATCATGCCACCGTCCACGCGCAAACTTGCGCCGGTGATGTACGCCGCTGCGGGTGACAGCAAGAACGCTCCCGCGCGACCGAACTCGTCGGGAGTGCCAAGTCGTCCGAGTGGAATTTTCGCGATGCTGCGCGTGCGCACTTCTTCGACGCTCAAGCCCGTACGCGTCGCGGCCATGTTGTCCAACGCGGCGACACGCTCGGTATCGAGGCGCCCCGGAATGAGATTGTTGACCCGAATGCCCATGGGAGCGAGTTCGTCTGCGAGTGTTTTCACCAGGCCAGCTACGCCCGAGCGCATCACCGTTGACAGCACCAGTCGTTCAACCGGTTCCTGAATGGACGATGACGTGATCGTGAGAATGGAGGCGCCTTCGTTGAGATGTGGCAGGGCTCCGCGAATCATGCGGACGGTGCTCATCAGCGTGAGTTCGAACGCCGATTGCCACTGGGCGTCGGTAAAATCCTTGAACGCGCCAGCTGGCGGGCCGCCCGCGTTTACCAGCAGCGCATCGATTTTACCGAGTTTGGCGACGGACCCTTCAATCCACGCGGTCACGCCGGCCGCGTTCGAGACGTCGATCGCAAACGGTACAACTTCGGCACCCGTTTCCTCACTGATCCTGGCGGCCGCCGCGTCAACACTCGCCTGATCGCGGCTACAAATGGACACGCGTGCACCATCCGCAGCGAGTGCGCGGGCAATGCCGTACCCCAGGCCTTTGCTGGCGCCAGCAACGAGCGCCACTTTACCGGTAAGTCCGAGATCCATGATGATTTCTGGTTGTGGAAACGGCTGTCAGCGAATGCGTCAAGTGATGACACAAGCTACTGCGGGCACTAGGTGAACGCGATTTTCCGCCGTGGATCGGTGATACCAACGCGACGCAACACGCGATCCATCTCGCCTTGTGATTCGTCGCTGATGGGCACAAACGGTGAGCGCAGCGCGGCATGGGCAATGGCTCCCCGGCGTTGCAGCAACTGTTTGCGAATGGTGAGGTTGATCACGGGTTGATTCTCATAACGAATCAACGGTAAATACCGATCAAAAATTGTTTCGGCTTTCGCGATGTCGCCAGCACGAAAGGTGTCGTACACGGCGACCAGTACTTCGCTGAAAGCAAATCCCGTCATCGTACCGGCCGCGCCGCGCTCGAGTTCTTCCAGCAGGAACATGCCGCCTAATCCACCAAAAATCGAGAACTTGTCGGTGAGTTTGCGAATCGCACCAATCTTTTCCATGAGTGGTGGATCCTCGAGTTTGAGCGTCTGCGCGTGCGGATTCTGATCGGCGAGTCGTGCCAACATAGGCGCCGTCATGATCACATCGTTCACGGGCGGAAAGTCCTGCACGACGATGGACTGATCAACCGCATTCGCGATTGTGTCATACAGTGCGATGATGTCATCGTCTTTGGCGCCGGGCATACGGGGTGGTGCAATCATCACCGCCGTCGCACCAGCGGCAAACGCCTGTTTGCTCAGGTTGATACACGTGGCCAGATCGGCGTGGCTGGTGCCAACAACTACCGGCACGCGTCCGTTGACTGTTTCGAACACGATGCTTGCCACGCGCGCGCGTTCGTCCGTGCTGAGTTTGGCGGCTTCGCCAAGCACGCCCAATATCGTCAGCCCCATAACACCCTTGTCGAGTTGGAATTCAACGAGGTTGCGTAAACTCCGTTCGTCGACGTTGAGCGCGGCGTCGAACGGGGTGGCGAGAATATTGAAGATGCCGGTGATCGGTTTGGTCATCGATTGTCTGAGGCGACGCTGGGTGTGCATGATAAATCACGCACGGGAATAAGATCTAGCTATTGTGACAAGTTGCAAATGTTATACAAAATCGCCCAGGCGCTGGCCCCTCTCAAGGGGTACGCCCAGATGCACTTGACGCGAATCGCTCAACGCGTCCCCACGCACCCCGGCATTCGGAATGCACCGATCTTCGTTGAGTAACTCGTCGCCGCTTTCCTGAGATAGTCGCCAACATACCAGATCGTACAATCGTCGCTGGGATCGACGGCGGTTTGCGTGT
>Ga0105047_10003303_pt1 | contig 28434 bp, 18 predicted proteins | sample MAT04_FD_78384 | JGI IMG/M metagenome (GOLD analysis project Ga0105047, IMG submission 78384) | Freshwater microbial communities from Lake Fryxell liftoff mats and glacier meltwater in Antarctica - MAT-04 (megahit assembly) | ecosystem: Environmental > Aquatic > Freshwater > Ice > Liftoff... | reverse complement strand
CCCAGCGGCTACCTGCTGGTACTGGCCGGCTTTGCGGTGCTGGGCTTTGTCGGCCGCCGTCGTCTGGGCAACTGAATGACCACCTCGCTGACGCTGCGCCGGCAGCGCAGCGCCGCGACGGCCTTGCGCGGCTGGCTGCAATGCCTGCCCCTTTTGCTATCGCTGGCCGCGTCGCCGTCGCTGATGGCCCAGACACTCAAACCGGGTGACCTGGCGTTCACCACCTTCAATGCCGACCAGGACGCCTGGGCCTTGGTGGCTTTGGTCGATCTTGCGCCGGGCACCCAGGTCTTCTTCACGGACAACGCCTGGACCAGCGCGGGCGGGTTCGATTCGGGCGGCGGGTTCGAACGCTGGGTGTCGGGCAGCAGCACGGTCACGGCAGGCACCGTGGTGCAGTTCAACTACACCGATGACGCCTGGAAGCTGCAAGCCTCGCGCGGCACGCTGACCCGCGAAGCCGTGGCCGGCAGCAGCAACCTCAACCTCAGCCAGACCGCAGGATCCCTCTACGCCTACCAGGGCAGCAACGCGGTGACGCCGTCGGTGTTCATTACAGCCCTCTCGAACGGCGACTTCAGCGCGGCTGCGGGCACGCTGGCCGGCACCGGACTGGTGGTGGGTGGCAATGCGTTGCAATTGGCAGCGGGCGCTGACTTTGCCGAGTTCAGCGCCTCACGCAGCGCCGCATTGTCGGTCGACCAATACCGCAGCCTGCTCAACAGCCCCAGCGTCTGGGCCTCGTCCGATGGTGGGCAATACGCCCAGCAGTTGAGCAATGCCACGCCGCTGGCTTCGCTGGCCGTGCCAGAGCCTCAAGGTCTGCTGCTGCTGTTGGCCGGCAGCCTGGCTTTGGCAGGTGCTCGTCGGGCACTGCGCTTTCGGGCCACTCAGGCCAGTGCCGCATGAGCAGATTGGCTGATCAAGCCAACGGGATTGCCGCAGCGGCAGCAATCCCGTTGGAAAAAATCGTCCGGGTCTTGCGCGCCATAGCGCACTTTCCCGGACACCCCCCGGCATGGGGGGTACGGAGTCCCAATGGACTATGCCTTGGCGCCACGACACACCCCCAGTGTCATGACCGAAGGCGAAACTTTTCAACCAGGGAATGGCCTGAAAACCACCCCACATCAACCCCTCTAGGAGTTAGCAAATGATGAAGCAATTGAAATTGGCAGCGGTGGCACTCGCCACCCTGACCAGCTTGGGCGCCCAAGCCACACTGTTCGACTCGAGTTTTTCTTTGGGCTCGTTCGCCTTCTTTGCGATCGACTCGACCGGCATCCCGACCTCAATGGTCGCCGATCTCGCCTTTACGCTTGACGGCGCTGATGTCGCTGTTAACGGCTTTTCATCCAACAACCTGCTGACGCTGGCCGCCACGGGTCACAAGGTCCAGTGGAACTTCGTCGCCAACACGATGAAGATCGATGGCGTGGTACAGCCAGGCAGCTTCGCTTACTCGGCGCCTTACGCCTTGTTCCAGGCCAACGCACAGGTCGCAGAAACCCGGTGGGCGGTCGTTGCCGGCACGACAGAAAGCTTCCCCAACTTCTACCTGAGCACCGGTGCTCCGACAGCCAGACAGCTGGCCAATCAAGATATCAACAGTAACACCGGCCTTTCATTTATCCAGCAAACCCTCGCCCGCAGCAACCAGACTGTCGACAAGCCCGGCGTCTTTGCCGGCACGCAGACCGATGGCACGTTCGGCGCCAGCAGCGTTGTCGGCTTGACGGTCACGTCGTCGGGCTACTTGGGCGCGGGCGGCAACTTCGGCTCTCAGGGCAACTGGGCGGGCTTCCTGTCCTGGTCTGCCTACACCAAAGAAGGCGCCGCCTTCAGCAGCGTACTTTGGGCCATGGACGACAACACCCCAGGTGCAATCCAGCAGAACATCAAGTTCAGCTACAGCGCTGGCGGACTTAGCGCCGAGGCAGTGACCGCCGTGCCGGAGCCCACGACCTACGCACTGATGGGTGCCGGCCTGCTGGCCATCGCCCTGCTGCGTCGCCGCCGCCAGTCCTGATCCCTGCCTGACCCTGCCACGCCCATCCCGGGCGTGGTTCCGCAGCGCCTCACCAGCGAAGCATTGCGGAGCCCTGCCCGCCCCAACCGCACCCCTGAGGAAATGACCATGAAACTGACCCACATCGCCCTCGCCGCGCTGGCTCTTGCCGCCGGCAGCACTGCCTTTGCCGGCACCGAGCGCCTTGCCGGCGCTTCAGCCAGCGCCATCAGCGTCGTCAAAGGTTTGAAGAACCTGTGCGGCGCCAACACCTTCACGCTGTTCAAGCAGTCGTCGTCGCTGTCGAGCACCGGCAACATCTGGACCGCCACCTGCTCAGCCAACTTCACCGGCACAACCGACCAGGTCCGGTTCAACAACGGTGGCGGTTCACTCACCGCCGTGAGCAGCGCCGCCCTTGGCGGCAACGTCGCAGTGACGTTGCTCAACCCGGCTGCCGCCACCTGCAGCAACTTGAATGCCGGCACCGGCGTGCTGTCGTTCCTGGCCGCTGGCGAGATCAAGAACTGCACCACCACCGGCACCGTGTCCGAAACCACAGAAGGCGGCTTCATGGACGTGGACGGCACGGTCTTCCGCGCCAACGGCCTGACCATTCCCGCATCGGTCAACGACGCTACCGACTACGTCGCATCGAGCTTCCAGCAAGCCTTCGGTGTCGGCGTCAGCCCCACGCTGTACGCTGCGCTGCAGTCGTACCAGGTCGCCACCGGTCAGCTGCCCTCCACCTGTACCGGCGCGTCACCCACCTTCACCGTCACCGCGCCCGCCCTGACGACCCCGGCTTGCCAGCCCTCGCTGTCGCGCGCCCAGATCGCGTCCTACATGTCGGGTGCTTCCAACGCGCGCACTGCCGGCGTGAGCATGCTGTTCGGCGGCACCAACCTGGTGAAAACGGATTCGACCTGGACCAACGCACCGGCCGCTGCCACGCCGGTGACCTATTGCCGCCGCCCGAACACCTCGGGCACACAAGCCTCGGCCCAGCTGTACTTCCTGAACAGCCCGACCGGTTCAGGCGAGCTGGGTGGCTTGGCGCTGGTGGTGGGCTCCAATGCGGTGCCGACACCGCCGGCCACCTCGACGGTCGTCACCCAAGTCAAGCTTGTCATTGACACCCGTACCGGCACCAGCGACGTCAAGACCTGCATGAACACCGCCGCCGGTTATGCCTTCGGTGTGGTGTCGCTGGAGAACAACCCGATCGGTGGTTCGGACACCTACCGCTTGGTCAAGATCAACGGCGTTTCAGGGACGGAAGGTACCTCCGCCACCGACTCGAACACCGTTGAGGCCATCCGCGGCAACTACGACTTTGTCTACAACACCGCGATTTACTGCCCCGGCGGCACCTGCGCGCCGATCCTGACCGCCATCAACAACGCCGTCGTTGCCGGCAACGGCAGCCCTGGCATCTTCCTGACGACGGAAGCCAAGTTCCTGCGCGGCTCGAACAAGCCCACCCGCCCGCTGGTCCTGAAGTAATCGCCTGGATCGACCATCGCCGTGCGCTGTGCGCGGCGGTGGTCTTTCCGGCAGCGGCCTGCACGGCGCTTGCCCCCTCAGTCCCGCCCGGCGGGACTTTTCCATTTATTGGATTCCCTTTGATCGCCCCGCCCCACGCAGAAGTCAAGCGCTTGAACAGGCCCTATCCGGGGTGGCAGGCGGCGGCGTTGCTGATGGCCCTGTTGACCACCACCACAGCCTGGGGCCAGGCAGGTGTGCCACCGGCGGCGCCGCCTGCAGCAGAGCCGACCGTGGTCAAACCGGCCGCACCCGGCCGCCCGCCTGCCACGCCCGCCACGCCCACCACGCCCCGCTTCGACATCTTCGCCTTCAACGTCACCGGCAACAGCGTGCTGTCGGCCGGCGAGATAGAAACCGCGATCTACCCCTTTCTCGGCGAGGACAAATCCATCGCCGATGCCGAGCGCGCCCGCGCCGCGCTGGAGCGCGCTTACCAGGCCCGCGGCTTTTTGTCGGTGTCGGTGTTGTTGCCACCGCAGGCCATCGACAAGGCCGAGCTGCAACTGCGGGTGGTCGAGGCGGCCATCGGCAGCCGCCGCATCACCGGCGCCCAGTACAACCTGCCCAGCCTGATCGCCGCGGCCACGCCCAGCCTGGCGCCCGGCACGGTGCCGGACTTCAACGCCCTGCAGGCCGATCTGGCCCAGGTGCAGACCGGTGCCGACCTGCAGATCACGCCGGTGCTGGTGGCCGCGTTAGACGCTGGCAAGCTCGATGTCGAGCTGAAAGTACAGGACCAGCTGGCGCTGCACGGGTCGGTGGAGCTCAACAGCAAGCAGACCTTCAACGGCCAGCGCGGCAAGTTGGAGGCCGGGCTGCACTACGACAACCTGTTCCAGCGCCAGCAGTCTTTGGGCCTGACCTGGCTGGTGCCGGTGCGCGGCACCGAGCGCGGGTCCACCTGGGTGCTCAGCCACGGCGCAGCAATGGCCGGCGGCCGGCTCAGCACCACTTTTGTCACCTCCGACAGCAGCACGCCCACCAGCCTGGGCGGCGCCACGGTGACCAACGGCCAGACGCTGGGCACACGCTGGCGACAGCCTGTCGGCGGCGCCGGGCCCGGGTTCAGCCACGGCTGGAGCCTGGGCCTGGACGTCAAGAACAACCGCGACGGCAACCAGAACGTGGCCGGCAGCTCGACCCAGAACCCCGACCTGCGTTACCCGGTGGTCTCGATCGGCTATGACCTGTACAGCAGCGGCTCGACCGGCAGCCAGACCAGTTTCGACGTCTCGCTCAGCAGCGGGTTGTCGGGCGTGGGCAGCCGCATGGTCGATTGCAACGGCCGCAGCATCGACCAGTTCGCGTGCAAACGCGCCGGTGCGTCGGCGGGCTTCCAGGTGCTGCGGATGAACCTGCAGACCCGCCAGGCTGTCTTCAACGGCTGGGAGGCCGGCCTCAAGCTCCAAGTGCAATTGGCCGGCGATCCGCTGGTGTCGAGCGAGCAGATCGGCGCGGGTGGCATCGACAGCGTGCGGGGTTACTACGAGTTCGAGCAGGTGGGCGACCAGGGCCTGGTGCTGCGCAGCGAGTTGAGCTCCCCGCCGCTGGCCACGCTGGGCCCGTTTGCACTGACCGGCATGGTGTTTGGCGATCTGGCGCGGCTGCGGGTCAACCAGCCGCTGCCGGCCGAGCAGGCCGACATCAAGATGGGCAGCCTGGGCTTTGGCCTGCGCGGCCAGACCAGCGACGGCCTGCAACTGCGGCTGGACGTCTCGCTGCCGCTGGTCGACACGCTCAAGGCCGACAGCAACGGCCAGAAAATGCCCGCCAGCGGGCGTGACTCGCCCAACAGCCGGCGTATTGACTTGTCAGCCCGCTACGCTTTTTGAGTCGGATTCTTGACCCCCATTTTTTGAACAGCCGGCCACCGGCTGGAGCCCACGACCATGAACCAGCGCTGCTTCCGCCTTGTCTTCGACCGCCGATTGGGCATGTGCGTGCCGGCATCCGAACACACCCGGGGTGCGCGCAAGTCCGCGTCCGGCAATGCGCCGGGTACATCGGCCGGCAACTCAACCGGCGCGCCGGCCAGCGGCAGCCGCCTGGCCTTGACCACGCTCAGCCTGGGCCTGCTGCTGATCAACCCGGCCGAGGCGTCCGACGCGATCCCGCGTGCAGCGGCGATCGCGCCCAGGGTGGCCCTGCCGGTGCGCAGCAGCGACACGCTGCGCACCGCGGGCGATCTGGGCAGCTTCAGCCTGGCCAACCCCAGCGCCAACCGTTTGGTGGTCAACCAGACCAGCGCCAAGGCGATCATCAACTGGGACAGCTTCGACATCGCCGCCGGCAACACCGTGCAGTTTGTGCAGCCCGCCAAGGGCTCGGCGCTGAACCGCATCTGGGACGCCAACCCGAGCGTGGTGCTGGGCCGCATCGAGGCCAACGGCGAGGTGATCCTGCAAAACACCAACGGCCTGATCTTCGGCCCGACGGCGCGGGTGGAGACCGGCCGCTTTGTCGCCACCGCCCTGCAGGTGGCCGAGGACGCCTTCCGGCGCGGCATCCGCGGCGCAACAGACGGCTCGGCCTCGCTGGGCAATGCCGACAGCCAGCGCAACGGCTTTGTCAGCATCGAGCGTGGCGCCGAGATCCGCACCGCCGCCGGCGGTGACGTGCTGGTGTTTGCGCCGCGGGTGGTCAACGAGGGCCGCATCGTTTCCCCCGGCGGCCAGACCGTGCTGGGCGCCGGCCAGACGGTCTACCTGGCGGCGTCGGTGGACCCGACGCAGCGCGGCCTGATCATCGGCATACAGCCGTTTGCCAGCAGCGATGCCGACCTGAACAGCGTGACCCAGGCCGCATCCCTGGGCTACAAGACGGTGGACGGCCAGACGGTGGCTGACAGCACACCCGACGCCACCGCCGGGCTGGTGCGCCAGGTCAACGCGATCGTCGCTGAACGGGGCTCGATCAACCTGGTGGGGCTGCTGATCCGCCAGAACGGCCTGCTGCAGGCCAGCACCGCGGTCAAGGGCGAAAACGGCGTGATCCAGCTGCTGGCCCAGGCCGCAGTCAACCCGACAGCGCTGCAGGTGGTGGGCAACCAGTTGGTCAACGTGCCGCGCACGCTCAAGCTGGGCAGCGTCACTTTGGGGCCGGCGAGTGTCACCCAGGTACTGCCGGCCAGCGACAAGGCCGCCACCCAGCTCGACGCCGAGACCTTCAATGCCTCGCACATCCGGGTTGAAGGCGAGCGGATGCTGGTGCAAGGCGGTGCCCAGGTGCGGGCGCCCGGTGGCAATATCGAGTTGCTGGCCTCGAACAAGCCCGACCAGTCGGTGGCGTTTGATGTCGGCAACTTCAACCTGAGCAGCCACGTCGATGACAACAGCCGGATCGTCATCGAATCCGGTGCAGTGATCAGCGCCGCCGGGCTGCGCAATGTCGATTTGCCGATGAGCCGCAACCAGCTCAGCGGGCGGCTGTTCCAGATCGAGCTGGCCGATTCACCGGTGCAGCGCGACGGTGCGCTCTACCGCGAAGAGATCTTCTTCGACGCCCGCAACCCGCCCAAGATCGCCAACGTCAGCGGCTTTTACACCACCATCGGCCGCACCGCCGAAGAGTATTCGGTGCGCGGCGGCACGGTATCGGTGCAGTCCGACGGCGGCCTGGCGGTAGACCGGCTGGCCCGCATCGACGTCTCGGGCGGCAGCCTGCGCTACGGCGACGGCCAGATCCGCACCAGCTTGCTGCGCCAGGGCGACAACTGGCTGGCCATCGACAAGGCCAGCGCGGCGGTGAAGTACGACGAACTGGGCAACAGCAAGGCCCGCAGCGATGCCGGCAGCGCAGTGTTCCGCACCGATACCGTGCCGGGTTATGTGCAGGGCAGCGATGCCGGGTCGGCCACGTTGGCCGGGCGGCGGCTGTACTTTGCCGGTGACGTGGACGGCAGTGTGGTCAGCGGGCCGCGCCAGACCGGGCGTGGCCCCGACGCAGCGCCGGTGGCGGGTGAGCTGGTGTTCGGCCGTCAGCGCCAGACCGACAGCTCGGTGCAGGCCATCGCACTGCAGACCGGCGCCGGGCCGCGCCCCGACGGGCTGTTCAACGCGCCCGAGACCGCAGGGGTCGATGACAACCTGGCCGCCAGCACGGTGCTGCCCTCCCCGCTGCTGGGCCAGACCGGTATCGGTGCGCTACGGGTCTACGCCACCGACTTGGTCAGCCTGCAAACCGGCGCGCAAGTGGCGCTGGGCAACAACGGCCAGTTCAGGGCCGAGGCCGGCACCCTGGTGATCAACGGCAGCCTCAGCGCCCCGGCCGGCAAGATCGAGCTGACCACCCTGGGCGACGCCCAGACCCGCCATGACCTGAGCCTGGGCAGCCAGGCGCTGCTCGATACCGCCGGCACCTGGATCGACGACTCTCGGCTGTCCGCCAACGAGGCCACCCGCCCGCCGGCGCTGAACGGCGGCAGCGTGCTGCTCAGTTCAGCGTCCAGCCTGATCGCGGCGTCGGGTGCGCGCATCGACGTGTCGGCCGGCGCACGCCGCAGCAGCGCCAGCGCGGTGAGCACCGGCAAGGCCGGTGCGATCACGCTGGCGCTGAACGTCGGCGCCGATGCCAGCCTGCCGTTGCAAGGCAACTTCAATGCCTGGCAGGCCAGCTTGGCTGGATATGACTTCAGCAACGGCGGCGGCCTGGCCATCAGCGGCCTGCCCGACCTGACGCTGGGCGGCAACAGCGCGGCTGACAGCCGATTCAACCCCGCCTGGTTCAACGGCAACGGCTTTGGCCAGATCACGCTGGCCAGCATCGGCGACTTGAAGATTGCCAATACGTTCAGGCTCGACCTGCTGCTGGCCAACTACCTGCCGGATCTGGCCGCCGGCAGCACCTTGGCGGGCGGCAAGCTGGCCAGCGTCGGTATCAAGCCGGTGGCGAGCCAGCGTGCGGCGGTATCGCTGTCATTGCAAGCCGCCACAGCGCCCAACCTGACCACCGGCGTGCGCGGCGCCAGCCTGCTGATGGACAGCGGCGCGCAGATCAGCACCGAGGCCGGCGGCAGCCTGAAGCTGGGCGCACGCCGTGAGCTGACCGTGGGCGGCAGCCTGACTGCGCCGGGTGGCAATATCGAGCTGGCCTTGCGCGGCAACCGCGGCGGCTCGCAGAGCGCCAGCGTGTTCGACGACCCGGTGGGGTTTCTGACGGATCAGGCGGTATGGCTGACACCTGGCGCCCGCTTGTCGGTGGCCGGCACCACCGAGCTGCAGGCCGACCGGCTGGGCCGGCAGACTGGCACGGTGTATGGCGGCGGCACGATTGCGCTGACGGCCGAGCGCGGTTATGTCGTGGCCGAGGCCGGCGCCACGCTGGATTTGCGCGGCGCGGCGGCCACCGTGTTGACCAGCTCCGCAGCCGCAACGGTCGCCGTGTCCAAGGGCGGCGGCATGCTGACGATGGCCACACCCGAGGGGCTGCGTTTTGATGCCGCCGTGCTGGCCAACGCAGCCGACGCCCAGGCCGACGGCGGCAGCTTGTCGGTGGCGATTTCGCTGGGCGGCAAGGACCGGCAGTCGGGCGGTGTGGCCTTTCCGACCAGCGGGCGCGAGTTGCACCTCGGCGACAGCCTGCCCGCGGTAGCCGTGGGCCAGCCCGGCGGCAACATCAGCACCTGGCTGGGCAACGGCAGCGGCAGCCTGTCGAACAAGACCTTGCAGGCGGCCGGCTTCTCGCAGATCACGCTCAAGGCGGACGACAAGATCAGCATCGACGCCAACCTGACGCTAGCGGCCGACCGGTCGGTGACGCTGGACTCGCGTGTGCTGGCCGCTGCCAGCGGCGTCGAAGCCACCGTCAAGGCCCCTTATGTGGCGCTGGGCGACCAGCGTTCAAGCGCACGCGCCCCGTTCGAGACCCTGCCGGCATCCACCGCCGGGAACGCGGTGCTGGACGTGCGGGCCGGGCTGATCGAGGTCTTTGGCAACACGGCGCTGCAGGGCTACAAGTTTGCGGCGCTCAACGCCACGCTGGCCGCCTCGGGCGGCAACAGCCGCAGCGACGGTGAGGTGCGGCTGGTGGGCAGCGCACGCGGCCAGAGCCCCCGGCCGATGGGCTCGCTGGGCTTCAGCGGTGAACTGCAGGTCACGGCGGGCCAGCTCTACGCCACGACGCTGAGCCAGTTCAGCATCACCGGCCATGCCGACGCCAACGGCAGCCCGAGCTTTTTCGGCAGCTACCAGCCGGTGGGCGGCAGCAGCAGCGCGGCGCCGCTGTCCGCACTGGCATCGCTGGCGATACAGGCCGGCCGCATCGACATCGGCGGCGTGGTTCGCCAGCCCTTCGGCAACCTGGCGCTGGACGCCGATGTGCTCAAGCTGCTGGCGGGCAGCGAGCTGTCGGTGGCCGGCACCGGCAACGAGGTGCTGGTGGGCACCACCGTCAACGGCCGGCAATGGCAGTACCGCGCCGATGGGCTGTTCCAAAGCAACGGCGCGGCCAAGCCACTGGACGCCACGTCCAACCCCGACATCCTGGCACTGGGGGCGCTGCCGGTGGCCAAGGGCCTGTCGATCAATGGCAAATCGCTGGTGATCGACCCGGCGGCCAGGCTGTCAGCCGCAGGGGGCGGCAACTTGAAAGCCTGGGAGTTTGTCGCCGGCGTCGGCGGGTCTGCCGACACCCTGACGCGTGCAGGCTTTTACGCCGTGTTGCCCAACCAGACCTACGAGTTTGGGCCCAGCGACTCAGAAGTGATGGCCAGTGCAGGCGCGGCCGCGCCCAAGCCGGGTGCGCAGATCGACATCACCCTGGCGGGGTCGGCGCTGGCGCCGGGCCGCTACACCTTGCTGCCGGCGCGCTACGCCCTGCTGCCGGGCGCCGTGCTGGTGTCACTGGCCGGCGACAGCGGCAAGGCCGTGCTGACATCGGCCGTGCAAAACGACGACGGCAGTGCGGTGGTCACCGGCACGCTGACCGGGCCGGGGTCCAAGGCCTCGGGCGTCCAGCGCTTCCTGGTCGAGCCGGCGGCGACCGTGCTGGCACGCTCGCGCCTGGACGTCACCGACATCGGCACGCTGCTCACCGGCGTGTCGCAGCGCCTGGACAGCAGCGCACCCGTGCTGCCCAGCGCCGCCGGCCAGGTCGCGCTGCAATCGCAACAGGCCTTCACCTTGGCGACCACGGTGGCGCTGCAAGGGGTTGGCAGTGCTGCGGGCGGCCGGCTCGACATCGCGGTGGACGGCGGCAAGTTGGCCATCGTCGATGACGTGGCTGCGCCGCCGGCCAGCGCGGCTACGGGTTGGAGCTTGTTGAGCGCCGCTGCCCTGGGCGCGGGTGGCGCTGGCAGCGCGCTGGTGGGCGGGGTGCGCAGTGCCGATGGCAGCAGCGTTGATAGCCGCGCCAGCACGGTGGCCCTGCTCGCGCAGCAGCAGCCGCTCTCGGCCGCCGAGCTGATGCTCACCGGCCTGGACAGCGTGAGCGTTGCCGCAGGCAGCACGCTGCAGGCCAAAGGCACAACCGACACAGCGCCCAGGGCCCTCGCGCTGAACGGCGACAGTGCGTTTTTGTTGGTCTCGACCGCGGTCGATACCCGATTGACCCGCAACACCACCGGCGGCGCCACGTCGGGTAAAACCGGCGTGATCAGCGTGAACGCCGGTGCCACGGTGACCGGCCCCACGCTGCAGTTCAACGCGGGCAAGGCGATCAACTTGTCGGCCGACGCCAATATCACGACCGACCACCTGGCCTTGTCCACCCAGCGCATCGCCGTGGGCTCACCCGCCACCGCGGCGGCTGATGCGATCGTGATCGACGGCAAGCTGCTGGCCGCCGTGGCGGCGACACCCTGGGTCGATCTGACCAGCCTGAGCAGCATCGACTTCAACGGCAGCCGCGACCTGCATTTCGACAAGCTGACACTGGATGCACCCAACCTGCGCGGCCTGGGCGGCGACACCCAGCGGGTGCGGCTGCAGGCGCGGCAATTGGCCTTGCGCAACAGCGCGGGCCAGGCCGGCGATACCACGCTGCTGGGCCAGGGCCGGCTCGAGTTGCAGGCCGACAGCACCAGCGGCGCGGCAGACGGCACAGCGGCTTTGATCGTGGGTGACTCCAACAGGTCCAAGCCCTCCGCCAACAGCGCGGGCGCTGCGGCCAACAGCCAGTTTCTGGGCTTCGGCCAGACCCTGCTGGCCAGCAGCGGCGACCTGCGTTTCACCGGCACAGGCCGTGTCGTGACCCAGGGCGATGCCACGTTGCGCGCGGTGCGCGTGACGGCCGCCAGCGGTGCCGACCAGGGCGTGAGCGCGCCCGGCGCGCTGCTGCGGATCGAGGCCGCAGTGCCCACCGCAGCCACCGCCCAAGCCACCGCCCAAGCCGCCGCCGGCCAAGGCGCCCAACTGCACTTCGGCGCCCGGCGCATCGAGCAACTGGGCCGCATCGACGCGCCCGGAGGCCTGATCGAGCTGGCCGCCAGCGGCGTGGCGGGTCAGACCGGTGTGCTGCTGGGCACCGGCTCCGTGACCTCGGTGGCCGGCTACCAGGCAGCCGCCACACCGACCTGGACCGTCTACGGTGATGCGGGTCGGGTGACGGTCAGCGCAGAGGCCGGGTCTGTCTTGGTGGCCGGCCGCATCGACCTGTCTGCCAGCGGCACGGCCAGCGGCGGCGAGCTGAGTTTGCGTGCGCCGGGCAATGCGACCGACCCGGGCGCCGCTGTCGACATCGCCGCCAGCGCACAGTTGGCGGCCGGCGGCGGCAGGGGTGGCCTAGGAGGCCGCGGTGGCGTATTGCGCATCGACGCCGGCCAGCTGCGCCAAAGTGGCAGCGCCAGCGGCAACCTCGATGCGCTGGCCGGCACCTTGGCCGGCGCCGGTTTCGACCAGGCGCTGGACCTGCGGGTGCGCCAGGGTGATCTGGTGCTGCAGAGCGCCAGCCTGCGCGCCGACCAGGTCACGCTGAGCGCCGATCAGGGCAGCGTCGCGATCAATGGCCGGATCGACGCCCGCGCGGCCGCAGGCGGCATGGTGCGCCTGTTTGCCGGCAACGATGTGCTGCTGGGCGGCAGCATCGACGCCGCCGCCAGCCGAAGCGGCAGCAACGGCGGTGACGTGCTGCTGTCGGCGGGCCGTGGCAGCGTGGCGCTGGGCGCTGCGGCGCGTATCGATGCCGGCGGCGACGACGCTGGCGACGGCCGGGTGGTGCTGCGCGCCGGGCGCGACGACGACGCCGGCACGGTGCGGCTGCGGATCGCCCCGGGCTTTGACAGCCGCCGCCAGATCCAGGCGGCCGATGTGGCGATCGAGGCGGTGCGCAGCTACAGCGGCGTTACCAGCCTGGTCAGCGGTGTGGGCGGCGGCAGCCAGCTTGGCCAGGACACCGTGCTGGCGGACAGCCAGGCGTTTGCGGCGCAAAGCAGCCAGTTGCTGGGCAGCCTGGGCCTGGCCGGCGACACCCGGGCGTCGGTGCGCAGCGCGGCCGAGGTGCTGGCCATCGGCAACTTCACGGTCGCGGACGACTTCAACCTGTGGCAGGCGGGCCGCGCCGACGGTCAGGTCGGTGCCCTGACGCTGCGCGCGGCAGGCAACCTGACGTTGGCCGGTTCGCTGAGCGACGGCTTTGTCAGCGCCAGCCGGCCCGCTGGTGCCGACCTGACCGTCCCAACCGAGATGGTGGCAGGGCCGGCCTGGTCGTTCCGGCTGGTGGCCGGTGCCGACCTGGGCGCCGCCAACCCGATGGCGGTGCAGGAAGGCGCCACGGGCGACCTGCGTATTGCGCCCGCCAAGCTGTTGCGCACAACAGCCGGCAGCATCGACCTGGCGGCGGCACGGGACATCGTGCTGGCTGCCGACAGCAGCGGCGCCAACCCAGCGGTGGTGTATGTCGCTGGCCGGCCGTCAGACGCCACACTGACGCTGCAGGGCTCGGCCTGGACACCGCAGTTCACCGAGCAAGGCGGCGCCGTGCGGCTGACGGCGGGCCGCGATGTGGTCGGCGCGCCGGCCACCCAGTTGTTTGGCGCCTGGTTCTATCACACAGGATCGGCGGACACGGCGCCGGTGGCATGGTGGAGCGGGTTCGATGCTTTCCGCCAGGGCGTGGGTTCGTTCGGTGGGGGGTCGGTGCAGGTCAGCGCCGGCCGCGATGTGCTCAACCTGGGCGTGGTCGCACCCAGCTCGGCATTGGCCAATGCCGCGGTCTCGTCGGATGCCAGCGTCGTAGCGGCCCTGCCGGTGGTGAGCAACGGCGGCGACATCGAGGTGCAAGCGGGCCGCGACATCCGGGGGGGCAACTTCTTCCTGGGCCGCGGCCACGGCCGGCTGCTGGCCGGCGGAGAGATCGGCGAAGGCGCGGCGATAGCGGCCACCAAGGTCTCGGCGGTCGCCCCGGTGCTGGGCCTGATCGACGGCACCTGGTCGCTGCGCGCCAGCGGCGATCTGGCCTGGGCCGCGGTCTACAACCCGACCATGCTGCCATCGGCCAACCTGGCCGGCGCCGGGCAGCAGCGCATCGGTGAGCAGGACGCCGGCCTGTTTTTCAGCTACGCCAGCGACAGCCGGCTCTCGGCAGCCAGCCAGGCCGGCGCAGTGGCATGGCAGGCCGAGCGGCCGCTGACCGACAGCGGCATGAGCAACTACTGGAGCGCGCTGGCGGCCTCGGGTCCGCAGGCCGAGCGCATCGACTGGAACGGCCAGTTCCAGGACCCTACGTCCTGGGCTCCGCCGATCGTCGAGCTGGCGGCCCTGGGCGGGCCGCTGAGCATCAACCTGCCCAGCGCATCGTCCGGGCTGACGCTCTACCCGTCGGCCAGTGGTCAGCTGTCGGTTTATGCGGCGGGTGATCTGCATCTCGTCAACCGGGCCAACACCGTGGCGCTGGCGCTGTCGGACCGGCTGCCGGCCCACCTGCCGTCAGTCGCGGCGCCGGTTGCCGGGTCGGTGGGCAGTGAAGCCTTCTCGCCCACCACCTTTGACGCACCGACCCGTGCCGATGCGGTGGTCTGGGACGGCTTGCAGCGCCAGGCCGGAGACCCTGTCCGTCTGGTGGCCGGCGGTGACTTTGACCTGACCCAGGGCGGCCGCAATGCCCGGGTGGTGCTGGTCAGCCCGAAGGCTGCCGAGATCAGCGCCGGTGGCGACATCCGCAACCTGTCGTACATCGGCCAACAGGCCTCGGCGCAGGACGTGACGTCGATCAGCGCCGGCGGCAGTTTTGTGCAGGGCGTTGGCGCAATCGCCAACCGCATCACGCTGGCCGGCCCGGGTGAGCTGAAGATCAGCGCCGGCCGGCAGCTCGACCTGGGCAGCTCGGAAGGTGTCGAGTCGGTAGGCAACCTGTACGCTCCGGCACTGCCCAGCCAGGGCGCGGCCATCACGCTGGCTGCCGGGCTGCGTGGCAGCCTGGATGTCGCGGCCTTCACCGGCCGTTACCTGACGGCCGGCACCGACAGCAGCACCCCTGGCCAGCGAGCCGAAGCCTTGGCCGACAGCTACCTGCGCTCGACCGGCAAGGACCCGGCCGCACTCAGCGCCGAAGACCTGGCGGCGCGTGGTGTGCTGGTGCAGCGCAGCATCGCCTACCTGAAGTTGACCGGCGGTGATGCTGGCGGCCTGGCCCAACGCCGGGCCAGCTGGGTCGCCATCGTTCGCGCCGCGCAGGGCCTGCCGGCGCTGGCTGAGGCCGAACTGACGGCGGCTTTCGAGCCCAGCCAAACAGCCTTCAAGCTGCTGCCGGCAGGCCGCCAGGTGCAACTGGCCGAGCAACTGCTGACCGACCTGTTCGGCCAGTCCTACCTGGCGGCCGGCCAGCCATATGCCGCCACCTGGCAGGCGGCGGCCAGCCAAGCCGGCGTGTCGGCCACGCAGTTCAGCGGCCCCGCCTTCGAGCGGGTGCGGCGCCAGGTACTGTTCAGTGAGTTTGGCGTGGTTGGCGACTATGCGGCGGCGCTGCCGGCGGGTGCTGCCGCTACCCGCAAGGCGGTTTATGCGCTCGGCTTCAGCGCCGCCGACCTGGCCGGCCTGGGCAGCAGCCAACAGTTTGCCGGCGACCTCGACATGGTGGCCAGCGGGGTGCAGGCCCGCAACAGCGGCGACGTGACGCTGCTGGCGCCCGGTGGCCAGATCAACGTCGGCCTGCCAGGCACCGGCGGCGCGTCGGCCACCAGCCTGCGCGGCGTGGTGACCTATGGCGCCGGCAACATCAGCGCGTTTGCCGACGGCGACTTCCAGGTCAACAGCCAGCGGGTGTTTGTGGTGGGCCAGGGCAACATCGGTGTCTGGTCGTCGAACGGCAACATCGATGCCGGCCGCGGCGCCAATACCGCGATCACGGTCCCGCCGTTGGTGCCCACCCGCCAGGCCGACGGCAGCATCGCGTTCACGCTGCCGTCGATCACCGTGGGCAGTGGCATCGGCATCCTGCAGCCTGCCGTCGGTCTGGCTGCCGGCAACATCGGCCTGTATGCGCCCAACGGTGAGGTGCGGGCACTGGACGCCCAGATCCGCGCGCCCGGCAAGATCACGCTGGCCGCCGATGTGGTGCGCGGCGCCGACAACATTGCCGGCGGCGCGGTGGTGGGTGCACCGCCGCCCACGCCGGTGATCGTCGGCGCGCTGGCGTCGGGCTCATCGAACAGCAGCGAAGCCGGTGCTGCGCTGGCCAGCGCCAATGCGGTCGCCGCATCGACCAGTGCGGCCCAGGAGCGCAGCTCGCTGCTGCTGGTTGAACTGCTCGGGCTGGGCTCGGCCGCCGCTGACGAGCCGCCCACAGAGCCCGACAAGGACTGCGTGGACGGCAAACGCATCAACGCCGACGGCTCAACGTCGCCCTGCGAGCGAGGTGTCGGCCCCGGCCGCCAATAGCAGGTCGAGCGCATCGGCGTGGCCGTTGGACGCGGCCACGTCGATCGCCGTTTCGCGGCCCCGGTTCAGCCGCTCGGGGTCGGCGTGCAGCTTGAGCAACTGCGCGACCACCGCCGCCCGGCCGGTCAGGCTGGCCAGGTGCAAGGGCGTCTGGCCGGTCGTGCCCCAGCGGTGCAGGTCGGCGCCCGCCCGCGCCAGCTGCCGCAACATCGCCACCTGGCCGTTGAAGGCCGCCGCGCCCAGCGGCGTCATGCCGTTGTCGCCGATGCGCTCCAGATCGGCGCCGCGGCTGATGAACTCGCGCACCACCTCGGATTCACCGGCAATCACCGCCAGCGACAGGGCGTTGGCGCTGCTGGTGTCGGCACTGCGGGCGCGCGCAGCACCGCCCTTGAGCAGGGTCACCACCTCGGGCCAGCGCGCGGCGCCTGCGGCTGCCACCAGGGCCAGGTTGTCGGCACTCGGCTGTGGCGGTGCAAAGCGGTCCGGTGGGCGCTGCAGGCGCGCCCACTCCGGCGGCAAGACCGGCGACCGGCGCTCGGGCGTCGATGCGGGCCGCAACCAGTCGGCAAACTCACGCGGAGTGTCCTGCGCCGCGCCCTGCCCCGACCACCCCGCCAGCACAGCGACCAGCGCCGCCGCAAGGCCTCTGTTCACCCGCCCCAGCGTCGCAGCCGTCGGCTGCGCCCGTCGGGTGTCAGCGTGTGGCCGGTCGGTCGGCATGGGTCTGCGCATCGAGACGCTCGCGGTAGGTGAGCACCAGGTTCTCCAGCGCCACCCGGCGGGTCTGCACAAACGGCTCGCGCAGCGCCAGCATTTCGTCCATGCCGCGGTTGGCATAGCGGCTGATGACCTCGCTGCCCAGCTCGGCCAAGGCCGTGTTCTGGGCGGTGCATTGTTGGTAGCGGCCGTCCAGGGCTTTTTGCTCGGTGCTCAATGCGTTGAAGGCGGCCTCGCGGCTGGCCAGCGCTTGCTGGCTGCGCGCCAGCTCGGTGCTGGTCTGGGTCAGCCGGGTCGTCGTCTGGGCCTGTGCGGTCTTGGCCTCGGCCTGCTGGGCCAGCAGGGCAGCGTGTTCGGCCTTGAGCGTGGTCAGCTCGGCGTCGAGCATCACGAGCTGCCTTTGCGCCACACCCAGCTTGGCCTGGCTGCTGCCGCCGCCGGCCTCGGCTTGCTTGAGCCGCTGCTGCAGGCTGGCGTACTCCGTGCTCGACTTTTGCGCTGCGGCCTGCGCATCGGTCTGCTCTTGCGTCATTTGCTGCACCTGCTGGCGCAGCCGGCGCAGTTGCTCTTGCTCGCGCGTGGCTTGCTGGGCGAAGGCCGCACCGGTCAGGACCCAGCAGCCGAGCAGCACACAGGCTTGCGCAGCGCGTCTGGCTACACGTCTGGCTGCGGGTCTGGCTGCACGCTTGGCGGCGCAAGGCCCATCAGAAACGTACATTGAAGTCCACCTGCCAGTTGTCGACCGCGTACTTGTCGTTGACCGTGGTGCGCAGCGTCATCGAATCGAGACTGCGCGAGGACAGGTAACGCACCCCCAGGCTGGTGCTGCGGTCCAAGCCCCAGAGCAAGCCGATGCTGTAGCCGTTTTGGTTGGTGCCGCCCAGACCCAGGTCGCTGTCGGTGAAGGCGTCCAGCACCGCATCCGAGCCGATGCGCCGGTAGCTGAAGCTGGCTTGCCAGTCACCGCGGAAGCGCACCTCGGACGCGCCGACCACCGCCTTCAGGGTCAGGCCGGTGTCGCTGCCGTCGCCGAGCTTGATGCCGGTGCGGGTCTCGATCTCCTTGCGGTTGAACGCGGTGTTTTTGACCGCCTCGGCCGACAGCATCACCAACGTGGGGGCAAAAGCCGACAACTCCGCCGCCACAGTGATGGCGAGTGGCCGGAACTTCGAGGCCAGGCCCCACCTGAATTTGTCAGGTGTCAGGCCAGTCGCCACCTCCAACGGATTGTTGGTGAGGAACAGCGTGTTGCCTTTCTGCCGCAGGCCGGCAGCGTATTCGTATTGGCCATAGGTGCGGCCAGCGCCCAGCACCGCGTCGTAGTCTTGATCGACCCGGCCCTCGATCTGGCTGTAGCTGTACTGCGCCAAGCCGAACTTGAACCGGTTGGCGCTTGACGGCTGCCACTGGAAACCGGCCTGCACGCCAGCCAGTGACCGCCCGCCGCGCGGCGGTGCGCTCTCGCGGATCGGGAACCAGCCGGCGGTGGCAAAGGGCTCGAAGGTGGACGACCCGACAGCCTTGCGCTGCCAGCTGGCCGAAATGCCCTCGAAATTGAGGTTTTCGCTCCACTGCAGATCGGTTGAAAACCAGGGGTTGGCCATGCGGCCCAGCGTCAGGCTGCCGCCCTCGATCGGCTGGTAACGGATAAAGGCCCGGTCGAGTAAAAAGGAGTAGCGGTTGAAATCCTGGCCCAGCGTCTGGTTGGTCGATACGCGGTCGTTGGCCGCACCCGTGGCCAGTCGCAGGCCGACGCTGGTCTGGTCATTAACCTTGGCATTGATGGCCAGCCGCGCCCGCAGGCGTAACCGGTTGCGGTCGTCCTGGGTGTTGGCGGTGGGCAGGCCAGCGGCCGTGCCGGCCGCCAGATCGGCCGAACGGGTGGTGCCCCCCAGCGACGCCAGCAAAAACTGTTCGGGCGTCGGATTGGAAGGGCTCAGCTTGTCAACCTGGCCGCGCATCCGCACATCGCCCTCGATCTTGATGCGGTCGGTCCACTCGGGCGCTGCCGCCGAAGGTGTGCCGTTGCCCCAGGCCTCGGCGCGCATCTGGGCGATGACCTCCTCCTTGACCTCGTTGCGGATCGAGTCGCGCACCACCTGCGGCACGTAAGTCACCTTGACCGTGCCGGGCGCACCCGGCCCGGCGGCAGCTGCAGCCAGCACGGCAGCGCTGGGCGGCGGCGCAGCGGTGGCGGTGGCGGTGGCGGGGACGGTGGCCGAAGCCAAGGCCGCCGGCGCGCTTTGGGCCGCAACGGCGCCGGACTTGACCGCTGGCCCTGCGCCTGGACCCGCGCCTGTACCCGGGCCTGTACCCGCCGTCGCCGCCACTGCGGCCAGGGCCGACGGCGCTGCCGCAACCTTGCCGGGCACGGCCCTGGACTGCCGCAACAGCGCATCGGCGCTGGCCAGCACCTCATCGCGCACCTCGTTGCGCACCTCGCCGCGCAGCTCGGCCCGGACCTCGCCGCGCACCTCGGCCTTCAGCTCACGCCGCATGTTGGCCCGCAAGGTTTCGTTCGACAGGCTGCCCACAGACGCCAAAGGCGCGCTGGCCCGCTTGGCGGCCGGCGCGTCGCCAAAGCCGGCGCGCACCCGCGCCTCCTGCACCATCGCATCGGCCCGGGCACGCGGCAACAGACCCCGGTGCGCCAGCGCCTCGATCAGGCTCTGGGCCCGCAAAAAAGCGTCGGCGTCGGCATCGTCCTGGGCCTGCACCGCACCGGCACCGGCCAGCAGGCCGCTGGCGACCAGCAACGACAGCGTCAGGGCAAGCGGTCGTGGCCGCAGTCGCGGACGTGCTTGGAAGCGGAGGGCATGTTCACGTCGCATGACGTCATCCAATCATTCGGTTCGAGACCCGCAGTCGCAGCGGTTGCGGCAGGCGGTCGGGGATGGGGGATACGGCGCCCGGAAAGCGCTGCAGCGCCTCGCGCAAGGCGGCGTCGAGTTGCGGCTCGCCGGTGCTGCCGGCGAGTTCGGCCCGCTGCAGCCGGCCGTCGGCTTGCAGCCAGACGTTGACGGTGAGGCGGTAGTCGCTGAGGCGCAAGGATTTTTCGCGCAGCAAATGGTCGTTGAGGGCGCGGGTGGTGGTCTGCGCATAGCTGTTGAAGACCAGCCGGTTGGCCGCCGTCGGCCCGCTGGCGCCACTGCCGGCACCGATGGCACCACCGGTGTAGTCCTGGGTCACCGCACCGGCCACCACACCGTTGCCCGGGCCCTGGCCTGCCGCCTCGTCGGATTTGAGCGCCTGCATGTCCGGCGCGGGCGCAGCCTTGGGTTGCGCCAATTGCTGCTGCGGCTTGTCCTCCTTGCGCTGCTCCTGCTTTTTTTCCTCCTGCTTGGGCGGCGGCGGCGGGGTGTCGGGCAGCAGCTTGACACTTTGTACCTGCTTGGACTTGGGCTGCGATTTCTCGCAGCCGCTGATCAGCAGACAGGCCAGCAGCAGCGGGGCCAGCAGCAGTGCCAACGGGGCGCGGAGAGCGCGCCGAAAGGGGCGAAAGTGTTGCAGCATGGTCTAAAAACCGATACGAGAAGTGGCCAGGCTCATGCCGATCTGGGCCTGGGTGCACAGGTCGATCACCGACACCACCCGCGAGTACGGCGCCTTGGCATCACCCTGGATCACCACGGTGGACTTGGCATCGCTGGCGACAAAGGCGGCCAGCTCGGTCAGGATCTGGGCGTCGGTGCGCGGCGTGCCGTCGAGCAGCAGGGTGCTGTCGGGCTGCACCCGCAGCACATGCACCGGGTGGCGTTCGGTGGGTGGTGTGGCCGAGGGCTTGGGCATGCTGATCGGCACCCCTTGCACCGAGGCGGTGGTCATCAGGATGAACACCACCAGCAGCACGTACGCCAGGTCGAGCATGGGCGTCACGTTGATCGTGTCGTAGGGCTTGGCTTCGTCCTGGACCTTCATGGCCGGCTCCGCAGGGTTCGGGCGGTCACGGTGCCACCCGCTTGGTGACGAGGCCGATTTCGGTGATGTCGAGCTTCTTGGCGACGTTGAGCACCTCGATCACCCGCTCGTAGGGCGTGTCGACATCGCCCTTGAGCACCACCGGCAGGTTGGGATTGGCGGCCCGGTACTGTCCCAGGCTGACGGCCAGCTGCTCCAGCGACACCGGGTAGGCGTCGAGGTAGACCGTGCCGTCGGCAGTGATCGTGATGGCCCGGGTCTGTGGCCGCGCCAGGTTGCTCACCGCCTGGGTCTCGGGCGACTTGACCCGCACACCCTGCACCGAGGCAGTGGTCAGGATGATGAAGGTGACCAGCAGCACATACGCCAGGTCCAGCATCGGCGTGATGTTGATGTCGTCGTAGGGCTGAAGGTCACCCTTGATGTCTGCGGACATGTGGCACCCACTCGGTCAAGCGCCGTAGCGCTCGGCAACCCGGGTGACAAACTCGTCGATGAAGATCTGCTGGTCGCTGGAGATCGACTTGATGCGTGCCGCCAGGTAGTTGTAGCCGAACAGCGCCGGGATCGCCACCGCCAGGCCGGCCACCGTGGCCAGCAGCGCTGCGGCGATGCCCGGTGCGATGGCATTGACGTTGACGTCGCCAGCAGCGGCAATCGCTGCAAAAGTGATCATCACGCCGACCACCGTGCCAAGCAGGCCCAAAAACGGCCCACCGGAGATGGCGATCGTCAGCAGCACCATCATCGAGTTCAGCTTGTGGTTCTCGCGCACCAGGTCGGCGTCGACGGCGGCCTTGACAGCGTTGAGCGAGGCTGCGTTCAGCACCACGCCGTCGGCGCCGATGTTGCGCTTCTTGAGCTGGACCAGCCCGGCGTCGTAGAGCCGGGCGAGCGAAGATTTGGGGTAGACCGCAGCGGCATCGGCCGCCAACACGTTGTCGGCATCGCGGAAGCCCTTGACAAACTTCAGGTTGTCGCGGTCCATGCCGACCACGAACCACGACTTGACCACCATCACATACACCGAGATCACGAACATCACGCCGAGGATGCCGATCACGATCCAGGCATCGACCGTCAGATTGCCCACCAGCACGCCCATGTAACCGGGGCTCTCGCCACCGCCTACGCTGGCCTCGGTCTGGGTGACCGAGGCGATCAGCTTGGCATCGGCGCCCTGCGCGGCGCGGCTGAACTTGACCCACTCGGCGCTGCGCACGACATTGGCGATCTGCAGCTCGTCGACCAGCCCGGTGAAGCCGTCGCCCATGCGCACCGGCCCGTCGATCACCGGCGCGGGCGAAGGCAGATCAGCCTGGCCGGCCTGAGCACCATTGACATAGAGCGTGAGCTTGCCAGCCCCCACCGTGGCAGCCAGGTGGACCCAGGTGCCCACCGGCAACTCGCCGCCCGCGACCTGGGCCTTGCCGAACCGCAACACAGCCTTGCCACCGTCCAGGGTCAGGCTCAAAGGGCCCTGCCCAAAGATCTGGCCGCTGGCTGTCGCCGGCTTGGCCCACAGGCCGATGCTGTAAGGCGCGCCCGGGCCGGCCCGCAAGCGCTCGTCGGCCGGCCAGCTCACGGGGCTGCCGTCGAGCTTGGCGCTGGGGCCGATCAGGCCGTTGGCCTCGGTCTCGACCGGCTGGGCCACCGAGGCCACCTGCCCGGTGTGGTCGCGCGCCACGCCCTTCTCGCTGAAATGGAAAACCGCCAAGGTGCCGGCGTCGAACAGCGGCGTCGCCGCCTCGGCCGCCGCCTTGGGGTTGCCGGCGTAGGCATACACCAGGTTTTTGTCCGAGCCCGGCGCCACGGTCGGCAGTTGCACCCAGACCACGGCCAACTCGGCGATGCCGTCGAAACGCTCGATGCTGAACTTCAGCGGTGTCTTGTCGTCGCCGGCCACAAAGCGCAAATCCGAGCCATCGGGCTTGGCGGTGACAAAGTCAAAATTGCCCGAATGCAGCCGTACCGGCACCACCACGCCACTCAGCGCCTCCTTGGTCTCGATGCCGGCCGAAGAAGTGTTGACGGTGATCTTGGTGCGCTGCTTGAAGTCGGGGTTCCACCAGGCTTGCGCCAGCGTGGGCACCAGCAAGCCGCCGACCATCAACGCGGCGGCAAAGTGGCGGGCAAGGAACAAACGGGCACGGTTCGGAGAGGTCGGCATGGCGGGATCAGAGGGTGTCAGGGTGTTGCGCATCAGGGGCGGTCGGGCGTTCGGCCCGAGGCGATCAGGCTCTGGCTGATCGCCAGGGCCACGGCCTGGGCCCGGTTGCTGGCGCCGAGCTTGCGCAGGATTTTTTGCAGGTGGTTCTTGACCGTCAGTGCGCTGATGCTGAGCTGGCTGCCGATCTGCTGGTTGCTCAGGCCGTCGCGCACCCACATCAGGATCTCGCTCTCGCGACGGGTGATCGGCGAGCCGGCGTCTGCACTGCGCAACCGGGTTGGCGCAGGTACACCCGTGGCCAGCTCATGCTCGTTGACCTGCACCCGCAGGTAGGTGGTGTGGATATGCGGCAGCAGCAGATCAAAAACCGCGTGGTGGTTGGCGGTCCATTGCTGACCGACGGGTGCGGCCAGCACAAACAGGCTTTCGATTTCAGTGGGCCGGTGCGGCCGGGCGACACCGTGAACCAGCAGCTCGGCCAGCCCGGCCTCGACGATGGCATCCACCGGCTCGGCCCCCAGGCGGCTGCGCATGGCAGCCAGGTCGATCGTGGTGCAGCGGCCGCGCCGGGCGATCCAGTCCAGCACGATCTGGCGCAGCAGCGGCGACTGGGCGTCGGTGAGAATCGCCAGCAGCGGCTGCGGTACGGGCACGCTGTAGAAGGCATCGAAAGCCAGGTCCTTGGCCTGCCGGTTGTAAGCCGCGCACACCGCCACCCGGTGCGGCAGAAAGGTCTGCAGCAGGTTTTGCGACCACAAGAAAAAATGGTTGCGACGGCGCACCTGCGAGGCCGATTCGATGACCCGCACCAGTGCCTCGGCTTGCACACTGCTGTAGGGGTCGACCGTGTGCAAACCGGCAGAAACATTCATCGGGGTGACCTGGGGTGCATCGAGCGTGATCAAGCGCACGAGATTAGGGGGCTGGGGTGACGGCGGCTTGAAGCCCAGGCCGGCAAATGATCCGTTCGGACTACGTCGGTCGAGAAATAGGCACCGTTGATGGACTGGGTCGGTAGATGCGCTCGCCCACCCCACGCGGCCGACCCGCTGCGGCCGGTGGCAAGCCCCGCCAGACCACCGCTGGCCGCACCGCACGGCTGCGCAAGCCGACGATTACGCCGCTGGCGTTGCGCAGCAGCAGCCAGTCCGGCTGGCCGGTCAGTGGATCGCTGTAGACACGACGCAAGTGGCGCTTGATCACGCCGCTGCGCCGGTCCTCGACCAGGTCCTCGAGCTGGGCCGGGCCGGCGACGTTGGCGGCAACCGCGCCGCCTGCGTGCGCCGGCCCAGCGTCACCGGCCGGATCGGCCTGGGCGCCGGCCGCCGCGCCAGCACTGCGCCAGGCGCCGATGGCGTCCGCAATCTGCTGGCCGCGGAACATCGACTCCAGCTCCTGCTCGCGCTGCGCCGCCAGACGCCAGGCCGTGCCGGCCGCTGCCATCGCGGCACCCATCAAGGCGATCACGAACAACAGCCCGATGTAGCTGAAACCCCGGCGGTGGCGGCGGCTACCAGTCGGCATACAGCCTGCCATCCCGGGCACGCCCGGCGGCGCCACTGCGCACATCGGCCATCGCCCCTGGGGTATGCGCATCCGGCGCCGCCGAAAGCAGCACCCAGCTGTCGCGCCGCTGGGTGAGAGGGTCCTCAGGGGCTTCGCGCAGGTAACGGGCCGCAGTCAGCTCGGCCAGCGACTCGGGGTAGCGGCCCCGGTCGGCAGCAAACTGGTCGATGGCCTCGCGCAGCGTGCGCAAGGAACTGCGCAACGTGGCCTCGCGGGCCCGCTCGAGCGACTGAAAGTAACGCGGCGCCGCCAGCGAGGTGAGCAAGGCCACGATCGCCATCACGACGATCAGCTCGATCAGGGTGAAACCGCGGCGGGCAGGGACCTGAGCCATGGCGGGCAACTCACCAGTCGCGGTAGCGGCTGCCATCGAGCGCCGTACCCGGCGCCATCGAGGCCACATCGAAGACATCGGCACCGGCACGTGGTGCGTCGGGCGGGCTGTCGTAGGCACGCAAGGCCCAGGTGCCGGCGGCCGGCAGCGCCGGGTCGGCCAGCGGGTCGCGCGGCAGGCGGCGCAAAAAATAGACCCGGCGCGAGCCGTCCGGCGTGCGGGCGTCGGGCACGCCATCGACCAGCAACTGCAGCGATGCCGGGTAGCCGCTGGCGTCGGCCGGCTTGGCCACCAGGCCCTGGTCGGCGGCGCGTTTGTAGTCGTCCAGCGCGCCGCGCAGTTGGCGCAGGGCCTGGCGCAACTCGAACTCCTGCGACCGGCGCCGGGACAGCTCGAGCAAGGGCAGCGCGGCGCTGGCCAGGATGCCGACGATGGCCACCACCACCACCATCTCGATCAGCGTGAAGCCACGGCCACGGCGGATCATGGCTTGCCCACCTGCAGCACACCGTCGCCATCGACCTGCACCCCCACCCCTTCGCCACTCGGCAGCGCAGCGATGATGTTGGCCGTACCGATGGTCACCGCCTTGCCCGCCGCGGCCGGCAGCGCGCGCAACAGCAGCACCTGCTCGGCACCGGGCGACAGATCAAACGGCAAGCGGCCTGGCGCCGCGCCTGCGCTGCCGGCCTGGGCCAGCGCCAACAGCGAGGCGTCGAACTCCAGCTCGCCACGGATCAGCACGGTGGAGCGGTTCTGCAAGGTGACGGCCGCAACCCCGCCGGCCTCGATCTTGCCGCTGGTGGCCAGCGCCAGCACCGCGATGCGGTCAGCCTCCGGGGTGTCGGGGCCGTCGTTGCGCGGCACGCTGCGTGGCGCGGTGAAGGCGGCGCCGCCACTGGCCACCGGCATCGCCAGTGCCGCTGAATTGGCCAGGCGCATCGGCGCTGCGCCCGGGTTGGCGTCCACGCCGGCCGGTGTGTTGCTGCCCTGGGCCTCGGGCAAGCCGAGGTTGCGCACCACGCGCGGGGTGATCAGCAGCACCACCTCGGTCTTGTTGCGCTCGTCGGTGTGCTTGCCAAACAGCCGCCCGACCAGCGGCAGGCCAGACAAGCCGGGCACCCCGGCCACGCTCTTGGTGTCCTCGTCCCGGATCAGGCCGGCCAGTACCTGGGTCTCGCCATCCCGCAGGCGCAGCGAGGTGGTGGCCTGGCGGGTGCCCACCCGGTAGGCGATCGAGCCCTGTGGCCCCGGCACGGCGCCGATCAGGGTGCTGACATCCAGGTTGACCTTGATGACCACGTCGTTGTCGAGCTGCACGGTGGGCTCGACCTCGAGCTTGAGGCCGACATCCAGGTACGCCACCGAGGCCGACACACCGACGTTGGCGGTGGAGGTGGTGGTGAAGACCGGCAGCTTTTCACCGATCACCACCTTGGCCTTTTCATGGTTGCGGGCGCGCAACCGGGGGTTGGCCAGCACATTGCCGCGGCCGACCGTGCCCCGCAACGTGGCCACCAGCGCCGGGTTGGCGATGCTGGTGCGGAAGTTGCCGCGCTGCCCGAGATCAACCTGGCCGATGGCGCCGGGGATGCCGTACTGCAGCGATTCCGGCCACTGCAGGCCTATCTCGTCGAGCCGGTTGCTGGCCACCTCCAGCACCTCCACTTCCAGCACCACCTCGGGCTCGGCCAGGTCGATCGACGCCAGCAGCCGCTCGATCAGGCGAATGACCTCGGGCGTGTCGCGCACGATCAGCAGGTTGAGCCGTTCATCGACATGGATGTCGCGGGATTTGGCAATCGTGCGCACCAGTGCCTGGGCTTGCTTGGCCTCGGCGTTGACGAGGTAGAAGCTGCGGGTGACCAGCTCCTGGTGCTCCCGCTGCTTGGCCGGGGTGGCGGGATAGACCAGCAGCGTGCTGTCGTTGAGCAGCTTGTGGTCGAGCTGCTGGGTCGTCAGGATCACCTGCAAGGCCTGGGCGATCGAGACATCGCGCAAAAACACCGTGACCTTGGCATCGCCGCGCACCTCGCGGTCGAACACGAAGTTCAGCGCATGGCTGCGCGAGATGCCTTCGAGCACGCTGCGCAGCGGCGCGTCGCGGAACTCGAGCGTGACCTTTTTCTGCAGGGCGGCTGACAGCGCCGGTGGCAGCTCGGCGGCGGCCAGCCGGTCGGACAGCTGCAGCAGTGCACGCCGGGCCGCACCGTGGCCGGGTGCCTCGGCCAGCACAGCTTGCAGTTCACGCCGGGCGTCAGTCAGCCGCCCGGCCGCTTCGGCCCGCCCGGCCTCAGCCAGCCGACGCTGCTGGCGCTCGGCACGGTCCAGGTCATCGGCCAGCGTGGCGACCCGGGGATGGCCCGGATCGAGGGCACGGGCCTGGGCCAGTGCCTGGTGTGCCTCGGGCAAGCGCCCGACCGCCCGCGCCTGCTCGGCCTGGCGCACCCAGGCAGCTATCGCCTGTTCACGCTGCTGCAGGGCGCTGGTGCGACCCTCCGATCGGCGCAGGCTGTTGGCACTGCCGGCGCTGGCAGCGGGGCTGTCGGCGGGGTCGGCGACAGGTGCGGCCGCCGCACCGGCAACCGGCCCGACCGACGGCGCGGCACAGGCCCACAAGGCGGCGCACAGGAGAGGTACGAGCAAACGGCCAGCAGCAGGCATCGACAAGGTCAGGATCATGGGTTTTTGTAGCCGATGAGCTGGGGCACACGGCCAGGCAGCCACAGCAGGTGTACGCCGTCGTCCTGCACCGCCTCGACCCGCCAATCCTGGTCGAGGCGGTCGCCGGCCTTGACCGACTCGGTACGGCGTGGGCCGGCCAGCAGGGCCACGGCCTGTCCGCCGTCGTCGATGCGGCCGATCAGGGTGTAGGGCAGCGGCGGGGGTTCGGCTGCGCTGGCCACGACCGCCACGGCTGGCCGGGCGGGTGGCGCCGGTGGCGGCACGCCCCAGGCGCTGGCCACCGCCACATCCATCGGCCGCCACGATGCAGCGTCACGCGCCGGCAAAGCGGTGGGCCAGGCCAGCGACGCAGACACGGGTGGACGCGAGACGCCGGACCGCGCAGCCGTGCTGTCACCGCGCCGACTGGCGGCCACCGGAGCCGGCAGTTCGTCGTCCTCTGGCTGAAATGCCAGGTAGATCGAGGCGGCGAGCGTCAGGCCCAGTGCCAAGGTCATGGGACGCGAGAGCTTGATCACGGCGTACCCACGGCCAATGGCGGACCGGCAGAGGCCGCCGGCGGTCGTGCTGACCGGGGCAACGGCGGCTGCGGCGAGGCATCGGGGCCTGCGTCAGCCGCGGCCGCGGCGCTGCCATTCGTGCCACCACCAGTGCCACCACCAGTGCCACCACCAGT
>Ga0105047_10003301_pt1 | contig 28436 bp, 20 predicted proteins | sample MAT04_FD_78384 | JGI IMG/M metagenome (GOLD analysis project Ga0105047, IMG submission 78384) | Freshwater microbial communities from Lake Fryxell liftoff mats and glacier meltwater in Antarctica - MAT-04 (megahit assembly) | ecosystem: Environmental > Aquatic > Freshwater > Ice > Liftoff... | reverse complement strand
GCGAGTGGCCGCATTCGGAGGGCGAAGCTCGTGCTGAGCCGCGTACCGGAGTCGACGCTGTCTGGCACAAGCGGCTCAGCCGGAGCTTCGCCCTCCCGGCATCGTCGAATCCGACGATTGAGCGGTGACGGAACGCTACGCCGACTTTCGACTTTCGCTCGACACGATGGGGGCTTCGTGACCCCACAGCTTCTTCCATCCGACCATCACGGGAGCACCAAATGCGAAATAGCAGAACGCCAAGGGCACGACCAACTCATGCACCCAGGCCACTGCAGCGGCGGCGAAGACGAATTGAATAATCGTCTTGCGGGGGCCGCGACCGCGAATGATCTGCGTCCCAAAATGGGGATAGCGAATGCGGGAGACCATCAAGACGGCCACTGTTAGGCAGACCAGCGGCAGGACGATCTTCACGCCCGGAATCAGAACGGCAGCCACGATTTTGGCCTGCGGATTGCCCGGCTCAGCCATCGCCAGCAATTCCGGAAATGCAATCGGAAAGGATGCCACGGCTCCGGCAGCTGCGGGAGACGGCAACCCGCTGAAGGAGTCGTGGGCGTCGTCTTCCTCGGTCTCGATGTTGAACCGCGCGAGTCGCAAGACCGCGCAGACGACGTATAACGCCGCGATCGTCCAGACCAGCCGCGCAGGGTAAATGAACGGCAGCGAGTACTCGTTCCCCTCCCACAGCGGAAAGTTCACGAACTGCAGCATTAGGAACGCGGGGGCGACGCCAAACGTAACCGCATCGCACAAGCTGTCGAGTTCCGCCCCGAGTTCGCTGGTCTGCCCCGTGAGGCGTGCTGCAGCTCCGTCGAACATATCGAACAGCATGCCGCAGAAAATCAGCAGGGCCGAGTAAAACAACGGGCCGTGCCCCGGAAGATCGGGGGCGGTCTGGGTCACCTTGGCCGCGAACGTAATCGCTCCAAAGCCACAGACCCCGTTCCCCAGCGTCAGCAGGGTGGGAAACACGGCGATCAAACGTGTCGGTTTCATGGGAGCAGGCTTGTGGCGGGTGGCTCGTGGCTGTTAGCCCGAGGGCTGACTGGTGTGTTACCAGCGTACCCTGCACTCGGGCCATGTGCCATCAGCCACCCGCCATCAGCCACTCAGAAATTCAGGAAAAAGAACTCTTCGGCGGCCTTCACCGTCTCAGGGTCCTTTTCGCGGAGTGTTTTGAGGTGCTTTTGAGCGGCCACCACGTGTTCGGGGAACGGCTCTTTGGCGTCCTTCGGCTTGGCAGCTTCCATGGTCAGATAGAACCGCACGATCGCCCGCTTGGTTGAAGGGATGTCGTATCCAGCGGTGCCGTACAGCTCCATCAGCCGGTCGGCGACTGACCAGTCCTGCCAGCGACCGAGGTCGACGATCACCAGGTCGGCCAGCTCGGGGCGGTCCAGAATGATCCGCATCGACTGCCGAAGCCGGTCCTTCGAGATCCGTTCATCACCGTAGGTCCACATAAACCGCAGGGCCTGCATCGTGGCATAAGTCTCGCTGAACGGCACTGTCTTGCTGCGGAGCTTGGCGTCTTCCAGGACCTCCAGCCCCTTCTCTCCGACAAGCAGCAAGTATCCGCCCATCATGCCGTCGATGCCGAGACGGAACCCTTCGACCGGCTCCAGCAACCGCCCCTTCAGGTACTCCGCGTCCGCTTCCGTCCCGCTGAGGCCGGTCATCAGGCCGTACAGTCCGAGTCGCGAGGGCACCGTCTGCGGGTTAGCCAGCCACTCTCGCAGCTTCTCTCGTGGGAACTTGTCTTTGACCGCCACGATGTCCTTGTATTGGGCGTTCGCGAACTCGCCGTACGCATCATCCGCGACGATCTGGTCCGAGAACTCCAGGAACTTCACGAAGTAGGCCAGCCGCTCGGTCGCCGGCACTTCCTTAGACGGAGCCTGGGTGATGTAGTTGAAGCTGGTGTCCGTCACTTCCAGCGGGCTACCCCATTCGAGTTCGGTCGTCTTGGTCCCCAGCAGCAGGAACATGTCCCCCGCCTTTGAGGCTCGATACCTGTCGAGATGCACCGTGCCGCCGGGCTTCAAAGCCCCGGACGAGTCATGTACGACCTTGAGAACCGTGTAATCGGTACTTCCCAAGAATGCCTTTTCCCGGTCAGCGGGCAGTCCGCTCTCCCACTGGACCAGCACAGCGGCATCCGACATATTCAACTGCTCACAGAGAGTCAGCGAAGGGGCTGAGCAGAATGGGCAGGCCAAGGAGACCATGGCTCCAGCTGCCAGCAGCGCCAGTCCCAGGCAAATCGAAAGTGTGCGGCGAAACATGACAGAGTCCTCGAACGCGAGCGGGCAGGGAGAGTCCCTGTCGATCAGCGTTCGATAATGGCATTTTTAGCGAGAGAACGCCAGAACAATTGAAAAGTGCGACACGCTGTGGGTTCGGGGTACGAATCGCAAATTCGTCGCTGACTCCCGTCACTGGACGCATGACCAACGCACCGGTGCCGTTTCCTGGATCGAGCTGGCCAGCGACAATCAACCGGTCGCCAGCGTTCTGCAAAGGATCTTCTAACCTCGCCCCAGTCGAATCCGGGCCACGCGTCCAAACTGCGCGCTGCCCATCGAGGGGGGCACCAGTCGGAGAGTGAATGGCATCCAGTGCGGCTTGTCGAGCTTGGTCTCGGGAATCGTCGTCAACACCGGGAGCGCAGGGTGCTTCGCTTCGGAGTAGTTCTCGGCGGTCGTCGGATTCAGGAAGATCAACTTCTTGGCCACGTAGTCGGAAATCCAGTCGGCGAACTCCATACTCATGCGGGTCCAAGCGACGACCTTGGTGTCGTGCCGCAGCACCAAGCCGAACTCGCCCGTCGTTGTCGTGTATTCCGCGAAGTCCCGCAGCAACGTGTCCCACCGGGTGTTGTCGTGGAACCGAACATACTCGATCACCGCAGCTGCAAACTGACCATGTTCGGCAAGTTCGATCCACTTGAGCTTCGGCTTCCCTTGGCTGCCGTCACTCGTATTCGTCTCGCCTCGGCGTTCTTCCTCTTCCATGATTTGCTGGACTCGGCTGTCGGGAGTGGCCGGGCGACAGCGGGTGCGGGCCCATTCTCGCAGGTTGAAGATCTGGTCTTCCATCGTTGTTGAGAGCGGGACCAGCAGCTCCTGTTGCACGATCAAGTCGTCTTCGGTCAGCAGATTCCCCGCGCTGTAGGTCTCGATAATCGCGGAGTTGACGATCGTTTCGATCTCGGCTCCGCTGTAGCTGTCGGTTGCCTCGGAGAGCCGGGGCAGATTGAACTTCTCCGGCTTCCACCCGCGCTTCTTGAGATGGATGCTGAAGATCGTTTGCCGTTCGTAGTAGTTTGGCAGGTCGATAAAGAACAACTCGTCGAAGCGTCCGCGTCGCAGCAATTCGGGCGGTAGCTTAGAGATGTTGTTCGCTGTGGCGACGACGAACACCGGGGAGGTATGTTCTTGCAGCCACGTCAGGAAACGCCCTACCAGCCGGGCGACGGTCCCATCGCCCCCGGTCTCCGAGTCGTAACCGGAAAACGCTTTGTCGATTTCCTCCAGCCATAGAACCGACGGCGAAATCGTCTCCATCAACCGCAGCACCTCGCGCAAATTTTGCTCGGACGTTCCGCGCGTGGAGTCGAGTAGATTCGAGAGGTCCATCCGCACCAACGGGAACCCCAGCACGCGGGCGATCGCTTTGGCACTCAGGCTTTTGCCACAGCCTTGCACTCCGGCCAGCAGCACTCCTTTGGGGAATGAGATCCCCCGCGCTCGAGCGTCGGAGCTGAATGCCTCGGCGCGTTGTTTCAGCCAGTCTTTGAGCCCTTCGAGGCCGCCGATGTCGCCGATCCCTTCGTCGAGGTCGAAAAACTCAAGCAGGTCGGACCCCTGCACCATGTGCCGCTTTTCAGCGACCAGCGCTGCGTAGACCTGGTCGTCGACGACATCGCGTCCTTGCAGCGCCCGAGCGAAAGCCTTGCGTGCCTCGCGTGCGGTCAGGCCAAGCACCGCCTTGGCCATGTGCTCCTCCTGGCGGCTATCGAGTTCGAGCGGCGGGTCATGGTCCGCGAGAACCGCCGCCAGTTCCTCTCGCATCTCATCGATTCCGGGAATCGGCATCTCGATCAGTGTCACATCCTTGATCCACTCGATTGGAATCGAGTCGACCGGGCCGACACACAGAATCGTCTGCTGGCGACTCGCCAATACCGGGATGAGGTCGCGGACCCGCCGAATCACCTTGGGATCACCCAGGCTCAGATGCACATCCTTCAACAGAAACAGATGCTCAGCCGGGTACTGATCAATCGATTTCAAGAACGCATCGAGGTCAGTACACGCCTGGTCACCAATCGCGGGTGATGCCCCCACTGTCGAGGTCCATGTCACCACGCCCCGCTCCAGCTCCTCGGCCATGGAGGACAACAACCCTTCCCAGCGGTCCTCTTCATAAGTCCGCAACCAGAGCACCGGATACCCGGATCGAATGCGGGCCTGCAAATCATCAAGGAGTTGAGTGGTGGTCATCGGAGTGTCCTGAACGAGGAGGGGTCACTCTATCGCACGAGGACATTCACAGACAGGAGCGGCAGGTTGTCGCGTCTGTTGCAGAGAGTTGTCCGATTTTGCCCGCACCGATTTACTCACTCGAAGCGCCGCAACATTTTGCGCCATGCTCTGTCGGCGATTGCGCAGAGTGTGTTTGCCGCACACAGCTCTCTCTGTTGCATCGGGATGATGCAGGAGAGGGCGGTGCCGCGCGTGAACCGGCCCGATGGGCCCTCGAACAGTGCGATGTCGCGGCGGCTACGGACGGCGGCGGGGCTGGGTTTGTTAGAAAGGATTGAGCGTCGGTTGACAGTTCCTGCGGGACCGGGTTTGTTCTGAAAGATGGATGGCCAGCCGTTGCCGATTGGGGGTTGCCCGAAGGACCGGGCAGCGGGTTATGGACGAGCGGCCGCGGACAAACCCAGGGGGGACAAACTGCATGCGATCACCGGATCCAGAGGCGGTATTCGCCGAGTGCCGAATCGCACCGATGAACACCGATGAGAGAGTGACGGACGAACGCAGATTGAGGCAGGCGACCCTTCAAGGATACGTCGCCGCCGATCGCAACTACGACTCGAACAAGCGGCGCGCCACGTACGAACAACAAGCCGCACTCCAGCGGATCGCCCGCCCCGACACGGCCCCCGCCCCGAGAAGCCAGCCCAAGCAAAGCCAGTCAACGGGACGGGCCACCACCTTCCGCCGCCAACTCATTCCAAAGGACTGACGAGAACCGACGCAAAATGTTGGTCAGCGAGGGCCAGCGTGGCGATCATCCACGATCGCCTGATCTCTCAGTTCAGCCAGAATGCAGATTCCTCCACCGGAGAGCGTTTGGACTCCAATCCCTCGCTGACGCGTCGGCGTAGTCATCTGAGTGAAGACGAGTTCTGCTACGCAATCAGTTCCCGAAGTTGCTTGAGCAGCGGAGGAATGGCGGTGCGGGGTTCTTCTTCCTCTTCATATTCGAGCACGAGGTACCCACGATACTGGGCCTGCTTCAGGATGCGGATCACGCGGGCAAAGTCGGACGGCTCCTTCTTGCCACCTGCAGGTGAAACACTGACCTTCACCTGGGTGTTCATGGCGTAGGCAGCAATCATTTCCAACGAGGCATACGGATCAGCCGTGTTGAAGTTCCCGCTGTCGAAGTTCACGCCAAAGTTCGGCGACGGAGCGACGCGCTGGACGATGGCGAGGAGCTGTTCCGGCGTGGCGGTGATCCCGCCGTGGTTCTCCAGAGCGAGTACCACGCTTTTTGAGGCGGCATAGGCGACCGACTCATCGATGGCCGCCACGCAGCGATCAAGGGCAGCCGCTTCGGTGTCACCTGCTGGGACGTTGCCGGCAAAGATCCGAATGACGGGTGCTCCCAGCTGTGCGGCATAATCAATCCATTGACGAGTCATCGCCTTTTCAGCGTCGAGGGCTTCCCCGGCGGGTTTGCAGAAGTCGTTCCCGATGGCGGTTCCAGAGATGTCGAGCCCCAGTCGAAAGGTCTTCTCTTTGATCTGAAGGATGTATTCGGGGGTGACCTGCTGTGGGAAGTAGTAGCTCGTCAACTCCACCCCATCGAGATCCTGCTCCCCACAGAAGTCGATGAAGTCGAGCAACGTCAGCGTGCCCTCCTTGCGGGGAGTCGGCCAGTTCTGCGGCAGATGACGATGAAAAGAATACGCCGCGAGTGACAACTTCAAGTGCGGCTTCCCGCTTCGCAGGATGGGATCGGCAGCTGGAACGTGTGCCCCCAGCGAGAGGCCCGCGAGTGCAGCGGCCCCGGCAGTGATGAATTGTCGTCGAGGTAGATTCAATGGCTTCATCGCAGTCTCTTTCGCAAGACGGAACGTTCTCATCCGGCATTGTGAGTGACGGGCACTCGCTTTGTGAAGGCGGAGCGATGTCACCACCAGGGTGCCAGGGTGGGGATGCGCTATTCCGAGCCGGTCACCCGTTCGACATGGGCTCCCAGCGATTGCAGTTTGACCTCTAACTGTTCGTAGCCTCGATCGAGGTGGTAGATGCGGTGAATGGTTGTTTCCCCTTTTGCGGCGAGGGCGGCGAGGACCAGAGCGGCACTCGCCCTCAAATCGCTGGCCATGACATGGGCCCCAGAGAGATGGGCCACACCAGTGACGACAGCTCGATCGCCATCGCGGCGAATGTCGGCTCCCATTCGGAGCAGTTCGGAGACGTGCATAAAACGGCTGGGAAAGACCTGGTCCGTAACAGCACTTTGTCCGGGAACCAGGCAGAGCAGCGCAGTCAGCTGGGCTTGAACATCGGTCGGGAATCCGGGATAGGGGGACGCGCTGCAATCCACTGGCTTCAGCGGACGGGTCGCTGATACATGGCATTGACCGGCAGTCCAGCGGAGGGCGACACCGACCTGTGTGAGGATCTCAGAGACCGCCCTCAATTGAGGACCGGGGATGTTTTCGATGGTGATTTCGCCGCCCGTGATCGCAACGGCAATCATCAGTGTGGCGGCTTCGATCCGGTCGGGGATCACGGTGTGGACAGCGCCGGAGAGATCCTTAACTCCATCGATCACCAGGCGGGGAGTTCCTAAGCCCTCGATCTTGGCTCCCATGGCGATCAAGAGCTGGCCGAGGTCGACCACTTCGGGTTCGCAAGCTGCGGCGTCGATCACGGTAGTTCCCGAGGCCAGACAGGCTGCGGTCATGACATTGCAGGTGCCAGTGACAGTGCTTCCCTGATCGCCGCCGAGATGGATTTTTGCTCCTCGTAAACCAGAAGCCGACGCGATGACGTACCCGTTCTCGATCTGGATCTCAGCCCCAAGCGCTCGGAGCCCTCGGAGATGCAGATCGATCGGGCGATGGCCAATGTTGCAGCCGCCGGGGAGGGAGACGATTGCCTTGTGGCGTTTGGCCAGCAAGGGGCCGAGCACGCAGATGCTGGCCCGCATCCGGCGGACGAGGTCGTAGTCTGCCCGGCAGGAACGGTCGTCGACGCACTCGAGCAGTAAAGTGTCGCCATCCCGCTGAGACTCGATTCCCAGTGTGCGTAAGAGGGCCGCGAGAGTACGGACATCGGCGAGATCGGGAACTTGGTGGAGTCGCAACGCTCCACTGGCCACGAGGCTCGCCGCCATCATCGGCAGCGCAGCGTTTTTGGAGCCACTGACGCGGACTGTCCCATGGAGTGGGGTGCCTCCCTGGATGATGAATCGATCCATCCGCAGAGCAATCTGGGGTATGCGTGTCGGTCACTCGCCGGCCCCCGTCCTCGGAGACCGTTGAAGCGAAGTCTAACGACCGGACGCACATTTCCAGTATGGGGATGGTCAGCGAAACTCAACAGATCCACTGCCCCGGGAAGTCCGAATGGGCGGGACGATCTGGGTGTTGCGTGGAAGACTTCGGAAGTCTGCCACGAGCAAACCCGCCTGGCCTGCTTCTGTCGCCCACAACCCTCCCAGTGGAAGTGTCGAGCGACTTGCCGGCAGTCGCCTTCTGTTCCTCTTCAGAGTTTCTTCCCAGAAATCGCTGATAATTGAGATCAAACTCTGCCGATGACATTTCAGTCGGTTTGATGAACTCCCCATGATGCGCAACAATTGACTCCTTGGTAAGTCCCCTCCGTACGGCGATTCCCGCCGGAGTGAACCCCTGCCGAGGAAATTTGGATTGATCGATCTTTCCCCCAAGTGCTGGCTGTGTTATGGTGGCTCTCCGCCGGTGCGTCAGAGACGTAACTGGCGGACCAAGAACGACATAACTCGATTGCAAAGCACACAGGCGGCAGGGAGGCCAACGTGAGTGCCACGCGTGAACAACAAGAGCATCTGGACGTCCAAATTCGCTGGCTGATCCGCCGCGATATGCTGGAAGTCCTCCGCATCGAATCATCCAGCTTTGAGTTTCCGTGGACAGACGAGGATTTCCTCTGCTGCCTCCGCCAAAGAAACTGCATCGGCATGGTGGCCGAGCACGATCACAAGATCGTCGGCTTCATGATCTATGAGCTGCACAAGTCGCGGCTGCAAATTCTGAACTTCGCCGTGGCTCCGGAAGTCCGCCGCAGCGGGGTCGGATCCCAGATGGTTCTGCGTCTGATCGACAAGCTGTCGCAACAGCGCCGCAACGAGATCATGCTCGAATGCCGGGAGCGGAATCTGGAAGGCCAGCTGTTCTTCCGGAACCAAGCTTTCCGTGCGATCAGCGTCTTGCGCAGTCATTACGACGAGACGGGCGAAGACGCCTATATCATGCAGTTCCGTCTCGATGCGTCGGAGGACTCGCTCTCTCCGTTCGCGCCGCAGAATCGCATTTCGGAGTTTGACGCGGCATAGGCTAGCTTCTGCCAAGACCATTCAACAGCCCGAAGCAGGTACTGCTTGGGGCTGTTTGCGTTGAGGGAGCAGGTTCCCGGATCGTGTCATTTGATGCCGACTCTTACCGCCCGCTTCACCTCTGAGGGCTCTACAGCATTTCCCTCCGCTCGCCCCGGCTGACGTAGCGGGTGACTGGATCGAGGGATGGCCTATTCTCAAACGGTTCTAGTCGAATCCCTGCTTCGTCGCGAACTGCGAACTCGGGTCTTGGATGACTCGCAGTACTGCCGACTTCAGCTCCGGAATGACCGAGATCCCGTTGCCGCCATCGACGTTCTGCTCGCCGGTCCAATCGATTAAGTGACCGCCGGCTTCAGTCACAATCGGAATGAGTGCTGCTGTGTCCCAGATCGCCAGGGCGGGGTCGACCATGACATCGGCCCTGCCTGTCGCAACGAGGACATGCCCGTAGCAATCTCCCCATCCCCGCGAGAGCCGCGTCGCCCGAGTCAGGCGGGCAAACGTCTCCCAGTGTCCCGCGCTGTCCCAGCCGCCGGATGACGTGAAGCAGAAGACAGCTTGCGACAACTCGGGGGTCTGGCGGACATGGCAGCGAACGGGAGCTGCGTCCCCCTGTTGACGCCAAGTGCCGTGGTCTGTGCGGGCGTAAACGACCTCGTTGAGAGCTGGGAACCCGCAGACCCCAGCCACGCACTCGTTCTGGAACTGCAAGCCGATCAGCATGCCGAACAGTGGCACACCTGAGACGAACGACTTGGTGCCATCGACCGGGTCAAGAATCCATCGAAAGCCCGAGGTGCCGGGCGTCTCGCCGAACTCCTCGCCCAGGATGGCGTCCAGCGGGAACCTGGCTGCCAAGTGCTTTCGCAGCAGCTCCTCCGCACCTCGATCGGCGAGCGTGACGGGGGTCTGGTCGGCTTTCCACTCGACAGTCAAGGTGGCCGATTCATAGTACCCCAGGACAAACCTCGCGACTGCCGGATAAAGGCCGAGGACGAAGTCGAGACGGGTCGCGATGTCAGTGTGTGGGAGAGGCATGGGTTGGATAAAGAGAGATGGCGAGGGAGGTTTCACAATTCAGATGGGGTTCGCCACAACAGCCATTGAAACCACGCCCAAGAGACCAGTGCTGGCAGTATGGCCCAGAGACCCCGACCCTGGTTCAGAAGCGTATCGTACACACCGTGCAGGCACATCGCTGCCAGCCAGCAAAACCCCAAATAGTACAGAACAGCTGCCATCGAGAACTCCAAGCGGTCTCGATGGCGGAACATCAGAAGGGCGACTCCCCCGGACCAGATCGCGTGCAGGGTGACGCTCGATGTAAAGCGAATGAGTGGGATCCAGATCTCTTGAATTCCATTGTCGTAGGCACTGGACTGAACAATCCCCTTCGCCAGACCGAAGCCGACCCCGCTCGCAAGTCCGATCAGGCACACCTGCCGCCAGGATCGCTGCGGGCGTCCTCTTATGTAGAGCGCCACCGGCAATGACTGGCACAGCGCTGCGCACAGCCCAAAGCTCACGGTGATTCCAAACACCCTCGACAGAAAACCACCGCTGTCGACCTCACTGGGGCGAAAGGCGTCTCCGACGAACTGGGCGATGTCGTACAGCGGAGTGGCGATTCCGCGACCACTGACCATCAACCCCTCTGTCTCCTGGGCCACTTTTTGAAACCCAAGTATCAAGAGATATCCCATCATGCCCGAGACTCCAGCAGCCATCAATAGCTGACCTGCTCGTGAATCCTTCTCCGGCCACATCCACAAAAGCAGACACCCGAACGCCGCTCCGCTGGCGAATGCACATCCCCAGTGCCAGAACGTGTCTGCGGCGAGCCAGGCTCCGTCGATGCGGTGGTCGGGAAACAACATCGCGGCGTCTTGAAGTGTGGCAGCCTCGAGGACCGCGTCGGGGTTCACTTCGGGGTGGCTTTCGACGGAGTGATGGAGCCACTCCCGAACGTGGCCTTCCCGACCCAGCAGGGTTGGGAGAGCGAGGGGAATGAAGGTCAGGATCAAAATCCAATGCAGATGATCTCGCCAAACTGAGGACGACTTTGCCTGGATTGGCCGTCGCTGACGTTCACGATTCGCTGCGACCGAGGTCGCGGGCACGCTCACCGGCGGCTTCTTCTTGCGGCGCGGTGAGATCACCTCACCGGCCAATTCGGCTTCGGTCAAATCTGGGAAGGAGGAGTCCTCCAGCTGTGGGATTTCGATGGGTTCCGGAGGTGGCTCATCGGGAATGAAATCCTCTTCGCGGGGCGGAACGGCTTGAGCCTGCGGAGCGGGCGTCGTCGGGGGCCGCTGCGGGGGAACTTCGCGTTTCGCAGAGGGTTTGGGCGTGCGATTCTTTTCGATCGGCTTCGCCGGGATCGCACCCACAGGTCGACGGGGAGCGAGAACTCGCTCAGCTTCCTCGGCAAACGGATCGACGAACTCCTCGGCCGAAGTGGGTGGGGGCACGGAGACGGGTTGCTGGCACCCCGGACAGGGGAGAGTCTTCCCGGCGTAACGGTCCTCTGCGACGAGTTTCACTCCACACGCAGTACAGCTCGCCCGAATCGTCATGCCATCTTCCCGTGCGAACTCCGTTACAAATCGGTGTGCCGACCATCGTGGAAAGATGTGAGATCAGCGTCAAGGCTTTCAGGTGGCTCGCCTCGATGAATCGATTGAGGAACGGATGATTCTCGGGAGGTTGGCCCGCGAGTCCCAGTCTCCCTTCACTCTTTGTGAGAAAGACAAACCGCCCGCCCCTTCCCGCCTGAGAGTTAGACTTCTCCCTGTGGTCGCTCCCGCTGACGCGGCGGGTTAACATCCCTTTCCGGAGTCGAGAACGTGGAGTGACCTCGCGACAATCCGCTCTCGCCCGTTCCGCTTCGGGATATTTGACAGACTGGCCGAGTTCTCCATGCCTCATTCAATCGTCCTCGGCTCGCGTTCCCCTCGCAGGCAAGAGCTACTCTCGTTGCTGGTTCCTAGCGAGCGGATTCTGATCCTCCCCCCCAGTGATCCCGATGAACCGGGGTTCGAAGGATTGCGTGACGAGTCCGCAATCACTGACCAGCTCCGACAGATTGCCGGGATGAAGAACGACAATGTGCGGGCCCGCAGCGAGTGCCCACGCGAGGCACTTGTGCTCACCGCAGACACCGTCATTGTCGCGGGCAACGCCGAAGCCTATGAAGTCCTCGGCCAACCCCCACCCCGACCCGACTGGCAAGCGACTGTCCGCGAATGGTTCCACCGCCACTACTTCAACCGCACCCACCGCGCCATGACAGCTGTCGTCCTCTCGCGGCCGGATGGTCGGCGATTGGAGCAGATCGTCGAGACCCACGTCACCATGGGGCCGGACGATGCGGCGCGACTCGACTGGTATCTCAATTCTGGCGAACCACTCGGCAAGGCGGGCGGGTATGCCCTCCAAGGGGCGGGCAGTGTATTCATCACTCGCGTTGAGGGCAGCTTGAGCAATGTCGTCGGATTGCCACTCGAGGCCGTGCGCCAGATGCTCCGTGAGATCGAACAATTCGAAGTGTCATAGCGGACGCCGCCCAGATTCGAGACACTTTGCGATTGGCTTCTCGCAGTTTGGAAGCAACTGGCAGTACAACGGAGTGTGTTGTGGTTGATCGTCGGGAGTTCCGGTTCGAGTTTCCCTGTCCTCAGTGTCAGGCTCGGCTCAGGCTGCGAGACCGCAGCTTGATCGGGACTCGCTGGAACTGCCCGGAGTGCCAGATACCGCTCGAAATCCGAGACGCGGGGCAAGGGGACTTGGTCGCGAATGTCGCCGCGGATACGTCGACGACACCCACTCGACCCAACAGACCTTCGATCCAGCCTCAAGCCGCCGCCGCACTGGTCGCGATCATGTTGATTACGGGGCTGGCGGTCTTTGTCTTGTGGACGCCCGAGCCAGCGGAGATCCCAGTTGTGGCTCCGCCTGCGCTGATTCCGCCGGCTTCGCCCCTCGTTCCGCAGGTCCCCCCAGACGCATCGCCCCTCGTGACGGACCCAGTCGAGTCGCGAATGATGGCCATCGGGAAATGGCTGAATGGACACCACGACCAGACCGGTGCCTTTCCCTCCGCAGTGAGTACTGGCGAAACACCGATCAACGAGCGGCTCAGCTGGCTGGCTCAGTACCGGGCGGAAACCGAAGCCAGCGAGGCAGTCCATCCCAATCACTCGCATGGCTGGCGCGACCCGGCGAACGAGCCGTTCGTTCGCCGGCGAGCGACAAGCCTGCTCAACCCGCGAGTGACAGCTGTAGCGAGTGATGACGGATATCCAGCCTCGCACTTTGTCGGAGTGGCGGGGGTCGGTGCGGGTGCCGCCGAACTGCCGAAGACACATCCGCGGGCGGGTGTGTTCGGAATCGATCGACGGACGACTCGCGATGACATCCTCGACGGCACGACGAATACTCTGATGGTCATCGGCGTCGAGGCCCAGACCCCCGCGTGGGCGAGCGGCAGGGACAGTATTCGCGGGCTGACCGCCGAGCCGTACTTCGGGGGCCCCGACCATTTCGGCACCGGGCAATCCGAGGGGATGCAAGTCGTCATGGCCGATGGCAGCGTGCGGTTCCTCTCGAAAGAGACTGACCCCAAGGTGATGCGGCGAATGGCGGCCATGGCTGATGGATTGCCACTCGATCCGAACGTGCTGGGAGAGCCCGCAGACCAGGTGACGCTCCCCGCGCCACCACATGTCGCACAGGTCGCCTCGCCCCCAGCGAACCCGGCAAACGACCTCCCGATCCCCGTAGAGGTCACTCCCGAATCGGTCGGCTACGACGTAGAGCGCGGGCTTTCGGTGGCCGTCTCGAAGTTCGAACTCAAGACGCCAATCCCGCTGCGCACCCTGTTGCGACAAGTGGTCGAGATGTCCGCCTTGCCGATCGACACGTCGCTCGTGAAAGATGACCCGCGTCTCGACCAGCTGATCTTGCTCGACCTGAAAGAGACGACCTTACGCGGGATTCTCTTGGCGGCGCTGGAGCAAGTTCAACTGGAGTTCACCGGCGATTCGCAGGGGATACACATCAGACCGAGCAGTACGCCGTAAATCTGGGGGGATAGGCTTCCAGAGTGTCATCAGGTCCCATGTTACCGACAGACTAAAAATCTATCCCGCCGTGAGTCTTGCCTATGTCCACATCGCCACTCATCGGTCGCTTGGCTCCCTCTCCCACGGGGGCACAGCATGTTGGCAACGCGCGGACCTATCTGATCGCGTGGCTGTCGTTGCGATCGCGGGGGGGGCGGGTGATTTTGCGGATGGAGGACATCGATTCGCCGCGCGTTAAGCCGTGGGCCGCACAACAGGTGATCGACGATCTTCGGTGGCTGGGCCTTGACTGGGATGAGGGCCCCGACATTGGTGGACCACAGGCTCCCTACACACAGACGGAGCGGGTTGCGAAGTATGAGGCGGCTTTGTCGGAGATGCGGACGGTGCCCTTTTGCTCCGCAAAAGAGCGATCTTTGGGGGAGCAAAACGGGGCAGTCTCACCGCCCCTCAGCCGAGTCTACCCGTGTACCTGCACTCGCACCGATATTGCCGACGCAGCCAGCGCTCCGCATCTCGGTCAAGAGGGTCCGATCTATCCGGGAACATGTTCGAGACGAACAGCGGCGGACGCAGAGTCATTGACTTCCGAATTCGCGTGGCGGTTTCGCGTCTCCGATCGAGTCCACGAGATCGACGATCTCTGTGCGGGACAGGTCAAATGCAATTTGGCGACGGAACTCGGCGATTTTGTCGTGGGCAAGAAAGACGGGACTCCCGCGTATCAGCTCGCCGTCGTCGTCGACGATCATGCCATGCGAGTGACCGAAGTGTGCCGGGGAGCGGACCTGCTCCCGAGTGCGTTTCGCCAGCTGGAGTTGTACGAGACGTTTGGCTGGTCGGCTCCGCAGTTCCTGCATGTGCCACTGGTTATCGGCCCCGATGGACGACGGCTGGCCAAGCGGCATGGCGACACGCGAATCTCCGTCCTGCGAGAGCAGGGAATTCCTCCCGAGCGGCTACTCGGGCTGCTCGCATGGTCCTGTGGCTGGCAAGCCGATCGACAGCCCGTGTCGCTCCAAGAACTCCTGCCCTGCTTCGATCTCGCCCGCATCCCGCGAACCCCGTTCGTGATGACCGATGCGATGTGGCGGGAGCTGCGTGAAATCGGGTGATCATGATCGTGGCGTTCGACACTCAAGCCCGCGATCGATTGGCTTTCGCCCCGCCCACAGCTGCAGACGAAGCGTGGGTTCCCGCCACCGAACATGCTCTCGCCCTCACCAAGGTCGAAGCCCCGCTGGATCACGCGATCGATGAGCAGGCGACAAAGAACCCTGAAGTGATCGCCACACATCAGGCCGCTCCCCAGTCGGCCCAACGAGCTGCGATTCTCGCGGCTGATGCCCGGTGGCAAGTCGTCATTGAACGCCTGCGTGAAAAGAGTGTGGCGATCAAGGCGGAGGTTTTGAAAATGGCGGAAGTCGAGTCGAGGCTCATCGCGCAACCGACTGGTCAAAGTCGAATCAGCACGGCGACTAACCTTCGGAGTTCGCGCGGGAAATCTGAGCTGGACCGTCTGTCGTCCGGGGAGCGGTCTCTCCCTGCGGGGGCACGGGCGTGCCGCGTCTGAGCAAGTAGTAGAACACGGGCGTCAGGAAGAGTCCGAAGAACGTAACGCCGAGCATGCCCGCGAAGACTGTCGTTCCGAGGGGCCGACGCATCTCGGCTCCGGCTCCATGCGAGATCACCAGCGGGAACACCCCGAGGATAAAGGCAAACGAGGTCATCACGATCGGACGCAAGCGTTCCGTCGAGGCCTCGATCGCGGCATCGTACGCCGAGAGCCCCTTCGTGATTTGGAGATCGCGTGCAAACTCTACGATCAGAATCGCATTCTTGGCTGCCAGACCCACCAGGACCACCAGTCCGACTTGCACAAAGATGCTGATCTCGGCGTGGATGAGGTAGACGCCCAGCAAAGCGCTGAGCAGGCACATCGGAACGATCAGGATCACGGCCAGCGGAAGCGACCAACTTTCATACAATCCGGCCAGTACTAGAAAGACCAGGATCACTCCCAACACGAAGGCGCTGATCGGGTTTTGCTGCAGATCCTTGAGCGACTCCACTCGGCTGGAACGACGTTGCAGAAAGCTCAGTTCAGTCCAATCGGTCGTCATTGTTTTGGGCAGGTTGCCGGTGAGGCTTTCCATCAACTCCAAAGCCGCCCCCGAACCGATCGCGGGATCGAAGCCGCCGTTGATTGTAGCTGCCGGATAGGTGTTATACCGCACGATCTGGGAGGGACCGACTGTGTCTTGAACCTGGAGCAGGGTGCCGAGCGGAACCATCTCTCCCAACCGGTTGCGGACCTGGAGCTGCTGGAGGGCCTGGGCGTCGACGCGGAACGCGGCATCGGCTTGCAAGTTGACCTGCCACGTTCTGCCGAAGCGATTGAAGTCGTTCGTGTAGTATCCGCCGAGGTAGAGCTGGAGTGCCTGGTACACGTCCCTGAGCGGAACATTCATCGAGCGGGCTTTCACCCGATCAATATCAATGAACAGCTGGGGAGTCGACGCGCGAAACCCGTTGAACACGCCGAGCAGCCCCGGTTGCTGGTTGGCAGCCCTCGCAAGTTGATCGGCCTCTTTTTGCAGCTCAAGCGGGTCGACTCCGCCGGTCGCCTGGAGCATCAACTTGAATCCTCCCGCGTTGCCCAACCCCGAGACTGCAGGCGGGCCAAACACGTTGATCCGTGCGTCGAGAATCTGCTGTTGGAACTGGCCCTGCAAGACCGCAGCAACAGACGGGCTGGCCAGCTGGGGCGATCTTCGTTCGTGAAACGGCTTGAGGATGATGAACATCGAAGCATAGTTCGACGAGAACGCGTTCAACACCACCGACTGGCCGGTGATCGCAATGACATCCGAAACACCGGGCGTCTCCGCAGCGATCTTCTCGGCAGCTTTCACGACGTTCAAGGTCCGTTCAGCAGACGCCGCATCGGGTAGGCTGATGTTGACGATCAGGTAGCCGCGATCCTGGCTCGGGACGAAGCCGCCTGGAACTTTGGTGAATCCGTACCCCGTTAACCAGACTAAGCCTCCGTAAACCAGCAGCGTGAAGAACCCGAATCGCAAAAAGCGACCGACCCACCGGCCATAACTTTTTGTGATGCAGTCGAACAGCTGGTTGAAGAGACCGAACAGTCTCGCGAGCAGCGCGTTGACCGGACGAATCGCCACGCGACCGATCGATCCCAGAGCCACAGCACCGATCAGGAAGAGGGCTGCCCAGACTGCATATCCACGGATAGTATTTCCCACACCGGCATCGAACGCCGCGTCGTCGCTCGTCGCGATTCCCAACATCCCCTTTACCCAAGGGCCGCACAGCCACACCGCCAGCGCCCCGCCCAACAAAGCAAAGCTCCACCAGGGGAGTGCCTCCTTCGCCCCGTGACCGCCAGGCACTCGACTGCCGAAAACCGATGACGCTCGAGCAGGGGTCATGGTCATTGCGTTAATCGCGGAGATGATCATCGAGACCGAGATCGTTAACGCAAACTGCCGAAAGAACTGGCCCGAAATGCCGCCGAGAAAGGCGCTGGGGAGAAACACCGACGCCAACACCAGCGTGATGGCGAGGATGGGCCCCGTGATTTCACCCATGGCTCCGATCGTGGCGTCGCGAACCGAATGGCCCTTCTCCAACCAGCGCTCAATGTTCTCCAGCACGACGATCGCATCGTCGACGACAATCCCGATCGCGAGGACCAAACCGAACAACGTGAGATTGTTGAGGCTGAATCCCATCAGCAGCAGCACCGCCAAGGTGCCAATCAGGGAGACAGCGACATCAATCAGCGGCAACATCAGTGACCGCCAGTCCTGAAGAAACAGCAGTACCACAATGGCCACCAGAATGATGGCATCGCGCAGGGTCTTGAACACTTCGTGGACGGACTCACTGATGAATGGAGTGGTGTCATACACAATGGCATGCTTTAGTCCCTGCGGAAATCTCTTCGAGAGTTCACGCATCGCCGCCTTGATTCGGTCTGCGGTCTCCAGAGCGTTGGAACCCGGCAACTGAAAGATGGCGATGCCGGCGGAGGGCTTGCCGTTGAGTCGAGAGACCGATGCTTCGCTCTTGGACCCGAGCTCCACCCGAGCCACGTCGCGCAGGTAAGTCACTTCGCCTTGGAGGCCGGTTCGCAGGATAATGCCCTCAAACTCCTCGGGCTCTGATAAGCGACCCAGGGTGCTGAGTGTCAATTGGAAGTCCTGACCGGGAGGAACCGGGGGTGCCCCAATCTGACCGGCAGCCACCTGCACGTTTTGCTCGCGAAGGGAGTCGACCACGTCCCCCGCTGTCAGACCGAGAGCAGCGATTTTTCCAGGGTCGAGCCAGATTCGCATGCTGTAGTCCATCTGTCCAAACAGTGCCGTGTCGCCGACCCCTTCGACCTTGGCCAGGACATCGCGAACGTTGATCGTCGCATAGTTACTCAAATAGAGTTGATCGAATAACGGCTGCTCGGTCGCCGCGTCAACCTCGGAGACGAGATTGACGACCAGCAGAATATCAGGCGAACGCTTCTTGACCGTCACCCCCAGGGCGGTGACTTCCGCAGGAAGCTGGGGAGCCGCCGTGGCCACTCGGTTCTGAAGCAGCACCTGGGCCTCATTGACATCAGTCCCCAGATCAAAGGTCACATCGAGGACGTAAGATCCATCGCTGTTGCATTGCGACGACATGTACAGCATGTTTTCGACGCCGATCACTTGCTGCTCAATCGGGCCAGCGACCGTGTCGGAGACCACTTGTGCATTGGCTCCGGGATAGACGCCACTGACCCGGACCACCGGAGGGGCGATCTCGGGATATTCAGCGATCGGCAGCAACGCAGCTGCTATCCCTCCCAAGAGAACGATGACGATCGAAATGACCCAGGCCAGAACCGGGCGGTCGATAAAGAATTTCGCCAGCATGTTGGCCTCGAATGATTCTCGGGGACTAGAGCGATCGGATTCACCCCGTGCGGGTGATCTCTATTTCGACCTACTTCTGCGAGTCGCTCACCGGCGCTGGAGCAGCCGTCGGAGGGCTCAGCACCGCAGGCTGGGTGGAAGTTCCCGCCGCGGTCGGCATCTCGACGACGCGCGGCTCCACGACAACGCCCGGAGCGACACGTTGCAGCCCGTTGACGATGACGCGGTCATTCGGCTGGAGCCCCTGCTCCACCACGCGCAGACCGTCATGCATCTGTCCCAGCTTGACGGGACGGGCGACGACTTCATTCTTGTCATTGACGACGAGAACAATCTTTTGTCCGAGGTCGGCCATGACGGCGCGTTCGCTGACCAGTACCGCTCGATGCGGACGTCCAATGGGGAGTCGAATTCGGGCAAACAGTCCAGCAGAAATCTCCATCTCCCCCGTGTCAAACGTCCCGCGCACTGACAATGTTCCGGTTCCCGAGTTCACTTTGTTTTCAAAAAAAGTCAGCCAGCCGGAGTGTGGGAACCCGGCTTCATCCGCCAGGCCAAACGACACCTGGACGTTACCGTCAGCGACCTTTTCCGCCTTGCCTTCACGGATCAACCGCTTGACGCGCAGGACTGTTCTCTCATCGATATCGAAATCGACGTAGATCGGGTTTCTAGAGACGATCGAGGTCAGCGTCGCTCGACCTTGATCGGTGGCTTGAATCAGGTTGCCCTTGGTGACCGACGTGCGACTGATTCGGCCTGAGATCGGAGCCCTCAACTCGGTGTATTCTAAGTTGAGACGAGCTTGTTCGACAGACGCCTGCGACGCCTGAGTGGCCGCTTCAGCAGTCGCGACCGTCGCAGTGGCGAGTTCGGAATCGGCGATGGCTGCGACCAGTGCCGCTTTGGATTTGGTCAGATTGGCCTGGCTGGAGTCGATAGCCTCTGCCGCGGCAGCGCCCTGGGCTGCGAGTCGTTCGGTCCGGTCGAAGGTTTTCTGCGAAAGTGCCACCTCGGCTTGAATTCGATCGATTTCGGCCTTTTTCTGGTTCAGAAGCGCAATGGACTGCTGGACTTGAGCCTGGGCTTGGGCGACGCCACTTTGAGCGCGATCGAGCTCCACCTGGTAGGGACGCTGATCGATGATGTATAGCAGATCGCCCTTGTTGATCAGTCCGCCATCTTGAAACGCGACTTCAGAGATGTAACCCGAGGCGCGAGCCCGGATCTCGACCGTTTCCATCGCGACTGTTCGACCGGTGTAGTCGGCGTAGTCCGTGATCTCGTGCTCAATCACGGGGCTGACTTCCACGGCTATTGGCTTGCTGGGCGGTGGAGTGGGCTTCGCGGCGGAGCAACCCGCCAGGAGAATCCCCACGCAGGCGATGCCAGAGCAGACGCGCCCCCCTAAAAATGTCAGTGGATACCACAACGGACTTTGTGACGGACGATTATCTGCCTGAGTCATTTTATGACAGCTTTCGTTCGTGATGGGGGTGAGACCGACGCACTGACCTGCGACATTCGAGTTCAAGTGGCGCGACTCGACATGTGCAACATCCACCAGGAAGGATCGGAATCGGAGCAAACATTAGCACTGACCGTGAGATGCCGTCTATGAATCCGAATCGGATTCATGACCAAGTCGCGGGAAGGCGGTAATCTTCCGCAGATTCTGGAGTGCAGGTTGAGGGCGATCTGGCACAGCGGGCGAATGCTCTGGACCGCATCCAGCGATCCAGTCTGCACCGTTCAGAACCGAGCGTGGTGGCGACCGACGATCTCTAACATCTGAAGGTGCAGCACGGTATTCGATGCCAAGATACTCGACCGTTCGAGCAGCAGCGGCGTCCCTCGTCCATTCGTGACCTGACCACCAGCTTCCTGCACGATCAGCATTCCGGCAGCAAAGTCCCAGGCCGAGAGCTGGTATTCGAAATAGGCCCCATACAATCCGCTGGCGACATGGCAGAGATCCAGCGCTGCGGAACCACAGCGACGAACGCAGTGGATATTCAAGCCGAAAAGTTCTTCGATGGCCCCCAGTGTGGCTCCCAGCTTGGCGTCGCGAATGACGTGGAAGCCGGTTCCGATCAGCGACTGATCGAGTCGATCAATGGGGCTCACATGAATCGGGCGATCGTTGTACTGAGCTCCGTGGCCTGTGACAGCGGTATACATGTCACCACGAGCAGGGTTCCAGACGACACCGCACACCGCCTGGCCAAACTCAAAGTAGCCGATCGAAACAGCAAAGTGCGGGACATCATGCAGGAAGTTCGTGGTCCCATCGAGTGGGTCGATGACCCACAAGGCCGGAGAGTTCGGGTCGGTGTCGGTCGCGGACTCTTCTCCCAGAATCGCATGCTCGGGAAAGGTCGCATGGATCACCCGGATGACCGCCTGCTCCGCATTCACATCGGCCTCGGACACTAAATCCGCGCTCTCGCCATTCTTGCAGCGAATGGAAACCCCCTGCCGAAAATAGGTCATCAAGACTTCGCCCCCCGCCTTGGCAGCTGTCGTCGCAACGTTCAGCAGTGATCGTTCTTGGGGGGTCATGCAAGGTCTCAGAGTGGCGGGTGAATGACAGAGGTCCAGGCGTCAGACTGTTCAAAGGCCGTGCGGCGACCTTCACACCGCAGGCGGGATTGCCGGTATGGACGCTGGTCGACCCATCAAACGAGTCATGAGCTGTTTGGCATCGAGTGCCAGGCTGAAACTCAGCGGTATCAAGAGGAGTGTAAAGAAGGTCGAGACGACCAGCCCGCCGAGGACCACGCTCCCCAGTCCGCGATAGAGTTCGCTGCCCGCACCGGGGACGAATGCCAGATGTCCGTTCTTCCACGACGGGTTGGGGACCACCAGCGGCAACATCCCCAGGACGGTCGTGATGGTACTCATAAAGATCGGACGCAGCCGGGTGCGAGTACTGTCGAGGATCGCCGTCCGGTGGTCCATGCCGTGCTTCATATTTTGCAGGGCTTGATGCACGATCAGAATGGCGTTATTCACCACGGTCCCGATCAAGATCACAAACCCCAGCATCGTCAGCGTGTCGAGCGACTGAGGGATATACAGGTTCAGAATCGCCAGCCCGCCAAACCCGCCGACCATTCCCAGGGCCACGCTCGTCATGATAATCAGCGGGTAAAAGTACGACTCGAACAGCCCGCACATCAACAGATACGTAATCAGACCCGCCATGAGCAGACTCCCCTGCATCGCCCGCTTTGTATCCTGCAGCTTGTCAGCTGTCCCGGCGAAGCGAATCTGGTAGAGGCCCCCTTCGGTGAGCGGTGAAGCCAGGAGTGGCTGGCGAATCTTCTCATCAGCCAGGGCGATGGCTTCATCGAGCGGCATCAACACGCTGGGCTTGATCTGGATGGTGACGGCTCGTTGGCGTTCGATGTGGTTGACCACTTCGGGGCCACCTGTCGACTTGACGTTGGCCAGGCTGCCGATGTTCACAACTTTTCCCGAGCGAGTACTGACGGGGAGACTCTCCAGATCCTGGGTCCGCCGGGAGAACTCATCGGCCCCATAGATCACGAGATCGATCTTCCGGCCATTCTGCCAGTAGTCCCCGGCATAGGCCCCATCGACGAGGGCGTTGACCGCGTACCCGAGTTCCTCAGTCGAGATGCCGAGGTCAGCGGCCTCCTCCCACTTCGGGAGGATATGCAGTTCCGGGTTCGTCGATTCGAGGTTCGAGCGGGGGGTGACTTGATGGCCCTCGGTGGGGGGAAAGACACCTTTCCCTTCGAACGGCCCGATCCCCATCGACTGCATGAAGACCATCCCACCCAGCTGATTGAGCCGGTCGAGCGACGGGCCGGTAATGTCGACATCAATCGTGCGACCGCCCGACAGTCCGCCTTGAAACAGACTCGATTGGGCCACGATCGCAAAGGTTCCGGGGATCTTCGCAGCGGCTTTCCGCATGACGGGCACCATCTCTCCCGCTCGCAGCGGATCCTCAGCTGCGGCCCCCATGAAGAGCCGGCCGCCTCGGGCGACAAAGAAAAAGTTTTTCATGCGTGGGCCATCGAGAGCCGCGTCTTCGGGCGATCCGGGTTCGGTTTCCCAGTATTTCGCCATGTCGTTTTCGACACGCCGCCCAAGCTTGATCATCTGGGGGACGTTGTACCCGGATGGCGGCAGCAAAATCGCGAACACCAGATTGCGGTTCCCCTCGGGCAGGTACTCCATCTTCGGCATCAAGAGCCACGACCCTCCAATCGAGACCGCCACGATTGCGGCCACCACAGTCAAACGCAACATCGCGCTGCCCGGAACCGTCATCATCATTCGCAGGGAGCCGATGAACCCATTGACCAGCAGGCTGATAAATCCAAAGTTGCGTTCCTCGGCACCGGTGACAACCGTCTTCCCCGCCGCATCGTCCTTCCGCGGGGGGTGGGGCTTCAACATCGCTCGTGCGGCGACGGGCACCACAGTCAGTGAGACCAGCATCGACAAACCAATCGCACAGCTGATCGCGATCGAGATGTCGCGAAAGAGCTGCCCGGCTTGGCCCTCAATGAAGATAACGGGGACGAAGACCGCCAGCGTGGTCGCGGTGCTGGCGAGAACTGCGCCCCAGACTTCGGCGGTCCCGCGAACGGAGGCTTCCTCGGGCGACTCCCCGAGTTCATATCGGCGAAAGATGTTTTCCAAGACGACGATCGCGTTGTCGACGACCATGCCGACCGCAAAGGCCATCCCCGCCAAGCTGATGACGTTGATGCTGCGTCCGAACCCTTTGATGAAGATGAACGACGCGATGACGCTGATTGGAATCGCGAGGCCGATGATGATCACGCTGCGGGGGCTGCGCAGGAACAGCATCAACACGACGATCGCGAGGGCGCTGCCAACGTAGATGTTCCCTTCGACCATGTCGACTGCGGAGTGAATGTATTCGGTCTGGTCGTAGACTTGTTCGAGGGTGAGTCCCTTCTGCGCGAGGACGCCCGAGTTCAGTTCCTCGATGGCGATGCGCAGATTGTCGCCGTGGATGCGTCGCGACTCGGAAAGTTCGAACTCGGTGATCGTACCATTGCGGTCGAGGTCCAGCTCGGCTCGCGGTGGCCCCATGATTTCGAGGACGTTGGTATTCGGAGCCTGCTGGCAGTTGATCGCCAGCCCGTTGACGCCCTTCTGCCGCACCACGCCGTCAGGCTTCTTGTAGTCGATCCCCACTGTCGCGATGTCGCGGACTCGCACCGGGGCGTTGTCGCGAATCGTGACAATGGCATTGGCCACCTTCTCTGCGGTGTCGAACTGTCCGAGTGTGCGGACGATGTTGCGTTGCTTCCCCTCCCAGATGTCTCCTGCCGAGACATTCGTGTTTTGCTCGCGAAGCGCCCGTTGCAAGTCGCCCACAGTGAGATGGTGCGCCGCCAGCTTGGCCGGGTCGACGACGACGCGGAACTCCTCTTCTTGGCCTCCCAGCACGTTCGAGGCTGCCACCCCCGGCACGCGCTCGAAGCGAGCCTCGACGAAGTCTTCGGTAAACTTCCGCATGCGAGTCGGATCGGCCCTTCCCCGCAGCAGTTCATCAATCGCTGGGTTCGTCTCCGCCAAGCTCCCCAATCGCCCGAGGTCAACTGGGCGACTCCCATCGAGGGACTTCGCCAGCATCTCCCGCAGCTCCGGATGGACCTGCACGAACGACTCCAACTCCTGCACCGTCGGCGGCAGCGGCTTGAGGATAATCCAGCAGACGAACTCGGTGTTCGCCGCCCCTTCACTGATCGTCGGCTCGCGAGCATCGACCGGATACTTGGCCACCAGATTCAGCTTGTCGTTGATCCGGGCACGGGCATCGGCCAGGTTCGTCCCGACTGGAAATCGCAGCGAGATGGTCGAGGCCGAATCGCGGCTTTCGCTCTTGAACTCGCGCAGCCCTTCGACGCTCTTCAGCTGCTCTTCTTGCTCGTCGGTGATCTCGCGTTCGACTTCCTGCGCACTCGCCCCCGGCCACAGCGTGGTGATGGTGATTTCCGGCTCGGACACATCCGGAGTCAATTGCACCGGCGTCCCCACCAGTGACACAGCTCCGAACAACACAGCCATCAGAACGCAGACCGTCACTTTGACGGGGTTCTCAATGCAGAAACGGATGAAATCCATAAGGGACGCCTTGGGCTAGTTGAGTCGTTGCGTGCCCCATTCTAGGTGACTCGCCGACCGTACGCAGCGCAGGCGCGGGAGAGCCACGCCTCAAAGTGCCGGAGTCTCCTCAAATTCTCTGAATCCGGTGCATCGACAGATTTGCTTGAGAACCCATCGAGTCGTCGACTGGCCGAGACTTTTGTTGAGCCCCACTCACGGCTGACCGAGCAGCGAGCGTGGCGTCACCGGACTCGGAGAGTCCGGTGACGATAGGCATTGCGTCTCGTACGCCATGACCCAGAAACCAATTATCGAGGGGAAGTCTCTTCTGATCAGTGAGTGATACTTACCCTGGCGAATGCCTCACTTCTCAGCCTTCTTCCCTTGGGCGTCCAAGAATTTCGCAAACTCCGCAAACTCGGGCGATTTGACGAACTCGGCATAGAAGGGTTCGGTCCGCATCGTCTCGGGGTCGAGTTCGGCGCCGAACTCCTTGACCAGTTTCTGGAGGGTCTTGTTGACGGCCGCGAAGTCCTTCTCGCTGTCGGCAATGGTCACGAGCGTCCAATAGGCGTCGACGTATTCGGGCTCGATCCGGATGGCCTTGTTAATCGAGGCAAGGGCCTCTTTCAGCTGGCCATCTTGCCATTGCAGGTCGGCAATCAGCGACTGCATAAACGCTTCTTGCCCGACACCCTTTTGAAATCTCTCCGCACAGACCAGGGCCTTCGGGATGCTCTCCTTCTTCACGAAATAATCCATCGAGAACAGCTCAATCGCGACATCGTTCGGGTACAGACGATGATATCGATCGATGACTTCTTGGACTGCTTTGTCATCAGACACCAATTGCGAGGACTTCAGTTCCAACAGCAGGCAAAATTTCTCATTCCGAAGATCTGCTGGAAGCTGGCTGGCAATCGGTGCGACTCGTTCGGGATGACCTTCCTGAAGGGACTTGGTGATCGCCTCGATACTGGTGAGATGTTTGAGGAACGCACTGTCCTTGGCGGCCAGTCGGTCTCGAAGTGCCGGGTTCGCTTTGACGGCTAGGGGAAGAAAAGTCCTTCGCAGAGACTGCGAGTACTCCTCGCCTGTTGAAGCGAATTTGAAATCGACCGCACGAATCCGTCCTTTTTCTTCTCGGAGCAGGAAGTCGTGAAAGTCGACGCCCCCTCCGGCGGGCAGGAATCGAAACCGAGCCCGTGTTCCCTGCGGTTCCTGGAAGACCCGCATGTATTTGTAAGCACCGCCCTTTTCGAGTTCCCCTCGAATCAGTCCAAAAAATCCTGTGGGTGCTACGGCCATCTCTTCCTTCGACTTTTGAAAATCGGCCAGCACCTTGGGCGCGACATCGAGTCCCTGCGACGTGCGAACCATTAGGGTGCCCCAGTCGACGAGTTCGACAGCTCCCTGACCACTATCGATGGCTGTGACCAACGCTGTCGCAAATGCGAGGGCCTGCTTTTCGGTGACTGGGGTCCGCGCAGCTGGCTTCTCTCCCGCATGAACAATCGTGGGCCATAAGGCCCAAATTCCAACACCCAGCAGCATCGTCGTCGTAACTATGAACTTCCGTGTCATGATCTCAACCGTTCCTTCAGGAGAGAGGTGTTTGTGGCCTGCACTCAGATGTCGTAGTACATCGCGAACTCCCAGGGGTGCGGGCGTTCGCGGATGGCCTGAATCTCGTGAGTCCGTTTGTAGGTAATCCACGCATCGATAACATCCTCGGTGAAGACATCACCCCGCAGCAAGAAGTCGTGGTCCTCTCGCAGCGCTGCCAGGGACTCCTCCAACGAGGTCGGTACGCTTGCGTATCCTTTCAGTTCCTCGGGCGTGAGTCCATAGATATCCTTGTCGAGCGGCTGCCCAGGCTCCAATCGCCGCTGAATTCCGTCGATCGCCGCCATCAACGTCGCCGACATCGCGAGGTACGGATTGGCCGACGCGTCCGGACACCGGAACTCAAATCGTTTGCTGGCCGGACGCGAGTTATGGACCGGAATACGAATCGCAGCTGAGCGGTTGCGGAAGCTGTACGTGAGGTTGATCGGAGCCTCGAAGCCGGGGACCAGGCGTTTGTAGCTATTAGTCGTCGGGCAGCAGAAGGCCATCAGCGCCTTGGCGTGGTGCAGCACTCCGGCGAGGGCATGCAGGGCGATGTCACTGAGCCCTCCATAACCGTTCCCCGCGAAGAGCGGCTGGCCCCCCTTGCTGAGGGAAAAGTTGAGATGCAGGCCCGATCCATGATCGTTCCAGAGTGGCTTGGGCATAAAGGTCGCCGACTTCCCGTGTCGGGCGGCCACGTTCTTGACGATGTATCGGTACTGCAGCAAGCTGTCCGCGATCTTCAACATTGGACCGTACGCCAGACCGATCGCACACTGCCCCCCCGTGGCGGACCCGTGATTCTGGCTGCTGACATCGACCCCACACTCTTGCAACTTCAGCATGATTTCCGTGCGAAGATCCTGCAGGGTGTCGCTCGGTGGGGTATTGAAGTATCCCTCGCGGCGGCGAATCTTGTAACCCGCGTTGGACCCCGCTCCGGTTTGACCACGAGCCCATTCCCCTTCGCTGCTCTCGAGGTGGAAGTACCCCTCGTGCTCGTTCTGGTCAAACCGAACGTTGTCGAACACAAAGAATTCGGCCGCAGGGCCGAAATTCGCGATGTCCGCAATCCCGGCGGACTGCATGTACTGCTCAGCCTTGAGAGCCACATTGCGGGGGTCCTTGGCGTAGCTCTCTCCGGTGACCGGGTCGTGGATATTGCAGGTCATGGCCAGCGTGCCCGTCAAGAACGGGTCGACCGTGGCGGTTTCCGGCTGGGGGATGACCAGCATGTCGCTCTCGTTAATCGACTGCCAGCCGCGGATCGACGCGCCATCGATCGTGAAGCCATCGGTGAAGCTCTCTTCGTTGAGAGCCTTGACCGGGATCGTAAAGTGCTTCTGCGTGCCCGGAAAATCCATGAACCGCAGGTCCACGACCTTGATCTCGGCACGCCGACAGAGAGCCAAAACTTCCTTGGGAGTCATGAGAATCACCAGCTGCGTGAGCAGCCGTTCCACCAGAGAACACACACCAACCGTCGCGATCGCTGGGATAGATGGTAAAGACCGCGTGCGGCGGTGGATAGCCGTCAGCGGTCAGCCGTCGGCCATCAGCCTGAAGGCATCCGCTCGATGATCGCCGTTTAGAGCGATTTGCCGTGTTTGTCTTTGCAGTTTCACTGATCCAGTCAGAGGCAATCTGGAACAGCGTACTAACCCGCAGCGTCAGCGAGGGCGACTGGAGCGAGCGCGTGAAACAGCCAGTACAGCTGAGGCGCACGAGCGATTAGGGTCGAGGCGGGCCCGCGAAATACGGTCAACCGGCGCTCGCCCTCGCTGACGCGGCGGGTTGGTAAGCCGAGCCGACTGGCGACCTCGTCGTGGCT
>Ga0105047_10003300_pt1 | contig 28436 bp, 21 predicted proteins | sample MAT04_FD_78384 | JGI IMG/M metagenome (GOLD analysis project Ga0105047, IMG submission 78384) | Freshwater microbial communities from Lake Fryxell liftoff mats and glacier meltwater in Antarctica - MAT-04 (megahit assembly) | ecosystem: Environmental > Aquatic > Freshwater > Ice > Liftoff... | reverse complement strand
CGCGCGGCTCTGCGGGTCGACCACGCCGTCCTCCGGCGTGAGGCCGATCGGGCAGCCGCCCAGGATGTGCGCCGTCGAGGCCTTGTTGAGGAGCACCTCGATCGTCCCGCTCTGCGGGATGCCGCCGCCCATCTTCTCGGCCATCTTCTTCGCGACGAGGTTCGCGACCGGGATGTAGACCGGCACGGGCGGGCCGTCGCCACGATCGCTATCGAGCTTCTTCCCGAACGGCCAGTACCAGGGCCGCCTGAGCTTGTAGCGGAGGTGGCTGTCGACTGGCTGCATGACGAGGAGGATCGCCGTCTTCCGCGCCCAGCCGAACGGGATCAGCGTGCGCAGGAACTGGAGCGGGTGACGGATGACGGTGCCCATCCAGCGCAGCCAGCGCGGGATGCTCCCGCCGCCGCCCGTGAGCACGGTGACGAGGGGCGCCATCGCATCGGAGCCCGCCGGGTAGCGGACGATCTCGATGTGCGTCTTGTCGTCGATGTACACGCCGCTCGTGATGGCGATGCCCTTCGAGTAGTCGACGCCCTTCTTCTGCGATTGCACCGTGAGCAGCGCCTCGCTGTTCGTACGGAGAAAGCGCCCGAGCTGCTCGGAGAGCTTCGCGAGCGAGCCCCTCTCCTTGCAGCGCATCAAGAGGTTCACGGTGCCGTACGAGCCGCCCGACACCACGACGCCGCGCGCACGGATCGTTCGGCGCGCATGGAACATCCCCGTCGATTTCTCGACCGTGAGCTCGTACCCGCCGCCCTCGAGCGGCACCACGTCGACGACGCGCGACTCGGGGACGATCGTCGTCCCCTTCTTCTCCGCGAACCAGAGGTAGTTCTCCTCGAGCGTGTTCTTCGCGCCGTGCCGGCAGCCGACCATGCAGCCGCCGCAGAGGATGCAGCCCGTTCGCGCCGGGCCCTCACCGCCGAAGAACGGGTCGGGCACGGTCTCGCCGGCCTTGCCGAAGTACACGCCGACCGTCGCCTTGTGGAACGTGTCGCCGCGCCCCATGTCCTCGGCGATCTCCTTGAGCATGCGATCGGTCTCGACGATCACCTCGCTCGGGACGGCGCCCAGCATGCGCTTGGCCTCGGCGTAGTACGGCTCGAGCACGGCCCTCCAGTCCATGCCGACCCAGCGCGCGTCCTCGAAGGCCTTCGCGGGCGGGACAAGCAGCGTGTTCGCGTAGACGAGGCTGCCGCCGCCGACGCCCGCCCCGTGCAGGAAGAACGCGTCCTTCACGAGCGTCATCTGGAGGATGCCGTACATGCCGAGCCAGGGCTTCCAGAAGTACTTGCGAAGGTTCCAGTTGGTCTTCGGGAAGTCCTCGCGCTTCCAGCGCTTGCCCATCTCGAGGACGGCGACGCGATAGCCCTTCTCGCTCAGGCGCAGCGCCGACACGCTGCCCCCGAAGCCCGAGCCGACGATCACGAAGTCGTAGTCGAAGTCCGTCACACGACGGAGGTTAGTACGGCCGGCAATGAGAGGGGTAGGATGCTGACCGCTCCGATGGCTCGTCCGTCGCCTCCCTCGATTCCCCCCGGGACCGTCATCTCGTCACGCGCGAGCGGCACGAGTCGTGGCGGAACCTACGCCCTCGGCGCCAAGCTCGGCTCGGGCGGCATGGGCATGGTCTTCGAGGCCACCGACGAGCAGGGCCGTTCTGTCGCAGTGAAGACCCTCCTCGTGGGCCCCAATGCCTCGGCCGCGGCGGCGGAGACGCGCGCGCGCTTCGACCGCGAGATCGAGGCCACGGCTCGGCTCCACCACAAGAACGTGCTCACGCTCCTCGACCACGGCGTCGACGACGCGACCGGCGCGCCTTATCTCGTGATGCCGCGGATGCGCGGCGAGGACCTCGGCCAGCTGCTCACGCGCGTGAAGCAGCTCGAGCCGAGCGTCGCGGTGCCGCTCGTGCTCCAGGCCTGCCGCGGGGTCGCCGCGGGCCACGCCGCGGGCATCATCCATCGCGATCTCAAGCCGTCGAACCTGTTCCTCGAGGAGGAGGACGGGATCGTGGTGGTGAAGGTCTCCGACTTCGGTCTGGCGAAGGTGCAGGATGCAGGCATCGACTCGCTGACCAGGTCGGGCGCGCTCATGGGAACGCCGCACTACATGTCGCCGGAGCAGGCCCAGGACGCGAAGCGTGTCGACGCGCGCACCGACGTCTACTCGCTCGGCATGGTGCTCTATCACGCGCTCACCGGGACGCCGGCGTTCACGAGCTCGGGGGCGTTCATGGGCTTTCTCGTGGGGCAGGCGTCGGTCCCGCCGGTGCAGCAGAAGGCGCCGTGGGTCTCGCCGGAGGTCGCACGCGTCGTGCACGCGGCCGTGCTGCGGTCGCCCGAGGCGCGCTGGCCCGATCTCGGCGAGCTCGAGCTCGGCCTCGTGATGGCGAGCGGCTTCGAGATGGCGAACGCGCCGCTCTACAAGGCCTCGCTCGCGCCGCTCTCGCAGTCGACGCGCGCCGAGGCCGCCGCGCCGGCGACGCTGCCGGCCCACTGGCAGGACCTGCTCCGCCGCTAGCTCGCGAGGCGCGACGGAGGGCATTCGAGCAGCGCGCGGAGCTCGGTCACCGGCGTTGCCCAGTGGTCCTCCCAGCGGAACGTCGCGAGGGTGCCCGTGCGCTCGCCGCGGGCGAACGCCTCGCGCAGGGCCTTGCCCTGACCCGGCCACTTGAAGGCAAAGCGCAGCGTGCCGAACGCGGCGATGATGAGCGCGCTCGGCGCTCGCAGCTGCGCGTAGGTGAAGGCCTGGAGCAGGATCTCGCCGCGCACGTCCGGCGCGTAGCCCGTCAGCACGTGCCAGAGGTCGTGCGTCTGGCGGAGGCGCAGCATCACGTACGCGGCGCGCGGGTCGCCGACGTCGGGCGGGCTCTCGAACGCATCCGGCGTGATCCCGTTGTCGTCGAGGAAGCGCGTGTACTCGCGGCCGAGCGTGCCGTCGGGCAATCGCCGCAGCGCGTCGAGATCGACGTGCGCGCGATCGATGCGCGGCTGCTCCTCGAGGAGCGCTTGCCCCGCCTCGTCGTGCTCGAGACGCTCCATCGCGCGCGCCACCGCCGGCAGATTGACCGTCTGCGCGAGGACGAGCACCTGGTCGAGGCGACCGGGATCGCGCGCGAGCGTGGCCAGCGTGCGGACGACCGTGCGAGCGCGGGAAGCGGCCGAAGGGATGCGAAGGGTCGAAGCGGAGGCGGGCTGAGCGCTGTTCATGACGATCTCCTTATTGTCACCCATGACAATAGTTCGCCACCCACTGTTGTCAAGCGTGCCAATGGCGTCTAGCCTCGAGCCTTGGTCTCCCCGAAGGCGAAGTCCGCCAACCCCTCAAGACCCGTGGAGAAACGGGTGCGCCGCTCGCCGGAGCAGGCGCGGGGCGTCATCCTGGACGCCGCCGATCGCGTCTTCGGCACCCGTCTCCCGGACGCCGTCGGCCTCAAGGAGATCGCGCGCGAGGCAGGCGTCAGCCATGCGCTCGTGACCCACTACTTCGGCACGTACGGCGGGCTCGTCGAGGCGTCGCTCGAGCGACGGCTCGCGCGCGTACGCGAGTCGATGGTCACCCAGCTCTTCGTGTCGCTCGACGAGAAGGCGTCCGTCGGTGAGCTCCTCGCGGCATACCGCCGCGCGATCGCGCACGACGCCGCGGATCCGGTGACCGTCCGTCTCGCGGCCTGGGCCATGATGAGCGGACGCCTGGCGCAGGAGGACTTCCACTCCCACCGCGTGCAGGGCCTGAAGCTCCTCGCCGACGCGCTCGAGCAGCGCACCGATCTCTCACGCGAGGATCTCGAGTTCTGCCTCGTCGCCTCCTTCGCGCTGTCGGTCGTCTGGACCGTCGGCGGCCCCGCGCTCGCCGGGGCGCTCGGTCACAAGAAGGCCAAGGCCGGGGACGAGCGCTTCGAGCAGCGGGTCTCCGTAATGATCGACGCCTATCTGCGCCAAGCGCGGCCCTAGTCGCACGACGCCGCGCCACGCCTTGCGAGAGGCGTGATCCGGTGGGATGGTGAAGAGCATGGGGGTCACCTCGAGTCGCTCGAGAGGTACGGGTCCGTCCGGAATGCTCGGCGCGGTGAGCGCGCTCGACCGGACGATCCTCGTCGTCGAGGACTTCGTCGAGCTGCGCGAGGCGGTCTCCGGCTTGCTCCGCGAGCGCGGCTATCGCGTCGAGGAGGCGCCCGACGGCGCTCAGGCGGTGCGGCTCGCGAGCAGGGTCTCGGCGGACGTCATCGTGATGGATGTGTCGCTGCCGATCATGAACGGCATCGACGTGACCCGTCGCATCCGCACGCTCGGCGGACCGAAGCGACCCCACATCATCGTCACGAGCGCGCACGCGGACGCGCGCACGCGCCAGCTCGCCTTCGAAGCGGGCTGCGACCAGTACATCGCGAAGCCGCTCGAGTTCGATGCCCTCGCCGCCGCCATCAGCGCCTTCTTCGTGAAGCGCGACGGCCGTTGAGCCAGCAGCGCGCCCGGGTGGACTCGAACCACCGGCCACCCGCTTAGAAGGCGGGCGCTCTATCCAACTGAGCTACGGGCGCGAGGGCTGGATTCATACCTCATCTGGCCATTCGCTGCGAACGCGACGCGCAGCGGCGGGTACCGGACTATGCTGCGCGGTCCGATGGGAAATGCCGAAGGATTGCGCAACGAGGTTCTGACCGCGGCGCTCGACGACGCGATCAAGGGCCGACCCGACCGGCTCTTCGTGCAGCTGGGCATCCAGTCCGGGCTGCCCGGGACCCGGATGAACACGGTGCTCGCCCACGCCTTCGCGAGCGAGTGCGCCGCGCGCGGCAAGACGGCCGACAAGCTGATCCACGCGATGACGAAGCTGCCCGAGCTGACCCCCGGGCAGAGCGAGCGCGAGTTCCTCGTCGTGTGCGGCGTCCTCGCGGTCTCCGCCCGCTCCGTGAGCGAGCCGAAGGACCTCGTGATGCAGAAGCAGGCCGTCGCCCTCCTCCACGACTCCTCCGAGGACGTCCGCTTCCGCGTCCGCGAGATCGTCCCCATCGCGCTCGCCAAGCTCGGCGCCGTGATGGGCGACAGGCTCGTCCACGAGCTCGCTTCCTGGATGGACGGCTTCTTCCAGGCGAGCGCCGCGCTCCTCGCGATGGCGCAGCCCAACTTCCTCCCCGTCATCGACGACATGGAGGCCGCGCTCGCGCGCCTCGACGAGGCCTACGCGCTCGCCAAGAACGCCGCGCGATCGACCTCGCGCTATCCGGGTCGCAAGGCGCTCATCGACGCGCTCGGGACCGCCCCCGCCGCCATCGCCGCGCGCTTCGGCGTCCCCGTCTTCGATCACCTCGTGACGTGGTCGAACACCGAGGATCCCGAGCTTCGCGGCGCGATCGAGACGGTCCTCCGCGAGAAGAAGCTCACGAGCCGGTACGCCATGGAGCTCAAACGCGTACGCGCGGCGCTCGACGCCAGCATCCCGCCGCCGCGCGACCCCACCCTCGCCGTCAAGGGCATGCGCGGCCGCGGAAAGAAGCGCAGCCGTCGCTGACGGTCGCGACCTGCACGGCCGCGCCCTCGCTCAGTGGCAATAGCCGTCGTTGGCCGGGAGCGGCTCGCACGTCCCGCTCGTGGGGCAAGTGTTGCCAGGACAGCAGACCTGATTCTTTGCGCCGCAGGTCGCAGCCGTGCATTCGCAGCCATTGCTCGTGGACATGTCGCAATCGAGATAACTCGAGCTGCAGGTCGCGTAGGTGCACGAGCTCGAGACGCACGCGACTCCGTTCGCGTTGACGACGGAGTTGTTGCAGTTCTTGGTGCAGCTACCGCACTGGTCGACCTTGCTCGAGGTGTTGGTCTCGCAGCCGGTGTTGCCCTGCGCGCAGTGGTTGAAGCCCGAGCTGCAGTTCCACTTGCACGAGCCGCCCTGGCAATAGGGGCTGCCGTTGGTGGTACTGCAGCTCGCCCCGCACTGACCGCAGTTGGTCTTGCTCGTGAGCGGATCGGTGCATGCTCCGGCGCAGCAGGCGGTGTTCGCCCCCGTGCAGGCCGCGCCACACGCGTTGCAGTTGAGCGGGTCGCTCTTCGTGTCGAGGCAGAGCCCGTTGCAGCACTCCTTGCCGCCGGCGCACGTCCCCGTGCACGCGGTGACACACGCCCCCGCGGGACTGCACTTGAGACCGGCGCCTTGCGCCGCGCAGTCGGCGTCCTTGGCGCAGTTGACGCACTGGTGGCGACCGAGGTTGCAGAAGGGTGCGGTCGGGCTGAGGGTCTTGCACTCCTCGTCGCTCTTGCAGCCTGGGGCACACTGATTCGTCGGAAGGCAGTAGCGACCCGCGGTGCACGTGTCGGGCTCCGAGGTGCACTCGACGCACTTCGAGCCCACGCACTTCGGGTACGCCGGGTCCTTGCAGTCTTCAGCGATCACGCAGGCGCAGCTGTCGCCGAGGCACGGCTCGGCGGCCGCCTCGGTGACGCTCGCGTCGAAGAGCTCGCTCGGCGGAACGCAGACGTTCCGCGCCGTGTCGCATTCGAAGCCAGGCCCGCACGGGCACGCGTGTCCGGTCAGGTCGAGCGCCCCGACGCCGCAAGCGCCGGCGGTCAGCGAGAGCCCGACCGACGCGACCAGCAACGTGCCGAGCGCGGCGAGATGTGAGCGCGTCATGGAAAGCCTCGTTCGAGGATGAGAAAGCCTGGCGCCACCCCCACGCGAAACGTCTGCGAACCACCGGTGGTCTGCTTCGCCGACCCGTTGCGGTCGATGACCCACCAGGTCACGCCTGCCGCGACGAGGACGCCGCCGGCGATGAAGGAGATCGTCGAGATCGTCGCGAAGGACTTGGCGGTGTCCTGCTGCTCGATCGCATCCTGCTGCGACGTCGAAGGCGACGACGCGCTGTCGTGCTTGGAGCCGGACATCAGGCCGAACACGACGCCGGTGGCGATGCCGGCGACGCCAACGCCGCCCACGATGTACGGGCCGATGCTGCGCCTGGGGCGCATGGCTGCCGCCTCGCGCTGCTGCCGCTCACGGTCGGCCTTCTCCGCGTCCGCGCGCGAGCGCTCGGCGTCGCGCTGCTTCTCGAGCGCGATACGCTCGTCGCGCTGTCGCTTGAGGCGCTCGACACGCTGCTCGATGGCGCCACGATCGCCGGCCTTCGGATCCTCCTCGAGGTACTTCGTGAAGGTCGCGATCGCGGCGTCGACGTCTCCCGAGTCCTCGTAGGCGCGACCGAGGTTGTAGAGGAGCACGGGCTGCGGATCGAGCGAGCGCGCCTCGAGCAGCAGCGCGATGGCCTGCGGGAAGTCGCCGCGACGATAGGCTTCGGCGCCCTTGTTGAAGAGCTCGGCGGCGCGAGCCTGCGGCGTCTGGGCAGGAGCCGCTGCCTTGCCCTGCGCGCTCGCGACCGAGGTCGACGTCACGGACACGAGCGCAAGCGCCCCCATCATCGCGAGTGCGACGAGTGGCTGGCTCGGACGACACCGAACGGGGCGCAACGGAGAGCGATCACGCATCGGACTGCAGAGAGAAAACTAGCACGGTTGGTCCCGGTGCATGCGCGCTCAGCTCCCGCCCTGGGGTGCGGCCGCCCGCGGCCGGCTCGGACCTCGCGTCTTCGGCGACCGATTCGAGCGAGTGCCCGTCGGCTGCACGGCGCTCGGCGCCGCCGCCTCCTTCGGTGACGCCGGCTCCGCGGCCTGGCTCGCGACCACCGGGGTCGAGCCCTGGAGCGGACCGGTGGCCGGCCACGAGACGGCGGTGGCGGACGGTTCCGTGGCGGCCGCCGGTGCTGGCGGAGCTACAGGGCTGGGCGACGGGGCCGCGACCGCGGTGCGTGCACGATAGAAATCGCGGCCCTTCGACGTGAAGTACTCACGCGCCGAGCGGTCCGCCGCGAGCATGCCGACCACCGCCATCAGTCCGGCCGCGAGGATCCACCGGACCCGCGAGCGGCGGCTCTTCGGAGCGAGCAGGGAGAGTCCGCGAAGAATGGTCGTGTGAGAGTCGACGAGGAGCTGCGTCATCCGCGACGACTCGCGGTCGACCATGCTTCCGAAACGAGGGCGCGGAGCCTGCGGAGTCGCCTTCTCACTCATCACACAAAACTTAGCAGGGAACGTGCCGCGAACACCCCTCGGAACGATCGAGATCCACGAGCGTGGCCTGATCTCCGAGATCAGTGTCCATCCGTCTCCCTCGATCTCTTCGCGAGATCCGGCGGATCTCCGAGATCAGGGTGAGAGCTCCCTACATTTCGCCATACTTCGTCGTCACTTCGATCCCGAACTTGCCGAGCAGCTCGGCGGGGGTCGTTCCGCCGATCTGGACGATGACCGCGTCGTTCGGGAGCGTCATGCCAGCCTTCCCGTCGACACCGAGGAGGACCTCGGAGGATCCGACCGAGGTGACCGTGCTCGGCATGAGCGCGCGCACGCGACCTGTCGCGATGGCCTCGTCGATGCGCCTTCGGTTGTCGGCGCGACACCGAGCGAAGGCGGCGCGGCGATAGCTGATCGTCACCGACGCACAGCCTCCGGCGTCCATGAGCGAGAGCGCGCTCTCGACCGCGCTGTTTCCGCCGCCGACGACGAGCACGTGCTTTCCGCGAAACTCGCCCGGCTCGAGGAGTCGATAGTGGACCTTCGCTTGCTCCTCGCCGTCGACCTCGAGCTTGCGCGGGCTGCCGCGCCGGCCGAGACCGAGCAGCACGTTCGCGGCGCGAAGCGGACCGGTGCTCGTCTCGAGGCGCCACATGCCGTCGGCGTCGCTCTTCACTCCCTCGACGAGCGTGCCGACCTGAACGGGAAGCCTCGTCTCCGAGAGGATGCGCTGCCAGAGCTCGACGAGGTCCTCCTTGCTCATCTTCTTCCGCTTGATCTTCCCGATGAGCGGAAAGTCCAGGGTGCCGGTCATCACGACCTTCGCACGCGGGTAGTGCATGATCGTCCCGCCGAACGCCTCTCGCTCGACGAGCAGCACGCGGAGCCCTGCCTCCATCAGGCGCAGCGTCGCGCTGATCCCCGCGGGTCCCGCGCCGACGATGATGGCGTCGAACGCGTCACCGGCCCCGCGGCGCGGGCTCGTGAGGATGTGCTCCGCGGCCTGCTTGCCCTGCGCCACGGCGTTCCGGATGAGGCCCATCCCGCCGAGCTCGCCGATGATGTAGACGCCCGGGCGCGTGGTCTCGAAGTTCCGGTCGATCTTCGGCAGCTCCACGCCTCGCGTGGCTGTGCCGAAGACCACGCTCACGGCCTGCACGGGACACGCGTCGACGCAGGCCGAATGCCCGACGCACGCCAGCGGGTTGACGAGCACGGCCACGCCTCGAACGACCGCGATGACGTCCTTCTCGGGACACGCGGTGACACACGCCCCCGAGCCGATGCAGCGATTGGGATCGATCTTCGGGTGGAGCGTGTCCGGCACGACCTCGCCGAGCGCCGCCATGTCGGCGAGCGTCGCGATGGCATCGCGCTCCTTCCGCCTCCCGAGCAGGCCGAAGAGCCAGTAGATGATGGCGGCGACGAGGATCGTGCCCGGGATGAGCCCGTACGTCTGCGCCAGCTGAATCACGTGTCGAAGCATCGAGAAGGACCGGGAGACGAAGGGTTTCGGGGCTAGGTGGTGCGCGCTTTGACGAGCCGGAAGTAGCGCTCGGCGAGGCCCGACGCGCGCGCGGCCTGCGAGACGTTGCCGCCGTGCTTCTCGATGAGCCGCTCGACGTACGCTCGCTCGAACCGTGCGACGGCCCGTCGACGCGCGACCGAGAACGGCGCGTCGACGTCCTCGTCGGTCACCAGACTGGCCGCGTGCGGGCTGTCCATCGGAGGCAGCAGCTCCGACTCACCGAGCGCGACGATCCTCGCCACGGCGTTGCGCAGCTCGCGGACGTTGCCGGGCCAGGGCTGGGAGACGAAGCGACGGACGATGTGCGGGGGCACGATGTCGGCGTTGCCCGCGAGGCGCTCGCCGAAGTAGCGAATGAGCAACTCGACGTCGCCCGCGCGATCGCGAAGGGGCGGCAGCTCGATTCGCGCGACGGCGAGGCGGTGGAAGAGGTCGTCGCGAAACCTCCCCTCGGTGACCGCACGATCGAGATCACGCCGCGTCGCCGCGATGATTCGCACGTCGACCTTGACGACGGAGCTCCCTCCGACGCGACGGAGGTCGCCCTTCTCGATGACGCGGAGGAGCTTCGCTTGCAGTGGGAGCTCGAGGTCGCCGATCTCGTCGATCAGCAAGGTCCCTCCGTTCGCCTCCTGGAAGATGCCGGGGCGCGGCCCCGTGGCGCCCGTGAACGCGCCACGCTCGTGTCCGAAGAGCTCGGACTCGACGAGGCTCGGCGACACCGTCGTGCAGTCGAAGACGACGAACGGGCCCGTTCGACCGGAGATCTCGTGCATCGACTCGGCGAGCACCTCCTTGCCGGTACCGGTCTCCCCTTCGATGATGACCGGCATGGTCGACCGCGCGATTCGTTCCGCGAGCGGATAGAGCCTTCGCATCGCAGAGCTCGCGCCGACGACCTGCCCGAAGTGGGTCGCGGTGGAGAGCGGTGTCGCGGGCTGACTCTGGAGATTCGTCTCGAGGCGGATGGTGGTGCTCCCCAGGGTGAGCGTCTGGCCCGAGCGTGCCCACGCGTCGCGGATGAGCACACCGTCGAGGGTCGTGCCGTTGGTCGAGTCGAGATCGAGGACGCGATACCTCGGCGGGACGAGCTCGAACGCGACGTGTCGCCGCGAGACGGTGGGGTCGGTGAGTCGGAGGGCGCAGGCAGGCCCCGTCCCCACGAGGGTACGAGTGGGGCCGTCGGGATCGAGGATGGTCACCCTCCCGGCGTCAGGGCCGTCGACGACGGCGAGCCGAAGCACCTCGTGCGACGTGCTTGCCGGCGGGGCACGCGTGACCGTCTCGACGTCGTCGCCGTCGTCCTCGGAGAACCTCGGTCTTGCGTCCGTCGTCATCGACCTGCCGGGACCATCAGAATCGGGTGTAGCGATTGACCGATGCGCTCGGGCGGGGCGGCGTCCGCACGATCCCGCCGTGGCGCGGCGCCCGCGATGTGGGCGAGGCGGACGACGAGACGGAGGGGGAGGCCTCGCTCTCCTCCGACGCGGTGGTGCTGGTCGTGAGGGGCGCGGCCGTCGTCGCGGGAACGGTGATTGGCTGAACGCCGACCGCCCGATCGTCGGCGGCGCTCGCGACCGGCGCGGGCGCACGCGCCGCGCTCCTGCGCCAGAGGGTGAAGCCGCCGACCCCGACGACCGCAGCGATGAGGACGATCGGCACGAGCCTTCTCGCCCAGCTCCGGGGAGGTCGCTGGCGCTGTGCCTCGAGGGCGCGGAGCGCCTGCGCAAGCGCGGGCGGCTCTCCGTCGTCGCTCGCCCGGGGCATGCGGGTGACGACCGGACGCGAACGGGAGATGTCCTCCTCCAGCGCCGCGTCGACGCAGTTGCCTTCGACACGCGCGATGAGCTCGGCCCGCGCTCGGAGCTCGCTCTCGGCGTTCTCCTTGACCCAGGTCCCGAGGGTCCGAGGCGTGGCGATGGGCGCGACCTCCTCGAGGCGTGAGGCCATCTCCTCCGCCGTGTCGAACCGCCGGCTGAGGTCACGGTCGAGCGCGCGCAGGACGACCGCGTCGAGGGCGGGCGAGACCGCCGGATTCAGCGAGCTCGGCGGAGGAATCGGGTCCTCGAGGATGCATCGGATGATCGCGCCGTCGTTGTCGCCGTAGAACAGGCGGTGGCCCGTGAGCGTCTCCCACAGGATGATGCCCGCCGAGAAGATGTCGGCCTTGCGCGTGAGCGGCTTCCCGAGCAGCTGCTCGGGAGCCATGTACGTGAGCTTGCCCTTGATCTCGTTCGCACGGGTGACGTGAGCCTGGCTCACGGTCTTGGCGATGCCGAAGTCGAGGACGCGCGCGATGCCGTCCGTTCCGACCAGGACGTTCTGGGGTGACACGTCGCGATGCACGATCTCGAGCGCGAGCCCGCGCTCGTCGCGCGTCGTGTGGGCCGCGTGCAAACCGTGGAGAACGTTCGCGACGATGCCCGCGGCGATGTCGAGCGGCACCTCCCCCTTGGCCTTCCCGACGTTGCGCAGGAGCTGGGAGAGCGAGGCGCCCTCCACGTACTCCATGACGATGAAGAGTTCGTCCTCGTGGAGGACGACGTCGACCGCGTGGACCACGTTCGGATGCCGGACGCGGAGCGCGACACGCGCCTCGTCGAGAAACATCGTCGTGATGTCGCCGTCGGTCCGGAACTGGGCGTGAAGACGCTTCACGGCGACGGTCCGCCGGAGCCCGCCGTCGCCGCGCAGCCGGGCGATGTAGACCGTCGCCAGGCCGCCTCGGGCGAGCTGCGCGGCAAGCTCGTACCGCCCGACGAGGATCGACTCGCTCTCGAGCAGACCGGGGGCGCTTGCGTGCTGCTCGTTGCCCATCGGAGCTAGCAGTCTACCATCGAGGCCCTGATTTGACGCGCCGCGGTTCGCCCGCGGGGGCACCGATGTGCGCTCGTGGGGGACAGCCACACCCTGATCAAGAAAAGCCGGTGCCCCTGATCGAAAAAAGCCGGTGCAAGTCCGCCGAACGGGGAGGTAGAAAGGGTCGGTTTCCCTGTCGCACATGCAGCCCCCGACGCTCAGCACGCCTCGCGAACGCAGCTACGCGCCGTGGCTGACCCTCTTTGTCCTCGTGGGCCTCTCCGCCTTCCTGTTCTGGCGCGGTCACGGCTACTACTCGGCCTCGCTCGACGCGCGCTTCGATCATCCCGAAGGCAGAGAGCTCCGAGCGGCAGGGACGATCGGCCACGGCTACGGCATCGTCGGCACGGTCCTCATCCTCACGAACCTGCTCTATCTCGTGAGGCGGCGCTTCGCGCGCTTCGCCTTCGGTTCGCTCAAGCGGTGGCTCGACGTCCACGTCATCGCGGGCCTCGCCGGCGCGCTGCTCGTCGCGTTTCATTCGACCTTCGAGCTACGAACGCGAATCGCCGCCACGACGGCGGCGAGCCTCGCGGTCCTCGTCGGCACCGGCATCGTCGGTCTGTATCTCTACCGGCTGCTGCCGAAGGCGGGCCTCTTGCCCTTCCAGAGCCGCGTCAGCGAGGTCGAGAAGGTCATCCCCGGTTTCGCGAAGCGCGTTCGCGAGCACGTGGGTGCCGTTCGTTGCACCACGCTCCCGCCGAACGCCTCGCTCTTTCGCACGCTCATCACGGTGCCGCGCTGGACGCTCGAGGCTCGCTCGCGACGTCGCGCCGTGGTCAAGGCCGCCAAGCGCGACCCGACCCTCACCGCGCTCCGCAAGGAGGAGCGCGCGCTGATCCGCAACCTCGTCAACGAGCTCGCCGACCTCGCCGCCTCGGAGGTCGACGCGAACGCGGGCGCTGCGCTCATGCGATCCTGGCGGTCGCTCCACGGCTTCATGGCCATCCTGATGGTCCTGAGCGTGGCCGTCCACGTCGCGGTGGCATGGTTCTACGGCTACCGCTGGGTCTTCGGGAAATGAGCCTCTGGGGGACGCGACGAGAGCTCCGACCGCGGCTCGTACGCCAGCTCGCGTGGGTCGTCGTCCTCTTCGGTGTCGGCTTCTTCTCGACCACCGCGCGTGCGCAGCTCCTCAGCCCCGGCCCCTTGTCGCAGGCGCACGCGAGCCTCGAAGGCGATCAGCACTGCAGCGACTGCCACTCCGCCGGCAAGCGAGTGTCGAACGAGCTGTGCACCAACAAATGCCACTCGGACCTCGGCGCGCGCATCGCCGCCGGTGCCGGCCTCCACGGCAAGGAGTACCGCGGTCAACCCTGCGAGAAGTGCCACGGCGAGCATCACGGCACGAGCCTGCGCAACGTCCGCTGGCCGGGCGGCACGCAGCAGGCGTTCGAGCATGCACAGGCGGGCTGGCCGCTGCAGAACGCGCACAAGGGCGTGGCGTGCGAGAAGTGCCACACGCGGACGAACGCGCGCGGCGCCAGGACCTTCCTCGGTCTCGCGCAGACGTGCACGCCCTGCCACAAGGACCCGCACACCGGACGCTTCGGCAACGCGTGCACGAGCTGTCACGACGACGTGAAGTGGGGCAACCTCAAGCTCGACGCGTTCGACCACGGCAAGGCGCGCTACCCGCTGCGCGGCGCTCACATCAAGACGCCCTGCGCGAAGTGCCACATGGGGCAGCCGCCGAAGTACGTGAACCTCCCGTTCGGGAACTGCACCGACTGCCACAAGGATCCGCACAGCGGCAAGCTCGGGACGGCCTGCGCCACCTGTCACAACGAGGAGGCGTGGAAGAAGGTCTCGTTCGCGAACACGGCCCATCCTGGCGTCAGCCTCGCGAACGGTCACGCGCCGCTCTCGTGCGCGACGTGTCACGACAAGGGCAACAAGGCGGCGCCGTCGAAGGGCTCCACGTGCTCCTCGTGCCACCAGAACACCCACAAGGCCCCGTTCGGGACGAACTGCGCGACCTGCCACGCGACCATCAGGTGGATGGGGCTCCCGCGCAACATCGGACTGAGCGCGCACGTTCGCACCGCCTACCCGCTCACGGGCAAGCACGTCGAGACGAACTGCGCGAGCTGTCACAAGCCGCAGCTCGCACGCAATGTGCGCTACCGGCAGCTGAAGTTCGGTCAGTGCCTCGACTGCCACGAGGACACGCACAAGGGCGAGTTCGCGAGCGCCAAGCAAGGCGAGTGCGCTCCGTGCCACGCGACTGCCGGCTTTCGCCCGACGCTCTTCGGGACGTCGGCCCATTCGCAGACCAAGTTCGCGCTCGACGGCGCGCACGTGAGCGTCGCGTGCCTCGGTTGCCACACCGACCCGCGACCTCGGGTCAGCCTGCACGTGTCGAAGCAGGCATGCGCCGACTGCCACCAGAACCCGCACGGCACGCAGTTCGCGGCCGAGATGAAGGCAGGAGGCTGCGCGCAGTGTCACATCACCGCGAGCTGGGACCGCGCCAAGTTCGATCACTCGACCTGGCCGCTGACCGGCGTGCACGCGACGGCGCAGTGCGAGAGCTGCCATCACCCGACGCCGGAGGACAAGAAGACCGGAAGGGGCGCGAGCTATCGCGGTGTGCCTCGCAACTGCGGCGGCTGCCACGACGACGTCCACGTCGCCCAGTTCCGGTCGAAGGCGCCGATCTACGAGTGTGACAAGTGTCACTCCACGAAGGCGTTCAAGATCCCGTCGTTCGATCACGCCGCGATCGCCGGCTATCCGCTCACCGGGGATCACGCCAAGGTCACGTGTGACAAGTGTCACCTGAACGAGAAGCTCGTGAACGGGAAGATGGCGATCCGCTACCGGCTGCCCTCGAAGGAATGCTCCGACTGCCACAAGAACCCTCACTCGGCGGCGGCGCGATGAAGTCGTCGTTCACCCGGCACGCGCCGATCGTCCTCGCGCTCGTCGCGGCGCTCGTGGTCTCGCTGGTCGGCTCTCCGAGCGGGATGGCCGCGCCGGCCGCCACGGCGCCGGCAAGCGACTCTGCGGATGCAGGTGGCGCCGCTCCGCCGGTCGCCGCGCCTTCCGTCGTTGCTCCGCCGCCGCCGCGGCCGAGCGCGCCGGCGCCTGCCGGCACCGACATCACCGCTGCGCTCGCTTGCTCCGCCTGCCACACGACGAACGGGTGGAAGACGCAAGCCAATGGCGGAACGGAAGAAGGAGGCTTCGACCACTCGAAGACGGGCTTCCCTCTCACGGGCCTCCACACCAACGTCGCGTGCGTCTCGTGCCATCTCGCGAAGCGTCCGACGCCGAGCCGCGAGTGCTCCTCCTGTCATGCCGATTTCCATCGCGGGCGGCTCTCGCAGTCGTGTGACAAGTGCCACTCGGCCACCGGCTGGAAGGTCACGCGGCCGCTCGAGATCCATCGACTGACGCGCTTCCCGCTCACCGGCATGCATGCGCTTGCAGACTGCAACGAATGCCACCTTCGCGCGGCGGACCACCAGTGGGCCGGCACGCCGGTCCAGTGCTTCGGCTGTCACGACAAGGAGTACAACCGTCCGAATCTCCAGCCGGCCCATCAGGGGCCCGGCGTCATGCAGCCGTTCAGCCGCGACTGCAGTATCTGCCATCGGCCGATCGCCTGGGCACCGGCGTTCGTCCGGCTGACGGCGACCGGGATCGCGGCGGGAGCGCTGAGCGCGGGCTCGCCGCCGCCCCCTCGCCACGACCTGCGCTTCCCGATCAGCTTCGGGCCGCATCGAACGGCGACCTGCACCGACTGCCATGCGTCGGAGAAGGTGCCGCAGGCCGTGCGCTGCACGGGTTGCCACGCGCACGAGCCGCTCACGCTCTCGAGGCTCCACAAGCAGCCCGTGTCGATGCTCGGCGGCTCCTGTCTCTCGTGTCATCCCGGCGGAGCACGTCGATGAGGCGAGCGCTACTCACCGCCGTCGCGATGACCTTCGCCATCGTCGCCGCGTCTGCCCCGGCGAAGGCTCAAGGCAGGCTCGGGCGAAAGCCGCCCCCCAAGCCCCAGGAGCTCCCCCCCGGAGGCGTCGAGGTCACCGTGATCGAGGTAGGCGGTAGGAACGCCTACCTCAAGCCCGGCGCAACCTCGGGGGTGCGACGAGGCTCGCGCGTGACGATCGACCGTCGCGACTACTTCGTGACGTCGTCGACCGCCGCATTCGCGGTCATCGAGCTCGGCGACTCCCCTGCGCCCCACGAACAGGCTCGCGGCATCGCGACCGCGATCAGCGAGACCGAGGAACAGGCGAAACAGCTCCCGGCGCCGCGCCCGCTCGAGGAGCTGCGCAACCAGTGGGGCGCATGGCAGCTCCCGGCAGACTCGCAGCACCCGAAGCCCGTGCCCCTCGGTTTGCCGGACCGAAACCACCGCTACGACATCATGGTCTTCGGCTACGCCGGCGGGCTCCAGAGCCTCGACGACCGAGGCGGCGGCTATCTCCGAGCCGAGGTGGGGCTGCGAGCACACATCGAGCCGCTCGCCCGCTACCCGCTTGCGTTCGACGTCGACGGGAGCGCACAGCGCTGGTTCGGCGGGGGGATCTACGATCGCGCCGGGGCGCGTCCGACCCTGCGCGTACGCGAGCTCCAGGTCGGCTACGGCGATCGCGCGCGCTACTTCGCCGGGCTCGGTCGAGTCCGCTACGCGGCCGCGACGCTCGGCTCGCTCGACGGCATGCGCCTCCACGCTCCGCTGGGGCGCGGTCTCTCCGTCGCGGCCTTCGGCGGTGTCCTGCCCGACCCGACCGACGGTGCATTCCGCACGGACTCGCAGCGCTTCGGCACCGAGTTGGCCTTCTCGAAGCCCGAAGCGGGCCTGCGCCCGGAGGCCGCGCTCGTCGTCCACGGCTCGACGTACGACGGAAAGCTCGACGAGCGTCGCGTATCGGCGATCGCTGGAATCTACCCGGGGCAGTCCCGCATCGGCACCTACGCGGAGCTCTCGGCGTTCGACAAGGACAACCCGTGGGGCGTCGACGCGTTCGAGCTGACCGCGGCCGGCGTGGACGCTCGCGCAAACGTCGGCGTGGTCCAGCTCGGGGCTCATGCGGACATGCGGCAGCAGGAGCGCTCGCGCTACATCGCAACGTTCTTGCCTCCCGCGTGGTTCTGCCTGCGCGTGCCCGGGAACGCGGCGGCTGTGCCGCCGGGCGCGGACACATGCGACCCACGCGCAACGACCCTCTACCAGGCCGGCGTCGACGCTGGGCTCACGTTCGATCGCTTCTCGATCTTCGTCGGTGGAACCGGGTCGACGAACCTCGTGCGCGCGGATGCACCGTCGCAAGCAGGCGGGTTCGCGAGCGCCCGCGTTCTGCGCATCGCGAGGTTCTTCCGGGTCGAGGCCACGGGTACGGCTTCCACCGGCACCTTCCTCGACATGTTCAGCGGCGCGGGCGGCCCCGGAGTCTCGCTCCTCGGCGACCGCCTCGATGCATCGGTCTACTACCGGCGCACCGTCCTCCAGTACCGCGTCGGCGACGTGCTGAACGGCGATGCGATCGGCGGCTACGTCACCCTGATCCCCAAGCGAGACTTCATCGTCTCCCTCCAGGCGGAGGGCTCGAAGGGCGACGATTTCAGCGCCGTGCTCGGTGCGCTGGTACTGGTCTGGAGACCACGTCTTTGATGCTCGGCGATAGGACAGCTCGGCAAGCCGAGGAAGAGGAGGAGGACTTCATGCGAACAGGAAGGCGTGCGACACGTGTCGCGCTTCACTCGGCCACTTGGGCGGTCGTCCCGGCGGCGCTCCTTGCTCTGACCGCCTGCGGCAGCAGCAGCGATTCGCCGGAGCCCGCCGATGACGGCGGCGCGCAGGACGCCATCGCGAGCGACGCGAGCTCGGACGGCGGTGCGGACGCTGCCGTCGATCCGTCGTTCAACGCCGATCCGCAGGATCTCGACCCGGCGAGCGGCGATCCTTCGCTCGACCTCGCGGGCTCGTGGATCTACTTCGACAACGGCCAGCCGTGGGTGCGCGCGGCGTCCTACGGGAGCTGGCCGCCGGCCGCGACGCTCTACTCGTGGTCGTGCCAGGTCTTCCTCAGCACTGCGAACGCCCCGGTCGTGACGTACACCGTCCAGTCGCTCAGCGGAACGCAGACGGACTACGCGGAAGGACTTGATAAGGCGAAGATCACGTTCGCGGCCGAAGCCAAGGGCTTCCGCATTCTTTTCGCCGACACGACCCTGCAGTTCGATCGCTACGCGCTCCAGTGCACCGCGCAGAAGGCGAAGACGAGCACACTCACGCAGGACGACAGCGGCCCGTTCATCTTCAAGACCAAGGAGCAGCGCACCTTTGGTCCCTGAGGCTGCAAGTCATCCCTGATCTGCCAGATCATCCCTGACGCGACAGCTAGGTGTCTGGGGAACAAACCATTCGCGGGCTCGCTGGTCGAACGCCCAGCGCATGATAGGATCGACTGCTCGACGGTGGTGTGGTCAGCAGGTGGCCCGCCCCGCAACGGAGGTTCTTGATGTCGATGCGCCGCCCGCAAAATACGAGGTCGCCTGCGGCGCTCGCTCTCGCCGTGCTGTTCGCGTTCGTTGTCGCGGCCAGCAGCGCGTGCAGTAGCGACGGGGACGTCGCTCAGGATCAGACGACGGCGGACGGAGGCAACGACGGGGGCGCGACGTCTGACGTGATCGGGTCGGTGCTCGGCCCGCAGGCGCTGCCCGTGAAGGGTGCGAACTACACGTGCGAAGTGAAGAAGATGCTCTCGGTCAAATGCCAGACGTGCCACAGCGACCCGCCTCAGGGCGGCGCCGTCGTGCCGCTCATGACCGTCAAGCAGATGCTCGCTTGGTCGCCGAGCCAGCCGGGCAAGACCATCGCGCAGGTCTCGCTCGAGCGCATGCAGGACGCGAACGCGCCGATGCCGCCCGCGAACTTCAACAACGCGGCGACCCCCGACGAGATCCAGGCGTTCGAGGCCTGGATTCAGGCCAACTTCGTCGGCTTCTGTCAGGGCGCCGTGCCGCCGAACGCCACGTGCACGACGTGCCACGGCGAGAGCACGCGCGTGGGCGCCGCGGGCACCGACCCGCAGATCGCGGTCGCACCGCCGCACGGCATCAACGGCGAGATGCTGACGACTCAAGCCGCCGTCGGCGCGCACCAGGCACACCTCAACAAGACCGACCTCGCGAGCGCGCCGCTCCAGTGCAACGACTGCCACGTCCTTCCGACGTCGATGTCGCACAGCAACGGGATCATCGACATGTCGTGGGGCCCGTTCGCCAAAGCGGGTGGCGCCAAGCCGGACTACAACGGCACGACGTGCACGAACGTCTATTGCCACGGCGCTTTCCCGGGCGGCCGAACCGTCTTCGCCCCCTCGTGGACGGGTGGAGCCATGAACTGCGGCTCGTGCCACGGGACGCCACCTCCGACGCCGCCTCACACCAACCCCGCGGCCGAGTGCTCGATGTGCCACGGCGCCGGCTACTCGCAGACCGCGAAGACGGTGAACAAGGCCGCGCACATCAACGGCGTCGTCGACGTCAACTACGCGAACGCGACCTGCACCTCGTGCCACGGCGATGCGGCACGCGTCGGCATCGCGGGCTCCGACCCGCAGGTGAAGTCCTCCCCGGCGCTCGGCTCGAAGGGTGAGGCCGCGGCGACGACGCGCGCTGTCGGCGCGCACACGGCGCACGTCAACCAGACGACCTGGTCGTCCAACCCGCTCCAGTGCGTGGACTGTCACGTGGTACCCACGGCGACGTCCCACAGCAACGGCGTGGTCGACCTGGTGTTCGGCGGGCTCGCGAAGACGGCCGGCGCCACGCCGGCGTTCAACGGCGCGACGTGCGCGAAGGTCTACTGCCACGGCGCATTCACCGGCGGCGCGACCGCCGCCGCCCCGAGCTGGACGACGCCGGGCGGCGTCACGTGCGGCTCGTGTCACGCCCTTCCGCCCGCGACGCCGCCGCACTCCAACCCGGCGCTCGAGTGCTCCAACTGCCACGGCGCGGGCTACTCCCAGACCGCGAAGACCGTCAACAAGGCCCTGCACCTCAACGGTGTCGTCGACTCGACCGGCAACACGTGCACCAGTTGCCACGGCGACAACGCGCGTGTCGCCGTCGCGGGCGCCGATCTCGGGGTGAAGTTCTCGCCGCCGCTCGGCTCCAAGGGAGAGACGTTGACGTCGACGCGCGCCGTGGGCGCGCACCAGGCGCACGTCAACAAGGGCACCTTCAGCACACCCGTTGCGTGCAACGAGTGCCACCTCGTTCCCATCAGCACCGCGCACAGCAACGCCAAGGTGGACATGCAGTGGGGGGCGCTCTCGAAGACGGGCGGCGTGACGCCCGTCTTCAACGGGACGACCTGCACCACGTCGTACTGCCACGGCAACTTCACCGGCGGAAACGCCGCCTCGGCGCCCAGCTGGACGACGAGCGGGACGCTCGCGTGCAACTCCTGCCACGCCCTGCCGCCCTCGACGCCGGCGCACTCGAACCCGGCCCTCGCGTGCTCGACATGTCACGACGCGGGCTATTCGGCGACGGCGCAGACCGTGAACAAGACGCTCCACATCAACGGCGTCGTGGACGTGGACAACGCCGCGCAGACCTGCACCACATGCCACGGCGACAACGCGCGCGTCGCCGTCGCGGGCGCCGATCCTGCGCTCAAGTCGTCGCCTTCGCTCGGCACGAAGGGCGAGACGCTCGCCTCGACGCGCGCGGTCGGCATGCACCAGGGGCACCTCAACACGGGCACGTTCGCCTCGCCTACCGCCTGCGCGGAGTGCCACGTCGTACCGATCACCAATGGCCACAGCAACGGTAAGGTCGACGTGCTCTTCGGGGCGCTCTCGAAGACCGGGAACGTCGCGCCCGCGTGGAACGGGACGACCTGCACGAGCTCCTATTGCCACGGTAATTTCAGCGGCGGAAAGACAACGGCCGCGCCCGCGTGGACCAGCGGAACCGTGGACTGCACCTCGTGCCATGCGAACCCGCCTGCCACACCTCCGCACTCGAACGCGGCGCTCGCGTGCTCGCTCTGCCACGGCACGGGCTACTCGACCACGACCGTGAACAAGACGACGCACCTCAACGGGGTCTTCAACGTGGACCAGGGCGCGCTCACCTGCACCTCGTGCCACGGCAGCAACGCGCGAGTGGGCGTCGCCGGCTCCGACCCGAAGCAGGCCTCCGCTCCCCCGGTCGGTGTGCACGGTGAGACCGCCGCGAGCACGCTCGCCGTCGGCGCCCACCAGGCGCACTTGAACCAGACCACCCTGACGGCGAATCCCATCCAGTGCAACGGCTGCCACGCCGTCCCGTCGAGCAACCTCCACAGCGACGGCGTGATCCAGGTCACGTTCGGCGCGCTGGCGAAGACCGGGGGCGTCAGCCCCACCTTCAACGGCACGGGCTGCGCGAAATCCTACTGCCACGGCAACTTCCCCAATGGAGCGACCACGGCCGTCCCGTCGTGGACGGCTGGCCCGATGACTTGCACCTCGTGCCACGGGTCGCCGCCCCCCACGAGCGAGCACCAACGCGGGAAGCACCAGGTCCCGTGCGGCAACTGCCACGGCGCCGGCTACACGTCGACGGTGCTGGTCAAGAACCTCCACATCAACGGCGTGAAGGACGTCGCGGGCCCCAACATCAAGACCTGGAACGCGGCGACGAAGAGCTGCACGCCGACGTGCCATGGAAACGAGAAGTGGAAGTAGCCCCGCCACCGCACCGCTGACCGAGATGCCGCCCTTTCAACCCTTCCTGCACGCCCGAGCACGCGCGCTCTGGATCGTGGCTGCATGCGCCACCGCTCTGGGCGCTGCATTTGCGTGCACCGGCCGCCTCTCCGACGTCCACGAGTCCGACGACGTGAAGGGCAAGCCGTGCCTCTCGTGTCACACCGCTGCGTACAACGCAGCCACGAATCCGCGGCACGTCAACGAGCTGCCGCAGACATGCCAGGACTGCCACGGAACGAAGGCGTGGGTGCCGTCCACCGCGAAGGATCACCCGTACTGGCCGATCCTGAACAAGCACGTCGGCGTGAGCTGCGTCGCGTGCCACACCAAGGGCTACCAGGTCGGCGACACGCCCAAGGACTGCCTCGGCTGCCACCGCAAGGACTACGAATCGGCGCAGGACTCGAACGCGGGCTTCCCGAAGCACGTCGCGAACGGAGCGGATCAGTTCCCGCTCGACTGCGCGATGTGCCACGCGGACACGGGCTTCAAGCCGTCGCCGTGGAGGCACGTGCCGGAGCTCGTGCCTGGTGCGACGGGGCTGGTCGGCCATCACGCCATCACGCCTTGCGCGGGCTGCCACACCGGCACTCCTCCGAAGTACAAAGGCACGCCGACCGACTGCTACCAGTGCCACCAAGCCGACGCGGACAACCGCGCCCCGGCCAAGAATCCGAACCACACGACCTTCCCGCATACGTGTCTGAACTGCCACTTGATGTCGGGGTGGACGCAAGGTCCCCCGCTCTCGGGTCTCCACCCCGAGGCGAAGTTCCCGCTCCAGACGGGGAAGCACTCGGACCCGGGCATCGTCTGTCAGGACTGCCACAAGCTCGAGAAGGGCCTTGCGGCCGGTGGCGCGAACACGGACTGCGTCAACTGCCATCTCGGTGGCGTCGACCACCACGTGAGCCCGGCCATCGACGCGTATCACCTCAAGCCGCCCGACGGTGGGACGGTCGCGGGCTACCCGCAAGGCTCGCCGACGACGAACTTCTGTCTCGGGTGCCACGGACAGGGCCAGCACCTGTAGCCTCCGGTTCGCGATCAGCGCGGCGCAGGCGGCATCGACGTACGCGACGGGCGGAGCGACGGCGGGACGGCGTCGTCCGTCGTGCGCAGGCTGCGCGGCGCGAGCGAGGCCGGGACGCGCTCGTTGAGCTCCGCGGCGTCGTTCACGATCTTCGTCGCGGCGGCGGCGCGAGCGGTCTTCTCGGAGAGCGTCGCGTGGTCGACGACGGCGTGGCCTTCGAGGAGATCGAGGTAGTCGAGATCGAGCTCGCCTCCGCTCGGAAGGATGAAGACGCCGAAGAGGTGCGCATGACGGCGCACCTCCTGCACGAGCGCACGCGGCACGTGGAGCGCCGCGTGGGTCACCAGGTGAACGACCGGGTCTCGCTGGTCGCGAGCGCGCAGGAGCGCGAGCTCCGTCGCGAGCTGCGCGAAGACGCGCGCCGGGTTGCGCCCGCGCTCGCCCTTGAAGCCGAGCAGGTACGCCGCCGGCAGCTGCCCTGGCCGCGAGCGCTGCACGTCGTAGAGGCGCGAGTCGAAGAAGCGCATCCACACCTCCTCGCCGGCGAGCTGGAGCTTCTTGCCGAGAGCGATCGAGAGACCGCGCGCGAAGACCTGACGGTCGCCGCGCATCGAGGCCGATGCGTCGATGAGGAGGTAGTGCAGGCGGCGCGCCTCGTCGGGAGCTTGCTCGCGCGTGTAGTAGAGGATCTCGTTCTCGATCATCCGGCGCGCGAACTCCTCCTCGTCCCACGCGAGCTCGGTGAGGACGAGAGAGTCGAGCGAGCCCTTGTTGCCGAGGCCGGCGTAGCCGTGCACGGCGTGCGTGCCCGTGGCCTTCGCGCGGTGCGTCTCGAGGACGCTCGGCAAGAGCTCGAGCGAGAAGTTCACGATGTCGTTCGCGGCGGGGCTCGAGATCGCCGCGAGGAGATCGACGTGCGCGAGCGCGCCTGCTGCCGAGGACTCCGGGCCGAGCATGCCGAGCAGACGAAGCGTGTCGAGGTCGAGCGCGTCCGCGAGGGTGAGCACGTGGAGGCGCGAGCGCTGGAGCGCATCGAGCGCCGCCAGCTCGAAGTTGCGCGAGAGCGCGCCGAACAGCGCCGGCAGCTGGCTGTCGATGTCGCGCACCATCTCCGGGTCCTGCGGGATGGTCGCGAGATACGGGGCCTTCACGGTCGTGCGCTGGATGAGCGAGCCGAGCACTCGCGCCAGGACGACGACCACGAGGTCGTCGTTGAGCCGCATGCTTCGCGCACGCGCGCTCGCGTCGCTCTGCGAGACCTCACCGAGGACGCTGCGGTAGGTGCCGAGCAGGTCGGTCGCGCGGGGGACGCGCGCGATCACGCTGTCGAGACCCGGGCGCGGGCCGATCTCGAGCTGCTCCTTCGGCGCCGCGTAGAGCAGCCCGAAGTCGTGGACCATGAAGAACGGGAGGTGCAGCCCGAGGCGCGCGAGATCGCGGTACCAGCGGATGGCACGGACGACCATCATCGGAGATGCCGCGCGGACGCCCGACAGCGCCAGACCGCCGAGCGGGCCGGTGACGACGGGATCCTTCGCGAGTGCAGCCGAGACGGGCATCGGGGCGGGTCAGGATACCGCGCGGGAGAGGCCCTCGACCCTGGAAATCGCGGCCGCGTCTCCCTGTGGTAGCGTCGAACCTCGATGGCGGGCCAGGAACGTCAAGGCGCCTCGGGAGCACCGACGTGACCCTCGTCACGACGCTCCGGCTCGTCTGCGCGGTCGCGCTCGTCGCGGTGACCGCGCAGAGCGGCTGCGGCAGCGACACGCCGGCGGCCGGGCGTACCTCGCGACGCGGCGAGGTCTGTCAGGTCGCGAACGACTGCTCCGAGGGCCTCTTCTGCGCGCCGCTGCCCGGACAGAGCGGCGGCGTGTGCGTGACCGGGAGCTTCAAGGTCGCGAAGACGGCCAAGGAGTGCGCGATCGTCGAGTGCGCCGGCGCGAGCGACTGTTGTGACCCGGCGCTCGCGGCGGGCTGCGCGCAGCTCCGCATGCTGTGCGAGGCCGATGCGGGCACGGGCTCGACCCAGGCCTGTCAGCAGTACGCGGCGCAGTGCGGCTGCGAGACGGGGCGCGTCGATTGCGAGGCCGGAAAGTGCATCTCGCGCTGCACGGGCGACGACGACTGCGTGTCGACCGACAGCGGGCGCCGCTGCTCGGGCGGCAAATGCGTGCAGTGCGCAGCCGATCTCGACTGTTCGGACGGGCGCCAGTGCGTCACGGGCCGGTGCCAGGCGGCCTGCACGAACGACGGCTCCTGCAGCGGCTTCGATCGCTGCCTCGCCGGCCGTTGCGTCGCCTCCGGGTGCCAGACCGACCGCGAATGCGTCGCCGCGACGCGCAACGTCGACGCGCGCTGCGGCACCGACGGCAAGTGCATCGTGCCGTGCGAGACCGACCTCGAATGCGGCAGCCCGACGAGCTACTCGTTCTTCTCGTGCATCGACAGGCAGTGCACGTACGTTGGGTGCGAGTCCGACAAGGACTGCCGTCTCTTCTACACGGGCCCGTCGGACGCGAGCACGCTGCCCCCCAAGCAGTACGCCGTGTGCCGTGACACCGGTCTCCTCGGCGACGTCGTCAAGCCGGCGCAGTGACGAGGGTCGACAGAGGAGGTGACCGATCGGGGCTCTTGTCCGTCGACACCTGACGGGTGAGGCAACCAGAAAGACCTGCCCTCATCCCCGTCCCTTCTCCCGGAGGGAGAAGGGTGCCGGCGGTCATCAGGGCGTGAGTGGCCGTTCGAGATCCGCCGAGAAGCTCCTGCGTCGTTCAGCGCCGCTCGCGAGGAGCCGGCTCAGGTAGTCCGGAGCCGTCCGGCTTCCTTGCGTTGAATGGATCGGTTTCGATCGCTCCCGTCGTTCCCGCTCCACACAACGCGCCATTCCGGAGTCAACCACCGTGCTTCATTTTCGTCCCATCCGCGACGCCCCGCGCCCCGCATTACCCTTGCCGGCAGCGGTTCACCACGCGCTCGAGAAGGGATCGACTTCCGCGTGCAACCGACTCCTGTGCCATCCCACGACGAGCTTCCGCGCCTGCAAGCGCAATCGGTCGATTCCCCTGACTACAGCTGCGCGTCGTTCCTGGGCGCGCGGTAGACGCTCCCGTCGGTCTGCGTCCAGTAGACGTACCCGAAGTCGACCGCGAGGCCGCTGAGCCCCGTGATTCCGGTGCGGAAGGGGGAGGTCGAGGTCGAGCCGCCGAACGCGCGCTGGATCGTGCCGCCGCCGAAGCCCGGCGCGGCGATGCCGACCCAGTAGGAGCTCGCGAAGCGCTCGGCCGCGATGAAGCGCACGCTCGAGCCCGTGACGCTCTGCTTCGCGCCGAACGGCGTGAGCTTGTCGCCGGAGCGCGCGGAGGAGATGCCGCTGCCACGGTCGTCGAGCCAGAAGAGATACGAGCTGCCCACCGCGAGATCGTGCGGCGAGGTCTGGTCGACGAAGAGCTGCGTGACCGGCGGCATGCCTCCGTCGCCGGTGCGCGGCGCGCTCTCGACGATCGCCTGGTTGGTGAAGCCGCCCTTGTCGTCGGAGAAGTAGAACTGCTGATCGTCGACCGCGAGGTCGCGCCCGAGCGGCAGCACGTGGACGACGGTCGGCGACGGGGCGCCGGTGATCGGCCACGAGTAGAGCGTGGAGGTCGAGGCCCCATTCGCGCGGCAGTAGACGTTCGCGAAGTCGCTCGCGACGGCCGCGCAGGTCGGCGCATTGCCGAGCGTGACCGCGAAGCCATTGCCGGCCTGGAAGGCCTGGAGAACCCCGCTCGCGTGCTGGAACACGACATGCGCGTCGACATCGAACAGCGTGATCTCGTTGAATGGCGCGAGCAGGACGTCGAACTGGCTGCTGCCGGCGAACCCGCTCGCGATGCCGGAGAGCCCGTTCAGCTCGTATCGCCAGTACACGTAGCCGCCGGCCACGCCGACCTCCTTGGCCGCGCCGTTGCCGCGGAAGAGCGGCTGCGAACCGGCGTCGGGCGGGCTCGCGTCAGGGCCCGGAGGGATGAAGTCCTCCTCGAACGTGGCCGTGAGCGCATACGCGACGGGCACCTTCGTGAATGCGGCACACTCCTCCTCGCGACCCCGCGGAGGCGTGCCCGTCGTCTCGCCGAAGGGGACGGTGAGCGCGTACGACGAGTCGACGGGAAGCGTCGTGCTCTTTCGCGTCATCGGGCTGCATTGCGACGGGCCGCTCGCTCGCACGCCGAGCTCGACCGCGGCCAGCGTCCACCCGACGAAGTGCGCGCCGACGGTCTCGGTCGGGACGAGCGAGATGCCGCCGTCGCCCCCGTCGACCGACGGGTCGGCGAGGACGAGCCGCGTGAAGCACGTCGACGGACAGTCGATGCCCGAGGGGGTCGACGTCACGCGACCGCGGCCGACGACGGTGAGCGCGATCTCGGCGCCGAACGTCGGGCCGAGCGGCTCGCCGCCCGAGGTCGCCGGGTCCTCGGAATCACACGACGGCCACGCGCTCATCATCGCGACCAGTGAGGTGGCGACGATGAGCGCTCCGAGCGCGGCACGGCGGAGTGCGAGGCGGAGCGTCATCGGAGCACGAAAAAATCATACCCCTCGCCCGCCTCCGCTTCAGAAATTCATGCCCACCGTCGCGAAGACGCCGGCGCCTCCCGCGTTGGTGATCTTGTCGGTGCCGGTGACGAGCGCATAGCGGGCGTCTGCGCCGACGAAGAACGCGTCGATCGGATACCGCGCCATGAGCCCGGGCCAGAGCGCGAAGCCTCCCTCGGAGCGATCGAGGAGCGTCGTTCCGCCGGCCTCGGCCTTCGCCTTCACCGAGCCGTAGCCGAGGCCGACGTAGGGGCGAATGACGAGCGGGCCGAGCTCGAGGTCGTAGCCGACCTCGGGGCCGAGGTAGAGCGTGGTGCCCGTGTACTTCACCTGGTCGGCGTCCTTGCTGCCGCCGAGGTGATAGACGAACGCCGCGCCAACGTAGACCTTCATGGGCAGCGTGTAGCCGCCGCGGAGGCCGATGCCGACGCCCTGCGTGCCGACGCCCTCCTTGGTCTCGTTGCCGGCGTCGTCCTTGAGCTTCGTCTCGTTGATGCCGACGCCCGCAATGGCGGCGATGCTGATGCGGCGCTCCGGCTTGTCGGCGGCGGTGGCGACATCGGGCTCGGGCTCGCTCGCGGGGGCCGCGGCCGGCTCCTGCGCGGGCTGGGCGCGCATCGGACGAGCCGCACCTGCCGCCGGCTTGGCCTTGGCCTTGG
>Ga0105047_10003299_pt1 | contig 28443 bp, 18 predicted proteins | sample MAT04_FD_78384 | JGI IMG/M metagenome (GOLD analysis project Ga0105047, IMG submission 78384) | Freshwater microbial communities from Lake Fryxell liftoff mats and glacier meltwater in Antarctica - MAT-04 (megahit assembly) | ecosystem: Environmental > Aquatic > Freshwater > Ice > Liftoff... | reverse complement strand
CGGCGGGCATCCTCGGTGGAGCCTGGATTCTGCCCGGGCGGTACGTCAACCTGGCTCCCCAGGCGGTGGTGACTGCCAGCGCTCGCCCCGAGGCGGCCGGCATGATCAACGACGAATCAAACAACCGCACCTGGGCGACCTGGAACAATGGAGAGCAGGGCGGGGACCGCCCCCTGGGAGACGGACACTCCGAATGGCTCGTCCTCACCTGGCCTTCCCCCGTGAGACTGTCTGGCCTGTCGTTTCTTTGGACCGGCTTCTCGGCCGCCGAGATCGAGACCTTCAACGGCCCGGAGACTGAGAGCCCCCTGGCTGCGCCGGCCGACCATTGGCAGAAGGTCCGTTCGATCGACAAGCTCGAAGTCTGGTATCCCTTCCAGCTCGGCCCCAACTGGGTCGACTTCGGCAAGCCGCTTGAGACCCGCGCCCTGCGCGTGCGAATGACGGCCGGCCCCAAGTCAAATCATCCGCATCTGGCCTCGCACACCCAGAAGAACCGTAAGGTCTGGTTGGGCGAGTTGGCCGCGCTCGGGTCGCTAGGTGATGCCAAGATCGAGACCGCACTCCCGCGACCGACGGCCGAGTTGCCCCCGCCGATTGCCGTCCGTTTCAAACTCCCCCAGGCGGGGCTCGTGACACTGGTGATCGAAGATGCGCAGGGCCGAAGAGTACGGAACCTGGTGAGTGAGGCCCCATTTCCGGCCGGGGACAACGTTGCCTGGTGGGATGGCAGCAACGACCTGGCCCGCGACAACGACGCCGCCAAGCACGGCCTGTATCACATTCCCGCGCAGTTCGTAGCGCCGGGCGAGTACCGCGTCCGGGGGCTGTGGCGCAAGCCGCTGAAACTGATCTACGAGATGAGCGTCTACAGCGCGGGAGTTCCCCCTTGGGAAACGGCGGACAGCACGGGCTGCTGGAACACGAATCACACCCCGCCGACCAGCATGGCCTTTGTCCCCGGTACTCGTACGGCCAACGGTCAGCCGCTGATCTTCATGGGTTCGTACGTGGCCGAAGGAGGGCACGGACTGCAGTGGGTCGGCGAGGACGGCAAGAAGATCGGCGGTCAAGGCTGGGTCGGAGGAGTCTGGACCGGCGCCCCGACGTTAGCCGTCGACCTGGGCGAGAAGGCCATCGCGAATCACCTGGTCTACGTTGGCTCAGTCTGGGAAGGCGAGCTGCGACTGACGGCCAAGAATCGCGAGTTCCGGGATCAGCCCGTTCTCAAGGTCAAGCTGGGGGAAGATCCCAAGGATCTCGCGCCGGAAAAGCGACCCAAGGTGCTGGCCGACTTCGACGGAGGAGATCGACAGTTTGTGCTAGCCGGCTTGGCCGCCCATAACGGTTTGCTCGTCGCTTCGCTCATCCGACAGAACGAGCTGTGGCTGGTGAGCGCGGCCAACGGCAAGCAGGTGGGCAAACTATCCGTGGAGGACCCCCGCGGACTCTCGTTTGACCGGCAAGGCCGGCTCCTGGTGCTGAGCGGCAAGCGGCTGCTCCGCTATCCGCCGATCGTTCCCGGCGAAGCCAAGTCCCCCGAGCTCGTGATCGAGGCGGGACTCGAAGACCCGCGGCATGTCACGCTCGACGCCGAGGGACAGCTCTATATCAGCGACCGGGGGACCGCGCATCAGGTCAAGGTCTTCTCAGCCACGGGCAAGCTGGTTCGCTCCATCGGCAAACCCGGGCTGCCGCAGGCGGGCCTGTACGATCCGCTGCACATCCATCATCCGAACGGGCTGGCCCTCGATAGCCAAAGCCGGCTGTGGCTGGCCGAGGACGATTTTCATCCCAAACGGGTTTCGGTCTGGACCTCGGGGGGCGAGTTGGTCCGGGCGTACTATGGGCCCGGCGAGTACGGCGGCGGCGGAGTCCTCGATTCGCAGGACAAAGCGAAGTTTTTCTACAAGGGGCTTGAGTTCCAGCTCGACTGGAAGACCCGCCAGCATCGCCTGGTGCGGATCTTCTACCGCCCGAACGAACTGCTGCAGGCCCATTTTGGACCGCACTCGCCCGATACCCCGCTCTATCCGGCCGCGCGGCCCGGCGAGCGGTATTTTACGAGCTGCTATACGTCGAATCCCACCAACGGCGCGGGGGCCGCCTTCCTTTGGCGAGACACTCCGACCGCCGCCAAACTGGTGGCCGGCGTCGGCACGGCCCACGACTGGGCGATCCTTCGCACCCCACCATTCCGCGAGCGCTGGCCCCCGGGTGTGGACCTGTCGAAAGAGAAAGAGCGCCACAACAACCCTGCGGTGTTCGCCTGGACCGACACCAATGGAGATGAGGTGCCGCAGCCGGAAGAAGTGCAGATGACCAAAGCCCCTAGCGGGGGCGTGACCGTGATGAGCGACCTGTCGATTGTCCTCTCGCGATTGGGAGATCGCGCCGTCCGCCTGCTGCCCACCGGCTTCACACCTCAGGGGGCACCGAAGTACGATCTTTCTTCGCCGCAAACGCTGGTCGAAGGGGCCCAAGGGACGCCCTCCTCTGGTGGAGATCAGGCCCTGGCCAATGATGAGGGCTGGACCCTGCTGGCCAATGCTCCCAAGCCGTTCTCCAATCACGGTCCCGGTGGCGTCTTCCGAGGGGAGGCCATGTGGAGCTATCCCGCGGCCTGGCCGGGGCTGCACGCCAGCCACGAGGCAGCCGTCCCTGATCGCCCAGGCATGATCATCGGCAATACCCGCCTGCTGGGCGGATGGATCCGACCGGCGGGAGAAGGGGGCTCGATGTTCTGCGTCAACGGCAACATGGGAAACATGTATCTGCTGACCGCCGACGGACTCTTCGTGAGCACGCTCTTCCACGATATCCGTCAGCGGGCGAACTGGGCCATGCCGACCGCCGAGCCCGGCATGGAAGTGACCGATGTCTCGCTGCACGACGAGAACTTCTGGCCTAGCATCACCCAGACGAAAGATGGCCAGGTTTATCTGGTCGATGGCGCCCGCACCAGCCTGGTCCGCGTGGATGGTCTGGACTCCATCCGGCGGATTCCCGAGCAGCCGCTGAAGATCTCGGTCGAGGATCTGGCCAAGGCCCGCGATTGGTTTACCGCGGCCGAGATCAGTCGCCAGGCGAACGCCGCGCAGGCGCCGCTCGATGTGGCCCTGCGCAAGTCGCCGCCGACGGTCGATGGCCAACTCGAAGATTGGCCGGCCGAAACCCGCTGGGCCGTGATCGATCGCCGGGGGACTCGGGCGAATTTCAACAGCGACTCGCAGCCCTACTCGGCCGAGGCTGCCGCCTGCATTGCCGGCGACCGGCTCTACCTGTCTTTCCGCACGGCCGAGAAGGACCTGCTCAAGAACAGTGGAGAGACGCCGAATGCCCTGTTCAAGACCGGGGGCTGTCTCGATCTGATGCTGGCCACCGATCCCGAGGCACCGGCCGGGCGGGGCAAGCCGGTCGCGGGAGATCTGCGGCTGCTGGCGACGATGGTCGGAGGAAAGCCTCGCGCGATCCTCTATCGGGCGGTCGTGCCCGGCACGCGCGAGCCGACGGCCTTCAGTAGTCCCTGGCGCACGATCACGCTCGACGTGGTCGAGGACGTGACCTCGCAGGTCCAGTTGGGCACCGATGGCAAGGGGAAGTTCGAGCTGAGCATTCCGCTGGCGTCGCTGGGCTGGTCGCCGAAGGCGAGGCAAACGTACCGCGCGGACCTGGGCCTGCTGCGCGGCAACGGGTTCCAGACGCAGCAGCGGGTTTACTGGTCGAACAAAGCCACGGCCATCACCAGCGACGTCCCCAGCGAAGCGGAATTGACCCCCAAGCTCTGGGGTGTGTGGCGGATCGTAGAGTGAGAAATCGCCATTGCGTGGCCCTGAGCGCAGGTGGATCGTTCAAGCAGTCCCTGGTATCGGCTGAAGATAAAGCCGCCCGAGAAGCCGCCGATGGGAATCGACTGGTGGCCGCCGATTCCCATCCCGACCGAAGAGGAACTCTCCGGTCAGTAGCTTGGACTCAATAGCCAGATCTACGGGCGCGACGCAAAGCGACGCTTCTTCTTCCCCTTTTGGCCATGGCCCGCGCTTCGCGAGCCGGTTGCCGGACGTCCACCACCGGAACCACCGGAGGATCCACCGCCGTACGAGCCCGAACCGCCGCCGCCCTTGCCGGACTTGGCAGCGGCTGTCGGCGACTTGCCCCGTTGGCCCTTGCCCTGCTGCGGACGCGGCGGACGGGTCTCGGCCCGAGCGGCTGCGTTGTCCGCTTCGGCCAGTTGGGCCATCCCTTCGGGCAGCTTCTCCACGGTCAGCGGGCGGTTGAGCAAGCGCTCGATGCCGCGCAGGTACTTCTTCTCTTCGGCATCGCAGAAGGCGATCGCCACGCCCGTCGCGCCGGCTCGGCCCGTGCGGCCGATGCGGTGCACGTAGGTTTCGGGCTCTTCGGGCAGATCGTAGTTGAAGACGTGCGAGACGCCGTCGACGTCGATTCCACGGGCGGCCAGATCGGTAGCCACCAGCACCTCGAGCTTGTTGGCCTTAAAGGCTTCCAGCGCCTTTTGACGAGCGCTCTGGCTCTTGTTGCCGTGAATGGCTTGGGCCTTGATGCCCGCCCGATTCAACTGCACCGTTACGCGGTCTGCCCCGTGCTTGGTGCGGGTGAAGACGATGGCACGGGTCGAGTTCTTGCTGTCGATCAGGCTGGCCAGCAGGCGGGTCTTCTGTCCCTTGGAGACAAAGTAGAGCGAGTGGTCGATCAACTCGGCGGTCGCTTTGACCGGCTCGATCTTCAGGCGGACCGGATTGCGAAGAATCGAGTTGGCCAGCTTCTCGATCGGCTCAGGCATGGTGGCCGAGAAAAACAGCGTCTGCCGCTGTGTGGGGAGCTTAGCGATGATCCGCTTCAGGTCGGGCAGAAAGCCCATGTCCATCATGCGGTCCGCTTCGTCCAACACAAAGATCTCGACATTGTTCAGGTGGGCATGTCCCTGATTCATCAGGTCGAGCAAGCGGCCCGGCGTGGCCACGACCACGTCGACTCCCTGTTGGAGCGAACGGACCTGCGGGCTTTGACCGACACCGCCGTAGATCACGACTTGCCGCACGTTGGTATTCTTGCCGTAGGCCTTGAAGCTTTCGCCAATCTGCGAGGCCAGCTCGCGGGTGGGCGAAAGTACCAGCACGCGGGTGCGGCGCGCGGGGCGCTGCTTGGTACCCTGCGAATGCTGCTGCGGATTCGTGCCGGTTGCGGGGACGGAACCCTGCGGCGGGGTTTGGCTCAGGCGATGCAGAATCGGCAGCGCGAAGGCGGCCGTCTTGCCGGTGCCGGTCTGGGCACAGCCGAGCAAGTCCTTGCCGGCCATCACGTGCGGGATGGACTGGCTCTGGATCGGGGTGGGGGTGGTGTAACCTTCGGCGGTCACAGCACGCAGAATAGAGGGCGACAGCCCGAGCAACTCAAACGACATAGCGGTCTCTTGGGGATGTCCCGAGAGGAGGAGCCTGAGCCAAGACCGAGTGCTACCGATTCTCGCCTGAGAATCAATGCAACATCAGTCTAGTGTTAGAAGGCTTCGCCCGTGGGGAAGTAATTTTGCTTCCATTCATCGCGACGCGATGAATTTCCCAGGACCGAAGGGATGAACGCGAGTTGCGTTCTGAGATAGCCATTGGACCTGGCAGTCATCCAATGGCCTCAACGCCGAAGGAATGCACTGATTTGGTTGTAACAATCGGGTGCCGAGCCGTCCAGGGGAGGTTCGCGAGAATGGCTGGTGCTGTCACTGGTGCGACAGCACTGGGGGCGTTATCCGTCCGCGCGCGTTCGGCCGATAATTGAAAGAGGGGAAGCGTCTTACGAGTTCGCGCGGGGAGGTTCCATGCGTCATCGCATTCAAGCGGCAGCTTTCTGTCTGGTCCTGGTGGGGATGACAGGTTGTAGCTCCACCGGCAACGGATGGAGTTGGAAGCCATCGTTCCTGAACTGGGGGGCCAAGCCTGGCGAAGCGGGAGCAGGGGGCGAGATCACCGAGTTCAAAGTCGAGAATGCGCCGCCCAAGTCGCCCGGCTGGATGAATCCGCCGTTCTCGAGTTGAGCATTCCGCAGGGCGGGCAGGCCATTGCTCGTTCCCAGGTAGCTCACCGGTTCCCGGGCCAGGGGAAGCAAGGTTTCAGGGCGGGTATCCCGGCCCTATAAATCGCAATAAACGCCATCCATCAGCTTCAAGAAAAACTGATACGCTATACTGCGAAATGGCCAGAGGCCGGTGCAGAGGTCGTCGGCTACTCCAGATCGTCGCCGCGATCCTTCTCGTCATCCGGATAGCTCTGCCGAAAGATCTCTTTGCCGTCGTCCTGGTAGCGAATCCAGTCGCCGACACGCGATCCTTCGCGGAACTTGGCATCGATCGAGACCTCGCCGTTGTCGTGCCAGCGCCGCCACGGGCCGTGCCGCAAGCTGTGGCGATACCAACCCAGGCTTGCCTGCTGGCCGTTGGGGTGCCAGGTCATCCAGCGACCATGCGGCTCGCCGTTCAGGTACTCGCCGGTCGACTCAGGCGTGCCGTTGGGATACCAGGTCTGCCAGGTCCCCTCGCGCTGATCGGTATCGTAGTGGCCCAGCGAGGACATCTGTCCGTTGGCATGCCACTGGGTCCACTCTCCTACGCGATCGCCATCGTCGTACCTGCCTGAGGACGACAGTTGCCCGTTGGGATGGAGCGAGTTCCACTCGCCATCTTTCTCGTCGTTGTAATAGTGTCCCTGTTCGTTCAATTCGCCCGTCGGATGCCACGTCTTGGCGGGGCCTTGTTTGCGGCCGAAATGGTCGACCGTCACATCCTCGGGCTTGGGCGCATCATCGCGCACACAGCCGATCGGCGACAGCGCAAGTGCGAAGCCCAATAGGAAAGTAGGGAGCGATAAAAGGGAACGCATGGGTGCGCCAGGAGCAAAAGGGAACTCAACCACGCCCGTATTGTTGGGATTCACAGGGAGAAATGCAACGCGAAGGGCGAACAGGGCCGGAAGTACGGGGCCCGCTGACCGCTCCCAAGGGTCCGATTCGCTTTCCCCGCTCGATTTCCCGCGATACTTCGGTGGCAATCCTGTTAACAACGCCCCCATTTTCGGTTCCCGTAGCGTTCCTTCAAGACTTTGCAGCAAAACCCTATCATTACGGAAACCGAGTCCTTAAGATTGAGGGACTGCTGAAGGAGGGCGGGACTTGGCCCGGGGGTTAACCTCAGGCTCCCAACAGCTTGTGGCGCATGCTGCGAGTCGAAGGAAGGTTCCGGGTGCGCGTTGCCGTTCGGCTTTTCCACCGCGCGTTTTGCCGAGGGCGTTGCACTCCTTGAGTAGGTTGGCGGTTCCGTTCCATTCGGTGTGCTTGCGGAGTGGTGCTCGTGCCCTCGCTGTTTGTCATTCGAGGCAACGACCAAGGTTCCCGGTACGAGCTCGAAGAGCCCGCGCTAGGTATTGGTCGCGATCCTTCGAATCCGATTCAACTTCACGACACCGAAGTCTCGCGCCGACACGCCGAACTGCGGATGATCGAGAAAGCTTACGCCCTCATCGATCTAGGCAGCTCGAACGGCACCTTCGTCAACAACCGCCGGGTGCAGCAGCACACCCTGGAAAGCGGCGACGAAGTAAAGATCGGCAGCACGGTGATGCTGTACAAGGGCCCCGGCGATGAGTCCGGCAGCCTGGTCGACAAGATCGACATCATCTCGCAGAAGCGCGACGAAGAGGACGCATCCAAGATCGTTCAGGCCCTGAGCCAGAACGAGGGAAGCAGCCTGCTGACCGCCTCGGACGTGAATCAAAGTCCGTGGATGCGCCAGGCCATGAGCAACCTGGAGGTGATGTACCGCACGGCGCTGGCCGTGAGTCACACCCTGGACATTGACCAGTTGCTGAGCCGCATCATGCAGCTCATCTTCGAATGGGTCGAGGCTGACCGCGGCTGCATCCTGCTGGTGAACAACGACACCAAGAAGCTCGACCGCAAGGCCGTTCGTTTCCGTCGGGGCGTGAACGAGAAAGAGAAGCTGCGCCTTTCCAACACGATCATCGAATACGTGATGAAGAAGGGCCAGGGCGTGCTGACCAGCGACGCCCAGGAAGACTCACGCTGGAATCCGGCGGCCAGCATCCTGCAGCACAACGTGCGCGAAGCGATCTGCGTGCCGATGCAGGGTCGGCACAACAACATGGTGGGGCTGATCTACGTCGACACCAGCACCCCGCCCGAGCGAATCATCACGCACGGCTCGGTGAACAAGTTCAACGAAGACCACCTAAAGCTGATGATCGCCATCGGCCACCAGGCGGCCATGGCCGTGGAAGATACCCGCTATTACGGCGAGTTGATGCAGGCCGAGCGTCTGGCGGCCGTCGGCCAGACGATCGCCACGCTGTCGCATCACATTAAGAACATCCTGCAAGGGATCCGCGGCGGCAGCTACGTCATCGAGATGGGGTTGTCGGAGCAGGAGAAGCAGTCTAAGGAAGCCACACCCGATCAGGCGGCGATCCTGAAAGCGACCACCACCATCCGCAAGGGATGGGACATGGTCGACAAGAACCAGAACAAGATCTCGGCCCTGGTCATGGACATGCTCACGTTCTCGAAAGAGCGCGAGCCGGATCTCTCGTCGGCCGATCTGAACCAGGTCGGCGCCGACGTGGCCGAACTGATGGAGCAACGGGCCAAGGAGCACAGCGTCCATTTAAAATGGCAACCGGCCAAGGTGATGCCAACGCTGGTCTTCGATCCCGAAGGGCTGCACCGCGCGATCTTGAATGTGGTCACCAACGCCCTGGATGCCTGCGCCAATACCGAGGATCGCCAGGGGGTGGTGAAGATCTCGACCGAGTTCTATCCGGCCGAGGCAATCGCCCGCGTGATCATTGAGGACAACGGCTCGGGTATTCCGCCGGAAGACATCGAGAAGATCTTTATCTTGTTCAACTCGTCGAAGAAGGGAGGCCGCGGAACCGGCCTGGGCCTTTCGGTGAGCAACAAGATCCTGCACGAGCATGGCGGCCGGATCGACGTGGAGAGCAAAGTCGGCACGGGAAGCCGCTTCATTTTGCAGTTCCCGGCCGTTTATCCCGAGGAAGCTCCGGAGGAGCCAGGCGATCCCGATGTGCGCGCCACCAGCCCTTCGAAGGGTCCTGGTCCCAAGGGTGATGTCCAACCGCAAACGCTTGCCGGCGGACCGGTTCGACAGACTCCGTCGCATCACACGCCGCAATCTCCGGCGCCGCCGCATATCACTCCGCCTGTGGGAACGGATGCGCTGGAGCACGACATCGAGACGCAGCCCAAGCCCCCGCCGGCGAAGAGAACGCAATTGACGCCGAAGAAGAAGCCGCTGGATTAGTGGACGCCTTGTGGGGCGGGCGGGGCGGGATTTGAAATCTCAGATTTGAAATTTGAGATCTCGGATTCCAGTTGAAAATCGCGAATCTCCAATCTGAAATCTCAAATTTCAAATCTGAGATTTCAAATCTCGATCTTCGCGGCGCTTCATCAGTTCTTGCCCCTCTCTCTCCGAACCTTTATTCCCGCCCATTTGTCATCCCCGCATTGCTGCCCCTTCCCGCTCCTTTCATAAGGCCCTCCGATGGCGCTCGCCTTGCCTGGCTCGCCGGTGTCCTGCGACTCCTTTGTCCCTCCCTGTCGCCTGAGCGGCCCAGCGGCCCGCAGCGCCAATCAGCCGATTGGCTACTTGATGGAGAAGGCGCTCCAGCATCCGGAGTTGATTTCGCTGGCTGCCGGGTTTGTGGATCAGCACAGCTTGCCTGTTGATGCCTTTCGTCAGGCGGCGACCACGGTCCTCAGCGATCCCGCCCGCGGACGGATGGCGCTGCAGTATGGCACCACGTTTGGCTACGGCCCGCTGCGCGAGGCGCTGCTGCACGATTTGCTGCATGCCGATGGAACCACCGCGGCGGAGGTGAACCTGGCAGTCGATCAGGTGGTCGTCTCGGCAGGGAGCAATCAGTTGCTGTACTTGCTGTCGGAGATCCTCTTCGAGGCAGGGGACATCGTTCTCTGTACCTGGCCCACCTACTTCGTCTACTTGGGAGTGCTTCGCGCGCTCGGAGTACGGGCGATCGGGGTCGAGACCGACGAGAACGGCATGGTCCCTGAATCGCTGGCCAGTCGACTGGCCGCACTCGATGCCTCGGGCGAGTTGCCCCGCGTCAAAGCCATCTACGTGGTGAGCTACTTCGATAACCCGGGCGGAGTGACGCTAAGCCTGGAACGCCGACCGACGATCGTGGAGTTGGCTCGCAAGTACAGCCGCGAGCAGCGCATTCACGTGCTCGAGGACGCCGCTTATCGCGAGCTGCGCTACGCAGGCGAAGATCTGCCCAGCATGCGTTCGTTCGATACGGCGGGGGATACGGTCATTCATTTGGGCACATTCTCCAAGTCGTTCTCGCCCGGCGTGCGCATCGGCTGGGGCTTCTTGCCCAGGCACCTGGTGCATGCCGTTTCGGATGTGAAGGGGATCATTGACTTCGGCTCGCCCAATTTTGCCCAGCATGCCATGAGCGAAGTGCTGGCACAGGGGCTCTATCGCCCGCAGATCGAGCGGCTGCGCGAGGCTTACCGCGCCAAACTGCAGGCCATGCTGGCAGCGGCCGATCGCCATCTTTCTGGCTTGCCGGGCGTCAGTTGGCCGCGTCCCACGGGGGGCCTCTACGTCTGGCTGACCCTGCCCGAGCATGTGGACACCGGGCTCGACGGCCGGCTATTTGCTCTGGCCATGGAAGAGGGAATCCTTTACGTTCCCGGCGAATATGGCTACCCCACCGATGGCCGGGCACCCCAGCGGAACACCCTGCGACTGAGCTTCGGCGTGCAAACGCCCGAGCGGATTGGCGAAGGAATGGCCGCGCTGGGCCGCGCGGTTCGACGGGTGCTGGCCGAGTCGTAGTCGGTGCAGGCACGACGCACGCTTATGGTGGTGCAGGCGTCTCGCCTGCCTTTTTTGTGGTGCAGGCGTCCCGCCTGCTGGGAAGCACCGAGCAATTTCACGGCAGGCGGGACGCCCGCACCACAATGAGCAGGCGGGACGCCTGCTCCACAAAACAAGCGCCAGGATGGCCAGCCCGCATGTACCTCATTGACCGCTATCTCACGAGACAGCTGCTCGAGGTCTATGTCATTTGCCTGGCAAGCCTGTGCGGGCTGTACGTCGTCTTCGATGCCTTCAGCAATCTCGACGAGTTCATGCGGCAAACCGAGACGGGCGGCGAGCTGGCCCGCGAGATGCTGCGATACTACTCCTGCCGCTCGGTAATGCTCTTCGAGCGATTGGCGGCGATCGTGGCATTGATCTCAGCCATGTTCACCGTAACATGGATTGAGCGGCACAACGAAATGACCGCCCTGGCGGCGGCCGGCGTCTCGACGCGCCGCGTGATGGTGCCGTTGCTCGCGACCGGCGTCATGCTGAGTCTGGGGGCCGCAGCATGTCGCGAATTCGCCATTCCCAGGATGAAGAGCGAACTGGCCCGCGAGTCGAAGAACTTGAAGGGCCGCACCGGGCAAAGCGTTGCCCCGTGCTACGACCAGCAGACCGACATTCTGTTCCAAGGGCTCACGGCCATCGCAGCCGAGCAGCGGATCAAGCAGCCCAACTTTGTGCTGCCCGCACGGCTGGCCGGACGTGCCACTTCGATCATGGCCGAGAGCGCCCGCTACATCGCTCCCATGGGCGACCGCCCGGGCGGCTATCTGATGGAGCACGTCTCGCAGCCGACCGGCTTCTGCCGCGGCAAGAGCCTGGAACTTGAAGGTCGTCCGATTGTGCTTCGCCGCGACGACTTTGAATGGCTCGAGGCGGATCAGGTGTTTGTCGTCAGCGACGTGAGCTACGCTCTGCTGGTCAACGGCGAACGCCTGCAGCAGTACTCGTCGACCGCTGAACTGATCGCGGGCCTGCGCAGTCGCAGCCTGGGATTTGGGGCCTCGACCCGCGTACTGATTCATGCCCGCATCGTGCAGCCGTTCCTGGATGTGGTGCTGCTGATGATGGGACTGCCGTTTGTGATGGGGAACGAGCGCCGGAATGTTTTTCTGGCGGTGGGCATCTGTCTGGTGATCACCTGCTTCTTCATGGTGGTTACCCTGGGATGTCATTGGCTGGGGGCCGTGAGCCTTGTTTCCCCGTCGCTAGCCGCCTGGTTGCCGCTGATTCTTTTTGCCCCGCTGGCTTGCTGGTTGGCACACCCCGCATTTCGTTAGAGGCGCCTGCGGACGCAGGACTCGCGTAATCGGCCGAAGCAGCGAGAGTGGCGCGGACACCCCCTCACTGGTGTGGTGAATTTCCTTGACAAGTAACGTCCCGTGCGGGATTGTGAACGGTGAAGGACCGGTCCCGCGCCGTTGCCGGGATGCCACCCAGACCGATGGGCGTGACCCATGCCAACCAGCTATTCCGGCGATCGCCGTGGGAAAGTCACTTGCTGGGCGCCACCGGGCTCTTGGGCGGTTTTCTTCTTTCTGTCGGCCGGCATTCTGTCGGCCTTTTCGCTCCCCGCCTGGGCGGCCGAACCCGCGTTTCTGTACATCCCCAGCCCGCCGAAGCGCGACGAGGTCGAACGCTTCAAGACGCTGGTCGGCGTCAAGAACATCGGCGAGTTCGAGCTGAACTGGCGCAAGTACATCGACGCACTCTACGAACGCGAGTTTCACAAAGACGGTCCGCGGGGCCTGGCCCCGAATGCTCCCTTTGCCTTCGAGGGGCAGGAGGCGCTCGATTGGCCGTTTGATCGACTCTATCTGCATGCAGGGAACAAAGAGCCCCGAGTGGTGATGGGCTTGATCCGGGGCGAAGACCCAAGCGAGATCGACTTCTTCGAGATCCGTCGCATTCCCGGACGAAGGCTGAGCATGGAGGGCCTCCCGGTGAAGCCGGGAGATGTGGTGCGCCGCGAAGAACTGTCGGCCGAAAGTCGCGTGCGGCTGTGCCAATTGATTCAGCAGTACATGAATCGCGATTCGATCGCGCAGCTCAACAAGAAGGAGCTGCGGCTGGGTAAGCGGACCGACGACTTCAAACGACAGCTCAAGACGTATCGCGGCGCCGGCTTTGAATTGGAGAGCACCGCCGAAGAAGAAACGGTGCTCGACAGCGTGGTCCGTATCGATCAGCGGATGAAGGCCTATCGCCGGTTGATGCCCCCCACCACCGCGGCGCCTCGGCAGCCCCTCAGGATTCTGCTGTTGGGATCGGCGCTGGAGTACAAAACCTATCTCGCCCAGAACCGAACAGATGTGGCCGGGCCGGCGTTTTACTTGCCCAAGACAAACCAGGTTGTGGCCTATACCGAGCGCGACATTGTCTTGAAGAAGTTCGAGCAGGCGCTGGGAAACAACAATGGTCTCATGCAGATGTTGGCCAAGAAGACGGCCGATCAGCAGCGGCACTTGAAACAAGAGGCCGAGGAATATCAAAAGGCTGGAGCCAACGCCGACGAGATCCGCAAAGCGAGTCGGCTGCTCCAAGCCGAATTCAATCGCGAGATCGCCCAGATCAAGCAGGCGATTGAAGAATCGAAACGGAAGAACCAGCAGGCTTTGGACGAGTACGTGGAGCAGACCTACCGCGTTCTCTATCACGAGATTTTTCACGCGTATCTCGAGAGCTACGTGTTCTCGCAGAAGGAAGTCCCCCGTTGGTTGAACGAGGGGCTCGCTCAGATCATGGAAAACGGTCGGCTCGAATCGGGCCAACTGCGGATCGACGCCCCCGACCGCGGACGACTTAAGCGACTGTACGACGACCTGCATGGCCCGGATCCCTTGACGCTGGTGGGCCTGCTTCAAGCTCCGCCAGAGGCATTTCTGGGGATCCACGAATCGCAAGCGTCGAAGGTGGTGGAGGCCGACCGCTACTATCTCTATTCGTGGGGCCTGGCCTATTACCTTGCCTTCGAGAAGCGGGCGTCGCTGGGCACGAAGGCGCTCGATGCCTACGTTTCGCCCTTGGGCGCGCCCCCCAATGCGATTCCGGCCCGCCCCGCCCCGGTTCCCTCCGAGGTCGGCCGAGTGGAAGACTGATCGGCCTGGCGCCCCTCGCTCATCCCGGCGATGGAAACTCGGGCCCGCTTCCAGTACCTTAGTCCAGCAACTAAGCCTACTGACATTTGCTGGCACCGTACGAATCGCGCCGCGGAATGACCGAATACCCCCAACTCGATTGCATCGCCGTGGGGGCTCACCCGGATGATGTCGAAATTGCCATCGGCGGCACGCTGGCCCGCATGTCGCAAGATGGCTACAAGGTCGGCATCATCGATCTGACCGACGGCGAGCCGACCCCCGGATCTCCGGGCCCGGAAGTCCGCCTGGCCGAGGCCCGTGCCGCGGCCGCCAAGCTGGGCGTGCATGTCCGCGTGACCCTGGACCTGCCCAATCGCCGGCTATTCGACAGTTTTGAAGCCCGCGTGCTGCTGGCCAAAGAGTTCCGCAGGTACCGCCCGAAACTGGTACTGGGCTTTGGCGACAAGACCCATCTGGCGTCGCCCGACCATTGGCAGGCTATGCAGATCACGGACGCCGCCGTGTTTTATGCCCGGCTGACCAAGTGGGACGAGCACTTCGACGGACTGCCGGTCTACACCATTCCGACCCACTGGTACTACTCGCTGGCGTTCCGCTCGCTCGAAATGCCCGAGGGCTCGCATATCGTCTGCGATATCTCCAGCACGCTGGAAACCAAGATGGCCGCGGTGGCGTGCTACGAGACGCAGTTCCCCCCGGCCAAGGCCAAGCACCTGGATCGAATCCGGGCGACGAACCTGCACTACGGCCAGGCAGCTGGCTTTGAAGCGGGCGAGTTGGTCAGTTGTCCCCACGTATTCGGTACACGAAACTTGATGGGCCTGTTGTTCAGTTGACCCGAGTTTTGCAGAATGCAGCGTAGATCGAAGACCGCGGGTGCCCGCCTCGGCCCGATCCAAGCTCACGGAATAGAGAACAAGCCTCTCGGCTTCCAGAGAACCCAGTGCCCATGACGGACGAGCGACCACGCCTGCGAGTGACAGCGGCCGGCCATTCCATTACCGGTCCCTATCGCGAACACAACGAAGACCGGTTCTTCTGCAACCCGGATGCCGGCATCTTTGTCGTTGCCGACGGCATGGGCGGCCAACAGGCCGGCGAACGCGCCAGCGGCCTGGCCGTGGAACTTCTGCCGCCGCTCCTGGCAGAGTTGGGCGTCTCGAACGATGCGAACCCGGTCGCCATCCGCCTGGGCGAGGCGATCGCCCGGGTGAACCGCGAGATCCACGAGTTTGGTCTGGCCCATCCCGAGTGCCACCAGATGGGGACCACCGTGGTCGCCGCCGTCATCCTGGGGGACAAACTTTACATCTCAGGTGTCGGCGACAGCCGCGTCTACTATCTCAGCGGCACGGCCATCCGCCAGGTCACGACCGACCACACGGTGACCGAAGCCCTGATGCGCCGCGGTGTGATTACTGCCGAACAGGCCAAGGTGCACAAGTTCCGGCATGTGCTGTGGCGTTATCTGGGGAGCGCCGACCTGGGCGATCTGCCCGAAGTCTTCGAGATCGATCTGCGTGCGGGCGACCGCGTCCTGCTGGCCAGCGACGGACTGACCGGCGTGGTGAGTGACGAAGAGCTGACGCGTATCCTGCTGTCAGCAACCTCGCCTGAAGAAGCCGTGCAGAAACTGGCCGAGCGCAGCCAGGAACTCGACTCGCGCGACAACGTGACCTGCGTAGTGCTTAAAGTCGCCGAATAGCGTCTGCCAGCCCGCGTCCTCTTCCATCCGTGCGGACAACATTCGAATGGACCTTCTGGTCACCGGCGCCACGGGCCTGGTTGGCAACAACGTTGTCCGGCTGGCACTGGCGCGGGGCATGAAGGTCCGCGTTCTGGTGCGCGCGGGGAGCGATCCCCGCCCATTTGCAGGGCTCGATGTCGAGCAGATCACCGGCGACGTTTGCGATGCCGACAGTGTCTGGAAAGCCTGCAACGGGGTGAAGCTGGTCGTGCATGCAGCTGCCTATGTGCAGATCGGCTGGGCGAACCTGGCCACACATCAGTCTGTGAACGTGCAAGGGACCCGCAACGTGGCCGAGGCGGCCGAAGTGGTCGGCGCGCGGATGGTGCATGTCTCGAGCGTCGACGCCCTGGGGCTGAAGCACGCTGGCGAACCGGCCAACGAAGAGACCCGCCCTGACGATGGCTGCCGCGTTCCCTATGTGGTGACCAAGCGAGCGGCCGAGAAAGAAGTGCTGCACTGCGCCCACAACGGCCTGTTTGCCGTGCTGGTCGAGCCGGCTTTTATGCTGGGGCCTTGGGATTGGAAACCTTCGTCGGGCCGCATGCTGCTGGCCGTCGGATCGGGGCAAGGCTTGCTGGCCCCTCGCGGCGGCAACGATTTTTGCGATGTTCGAGAAGTGGCGGCTGGGATTCTGGCGGCTGGCGAGCGGGGCATCTCGGGCCGGCGTTACATCTTGGGGGGAGAACATCTGTCGTACCTCGATGCCTGGCGGATGTTCGCCCGCGTCACGGGAGCGCGAGCGCCGCTGGGCCGTGCGCGCCCGTCGTGGATTCTGGCTGCCGGCTGGGCCGGCGATCTGTGGGGTAAGGTTTCCGGGCGCGAGCCCGATGTGAACTCCGCCGCCACGTTCATGTCGACGCTGCCGCACCACTTCTCATCCGATCGCGCGGTGGCCGAGTTGGGATACAAGGTCCGCCCCACCGAGGAAGCAGCCCAAGCGGCATGGGAGTGGTTCTGCGAGAACGGGTACGCGCAAAAGCGGAAGTAACGACCCGGGCGCGCTGACGATTCGTTGGGGATCTGTCGGATCGATCGACGAGTTCCCGTGGCTATCCTTGCAAACGCTTGAGCGTTGCCAGCAAGGAGATTAGAGTGATTCCAATATCCAAGGCCCAGCGACGAATGGGGCATTGAGAATCCGCTAAGTACAGGCCGCTGCCCAGCACCATTGAGGAGATGACGGGGGACCATGCCGATCGAATTCAAATGCCACTGCGGCCAACGACTGAAGGTAGCCGACACCAACGCGGGCAAGCGAGCCAAATGCCCCAAGTGCCAGGCCGAGTTGCGCGTGCCCGACTCCACGCCGGCCGAAACTTCGTTCGCGCCTGCGGCGGCGGGCTTTGCCGCGGCTGCGCCCTCCGCTGCGGCTCCGGCCGGCAATGGCTGGACTGTGCAGACCGCCGAGGGAGAGCAGTACGGGCCGATTTCGCGAACCGAACTCGATCAATGGCTGGCCGAAGGACGCCTGGACGAGAACTGCCAGTTGCTGCGCGAAGGATGGGACCAATGGAAGTGGGCCAACGAGGTCTATCCTTCCATCGGTGGTGGGGGTGGTGGTGGAAGCCCTGCGATCAAATCGGACAACCCGTTTGATTTCAGCAGCGGGACGTCGGCCGGCGGCAGCCGAGGCGGTGGCGGAGGTTACTCAAGCGGCGGCGGCTACACCTATGTCAAACCGCATCGCGGAACCATGGTGCTGGTGATGGGTATCCTGTCGATTGTGTTCTGTCCGTTCCTGGGCATCTTTGCCTGGATGATGGGGGCAGCGGACTTGCGCGAAATGAAATCGGGCCGCATGGACAAGAGCGGCGAAGGGCACACTCAGGCCGGCTACATCTGCGGCATCATTGGCACCGTGCTGTTCGCGATCCAGATGGTGTTCATCCTCTTCTATATTGTGTTGATTGTCGGAGTGGTCGCAGCAGGCGGACACTAGGCGTGACCTGCCTGCTCGAATTCGAATCACGAGGCTACGGATGCCGATTGAGTTTCGCTGCCCGATCTGCGATCAGAACCTGCGGGTGGCCGAGGAGCATCAAGGCCAGCAGGCCAAGTGCCCTCAATGCGGCAACCTGGCGACAGTTCCTGCGCCCTCGGCCCCGGCGTTAGGCCCGGCATTCACACCGTTTCCCTCGACCTCGACCGGATTTTCGGGCGAGCAGGTCGGCATGGCCGACGAGTGGATGCTGAAGACCCGCACAGGGGAGACGTTTGGCCCCGTGAAGCGCGCCGAACTGGATCATTGGCTGGCCGACGGCCGGATCGACGCCGGCAGTCAGGTGCAGCAGGCCGGATGGACGGCTTGGAAACCGGCCACCGAAGTTTATCCCTCGCTGGCCGGCGCAACTTTCGGGGGCGTTTCGACCGGCCCGTATACCTACGTCAAACCCCATCGGGGCGCGATGGTGCTGATCCTGGGCATCCTGTCGATCACGTTCTGCCCTCTCACCGGGATCTCCGCCTGGATGATGGGTTCAGCCGATCTGCGCGAAATGCGCGAAGGACGTATGGACCGCAGCGGCGAAGGGTCGACGCAGGCGGGCTATGTGTGCGGCATCATCGGCACTATCCTGTTCTTGCTGCAGGTAGTGGTCGTCGTGCTGTACATTCTGTTTATCGTGGTCTTCGTGGTGGCGGCTGCCAAGTGATCTTCTCGTTTCCCGACCTTGATACGCTGCGACTTGCGATCAGTTCGGGGACTGTGCCGACCGACATCGCCTTGGCTCCGGTGCGAGCGGGGATGGACGACGAGCGTCAGGTGTGGGTCGAAACCGACGCGCGGGTCTCGACGGCCGTCGCTGCCGAACTTCGCAAGCTGGGGGCCCGCGAGCGGAAGAAGGCCGGCACGCCGCTCGACTGGCAGCTCTCGTGCTGGCCGCAGATTCTGCCGATGGTCCGCAATCCGGCAGGCCAATCGCCGGGAGACAAGACCGCGGTCCTGTTCGAGATCGCCGGCGCCGACCAGTTGGCCGAGATCGTGGGCGAGATCCTGCGGCTGGGGAACGACCGCCAGAGCTTCCGCTGGCTTGAGGACGGCGCGAAAGGCAAAGCGCTGCTGCGGGTTGTCGGGCCTCCCTATTACTCGCTGCTGCGGGCGATCGAACGTCCCGCGCGCGTCGATGCCCCACGGGTGTTTGTTGAAGAACGCCCACGCGTCTGGAGCGCACTAGGCTACTCGCATCCGCTGGCGGATCGACTGACTCCCCCCGCCGGACGCTGGCTGCTGTTGGGACCCGAACGCGAGTGGACGCTGGTCGATGAATCGCGCTTTCGCGACATCTACGAGGTCCTCGACTTTGCGGTTCCGGCCGGAGAACCGGCCGACTGGCGCGATGTCGAGTTGAGCAGCAAGCTGCGCGTTCCGCTGGGGCTGACCCGCACCAGCGCCACCGAGCCCGATGAACTGTGGGTGCTGGACGAGGACGGTCCGCGGCAACTTGATGAACTGGTGAAGACCAGCGACAACCGACTGATGTCGCGGCTGGCGTTCGCCGTGGGCGAGCATGACGACAAGAAGGTGGTGGTGCTGCGCGTGCGGCCGGGCAAGCAGGCTCCTCCGGTGCTGGTGCTGAAGGGGACCGGCTATCGGCCCTACCTGAAGCTGGCGAATCTGTTCCTCCCGTCGGGCATGCGGCTGCATCCTCCGCTCCGTCGCGACGCGGTGAAGAACCTGCTGGCCGCTGACGGGGCCAAGATCACGTGGCTGGCGCCGGGTGAATCGCGTCGCGACACGGCCAGCACCTTTGTGCCGCACAGCCTGCCGGAGACCGCCTTCCGGCCGCTCGAAGACTGGGTTGAGTATGTCCTGGATGTTGAGCAGAAGCCGCTCTTGGCCTGGTCGGCCGCGATGAAATTCGAGTTCGAGCCGTTTATCTGCCGCGAAGAGGAAGACGAGCGCGCCGAGAAAAAAGCTCGACAGCCGGCCGACGAAAAGAAGAAGCCCGCGCGAGAATCCCCGCCGGCCGCCGCAGCCCCGCCGTCGTCGTCATTGATCGACAGGGTCATCGAAAAGCTGAAGCCCAAAAAGGCTAAGGGAGAGAGTGCTCCCAGCGAAGACCCGTTGGAGATGCAGGCTCTGCGCGACGAGTTGCAGCGCGTCGAGGCGACGTTTCAGGCGCTCAAGAGCCCGCTTGATGATCCCCAGCGGCAAGAGCTTTGGCTGCGGCTGGCCACCCTTCACACGCAACTGGGTCAGTCGGGTGATGCCAGCATCGCCTGGCTTTATTCCTTGTGGGAGCTCGAACAAACGCCAGCTGAGATGTGGCAAGGCTGGCTGGCGGCGGAAAGCCGCGATCGCAACGGACCGAGCACCCCGGCGCTCGACAAACTACTGGAAGAACCGAATCCGTCGCCGGCGCAGCTCAATATCCTGGCGGCCGCTCTCTCGTGGGCCGCGAGCGAGTCGAACGACGAATCGCAGGCTCTGGGCAAGAGCCTGGTGGCGCGATTGGGACAAGTGCAGCAGTATCTGACGCGTCATGATGGGTCGCTGCCGATCCGCGCTGCGTGGTTGGCCTGGCTGGCGCTGGCGCGGTTGTCGGGCGGAGACAGCCTGTCGCTGGCCCGCGCGCGGGATCGCATTCTCGAGCGGCTCTTCCAACGCGGCCTGACGCCCGACCGCGACTTGCCCACCTTCCTGCGAGCGGCCGGGCTGGTCTCCGGAGATCGCTTCCGCGCGGTTCGCGATCAGATCGTGCGGCTGCACCGCCGTGTGCGCGAATGGTGCGAGCACGACGCCGTCGGGCCCGTACTCAAGTCGCTCCCTTGGACGCGCGAATACGTCGATCTGATGTTCGCCTACGCTCACGCCAGGCTGGGGGATCCTTCGCGAACGCACGAGATCCTGAAACGGAAGACGCCTACCCAGGGCCTCGACGAAGTCCATCGCTGGCTCGGCCGGGCGTTTGAGTACCGCATTCGCCAGGCGCTGGAAGGTCGAACCGACGTGACTCCGCTGGCGCCGCAGTTGCTGGCCGAACTGGCGGGGGAAGTTACCGGAACAACCGAAGCGGCCAAGGCCCAGCGGATGGTCCGTTATAAGATCGAACAGGTGCGGGCCCACTCGCGGATTCTCGAGCCTCACGAGCGGGTCGATCCCTACCGCGTCTTTCAACAGCAGTTTGCCGACGACCTGGGCCGCGAACTGGCCCGACTAATGGACCTGACCAACCGCGATGAATTGGAGCAGCGGCTGGGCGAGCTTCTGTCAGGTAAGCTGCGGGCGGGAGACGAAGGCGGCGAGGCCCGCATCGTGACGACGGCGCTGGAACTGGCGCCCCGACTGGGGGCGGAGTTCGCGCAGCGGGCCTTGGCGCGCGTGATACCGACCGTCGAGATCTGCACGTCCGGCGTGGAGAAGGCTCTGCTGTTGGAGCGAGGCCTGCTGGTGGCCGCGCATTTCGATCAGCCCGCCCATGTGGCAACGCTCGTGCAGAGCTTCCATCGGTTGCTCGACTCGCCGCGCGGGAGCGAGACGCTCAAGGGCCTCGATTCCCTGATGGGGGAGTCGTTCCGCGGACTTCGCAAACTGGGCATGCGCGACGAGATCGCCCTGCTACTGGACCGCATGGCCGAGCAGGTGGCGCGGATGTCGACGGCTGCTGGCAAAGGGAAACCCGGGACGATTCCTAGCGACCCGGCCTCGCTCAATCTGCTGTTGCAGGTCGCCAGCGGCTGGTTTTACTTCGGTCAAGACGAGCGAGCCTGGCCAGTCCTGGACCAGGTACGCGACGTGTTGATTGACGGCCGGTTGGCTGCGGATTTTCAGACGCGCCATGAACATCTGCGGCTGGCGTGTGCCTATGCCAAGGCGCTGGGCAAGGCGCCGGTCGACGAAGCGATGCTGCGGCTCGATGACCTGTTCACGCATCTGCGCGGAATCTTCGACGACAAGGCGATGAACTCGCACTACTCGCAGTCGAAGTTGAACGTGGTCGAGGCGGTCGTGCTGTCGCTGGTGAGCGACGACTTCAATGTCGATCCCGCCGGGCGAAAGTGGCTGGACGACGATGAGTTTCTGGTTCGCCGGCGAATCCATCGCGATGTGCGGCGTGCGATCGGGTCCTGAGCGAACTTGGTTCTTTTTCCTTGTAGACAAACCGCTTCGCCACTACGCTGCCTGACTTGGCAACGCATCGAACTGACCGCCCAAAGGATTTTCATGATGGCGAAGCACTTTACGATCGCAATCTTTTGTGTCAGCTGTCTGGCCCTGGTCGGCTGCGCCGACAACAGCCCCGATGGACTGATGAAGCAGCAGATCGGCCTGATGAACGAGTTATCGACTGTCTTCGAGACCATCAAAGACGTGCCGTCGGCCGAGGCGGCCGCGCCGAAGATCCAGGCGATTGGCCAACGAAAGAAAGCGTTGGACCTGAAGTTCGGCGAGCTCAAGCTCAGTCCGGAGGAGCAAGGAAAGCTGACGGAGCGGCACCGGGCAGGAGTCATCGCGGCCGGCGAGCGGTTGTTCAAGAGCCGCCCGAAGAATGCCCAGATACTGCGAAACGAAAAATTCAGCAAAGCGTTCGAGAGCGCTCGCTAAGGTTTCCTCCGTGGGAGTTTCAGGCTACGCTAGGCGTTCCCTGGCCCTTGTTGCGGACCGTTGAACTCTCTCCCACGTAGACGCTGAGCTTCTCTCCATGATTCGCATTGGCATTGTCGGTTGCGGCAGAATTCTGGCGGCTCATCTGCAGGGCTATTGCCTGCTGCGTGAAGCAGGATTTGATGACTTTCGTATCACGGCGCTGTGTGCACGCAAAGCCGACGACGGCTGGATGTACGTGAAGCGGGGCGAGGGACCCAAGCAACGCCCGCCGGTCAGCGATATCCCAGGCGATCCGCTGGCCGTCCCAGAGCAGTACCTGTCGGACTTTCAAAACGATGTCGATGTAAAGGTCTACACCGACTATCGGCAGATGATCGCCGAAGGGCCGATCGATGCGGTCAACGACTTTACGCTTCACAGTCTGCATCACCCGATCGCGCTTGCCGCGTTTGCCGCGGGCAAGGATCTGTTGACGCAGAAGCCGCTGGCCGTGACGGTGGCCGCGGCGCGGGCGATGTGCGACGACGCCCAGGCCAAGGGACGGGTGTTCGGCGTGTTCGAGAACTTTCGTAACGCCCCGCAGACGCGGCAGCTCAAGTGGCTGTTTGATTCGGGAAAGCTCGGCCGCTTGCAGATGATTCTGTTGGGTTATGTGGGAACCTGGTGGGCGCCCAACCGGATCGTGGCCGAGACTCCCTGGCGACACGAGCTGCTCGAAGCCGGCGGCATCGCCTTGGACCTTGGCGTGCATTTCCTGGATCAGATGCGGCACATTGCGGGCGAGCCCAAGAGTGTCTCGGCCCAGACCTCGGTGCTGGAGCGCGAGCGGGTCACGCTCGATGCGGGAGGCAATGTCACGAAGCGGATCGAGTGCGACGCCGACGACACTTTCCTGGCGCAGTACGAGTTTGAACAGGGGGCGATCGCCAACCTGGTGGCCAGTTGGGGCGGGCACGGCGCCCCGCTCAAGGCTGGCAACGGGGTGGTCTACTACGGTTCCGCGGGGCGTGTGACCGGCGACGAAGTCCATTTCGACGACGGCAAGCAGGCCAGCCTCGAAGCGCTGTACAAGCAACATGCCCCGGCCGAAGAACAGGCCCGGCATTTTCCGCGGGGAATCACCGACAGCTTCGCGCTCAATCAACTCGATTGGTTACAGGCGATCAAGGAACGACGTGCGCCCGAGACAAGCGGACAGGAAGGGCTGCACGATCTGGCGGCGGCCTATGCGATCCTCGAGTCGAACAAGGCCGGCCGTCGTGTAACCGTGGAAGAAGTGCTGAATGGTTCGCTGCGCGAATATCAAACGCCGATCGACGCCCGATTCAGTGTAGGGCGATAGTCGCTACTTCTTCGATCGATCTGGCAAATCGTTCGGCTGCGGCGCACCCGGCGTGCTTCGACCTTCGCTCTTATAGGTTTTGAGCAGCTCCTTGAGTTCGCTCACCACCTGCGGCTGGTCCGCGTACAGGTTTTTCCGCTCGGCCAGGTCCTGCCGCAGATCGTACAACTCGCCCGGCTGGTTGTGCGGCTCGTATCCGCGGAGTTTTTTGAACCAGTCGGGCTCCTTGTTGTCGTCGCCCGTGGCTGCGTCGATCAGCACCCAATCGCCGCGACGTATGGCAAAGTGTCCCTTGCCGCTGTGATGCACGGTGGCAGGGCGGATCGGCTTCTCGAGCTTCTCGCCAACGAGCGCCGGCAAGATGTTGTAGCTGTCTTCGCCCGCATTGTCCGGCAGCTTCGTCCCCACGATTGCCGCCACGGTGGCCATCAAGTCGACATGGCAGATGGTCTCGGCGCTGGCAGCGCCGGCAGGGATCTTTCCCGGCCAACGAGCAATGAAAGGCACGCGGTGGCCCGCCTCCCAAGCGTCGCGCTTGGCGCCACGCAGGGGCCCCATGCTGGCGTGCTGGTACTGCTCGACGCGGTCGTAAACACCCGGCTTGACCTCATTGGAGATCTCGGGGCCGTTGTCGCTGGTGAAGACGATCAACGTGTTGTCGGCCAGGCCATTCTTTTCGAGCGATTCCATGACTCGTCCCACGGTGTCATCCACCTGGGCCACGAAGTCACCATACTCGCCCGCGCGGCTCTTGCCTGCGAACTCCTTGGCGGGGACCACGGGATAGTGAGGCGCCGTGAGGGGCAGATAGAGGAAGAACGGCTCGGGCCGTTCCTTGCGGCTGGCCACGTAACTGACCGCGCGACGGGTGATCTCGGGCATGATCTCGACCCATTGCCAGCCCGGCAGCATTGGCCCGGGCCGGTTGAACTCCGGCCGGCTGGCTTCGCTGGGGATACCGACGGTCCGATCCTGGTCGATGTAGCAGTACGGCGGAAAGTTTGGCAGATCGACGCCGAAGAACACGTCGAAGCCGACCGTGGTGGGGCCACCGCCGATGGTCTTGGTGAAGTCGACGTTGCTCAAGCGATCGGGTCCGATCGCTGGCGGCTTGCCGTCTTTGGTCGCCCAATCCCAACCCAGGTGCCATTTGCCCAGACAGGCCGTGGCATAGCCCTGCTGCTTCAACAGAGATGGCACCGTAAGTCGTGTCGAAGGGATCAGCGGTTTGCCCCAGATGCCCAGCACGCTGCTGGGGAGCCGCGAACGCCAGCAATAGCGTCCCGTCAGGATGGAGTACCGCGTCGGCGTGCAAACCGATGCGGGGGCGTGGGCATCGGTAAAGCGAATGCCTTGCTTAGCCAGCCGATCGAGATTGGGCGTGGGGATCTTCGATTCGGCGTTGTAGCAGTTCAGATCGCCGTATCCCAAGTCGTCCGACAGGATGTAGACGATATTCGGCCGCTGCGGGGCTACATCGGCGGCGATGGCCGACTTGAACGTTTGCGAGCCAGTGGCCAGAACGACGAGCGCCAGGACGAACGAGGACCGCGTCATCGATGATCTCGCTTCGGGGACCGGGGGCGTGGGATAGAGTCCGTGAGCAAGGATGCGCCGGGTGACCGGAGTATTCTCTGCTCTCGTCACCTACAGTTCCAGACCTTCCTCTTCCCAGACGGTGCGATAGGCTCCCAGCCCTTCAAAGTACTCCAGCAGCCGGCGATAGAACGGGTGCGAGCCCAGCGTGGCGCTGTCGCCGATGGCCAGCAGCTTTCGGCGGGCACGCGTCAGGGCGACGTTGGTCCGCCGCACATCGGACAGGAATCCGATTTCGCCCCGCGGGTTCGATCGCACAAACGAGATGATGATCGCTTCCTTTTCGCGGCCTTGGAAGCCGTCGACGCTGTCGATCTCCAGCCCTTCAAGCTCGATCCGCTCGCGCAGCAGCCGCACCTGCGCGGCATAGGGAGTGATGACACCGATATCACGGGCGGGGATGCCGGCTTCGACCAGGGCCGCGATTTTCAGAGCCACCAATTGCGCCTCGCGCGGGTTGCGCCGGCTGTCCCCATCGGGCTCCAGCTCTTCGTCGAAGCCGGCGCCGGCCGTATCGATGAACTCCATCGGCACGCTGGTCAGCGGCCCCGCAATGACGCGCGGCAGGTGCTCCAGCAGGTGGCTGGCGACCGAAGGATCGGCCTCGAGGGCGGCGTCGTAGAACTCGCGCGACGAGAACTCCATGATTGACTGATGCATGCGGTACTGCAGCTCGAGCCGACGGTTCACCCGCGGGCCGTGCAGTTCCAGCAGCCGCTCGAACAGGCTTTTCGAAAAGCCCTGATCGATCGCTTCGGCCGAGATCACCGTCGGAGGAAGCTGGCAGTGATCGCCGGCCAGCACCACGCGATCAGCTCGCAGGATGGGAATCCAACAGCCGGGCTCGGTGCTTTGGCAGGCCTCATCGATCACGGCCAGGTCGTAACGTCGGGGGCCGATCAGGTCGCTGTCGAGACCGGTGGTCGTGGCGCACAGGATCCGAGCGCCGTCGAGAATCGAATCGGCCACCTGCTGCTCCAGCCGGCGAGCAGCGGCCAGCAAGTCGCGGGCTTCGGCCCGCATCTCGCGTTTAGCACCCGGTTCGGGCTTGGCCCGCGTGTAACGGTCGGCCTGCCGACGGAGTTGGAACGCCTCATCCACAAGCTTGCGGGCGACGCGAACGTCGGGATGCGAACCAACCAGCAGATCGAGCGTCCGCTCGCGAAGTTGCGGCAGGACTCGGGCCGGGTGGCCGATCCGCACGGGGCGCTCGCCGGCGGCCACCAGCCGCTCCATCAGGTTGTCGACCGCCATGTTGCTGGGCGCGCAGGCCAGCACGCGCTCTCCACGGGCAACGGCCTGGCGAATCAACTCCACTACGGCCGTCGTCTTGCCGGTGCCGGGGGGGCCGTGAATCAGGGCCATATCGCGAGCGGAAAGGGCCAGTTGAATGGCATCGGTCTGCGACTCGTTGATCCGCGGGTTCATGACCTTCAGCGGTACGACCTCCGCGAAGTCAGGCTCGCCGTGACCGGTGAGAATGTCGCGCAGCGACGCCAGTCGATCGCCCGAGGCAGCGCGGGCCCGTTCGAGCGCCGCCCGCTGCCGCTGACCGGCGACTTCGTCCTGGGCCAGGTCGAGCCGCCAGTTGGAGTGCTCCTGGGCCTCGTCGGCGAGAAAGTTCACGGCCACGCGCAGAAAGCCTTCAGCCTTTTCGCAAATCACCCCGCGCGTCAGCACGGCTTTGGCGGCGCGGCCGGCCGACAGCATGACCGGCGTACCGACGTCGAGCCGAGTCCAAGGGAGCCGCGTCTGACGCTTGCCCTTGGTCAGAGTCAGGATCACCCGTCCGCCGAGACCGCTGAACTCGTCGGAGATCACCAGGTCGATCAGCGTGTTGCCGGTTCGCTCGGCGTCTTCGGGGTTGAGTCGTTTGGCCCGTTCGAGCAGTTGCGCGGCCTCGGCCTTGGCTTCCAGATCGAGCAGCTTACGCATCCGCTCGAAGTGTTCGTGGCTATCGGGATTGGCCGCCGCTGCGCCGCTGGACCAGGCCCGCACTCGGCGATCGTCGAGTCGGGTGCCGTCGAGCGCGCGAACCAGCCGTGCCTCCCAGCCGACGGGGATCTCGATCGTGGCCCGACGCCCCTCGAGCTCGATCCGTCCGATGCGGTTGGGATCGAGGCCGCCGGTATGCTCCAGCCACTTGATGATGGCCGACTTGCCGGTGCGCGTGGCCAGGGAATCGAGGTGCAGAAGTGGCATGGAACCGCGGGGATTTCAGGTGACGAGCAACGCACGTTGAATGATACGAGTTCGCTGGAAGGGTGAGTAGGGCGCTGCCGGTGCGCTGGTAGAGACGGAAAGAATGACGTGAGACTCCCTGCGGAGGACATTTGACATGTAAAATTAGTTTTAAAAAAGACTGATAAATACGTTTTATTGTGCTATATTGCGTAAAGAGACGGAGAGGAGGAGAACCGACCAGCAAAGCATCGAGGACAGCGAGTGGGCAAAGCATTCCCATGCTGAGCCCCCAAAAGGGCGGCCTAGAACAGCCTGGGGACGCAGCCCGGCTCATCAATGCGTGTTCGGCCCCTTGGCGACTGCTACGGCTTTGCCGCAGCAGTCGCCAGGGGGCACGGTAGGGTATTCGCGAACGCTACCTGGGGCTGCGCCCCAGGCTATTTTAGGCCGCCCCTTTGGCCCTTTGGGGCTCCGGACGGAACCCGAAAAGTTACAACCCGAGGCGAGCCAACCCGCAAACTTCCGCGCTAAGCTCAACCTCGGCGCTAAGTTCTACCGCGGCGCTGAACTCAGCGCGAGCAACCCGAAAAGTTACAACCGAGCCGAGCAAACCCGCAAACTTTCGCGCTGAACTCAACCTCGGCGCTGAGTTCAGCGCGAGCAACCCGAAAAGTTACAACCGAGCCGAGCCAACCCGCAAACTTTCGCGCTGAACTCAACCTCGGCGCTGAGCTCAGCGCGAGCAACGCGAAAAGTTACAACCGAGCCGAGCCAACCCGCAAACTTTCGCGCTGAGCTCAACCTCGGCGCTGAGTTCAGCGCGAGCAACCCGAAAAGTTACAACCGAGCCGAGCCAACCCGCAAACTTTCGCGCTGAACGGGTGCGATCACGGTTTATGGGGGTCAGTTTGGGTTTGCCCAATAGTCCCCCCATTGGTCTGCATAAATCAACGATCCCACCGTCGCCATCCGATTTGCGTT